>Ga0307505_10001142_pt1 | contig 23193 bp, 19 predicted proteins | sample 23_S_MG_FD_202183 | JGI IMG/M metagenome (GOLD analysis project Ga0307505, IMG submission 202183) | Soil microbial communities from Populus trichocarpa stands in riparian zone in the Pacific Northwest, United States - 23_S | ecosystem: Environmental > Terrestrial > Soil > Riparian zone > Trees...
CGGTGTCTCGGCGTCCGCGCAGAGTCTCGACAAGCCGACCCGCCTCTCCGTGTTCATCAGCCCCGGCGCGGGCTGGAATCGCGGGAGCGGGATTGTCGCGGACGGTGGCTATGGCGTATCGCTGGAGCGGCGATTCTCGCGGGTCTGGTCCGCGGAGATCTCGGTGGCCGCGGAGCAGCACGAGACGCGGCCGTACTTATTCGATCCCACGGTCTTCAAGCTCGACACGCATCCCGTCGATCTGATCGTGCGCTACTCCTTCAAGGACCTGCACACGACGTGGCGCCCCTTCGTCGGCGCCGGCGTACGGTACGTCGCGGCACCCGACGCGCCTCCGGGCAGGGAATACGACGACGAGCTCTCACCGGAGGTCGCCGGAGGAGCGGAGTTCAATTTCGGAGAGGCGTGGTCCGCGCAATTCGAGCTGAAACTGCTGGCCCGCAACGAGACGTCGGTCTTCGACGAGCCCGTCAAGGCCTCGGTCGCCATCGGCTGGCGGTTCTAGTCTAGTCCAAGGGGTTTGTTGTCAGTTGTCGGGTGATCGGTTGTCTGCGCCTCATCGCGCCACGATGAAGCACCGAAACCGACAACCAGGCCTCAAGCGAGCAGGTTCGCCAGGCCGGCCATGTCGCGCACCTCGAACGTGGGCGTTCCTCCGGGCAGTTCCTCCTCGCCCAGTCGATTGACCCAAGCCGAGGGGATGTCCAGAGCGTTGGCGGGAACGATGTCGTGGAAGTTGCTTTGAGCGGCATGGAGCCAGTGACGGTCTCCAATCCTCTGGCGTGCTGCGAGAAAGTGTCCGTGCGCGGGTTTGTAGGAACGAACTTGCTGCGCCGTGACGATCAGGTCGAACTCCACCGTGAAGTGACGGCGCGTGGCGGCGAGCAGGTCGTCGTCGATGTTGGAGAGGATGCCCAGCGAGTAGCCGGCGGCGCGGAGTCGCTCCAATGCCGCATTGGTGTCGGGGAACGGTTTCCAGTCCGGCAACGACTCCGCGAGGAAAGCCCCGGCGCGATCTCCTGCCCCCTCCGCGAGAGTGCGAACGACGCGGCCGGCCGCTTCGGCGAGCACTTCGCGATAAGGGCGGTACTCCGCGCGCTGGACTGCGGGCTCGAGCTGGGCGTAGGCTCGCAGGACACTCTCGCGCGGCAGGCCGGTCTCGCGGGCGAACGCGGAAGCGATGCCTTCCTCCCAATCGATCAGCGTTCCGTAGCAGTCGAAGGTGATGATCTCGTAACGGCGTGTCATGCGTGTCATAGCGAAGCCATGGCGTGAGCCAAGTCACATCAGCCGAGCACAGCCAGTGCTACAGGAGTCCTGTAAGCTGTGAAACCTCCCGACATGCACGAGGCAGCAAGGAATCTTCGCACGGCCGAGCGCTTTCTGCTCGCGCCGCCCCTGGCCGCGACGTTTGGAAACGCGCGAGTGGGTGTGTGCGACATCTCCGCCAAAGGAGCGCGCTTCCGTCACGACGGTCCGATCGAGGCGGGGACGAAGGAACTGCTCAAGATCGCCGTAGAGGGACAGGCGGCGCCCGTGATGCTGGAGGCGGTCGTCGTCTGGACGCAGCCGGATCCGATGCTGGCCGGGAAGTTCCTGACCGGCGTTCGCACGTACGGCCCGCCGGAGCTGATTCAGGGCATCGTCACGCAACTCCAGATCTCGAACCGGACCAGCCGCATTGAGGAGTTGCGGTCCACGGATCGTTTCTACGTGCTCCCTTCGCTGCCCGGCGAGCTCGATTCGCGGCCGGTGTTGATCGAGGATCTCTCCGCCCGCGGGGCACGCATCGAGGTGCCCACCGAGCCGCGGCGGGGATCGGTCGCGCCGTTCCGCTTCATTGTTCCGGAGTCGACGATCGAGGTCTCCGTGACGGCGCAAGTCGTGTGGACTTCTCTGAAGGCCATTACCGGTGGCGTGCAGCGCACTTATCGTGCCGGCCTGTTGATCGGGGAGAAGGCGGAGCTGATGCGCCTGGCCATCGGGCGCCTCAGCGACATGAACCGCGCCGCCCTGGACCTGCACTCGCTGCGACTCAAGCTGCGCATCCTGCGCGCGCGCGCCCGCCAGCTCGCGCCTTCGTATCCGCAGATCGAGGCGGCCGGGATTCCGGCCGAACAGTACCTGCTGATCCAGGGAGTGCGCGAGGAGCTGCGCCTCAATCCCGAAGAAGCAATGCACTGGTACCGCCGCGCGCGCCTGATCATCAACGACCCCGCCACCCGCGAGCTGGCCCCGCCGATCGCGAACCACCCCGATGCGCTCGCGGTGTGGGAGTACCTGGACCGCTCGGTCGATCCGTCGATCGTCAGCCGCGCATTCGAATTGCCGTAGGGGCGGTTCAGCGACAACTTCCATGGAAGTCGGTGTCCAGTGGGTTGGGTTGTCCGTTGTCGGTTCTCAGTTCGTGGTGATTCATCTGTGGCGCGACTGGGTGCAGAACCGATCACCGACAACTGGCAGGACACTCGGGGAGGGGTGGTACTCAGGCCGGGATTCCGATGACGCGAAACCTCATGGCGCGAGCTGCTGTTGCAAGCTCGAGATCGTGAGTGGCGAAGACGAGCTGTGGCTCATCTTCCGGCTGCTGATTGCGCAGTTGAATCGCAGTCGTCAAGTGCAGTGCATCCAAGGTTGCGAGTGGAGTTGGGAACGGCTGCGCCGCACGTTCCAAGACGTGTTCGTCAAGGTCCGCAAGGCCGATGCGTCCCAGGATTGCATCGGCCTCCGCGGTCTTGTCAGCGAGCTCCTCATCGGTCAGCCGATGTTGGAGCCAAAAGCGATCGAGAGTGCGGCGCACCTCCAGCACAAGAAGGGTGCTTGCATAGCCGACCTGAATCAGATCCCATTCCGGAAGCGGTTTCGGATCTCGTAAGACGACGCGCAGCAGGACCGAGGAATCGATGTACGCGATCACGACTGCCACTTCTTGTTGGATCGCTCGCGTTCCCGTTCTTGGATGATGATCTCGGCGGGATCAATGTCCAAACCTTTTGGCTTCGGGGAGATCGGAACGTCCTGAAAACGGCGCGGGTCCGCTCGATGCACACGCAGTCTCTGGTGTGGCTGCAACACGGCGATCTCTCGACCGTCTTGTGTGATCGAGATGCTCTCTCCCCGTTGGACGTCTTCGAGACGTTCATGAAGGTGTTCCTCGAGCTCCTCCACCGTCACCTGCTTGCTCATGGCTTCAGAATCCCTCGGTCTGCCTTTCCTGTCAACGCGGCGACGTTGCGTTGCATGCCGGAGAGGCGGGCGCGTTTGATGGCGCTCTTGCGGAAGAGGGCGGAAAACGCGGACTGCTCGTAGCGGAGCAGATCGGTGACCGGGGTGGCGCGGTATGCGTCGCGAGGAAGAAACGCGGGATGGGACGCGCGAGGCGAGGCGTTCCACGGGCAGACTTCCTGGCAGATGTCGCAACCGAAGGCGTTGCCGGCGAGATGGCTGGACGCCGGCTCCTCGAGCGGACCGCGGTGCTCGATGGTCGCGTAGCTGATGCAGCGCGACGAGGCCAGCGTTCGGTCGGGGAGGATGGCGGCCGTGGGGCAGGCGTCGAGGCAACGCGTACACGTGCCACAGCGATCGGCGACGGTGGTCGCGTCGAGGTCGTTCTCCAGGGCTGTGACGAGAGTGCCGATGAAGAAGTAAGAGCCCTCTTCCTCGTGGATGAGCATCCCGTTCTTGCCAATCCAGCCCAGGCCGCTCTGCGCCGCGTAGGCGCGATCGGAGAGCGGTCCAGTGTCCACGTAGCGCCAGGTCTTCACGCCGGGAAGCGCGGCCTCCAGCTCGCGAAGGATGCGATCCAGCACCTCGTGGTAGTCATCGCCCAGCGCATACCGCGCGACGTGTTGACTGATCGCACCCTCGGGAGCATGCGGCCGTTCGGCGGCATAAGGGACGAGAATCGACACGACCGACTTCGCCCACGGAAAGCGTTCGAGCGGACGTTCGCGCACCACGGCGTTCTTCGCGAGGTAGGTCATCGACGCGTGATCGCCGCGTGCGATCCACCGCGCGAACAACTCCGCGTGCTCGTCCTGGAGGTCACTCGCGCCCACATGCGCCACTCCCGCCGCGCGTGCCACACGCTCGAGCTCCGTCCACACCTCGGAGAGTCTCTGGGTCACTTGGGGTTTGAGTTTATCCCGCGGGTGCGCGCGCGAAGAGTGTTGTCGGTTGTCGGTTGTCTGTTCAGTGCGTTTTTGCGCAGGCGGTACCGCACGCGGCAGCGATGAGCGACCCTCTCGGCGCGAGAGCGCATTGAACGGTCAACTGACAACCGACAACCAGCGCTGCCGGCCGTGCCGGCCTACATCCGGTCGAGGATGGGTTTGATCATCGTCTCGGGGACGCGGATAGTGCCCAGGGTCTGGGCGGTCTTGACGGTGCCGTGGTCGTCGGATCCGCCGGTGGTGAACTTTCCGCGGAAGCGGGCCAGGTTGGCGTAGCGATGGCGATCGTGGTCGCGGACCTCGGGATGCAGTACTTCCACGGCGTCGATGCCCTCATCGAGCACGCGCGGAACGAGTGTGCGGTGCTCGGGATAGATCGTCGGGTGGGCGATGGAGGTCAGTCCGCCGGCGGCGTGGATCAGGGCCACGGCCTCGGCGATACGGAAGCGCTCCTTCTCCACGTAGCCCGGCTTGCCGGCGCCGATGTACTGGTCGAAGGCATCGGCTACGGTGGTCGCGTAGCCGGCTTCCACGAGCGCGCGTGCGACGTGGGGGCGCCCGAGGGCTCCTCCGCCTGCGAGCTGCTCGACGCGCTCGGCGCGGATGTCCAGGCCGATCGCGCGCAGGCGCTCCACCATCGTGTGTCCGCGGCGCTGCCTGGCCGCGCGAAACTCGCGGAGGCGGCGCTCGATGGCTTCGTCGAGCGGGTCGAACGCGTAGGCGAGGATGTGGACATCGACGCCGTCGAACCCACAGGAGAGCTCCATGGCCGGGATCAGCAACACGCCCAGCTCGTCGGCGTAGAGCTTGATCTCGAAGTACGCAGCCAGGTTGTCGTGGTCGCTGATGGCCACGATCCGGAGACCGTGGCCATGCGCGACGTCGAGGACTTCCTTCGGAGAGCGGGTGCCGTCCGAGTGGTACGTGTGGGTGTGAAGATCGGCGTAACGCGTCAAATGGCCTTGGCCGCCTTCTTCAACTTCTTGGACGCGGACTTGAGCACGTCCTTCGCAGCGGTCCGGGCCGCCTTCTTCGCGTCCTTGATCTTCGGCGCCGCTGCCTTCTTCACCTTCTTGGCGACCTTGCCGGCCTTGTCCGCGACATCACCCGCCGCGCTCTTCGCCTTCTTGACGGCGATCTTGGTGATCTTCTGGGCCGCCTTCTTGATTTCCTTGGTCTTCAATGCCATGAGGGCCTCCTTCGTTGTTGAGTGGTCAGTGTAACAGTTGGTGCAATGGGACCATGAGACGAATGGGACTTATGGGACGAGTGGGACGAATGAGGTTTGTCCCATAGGTCCCATTCGTCCCATTCGTCCCATAGTCCCATCCGTGCCGGCTAAGTCGTGGGCGATCCTTCTGGCGCGAGCTCGTCGACCACCTTCTGACAGCGGGCGTCGAGGTCGCCGTCTTCGAGAACATCTTCGCGATACTGCCAGCAGCGTCCGCACTTCTTGCCGCGGGCCGGACTCCAGGAGATGCCCACGCGGCCGAAGCCTTCCAGCTCCACGACCTCGGCGCTGGTCTCGGCAGGAGTCTCGGCCACGACATCGACATGCGACACGATGAAGAACTTCGCCAGATCGACGCCGGCGGACACGTTGCCGATCAGCGTGATGTCCGCCTCGAGCGACTGGCCGATCTGCTTGGCCGCGCGGGCCCGTTCGAGCACGGCCAGCACCGCATCGCGCAGTTGCAGCAAGTGCCTCCACGCATCCGCCTCGGCGGAATCGAGCAGCGGCGACAGTTTCGGGATCTCAGTCAGGTGAACCGAGGACTCCTTCTCGCCGGGCATGGCCTCGTAGATCTCGTCCGCCGTGAAGGTGAGGATGGGCGCGATGGCCGTGACGATGCCGCGCAGCACCTCGTACATGGCCGTCTGCCCGCTGCGACGCGCGTGGGAATCCGAAGCCTCGCAGTACATCGTGTCCTTGGAGGCGTCGAGATAGATCGACGAGAGATCCACCGTGCAGAGCTCGAGGATGCGGTGATACACGGCGTGGTACTCGTACTCCTCGTACGCCTGCCGCACGCGGGCGATGACCCGGCTGGCGCGGTCGAGAACCCAGCGGTCGAGCGGCTCGAGGCGATCGACCGGAACGGCGTCTTTGGCAGGGTCGAAGTCGCTGAGGTTCGCGAGCAGGAACCGCGCGGTGTTCCGGATCTTGCGATATCCGTCGCTCGTGCGAGCCAGGATCTGCGGCCCGAACATCATGTCGTCCGTGTAGTCGCTGACCGCGACCCAGAGCCGGAGGATGTCCGCGCCGCTCTGCTTGATCACATCCTGCGGCGAGAGCGCATTGCCGCTGGACTTGGCCATCTTTTCGCCGGCCTCGTTCAACACGAAGCCGCAAGTGACCACTTCGCGGAACGGCGCCGCGCCTTCGATCCCCACGCCCACGAGCAGTGACGAATGGAACCAGCCGCGGTGCTGGTCATGACCTTCGAGGTAGACCTCCGCCGGCCAGCCCAGTTCCTCGCGGCGTTTCAGCACAGCCAGGTGCGAGCACCCGGAGTCGAACCACACATCGAGGATGTCTGTCTCCTTACGGAAGCTGGTGCTGCCGCACTGGCACGGCCGGTCATAGAAATCCGTCGCCGGCCGCTCGTACCACGCGTCCGCGCCTTCGGTGCGGAAGACCGCCACCACCTTCTCGAACAGATCCGGCGTGGTGACGGGCTCGCTGCACTGTTCGCAGTAGAGCACCGTGATCGGCACGCCCCACAAACGCTGGCGCGAGATGACCCAGTCGGGCCGGTTCTCGATCATGCCGTAGATGCGGTCGCGTCCCCAGGCCGGCACCCACTTGACCTTGTCGATCGCTTCGAGCGCGCGCTGGCGCAGGCCGGTCTCGTCCATGGAGATGAACCACTGCTCGGTCCCGCGGAAGATGACCGGGTTCTTGCAGCGCCAGCAGTGCGGATACGAGTGCGCGATGGGCTCGCTCAACACCAGCGCGCCGGTCTCGCGGAGCAACTCGACGATCAGCGGGTTGGCCTTGAAGACGTGCAGGCCGGCCCATTGCGGCACATCCTGCGTGAACTCGCCGCGGTGATTGACGGGAGTGTAGATGTCGAGGCCGTAGCGGCGGCCCGTCGCGAAGTCGTCCGCGCCGTGACCGGGCGCGGTGTGGACGAGACCCGTGCCCGCTTCGAGCGTGACGTAGTCGCCGAGGACGAAGAGACCTTCCCGATCGAGGAAGGGGTGCTTGTAGCGCAGATGCTCGAGAGTCGAGCCCTTGAAGACGCGGCCCTCGGTCAGCTCAGACCAGCCGAACTTCTTCGCCGCGGAGGCCACCAGATCCGAGGCCACGATGTAGTTTTCGCCGGCGTGCTCGACGATCGTGTAGTCGAAGTCGGGCTTCACCGCCACCGCGAGGTTCGCGGGCAGCGTCCACGGCGTGGTGGTCCAGATGATCGCGTAGAGCGGCTTCTCGATGGGCAGGTCGAGCGCGGTCACGGCCTCGTCGAGCATGCGGAACCGCACGTACACGGAGGGCGACGTGTGCTCGCGATACTCCACCTCGGCCTCGGCCAGCGCGGACTGGTCGTACGTACACCAGTGCACCGGCTTGAGCCCCTTGTACACCGCCCCGGTCTCGAAGAAGCGCCCCAGCGCCGCGGCGATGTCGGCCTCATAGTCGAAGGCCATGGTCGTATAGGGATGGTCCCAATCGCCGAACACTCCCAGCCGGATGAAGTCCTCGCGCTGCAGATCCAGGTACTTGGCCGCGAACTGCCGGCACACGCGCCGGAACTCGGCCGCGGACAGGTCACGCTTCTTGGAGCCCAGCTCCTTGTCCACGGCATGCTCGATGGGAAGACCGTGGCAGTCCCAGCCGGGGACGTAGGGCGAGTCGTAGCCGAGCATCGTGCGCGACTTCACGACGATGTCCTTGAGGGTCTTGTTCAGCGCGTGCCCGATGTGAATCCTGCCGTTCGCATACGGCGGCCCATCGTGCAACACGAACCGCGGACGCCCGGCGGACTTCTCGCGGATGAGCCGGTACAGGTCCATCCCCCGCCACTTCTCGAGTCGCTTCGGCTCGTTCAGCGGCAAGTTCGCCTTCATCGCGAACGTCGTCTGCGGCAGGTTGAGAGTCTTCTTGTAATCGCTGCTTTCAGCCATGGACCGGCGAAACTAGCACGATCCGTTGGCGGTTGTCAGTTTGCCGGTGTCAACGGTGAGAGGATGAAGTTCAATCGCTTCATGAGCTCCTTCGTGTTCCTGTCATGAGTTACCAATGAGCCAACGGTGATGAGCTCGTCGTACGCAATGGCGACCGCGTCGGCGGTGATCGGGCTGTCTTGTCGATCGCGACGCGGTCGCCCCTTGCGGTTCTTGTCTCGCTGTGCAGTTCTCGAGCGGCGCTCGGTGTCAGGCCGCGGACTCCGCCGCGACCGGCTCGGCCTCGACGGGGCCGATGTCGATCTGCTCGCCGCCCCTGATGAACCGGTACGACACCGAGCCAGACTTGCCCCAGCCGTGCGGCAGGACCAGCACGCCCTGGAAGTTCTCCTGCCCGGTGATGAACGACGTGCCGGTCATCGCAACGGAGGTCGGTCCGTTCAGCATGTGGATGATGCCGCTGATCTTCGTCTTGAGATAGAACGGCGGATGGGTCGCCTGCGTGATGGTGCCGAGACCGTTCACCGACATCAGTCCCGGGTTGTCGAGCGGGGATGACACCACGAGCTCGAGGTTGAGCGTATATGCCCCGAGCATGCCTTTAGCAGCACAACGGTAGTTCGCCAGAAATGCCATGAATTTCTCTCCTCTTTCTTGATTCATTGACGAGCACTGACGGTCCGGACCGCCCTGCCTCGTCAACGCTTCGACCGACGGGCTTCGCTTTTTTCCACCAAACATTTCGCGGATGCCTGTTTTGGCGGGATATACTCTTTGCCTTCCTTCGGCAATGGAGCCTCAAAACATTCTTGTGGCGAATCTGTCGCTCGTCGACAGGATCGTCGACGGCGTGAGCCGTCGTGCCCGCCTGTCCGCCGCGGATGCCGATGACCTGCGCGGCACGGTGCATCTCGCGCTCGTCGATGACGACTACGCCATCCTGCGGCGCTACGAGGGACGTGCTTCGCTGGTCACGTATCTGACGATCGTCGTCGAACGCCTGCTGAGCGATTGGCGCACGCACGAGCGCGGACGCTGGCATGCCTCGGCCGAGGCGACGCGGCTCGGACCGGCGGCGCTGATGCTCGAGGTGCTGGTCCGGCGCGACGGCAGAACGCTCGACCATGCATTGCCCATCGTCCGCGCCATCGATTCGAGCCTGACCCGCGGCGATCTCGACGCCATTCTCGCGCGCTTGCCTCACCGCCAGCCGCGGCCGGCCGCCGTCTCTTTCGATGCCGTCGGGCCCGACCGCTTCGTGGCGCGCGAGCGCGCCGACGCTCTGCTGGCCGGCCTGGACGCGCGGCGACTCTCCGAGCTCGCCGGTCGGGCCGTGCGTGAGACGATGGCGGCGTTCACCCCGGCGGAGCGCGCGCTGCTGAAAATGCGCTTCGTGGCCGGGATGCCGGTGGTCGACATCGCACGCATGACGCGACTTCCGCAACGCCCGCTCTACCGGCAGTTGGAGGGCCTGCTCGGCCGCCTGCGCAAAGCGCTCCGGCTGGCCGGCATTTCCGTGCGCGACGTGGGCGAGGTGATCTCGGGGGCGGCCGAGCTCGATTTTGGTCTGGAAAAAGAGGAGGCGCGTCAGTCGACAACCTTCGAGGAGATGACGTGAGCCATCCTGACGACGAAACACTGGCCTTGTTCGTCGAGGGCCGCCTCGGCCCGTTCGAGGCAGACGGCGTCCTCGCTCATCTCGACGGCTGCGGCGAATGCCTCCGCAGGATCCGGGGCGCCAACGAAGAGCATCGCGCCGCGTCCACCGCACCCGAGCCTCGTGGCGTCGCCTGGCGGTCTCTCGCCATTGCGGCCGCGATCGTGGCTGCGGCGTTCCTCGGCGTCTTGACGATCGTCCGGGGACCGCGCGAGCCGCGGAGCGCGACCCAGCGCCTGGTCGCGCTGGCTCCGCGCGACGCCCGCACCGTCGAGCCGCGGCTGGCGGGCGGCTTCGCGTGGGCACCCTATCGCGGACCGATGCGCGCCAGCGAGGAAACGGAGAACTACCGTCTCTTCGGCGCGGCGGGAGAGCTGGTCGAGGAATCGAAACGCGACGACACGCCTGCCGCGCAGCACGCGGCGGGGACGGCGCTGATGCTGATCGCGCGCCCCGGCGAAGCAGTCGAGCGGCTGCGTGAGGCCGCCCGGAAGCAACCGGCGGACGCGGCGCTCCGGAATGATCTCGGTGCGGCCGAATATGCGGCGGCGCTGAAGCTGAACCAGCCGTCGCGGTTCGTCGACGCATTGGCGGCGTTCGACGACGCCCTCGCGGCCGATCCGCGGAACGTGGAGGCGCTGTTCAACCGCGCGCTGACGCTGGAGCGGCTCGGATTGCACATCGAAGCGCGCCAGGCGTGGCAGCAGTACCTCCGCGTCGATACGGCCTCGCCATGGGCGGTCGAGGCGCGGGAACGGCTGCAGCGCCTTCCGGTCACGACCGGGGAATCGCGCTTTCGGAACGATCAGCCCCGGCTCGAGCTGGCGGCGACCTCCGGCGATCGCGGGGCGCTCGATGCGCTCGTGCGCCGGTACGCGCAGGCGGCGCGCACGTTCGCCGAGACGGAGTACCTCGGCCAGTGGGCGGCGACGCAGTCGGCGGATTCGCTGGCCATTGCGCGCGCCATCGGCGGATCGCTGGCGCGGCTCACGGGAGAGACGCTGTTGCGCGACGCGGTTGCGGCGATCGACCGCGACGGCGCCGAGCGCGACACGCTCGCCGAGGCCCACCTTGCTTACCGCCGCGGACGGATCGCGTACAGCCGCCAGGCACCCGCTGCCGCCGAGCCGGAGCTGCGCCGCGCCGCCGAGCTGTTCGCGCGCGGCGGCAGTCCGATGGCGCTCGTGGCGCGCTACTTCCGGGCGAACACCGAGTTTGATCAGAACGAGGTGATGCGGGCCCGACGCGAGCTGGAGCTGCTGCTCGGCGAGACCGCTGCGCATCCCGGCTACAAAGCGCTGGCCGCGCAGGTGCGCTGGGAGCTCGCGCTCTGCCTCATGAACGACGACGACTGGAGCGGCGCGCTGCCGCTGCTGGTCGCGTCGCGCCATGGATTCGACAGCCTCGGCGAAACCAGCAACCGCGGCTTCCTGGACGGCCTGCAGGGCGACGCGCTCACCTCCCTCGGCCGCCCCGACGAGGCGTGGGCCGCGCGCACCCGTTCGTTCGACGCGCTCAGCCACGATGGGTGGGGCGACCGGCTGGTCATCAGCATCGGCGCGGCGGCGCGCGCCGAGCTTCGCTCCGGGCGACTCGAGGCGGCGCGCGCCCTCGCGGCGCTGGAGATGAGCGCGCTGCGGGCCACCGGCAACGACTTCACGCTCGCCAATGCTCTGGTGCGGGGAGCGCTGCTCGACGTCCGGCTCGGCCACAACGTCGCGGCCTCGGCCAAGGTGGACGAAGCGTCGGTGGCCTCGTCGCGGCTGCTCGATGCGGCCATGCGCGCGCGCTCCCTCGCGGACGTGCAGTTCGCACGCGGCGCGGTGTTGCTGCATCACGACGCGCGCGCGGCGGCGGCGGCGCTCGACCGCGCGCTCGACGGATACGTCGACGCCGAGGCGCCGGTGTTCCTCACCGAAACGCACCTGCTCCGCGCACGCGCCGCGCTGCAGCTCGGCGACCGCGATGTGGCGCTGCGCGAGCTCGAGCGCGGCATCGCCGCGTACGAACGGCATCCGCAGACGAGCGTGCTCGACGCAGGCCGCGAGATCTACGAGGAAGTCATCCGGCTGACGCTCGACCGCGGAGACGTGGCCGCCGCTTTCGTCTGGTGCGAGCGCGCCCGCGGCGCTCGCGCGGACAGCCTCACGGCAGTCCAGCAGCGCCTCGCGGGAAGTGGAGCGATGATCGTGGAGCCGGCAGTGGTGGCGGGAGAACGGATCGCCTTCGTGATCCGCGAGGATGCCGCCGCCGTCATTCGCCGCGTCGCATCGGCCGACCGCCTGTTCCGCGACCTGCCGCTGCAGGGCGTGACGCAGGTGATCATCGTCGCCGATCCGGCCTCCGACGGCGCCGCGATCGCCGCCTCCCAGCTCGTCGACCGCGTGGCCGTGGCGTTTGCGCCGAGCGCCAGTGTCTTGCGGCGCGAGACACTCCCGCCCCTGAGAAGCATTGCCGCCGTCGCGGTGGCCTCTCACGATCTTCCGTCGAGCCGGGAAGAGCTCGCGGGGCTGGCCCGCATCTATCCGCGATCGCTCGAGGTGCGGGGCACGTTCGCCTCCCTCGCCACGACGCGCGCGGACGTGATCCACGTGTCCGGTCACGCCGAAGGGGGCAACGACGCCACGCTCGTGTTCCGCGGCGAGCGCATTTCGCCGCGGCGGATCGCGGCGGCTACGCTGCAAGGACAGCCGCTCGTGCTGCTGGCCGCCTGCGAAACACTGCGCGCGGCCCGCTCGCCGATGCGCCGCACGCTCAGCCTCGGGGAGGGGTTTCTCGCCGCCGGCGCCCGCGGCGTCATCGGCACCGTCGCACCGATCGCCGACAACGACGCGCGCGAGATCTTCGGCCGCATCCACCGCCATCTCGCCGCCGGCCGCAGCACCGCGGACGCGCTGCGTTTCGCTCAACTCGAATCCATGTCCGTGGACCGCAACAACGGCGCGTGGCGCGCCGTCGCGCTGCTCACTCGTACCATCGAAGCAGGAAAGGAGAGCTCCTGATGCCTACCGTCACCGTCTACTTCGGGGGAATCTGCACGTTTTTCATGTCCGACCGTCATGATGAGCTGGATGGCTTCTGCCGCGTCGTCCTGGTCAACGCCGCGGACGGGCGAACTGTTGCCGGCCACGACATCCCGCCGCATGAGGCCGTCGTGCGGATCGGGGATGGCCAGCCGGTCACGATGCGCGGCCTGCACATGCGTCTGCTCTCGTCGAACGCCCAATCACTGCTGCGGACGGCGTTCACCGGTTCGTGCCCCGATCTGACCCATCTGGTCTTCGAGCAGGGGGCCGAATTGTCACGTCCTTCGCACCCAGTCGTTTTCACCGGCGACCCGGCAGAGGCGGCGCTCTTTTTCGACTTCAAAGGCGGAACGCTCGCGGCAGGCAGGAACGACCACGGCGCGGTCATCACGACACTGGTCCTGCAGAGTGACGACGTCGCGCTCGAGACCGTCCCGTTCGTCGGCGGAGGCCCCCTCGAGTTCCCCTCACAGATGGTCTTTCTGGAGGATACGACCATCCTGGTCTCCAATGACGACGCCATCGAGACCACGTCGAAGTACGACTTCTATCTTCACTATCTGACGGCGGAGCTCGTTCCGCCCAATCCCCCCATTCCGCCCGATCCTCCCAGTCCGATCGCATGGCTTCGTAACCGCCTGCCCGTCATCCCACACCTCCCGCATTGGTTCGGCTCGATCGGAGCCGGGTGCTCGAACTCGACGTATCCCTGAGCGGACTGCCCCCCCAAGGACTGGGCCGCGGATGGCGGCAGGCGCGCCGGAAGTCGGCCGCGGAGAGGTCGCGATTTCCTGGAGCCGAGCTCCTTGTCCTCGGCGTGTTCGATGGAAGGCCGTGGCAGTCCCAGCCGGGAACGTAGGGCGAGTCGTGACCGAGCATCGTGCGCGACTTCACGACGATATCCTCGAGGGTCTTGTTCAGCGCGTGCAGCACGAAGCGCGAACGGCCCGCTGATTCGCGGATGAGCCGGTAGAGGTCCCCCCGCCACCTTGCGTGCTTCCGGAGACTGGTCGATCTCGCGCAGCAGAGCTTCATCGACCGTAATCCGTATAGGTTAACCGTATTTGCTGCTTGTCAGGGGCGCCAATCGGACTATTGATGGATAGCATGAACTACGCACAGGTTTGTCTTACGCTCTTGCTGGTCTCGGTCTCAGTGCCGGCATCGGCCGATGAGATCAAAGATCTCGTCGATCAGATGACCGAGGGACAGAAAGGTCTGAAGTCCTCAAAAGCAGCGATGGATGCGCTCACCAACCAGAATCAGAAGGACATGAAGGAACGTGATGCCTACCGTGTGAGCTTCGGCGAGTTGGCGATGCAAAAGGATGCGAAGGAAGACGCGTACTGGAAGAACGGTCCCGATCGTCGGTTGAAGGCGACGGACGAGATGGTCGAAGAATGGAACAGCCAATGCGCGGAAGGCCGAGCCACACTCTCCGAGGCACAACGCGCGACGTGTAAGGAGAGCAGGGCGCGGATCGAGCCGGTGATCACGGCGATTCGCGCTGACGTGAAGCGCGAAGCGGAGGCGTTCGAAAAAGCCGAAATTGCTCCGATCGAGGCGATCCAGGTGAAGCAGCAGGCCCAGATGGAGAAACTGGCTGTGAAGATCAAAGAGCGTTACGCGGCCTGGTCGGAAATCAAGAAGCGCGTCGATGCTCTTCGCGATGACCTCGAGAAGGTGCGAATCGCTCTCGTCGAAGCCTGCAAGAAGGCGAAGACAGCGGAAGAGATCAAACTGTGCAATTCCGTCGGCTGGGACGGCGCACGACAAGACCTGCCCCCTCTGTAGAGGGAGACGCGCGGAGCCTTAGACCTTCGGCCTGTCACGCCGGAGGTCGCGGGTTCGAGTCCCGTCGGCCCCGCCAATCTAAAGTGCTCACGAGCCGCGACTTCGGCGGCTTTCGTGTTTTCAGAGGGTTGCTTAGAAAATTGGTTCAGTAACCGCGGGGGTCAGACCTTCGATTTCTCCATGAAAAACGAAGCTCTGACCCCACTGCCTCTGACCCCCACCGTGAGGTTGAGCCCGCGGCGGCTCACTCCTTCGGCATCTCGAAGTGCACCAGCAGTTCCCCCGTCGCCTTCGTCGCGCGGCCGTTGACGGTGAATGGTGCGAAGCGCCATCGGCGGGCGGCGATGGTGACGGCCGGGCCGATGCCGAAGGGAAATTGCGTTGACGCGGTACAGGCGACTGCACCCGATTCGCTGATGAGGAAGCTTAGTGGGACTACGCCGCCGATGCGGGCTTTGACGGCGACTACCGGGTACTCCGGCATCGGAGAATATTTGGCGGACGCCAGGAGCTCGCCCGAATCGACGCTCAGGATGTCCGGCGACTGCCAGGCCTGGCAGTCGGCAGGAAGCTCGACGCGCGACGGCGCGTCGGCAACCGTGACGTCGACGCGCGGCCGGGGGAAGATCGGGCGCTTCTCGTCGAGCAGTTCGCCGGTGGCGACGTCGATGCGGAACGTTTCGGAGCGGTCTTTGACCGGAACGGAGATCGCCACCACTTCGCGGCCGTCGCTTTCGGTGCGGAGAGCGAAGTCCGCCGAGAACGACAGATGCTCGAGATCGAACCGAGCGCGAAGCACGGGCACGAGGTCGGATCGCCGCTGGTCGCCCGAATTCTCTCGTAGCCGTCATCTTGCGCGGTCTTTCATTTCGAGATCGTTCGCTGCGCTCAGAGTGACCCGCGCATTTCCTGTTGTCTGGCACATGCGAGAGAGCTACCGTATTCCATACGGAGGCAGGGATGGCCGCATTTCGCGTCATCACGGTTGCCCGCGACGTTCCGTTGGAGCTCATAGTGTGGCAGCGGGGCCCGCTTGCGGAGGTCGCGGTCACGGTCAGCGGGACCGATGGAACATCCCTGGTGAATAGGATGATCGGCGGTCGAGCCGTTCTTCTCCGCCTACCTCCTTTCTCGTACAACGCCATCATCAAGATCGAGATTCGCTCTCCTCCGGATGCGGAGGGTCCGGCAGGCAGCGTCTCTGTCGAGCTCCGACAAGCCGGTCGACGCATCGCGGCATTCGAGCTGCGCCGGGGTGATCGCGAACTCGAACTGGCAGTCCGCACGATCGCCGCGTTCACACAACGAGAGGAGATGCCGATGGCGGAAGCACCGCCCCCTCCGAACTCGGAGGCAGCATGAACCTCTGCTACAGGGCACGGAGCTCGATCGTGCCGAGTATGTCGTCTGGTATGCGACGACGCGGCAGCCGAAAGACCCGCACGACAGGTCGAAGGGCTATTCCTCGCGACGCGATTCCGAGGTGCACTACGGGTCGTGCACCGTCTTCATTCCGAAGTCGCACAAGATCGGCTCGACCGGCTCTCCGTGGTGGAAGCGCCTCCTCAACAGAACGGACGATCGTTTGAGACTCCTCGACGTGCGCGAGACCTCGAATCGCACGCATTGGGATGAGATTCGGCGCCGCGTCGACAGCGTTCCGGCGGATGAAAACGACGCGCTCATCTTCGTACATGGCTACAACGTCACCTTCCACGATGCGGCCGTCCGCGCCGCGCAGATTGGCTTCGATCTGTCGATCCAGGGGCCGACCGCCTTCTTCAGCTGGCCTTCGCAGGGCACCCTCGACGGCTACCTCGCCGATTCTGCGGCCGTGGAAGCCAGCGAGGACGCGATCGCGACGTATCTCTCGGATTTCGCCCATCAAAGCGGCGCGCCGAAGGTGCACGTCATCGTGCACAGCATGGGAAACCGGGCCGTGCTCCGCGCCGTGAACCGCATCGCCGAGACCGCGCAGATGCGCAGCGGAGTCGAGTTCGGACAGTTCATTCTCGCCGCGGCCGACGTCGATGCCGACACGTTCCGGCGCCTGGCCTCCGCCTATACGAGCGTGGCGCGACGGACGACGCTCTACGTTTCCGAGCGCGACCGCGCCGTCGAGTCCTCACAGTGGATCCATCGATTTGCCCGCGCGGGACTGATTCCACCGGTGACGATCGTCCCGGGTGTGGACACGATCAACGTGATGAATGCCGACCTCACGTTGCTCGGCCACGGCTATGTGGCCAGCGCGCGCGACGTTCTGCAGGACATGCACGCGCTCATTCGCCATGACGCGGCACCGGAGCACCGCTTCGGTCTCGAGGCGGCACTGACCGTCGATGGCGACAGGTATTGGTTGATCGGCGCGTGAGATTGCGGGACAGGTGCGAGCCATGGATGACCTGGCGCGACAGATCGACCGAGCGAATCAGCAGGCAGCGCTGGTGGCGCATGTCGCGCCTCACCTCACGCCGCGCCAGGTGATCACGCTCGTTCAGCACCTCGCCGAGCTCTTCACGCCTCTCGTCGTCGGCCTGTTGCAGCCGCTCCTGGAGTTTGGCCTCGAGGAATCGCCCGGACAGCAGACCCTCCGCACGATCATCGGAGCGCACGGACCAGATCCACTGAGCGGCCTGGGGATCAGGAGGAAATCGATCGACGTGAAGCCGGTCTTCTCGGTGGGCGAAGACCTTGAGCAACAGGTGCTCGACGCGATCGCCGGAGACGGTTCGATCGAGCGCGCGGCCGCCGCGGTGTTGCAGCAGTGCAGCGATCCGTCGATGTATGTGCGCACACACGCCGCGATCACGGTCGTTCGCGAGCTCGGGCTGTTGCCCCGCCGCGCACTTCCGCGCTCCCTGGTGCTGCTGCGCGCCGCGCGGCAGGTTCTTCCCGGCGAGGCCTCCCTGCGCAACCATCTCACGCAGGTCGCATGTCAGGCGGCGTTGAAGCTCTGTGAGTTTTCCATCTGTCTGGAAGAGGCCGATCGGCTGCTGAGCTACTCCGGGACCCTCGGCGCACCGCAGAGTTCGATCGCGCAGGCGATGCGCGGCGTTGCGCTGGCCGGACTCGGCGAACTGGCCGCCGCGCGCGAGGCACTGGCCGAGGCCCGGCGGATCGCAGAACCGGACTCCGAGGACGACAGCAGCGCACTGTGCCTCGCTCTGACTGAGCAGTTCCGACTGGCCCTCGACACAGGCGAATGGACGGATCTGATCCTCGTCTATGGGAGGCTGATCCAGGTGCTGCGCTTCTGCCAGACGCCGACGGTGCACTGCATCGGGATGAGCTACGTCGCCGTCGGCCAACAGCAGCTCGGTCACATCGAGCAGGCGCTCGAGATCGCGCAGGCGGCCCGCGACAACGCACATGCCGAACGGTTTCTGGATGCCGAGCTGGATGCGTGCAACCGACACGCGATGCTGCTCTTCTGGAAGGGACGGCGCCGGGAGGCGATCGAGCTGCTCACGCCGCAGCTCCCGCTGCTTTCCCTCAGCGGCAATGCGCTCCTCGCGGCGCAGGCCGAGGCGCTCGTGCGTCAGAGCGAAACGAGGGAGACGTGGATCCACGACCCGCCCTGGTCGTGGCCGGACGAGCTGCCCATGCCGGCCCAGCTCCCGGCCCTGCCCGGAGTGCACATCCTCACCGGCCGCGCGCGGAGGCGCGCCCGGCTCGATCTGAAAGAAGCGGCTCACCTCCTCGCACCGGCGATCCGGCAATGCGAGGAGTTGCGCAGGGCTGGCTCGGAAGATCAGCGCAGCCGTTTTCTCGTCCAGTTCCGCAATGTCTACAGCCTCTTTCTCGACCTCCCGATGTTCGAGGCGCTGGCCCCCGACGAATTCCGCGAGCTCCTGCGAACCGTCATCGCTCTGTTCGACTATGACGAGCTCCGGGCCGATCGCTCGCTCGCTCGTGCGCTGCTGCAGATTCATTACGCGAGGCACGGGCAGCAGCCTACCGGCCGCGACAAGATCGAGACGCTACTCGTGGAGACGGTTCTCGACCCGCACAACCCCGCTCTGCACGTGGAGCTCGCATGGTGCCACCTCGAACAGGACGATCTTTACGCCGCGCACGCCGCCGCCGAGCGTTCGCTCGAGCTCGAGGAGAACTGGAACGCCCATCGCGCTTTGGGCCACATCGCGTTTCGCAGCGGTCTGTACGAGGACGTATTCGAGCATTTCCAATCCGCAGCCGCCTGTGCGTCGTCTCTTCCGGATGCGGTGACTCTAGAGTATGCGGAGATGGCCAGGCTCGCCGATCAGCCGGCCCGGGCGATCGAGATCCTCGCACCGCGCGCCGCCGCGATGGCCAATTCGACCGCCTGGTCGCTGCTCGCGACTTGCTACTCGGCCCTCGGCGATTTCCGGAGCGAAGGCGATTGTCTCGTCCGGTTTCTCGCGATGAAGCCTCCGGCTGACGCCCACGCTCTCCATGCGACGCGGCGCTTGCAGGCACTGGGACGGCTGGAGGAGCTGCAATCGACGACGCCGGCCGACGCCGCACCCGAACCAACGGCGCAGCCGACCCGGAAGGAAGGCAGCGGCGGCATCGATGATCCCGGCCGTTACCGGCCGTGCGGGAACTGCGGCCGCGTGGTCTACGACATCGGGATCACGATCGGCAAGCACGCCGTGATGGACGCCGGTCTCGCACGCATCTCGGGTGTGACGTGCGGTCAATGCGAACGCTTCTCCTGCGTCATCCCCTGCTCTCTCCGAGGCACGGATCCGATGATCCGGCTCTGCCCGATGTGCCGCGAGTTCCTGACAGGAGTCCTTCCCGATGTCGACTGAAAGCGAAGAACTGAAGAAGCGGATCGCGAACGCGCTCGCGGCGCGCGAGCCTCTCGCCGCGCCCTTCGAGACCGTCGACGAGATCTTCGCGCTGCCGAAGCGACTGGGCCTTCTCCCCGGCACCGGACGTGGCGTCTGGCAGCGGTATCGCGAGGCGGCCTCCCCACCCGTCCCGTCCGACGACGACACGGACTCGCTGCTCCAACGCGCGTTCGGCTGGTACTGGGTCACCGAGGCGGCGCGCGGCGGCGAGCTCGCCGAGGAGGCGCTGGAACGGGCGATCGCCGCGAAGTCTGCGTACGGTTGCATCCAGGCGCTGGTCCTGCTCGCGCTCACTGCCGCGGATCGATATCGCTTCGCCGAAGCGATATCGACTCTCCTTGAGGCGCTCCACTTTCATCGACAAGAGTCCGTGCCCGGTGCGGAAGCAGGGCTCCTCACCAATCTTGCGAAGGTGTTCGCCCAGATGGAACTCCATGCCTGCGCCTGCGAAGTGGCCGCGCTGGCTCTCCGGACGGCTCTCCGCGAGGATGACGACGACGCGCTGGCCGACGTGTTGAATGCGATCGGCGACGCCTATCGCATGCGCGCGCACCACGATGACATGCTGCGCTTCGCCACGCTGGCGATGGACGCCGCGCCCCTCGGTGGTCCTCTCGTCCGCGGAATGGTGCTAACCAGCTACGCCAGCGCTCTTTACCGCGTCGGCCGCCTCGATGAGGCACTCGCCTCTTGTGTGGAAGCGCATGAGTGGTCGACCCGACACTACGATCTGCAGAACGCCTGCAGGTCCCTGCTCCTGATGGGCACCATTCACTCCGCTCGCGGCGAGCTGAGCTCCGCGCTCGACGCCTACCACCGGACGATCGACCTCGGCCACGAGACCGGTTCGCTGCACATCCAGGCCGACGCCTTCAGCTCCGTCGGGCACGTCTATCTCGAGCTGGGCGACGGCGAGAACGCCCTCGACTGCCTCCGCGAAGCCGTTCGCATCCGAAAGTCGATCGGCACTTTTGCGTTCAACGGCACGGAGCTGTTGTTCTTCCCAGCCTGCTACCGGCTGCTCGGAAAGACGAAGGAAGCGATCGACGGCCTTGAGGTGATGCTGCCCCTGGCCGTCGCCACGGGCCAGATCGGGCTTCTGCTACGCGTTCTGATTGACCTCGGGCAGACGCACCGGGAACAGGGAGACACGGACCTCGCGCACCACTATCTCCGCGAAGCCGTCAAGGCGGCCGACAGCCTCTCACCGGAATCGCGACCACGCTCCGTCCCGCCGGCCTGGCTGCAACTCGCGACCCTGCATCGCGAGCGTGGCGATAGGACGTCGACCGCGGAAGCCGTGCGCGGCTTGGAGGCCGCCTGTCCGGAAGGCATTCCGGATCTTCTGCTGCCCGAGTACTACCGGCTTCTCTCCTGGCTGGAGGCGGGTAGCGACCCAGAGGCGGCGAGAGCGGTGCTCTTGGAAGGAATTCGACAACTGGAGAGCCTGCGGCATCGCTTACCGCAAGCGATCCCGCGACAACTCGGAGCGCTGGCAAGCGCTGAGCAACTCTTCGAAGCTCTTCTCGAGCTTGGCGGCGAGGAACAAGATCCGACGGCGTTGTACCTGCTCTGCCAACATGCGCGCGCACGCCGCTTCCTGGATCTCGTCAGCAAGGCCGAGTGGACTCCGCCCCTTCAAGTTCCAGCCGAGTTGGCGCTGACCGAGCGGAACCTGCTCGCCGAGCTTCGTGTGCGACTCGCGGACCTGACCGCGCCGCAGGAAATCTACTGGGAGGCGATCGATCAGGTGGAGGCGGACCGGCGTCTGGAGGAGCTGACCGCGCTCTGGGCCCGGATCTCCGAGAGCGCCCCGGCCTATGTACAGATGCGACAAGCCGTCATTCCACCGTTTTCCGACTTGATCCGGGTGCTCGGATGAACCTCCTGTTCCTCGAGTACTTCCTGCTGCCGCAGCGCACGCTGCTGTTCCGGATCCTTCCTGGACAGGAGCGGCCCGAGCTCATCACGGTGCCCGCGGGGCGCGCCGGCGTGGCGAAGCTCGTGGAGGACGCTCGCGCCGACGTGCTGGCCTTCCGGCCACCCTTCGAATCGGGCCGGCGGGTGATGGAGACACTCGTCGATCCCGCGCTCGTCGACGTCTCGAGCACGGTCGACCTCCTGGTCATCGTTCCGCACGGACCCTTACACCACCTCCCGTTCGCGGCGCTCTGGTGCGGCGATCAATTTCTCGGACAGCGCTTCGCCATCGTCCAGCTGCCGAGCCTTCAGGCGCTGCATTACATCCGCGAGCGTCGGCGTCAGTCCGCCTCGCCCTGCCTCGCGGTCGGGGCCGCGCCCGACGATCCGTTGTTCCTGCAACGCGGTTTCGAGCGCGAGGCCGAGAGGATCGCGGCGGCCTTCGGGGTCGACGCCGTGCTGGGCGGCGATGCGCATCGTGAACGACTGTTGCCGGCCCTTGCGGACGCCGACGTTTTGCACTTCGCGACGCACGGACACTTCGTTCCGGGCAATCCGATGCGGTCCGGCATGGAATTGCCGGTCGCGCCGGGATCCCGCGCGCCGGCCGAAGGCGGACACGAAACGGCGCTGACGGCGCAGGACTTCCTCAAGTGTGGCTTGAACGCCCGACTGGTCGTGTTGAGCGCCTGCGAGACGGGCGTGCATGCGATCCATCCGGGTGACGAGCTCGAAGGACTCGCGCACGCCGTACTCGCCGCCGGCGCCGCCTCGGTGCTCGTGTCGCTGTGGCCCGTCGACACTGTCGCCACCGCGGAGTTGATGCGAGCGTTCTACGATGAATGGCTCGGCGGCGTATCAAAGGCGATGGCTCTCCAACGCGCATGCGCCCAACTTCGCGGCCGCTCGCTCGCAGACATCGATGACGCAGCCCGGCGCGAGCTGCGCGATGCGAGCACACGGGATCGCCTTCGAATCCACGTGGAAATGGGAGACGTTCACTTGCGCATGGGCAACATTCGCGTTGCCGAGCAACACTACGTCGCCGGCCTCGAAACCGCCCGCGAGCTCGACTTGCCCGTCGATGTTCCTGTCTTGCAGGAACGCCTCGGCCACGTGCTGCACGCGATGGGAAAAGAACACGATGGCCAACAACTCATCGACGAAGCCCTGGCCACTCGACGACGCGGCCGCCGGATCAGGAACGAACGTCCCGAAACGAACGCTGTCTCCACCCAATCGACAAACGCCTCTGAGGAGATCGACTTCGACGTCCTGCATCCCTGGGACAGCCCATTCTTCTGGGCGCCGTTCGTTCTCGTTGGGGACTGGGAGTAGTGCTTTCGCGATTGGCGAACGGGATCGAACCGACGACATCCGCGAATGTTGGTTTCGCCTAGGCCGAAGTTCCCACCGATTCGCATCTGATTTTGTGCCCTAACTTCTTGACACAATTCGACAAAGGCGAAGTCTGCGCGTTGCATAATGTTCCCATGTTTATCGAACAAATATCTTGCATTTTGAGGGATTTGGAGTTTAGATAGTTCCCATGTACATCGAGCGCGTGCCCAACCGCGCCTCTCGCCCTACGATTCTGCTCCGGGAGGGACGCCGCGAAGGGCATCGCGTGATCAAGCGCACTTTGGCCAACCTTT
>Ga0307505_10001143_pt1 | contig 23190 bp, 17 predicted proteins | sample 23_S_MG_FD_202183 | JGI IMG/M metagenome (GOLD analysis project Ga0307505, IMG submission 202183) | Soil microbial communities from Populus trichocarpa stands in riparian zone in the Pacific Northwest, United States - 23_S | ecosystem: Environmental > Terrestrial > Soil > Riparian zone > Trees...
ATTCGTCTCCCCAACCCATCCTCCCGCCGACTTCGCCGACGGTAGCAATGTGGATGAGGCAACGACCGGCGCTCGGTAGCAGGATACCTGACGCAATGCGGCACTCAGGTCTAATAGTCGCCGAACACACCGCAACCAAGGGACCTCAGATGGGCGCTTTCAAAGGTGCTCGAGGAACGCTGGAATAGGGTGTGGTGACGGGTCAAGATGAGCGCGCCTGATTCTGAACCATGGAGTTCCGGCCTCAGGCGGGACTTGAACGGAGACCGTCATGACCAAGCGGAGCCAACGAAGAAGTCTGAGTGAGTTGCAACAACAGCAGTTGCGGGCGTCAATTCGAGTCTTCATGGATTGGCTCGAGGGCAGGGTGCGAGTCGTCCCGATTAACAAGTACCGCCTGGAGTTTGCGCGTCCAACGCATGCCGACTGGCTCATGAAAGTAGCGAGGGATGGAGGAGAGACAATCGTTACGTTCAATCCTTCGATCATCGCTCAGTGCAGCTACCGATACTATGAGATGGTGGTTCTGCACGAGTTCTTCCACCTGTTCGTGCAGAACATCCCGAACAAGCTCGACGCCAAGCGAGTGAAGGATGACTTCGGCGACGTGACGATGAAATTACTCGACATCGAGGCGGACTACTTCACCGCGATGTTTCTCTGCGATCATCAAGGGGCAACGCTCGTCGACATCCTCAAGCTTTTCTACGAGGGCAGCCAAGTGTTCGCGGATCCCAATGTGAGGATCACAAAGCTTGAGCGATTCATCGGTTCGATCTTGAGCATCGCGGCACCCCATCTGGATCCGCGCTGGCGTACTACCGATAGCAATCTTTACCTTCCCACGATCGGGAACATCCCGACCGAGGAGTCGATCCATATCCTTGTACTGGGCAAAACGAACTGCCGTCTCTCAACAATTCGCGCGAGCTACCAGGACTTCTACGACATGAAGCTCTGCTTCACGATGGCGGAGGAGAAGAGCGTCCGTGGATATGTTTCGCAGTTGATCCGGTTCGCCTGCAAAGCGTTGGATTGTGAGATGCCCGCTCGTGTTGCTCGAAACCTAGAAGAGCTGGCCGAGGAGAGACCGCTATTCGAAACCACGCGCCCGGTAGTGAAGATCGAGGAACGCCGCCGCACGAAAGGCGTCAACGGGCGGCGACAAGAAGATCGCGCCTCGACCTTCAATCCCTCGCGACGTGGGAACTCTGATTAGTCAGCGCAAATCCTCGGCGATGGCGGCGAACTGTTCCAGGGCGGCTTGGAGGTCGTCGGTGATCTCCTGAGCGATGATCTCCGGGGCGGGGAGGTTGGCGCTCTCTTCGAGGCTGTCGTCTTTGAGCCAGAAGAGGTCGAGGTTGACCTTGTCGCGTTGGATCAGCTCTTCGTAGGGGAAGGCGCGGAAGCGCTCGCTCTCCTGGCGGTCGTGGCGGTTCCTGGGGTTGTAGCAGTGGACGAAGTCGTCGAGGTCGCTGCGTTTGAGCGGGTTCTCTTTCAAGGTGAAGTGCAGGTTGGTGCGGAGGTCGTAGATCCAGAGCTTCTCCGTCCAGGCGGCCTTGTCGGCGGCGGGCTTTCGGTCGAAGAAGAGGACGTTGGCCTTCACTCCCTGCGCGTAGAAGATGCCGGTGGGGAGGCGGAGGAGCGTGTGGACATCGGCCTGCTTGAGGAGCTCGCGGCGGACGGTCTCGCCGGCGCCGCCTTCGAAGAGCACGTTGTCCGGCACGACCATGGCCGCGCGGCCGTGCTGTTCGAGGATGGTGAAGATGTGCTGCACGAAGTTGAGCTGCTTGTTGCTGGTGGTGGCCCAGAAGTCGTCGCGGTTGATGACCAGCGACTCCTTCGACGTCTCCCCTGCTTCGTTGACGATGGTCACGCTGCTCTTCTTGCCGAAGGGGGGATTGGCCAGAACCATGCGGTACTCGCCGTGCTTGCCAGCCAATGCGTCCTTGGTGACCACGGGCAGGTCCGTGTCGGAGTCGCCGCCGATGCCGTGCAGCAGGAGGTTCATGGCACAGAGACGGGTGACGCTGTCCACCAGCTCGATGCCGAAGAACGTGCCGTGCTTGAGGCGCTTCTTCTGGGCCTTGTCCAGCTTGTAGTGCTTCGGATCCGCGAGGTAGTTGTAGGCGCCGAGGAGGAAGCCTCCGGTGCCGCAGGCAGGATCGCAGATCGTGTCGTCGGGCCGCGGGACCATGACCTCCACCATGGCCGCGATGAGCGCGCGCGGCGTGAAGTACTGCCCCGCCCCACCCTTCACATCCTCGGCGTTCTTCTGCAGCAGCCCCTCGTACGCGTCACCCTTCACGTCGACGTCGAGCGACGACCACTGCTCCTTGTCGATGAGGTCGGCGATGAGCCGCCGCAGCTTGGCCGGGTCCTGGATCTTGTTCTGCGCCTTCCGGAAGATGATCCCCAGCATCCCCGGCCGCTTGCCCAGCTCTTCCAGCGTGTGCCGGTAGTGGATCTCCAGATCCTCCCCCTCGAGCTTGACCAGCACATCCCAGCCGAACCCCTTCGGAATGGCGGACGCCCTATTGAATGGCGGCCGGCTCTGCTCGTCCGCCATCTTGAGGAAGAGCAGAAACGTGAGCTGCTCGACGTAGTCGCCATACGACAACCCGTCATCGCGGAGGATGTGGCAGTAGTTCCAGAGCTTGGCGACGAGCTGCTGCGGTTCGGTCATAGGTTTCCGGAGAAAGCGCGGTGGAGGATGGACTGGCGAAGGTTCTTGGCGCGCTGGAGGTTGGCCTTGACGACGCGTTCCAGCTCATCGACCACGCTGAGCCGGCGCTCGACCTCGGCCACGATGAGGTGCTGTTCGGCGAGGGGTGGGAGGGGGAACTCGATCTCCAGAAACTTCTCCGCCGTCAAGTGAGCAATGTTCGTGGTGATACTTGCCGAGCGAGTGAACCGCCCGTTGTGCATGTAGCTTCTGAAGACAATCAACGCGAACCCGGGAACCAGTCCAGGGTAGGCGCGGAACCGCAGCAGCGTCTTCTGATAGCAACAATCTGGAACCTCCCCGCGATACATCGCTGGCCTGCCAACAAACTCAGGACTCTGCCCTTCATTCAGTAGGATGTCGCCGGGCTCCAGTCGGTACTTTACGAACTCATTCGGCGTGAAGTTCATTGACTTTACGTCGCGGGTGTCGATCCTCGCCTCGAGTACGTTGGCAACGCGCAGGTATGGACGAAGATAGTCACCTGAATGATGCTGCGGTGCACGCTGTCGTCCAAGTTGAGTATGGCCGACTTGTGTCATGGCAGCCCAAGTCCAACCTTTCGGCAACACCGGTAGGTCTCTTGCGAAACAGGGACGCTGCTGAGAACGCCGGGAACCTTGGTTCAATTGATCGCGTGCGCCGATCATCCGATCGAGTAGTTCCTCGCCCGATTGGGCGTCAAGCGGCGGCGACGACGTCGTTCCCGCGACGCGCCCTTCGAGCGCAGCCTTGAGCACAGCAGATCTGTAGCGCTTGAGATTTGCGCGAACACGACCTAGAGAACTAACGGCGGCATCCAGTCGCGTGAACTGCTTCTCGATCTCCGCCACAATTCGTTGCTGCTCGACGGCGTCGGGAAACGAGATTTCGTAGTCGAGAACTGATGGAAAGTTGAGACTCTGAACCGTTGTTCCAGTCTTCGAGCATCGGTGAAGGATGTCGCGCTGAAAGGCTCTCAGCGCCATGGCCAAGAAATGAGGATCGAAACCTTCAATCGGCTTCACCGCTTTGAGATCTTGATTGAGCGCGACTTCTCCGGCCGTCACTGCAACCGGAAGGGTGTGCTGCAGAATGCCGCTTCGTACCACGAGAAGAACACTGCCCGCTTCGACCAGGTTGGTGGACGAGTGGGTCACGGCATGTTCGGTAATGTGATCCTGGGCATCGGCGATCACATCTACCTTCATGTCTTTCGGCGAGACCCACGGGATCGTCCCATTCGTCCAGAAGCGGGGATCTCCCTTACTGGGAGTGCCGCCGCCGAACCAGCGCCCCACGTGCCCAAGTGGTATTCGTGACCATGTTTTGGGGAAGTTAGTCATTTCGCGGAGGCGGAAGGACCTGTCCGCTGGTCGGGTCGAATTACAACTGCCCTCTCGCGCATCGCCTCCAGCATCCGCAACTTCTCCCCGACCGGCCGCGAGGCCAGCTCGCGGCGCAGCGCGCGTTTGCTTTCGAGAATCTTCTGCGGAATGGTCGTCATGGCGTGTCGAGAAATTGTCGTTCGAACTTCGTCCAGCCGGCAACGAGGTCGTGGCGGCGGACGATACCTTGAAACCGCTCGCGGTCGATGGCCTCTTCCTCGAGGAACTGCAGCAGGCGGGCCTTGTCCTTCGCCCGCCCAGTCTGCAGCGCGATCGCGGCCAAGTGCTCGGCGCTGAAGACGCGAGCCGGAACACCATCCACATCCATTGCACCCGCTTCGGCGAGCGCTTCCTCGACGAGCGGTCCTGTCGGCGGCAGGAACTGCACCGGCCAGCGGGCGATCATCACGTACTCTCCCTTCATCGAATGGCCACGCGCGGCTAGAGCGTCGAAGAGCGGCTTCGGGTTGGCGAGGAGCTGTCCCGGCTCCGCATGGAAGGCCACGAACACGTCCACATCCAGCGTCGCAACCGGCTCCAGATAGAACGTCGCTCCCACCGCGCCGCCGATGGCGTAGCGGTCGATGACTCCGTCTGCCTCCATCTGGTTGAGCACTTCGATGACCTCGCGGATGCTCATGCCGCCAGGGCCTCATTCAACTCGTCGAGCAGGCGTGGCAGCTCCGCGCCGAAGAGTTGGTGCGCCTTGCCCAGACCGCCGCGGTGCGTGAACGGCGCGTAGTCGAAGTCTTCCGCCTCGATGGAGAGACTGGTGGCAATGTGGTCGCGGATCAGACTGAGCCACGCTCGCTGCTCGCTGGTGAAGAGCGTCCCGCTCTCCTCCTTGCGCTGCAGCCACTGCTCGTACCGCTCCTGCACCGAGTCGGCGAATGGCGCCAGCTCGGACTGCTGCGCCAGCGCGAAACGGACCAGGGACACGAGGTCGGCGAAGCGTCCCGCCTTCGAGCGGCCCTTTACCTTGGCCGGCGTGGTCACCGCGAACGCGTCCCACAACCGGTCCTCGGTCCAGGTGGCGTTCGTCTCCCGCAGCTTCTTCTCCAGCTCCTTGAGCATGGCCTCGGTCAGCCGTTGACGGAACGGCCGGCTGTAGAGGATCTGCAGCGCGTCGATCTCGGCCTGATGCGTGGCCAGGTAGGTGCGGAACGCCTCCACCAGTCCGGCCGCCTTCTCCTTCGCCGCGGCGTCGAAGCCCTGCGCGGAGATCTCGTCGAGCGTGAAGATGTCGATGGCCTGCTCGGTCTCGCGCTTGAGGTTCTCCAGCGTCTCGCGCAAGGCCGGCTTGTCGAACGGGGCACATGCCGAGGCCAGGAGCTGCTGGCGTGCGGCTTCGTACTGCGCGGGCGGGATCAGCGCGGCGTCGGCCTCCGGATCCCCCGAGGCGCGCGTGGCGATGGCGTCGGGATCGCAGGCTTGGAGCAGCGCCGCGGCGAGCGTGGCCGGCGTTTGACCTCCCGAGGCGGCGACGACCTGGGCCCGCTGCCCAGGGTCGAGACCGCGATCGAGACGGGCCAGCCGCGAAGCCAGCGTGGTCAGCGTGTCCTCGTCGCGGCCGCCGGGAAAGATCACCCGCTGCAGGAGCGACTTGAGCGGTATCGTCGGATGTCGATCGAGCGGGCGCGACTCGGTCTTGTCGCTCTCGCACACACCGACGGCGTCGACGATCACGAAGTGCGTCTTGGCCTGCGCCTCGGCGCCGGACACGGCCTGCAGATCCGTGGGCGTGAGCACGCGCGTGCCCCTCCCCTTCATCTGCTCGAAGTAGACGCGGCTGCGCACGTCGCGCAGGAAGATCAGCACCTCGATCGGTTTCACGTCCGTGCCCGTGGCGATCATGTCCACCGTCACCGCCACGCGGAGCGTCGGCGAGAGCCGGAACTCGCTGATGAGCTCCTTCGACTTGGCAGGCTTGCCGGTCACGGGATGCTTGGCCTGATACGTGATCTTCTTGCAGAAGTCGTTGCCGCGGCCGAAGACCTCGCGGCAGATGTGCACGATGTCCTCGGCGTGCGAGTCGTCCTTCGCGAAGATCAGCGTCTTCGGCAGGAGCGTGCGTCCGGGAAAGAGCTCCGTGAAGACGACGTCGCGATACGCGCCGAGGACGGTCTGGATCTGATCGGGCACGACCACCGAGCGGTCGAGATCCGCCGGCGTGTAGTCGAGATCCTGATCGAGCACCGCCTGTCGCGCCGCTCGCGAGGCCTTGCTGCGGTGATCGATGAGCATCCCCTTCTCAACCTTGCCGCCCTGATCGCCGACCTTCGTGCGAATGCGGTAGACGTCGTAGCCGACGTTCACGCCGTCGGCGACAGCCCGCTCGTGGTTGTACTCGGCCACGCGGTTCTGCCGGAAGTAGGCGATGGTCTGCGGTGCCGGCGTCGCGGTCAGTCCGACCAGGTAGGCGTCGAAGTACTCGAGCACCTGACGCCAGAGGTTGTAGATCGAACGGTGACACTCGTCGGTGACGATGAAGTCGAACTTCTCGATCGGCACCACTGGGTTGTAGGCCACGTCCCGCGTGCGTGTGCCCAGCGCCTGCACCAGCTCCGCGCCGGAGAGATCGTCGGCGCCCTCGGCCAGTTCCTCGCCGCGCAGGATGGAGTAGAGGCGTTGGATGGTGCAGATGGTCACGCGCGCCACATCGTCGATGTGCGGCGAGGTCAGGTGCTGCACGTTGTAAAGCTCCGTGAAGAGGCGGCCGGTGTCGGGGGTGCGGTAACGGGCGAACTCGTCGCGGGCCTGCTCGCCGAGGTTGGAGCGATCGACGAGAAAGAGCACGCGCTTCGCGCCGGCGTGCTTGATGAGCCGGTAGATGAACGCGCAGGCGGTGAAGGTCTTGCCCGCGCCGGTGGCCATGTGAATGAGCGCGCGCGGACGATCGTGCGAGAACGAGTTCTCCAGACCGCGAACCGCCTCGATCTGGCAGTCGCGCATCCCCTCAATGATCAGAGGATTTGCTTCGGGCATGCGAGCCAGACGAGTGCGCAAGGTGTCGTCCTGTGAGGCCCAATCGGCGAGCGTCTCGGGACGGTGGAACGTGAACACGACGCGAGAGCGTGGGTAGGGATCGCGCTCGTCGCGAAAGAACGTCTCCACGCCCGTCGATTCGTAGCGGAACGGGAGCGGCCCGGCCGCGGCGAGATACGCGGGCAGGTTCTCCGCGTAGCTGGCCGACTGGTCGGCGACGAGGGAGAGGGTCGCCCCTTCCTTCTTCGCCTCGATCACGCCGAGGGGCGCTCGGTCCACGAGCAGGAGGTAGTCGCAGGGGCCGGTGGCGAGTCGCACTTCGCGCAAGGCGATCCCGCGACCGGCCGAGAAGTCGGCCTTGCGGTAGTCCTGCACGAGCCAGCCGCACTCCTCGAGCTGTGCGTCGATTTTCGCGCGCGCTTCCTGTTCCGGTGCTCGGGGCATCGCTCTCCCGTGAGTAGAGTAACGCCGTCCGTAAGGACAGCGGGGATTGTCGCTCTCAATTCGCCACGCCAGCCGAGGCCAACGGACGGACTCGAGGAAGGGAGCCGAGGAGCGCCGGCGTCCCGCCGGCTGGCCCTGCGGCGTCCCGCCGCGGGCGGGGGCATTCGAAGCCAAATCCAGCATCGCGAGACGAACGTCCTTCCCGCGAGGCGCGCTCCCCCGCCCGGGGCGAGGACGCCCCCCGGCCAGCCGGCGGGACGCCGGCGCTCCGCTTTCGCCGCCGTAGGCGGCGGAGAGCCGGCACAGCCGGCTGCGCTGGTTGGCATAGCCGGGCACGTACGGCAGCTCCGAGACCAACGTATTTCCAACGCGCCGACTCCTGACCTGGCGTTGTCCGGCACCCAGCCGGGGTGCTTTGGATGGATGCGAGTCGTACCGGTGGCGGCGCGCCGTCGGCGCTGGCCACCGGCTAATCTCCGTCACGCCTCCGGCGGGGGTTCCCTCGCAACTCGCAACCCGCAACTAGCAATTCGTCAACCGCCAACCGTCAACCGCCAACCGACCAGAACCTCACTTCGTAGATCGGGCGTCCCTCAGCGCGGTATTTGGCTTCGTAGTTGGTGCGGGGGGGGTCGTTGGGGCCGGGGATGCGGCGTTCGGCGCGGAAGGCGGCTTCGATGAGGGGGGCGGCCACTTCGAAGTAGGACTGGTGATCGGTGACGTAGATCGCCGAGCCGCCCGGGACGAGCACGCGCTGGATCTGCGCGAGCACCTCGGGGCGGATGATGCGGCGCTTCTGTTCGCGCTTGCGGGGCCAGGGGTCGGGAAAATAGATGTGCAGCTCCGCGATCGACGCGTCCGGGATCATGTCCCGCAGCACCAGGAAAGCGTCGTGATTCATGAGGCGGAGGTTCGTGAGACCGCGCTTGGCGGCGCGGGCGTGGATGAGACGGTGGTAGTGCAGCGACTTCTCGATGCCGATCAGATTCACGTCCGGACGCTCTTGCGCGGTCGAGATCAGAAAGCGGCCTTTGCCCGAGCCGATCTCCAGGATCACGGGGTTCGTGTTGCCGAAAAGGTCCGCGAGGTTCAGACGATGGAAGCCGGTCTCCCGCGGGTTGATCTCGAGGCTCGTGGCGGGGCCGTTCTGCTCTGCTGGATGTCCGGTGCTCATGCGCCGGCGCACCCTACCTCGGCGACACGCTACTGGCAACCGGCAACCGCCTCCCAGAACGGTGTGGCGTCCACCATCTTCCGGATCGACGCGAGCAGGTTGGGATCGCGGCGCAGGCGCGACCGGATCCAACGCGCGAAGCGAACGTCCCCGCTCTCGCTCCCTCGCGCACGCAGATGCGCGAGCCAGGCGTCGGGATCGCCATCGAAGACCCTCACCAACACGTGATAGCGCAGGAACTGCGCGACCATCGATTCGTCGGCAGCCGGCATCGGGATGACGTTGGCCGCGGGAGAGACGCGCCGGACACGCCTGGTGACGAGCAAGCGTGAGTAGACACTGGTGACGTGTTCGAGATCGTCATCGCGCCGGTCGATCCGCGTGGCGAGCGCCGTCACCCGCGCTCGTTTTCGACCCAGCTCGAGCACGTCGCCGACGACGAGCGGCACCCAGGGACGTCGCGCGATCCGGCGCTCCAGAATCCTCTTCCGACTGCCCGGAACATGGATCACCAGAACGTATAAGTTACGTCTTTGCCGTAATTTGACTCCTATGAGTGTCAATCGCACGCCCTCCTAGACGGAGTGTGCGGAAATCCATGTTTACCTACCTCCATCCCGTGCTAAGGTGAAAAAAAGATCGACGTCCGATCCTCCCGGCGGCACGACGATGACCACCCTTCTGGCGATGCAATGACGCGAGACCGGTCGTGCCGGCGATCGAATGAACAACCTGTGAGCACCCGCAAGTGACGATGTCTCCGCTGATCGATGAACGCGCCGAGGCCCAGGACTTCGAGGCGGTCTACGCCCAGTACTTCGACCTCCTCGCGCAGATCGCCGTCTTCAAGTTCCAGGTGCCGGACTCGGAGGCGGAGACGCTGGTGCACGACGTCCTGATCAGCTATCTCCGCAAGAGCGGCGACATCATCGACCTGCGCCCGTGGCTGATCGGCGCCATCTGCCACGCCAGCCGGCACTACTGGCGGCTCAATGGGCGGACGACGGGCGCGGACGCGGAGATCGAGCACGATCGCGCGGACCCTGCGTCCTTGCGCATTCTGGACAGCCTCCCCGATCAGATCGCGGCGCGGGAAGCGTTGGAGTGCCTCCGGCCGCGATACCGGGAGATTCTGCACATGCGTTACTTCGAAGGATGCACGATCGCCGAAGTGGCCTCACGCCTTGGAGTGAAAACCAAGTACGCGCAGAAGCTCATCACGAAGTGTTTGCGGCGGGCGGAGAAGGAGTACAGCCGCAAGGGGCGAGGCCGATGAGCGGCTCGGGTAAGCTGGCCGCCTTCAGCCGGCGTGGCCGGCCGGAATGGCGCGGTGCCGCCGAGTTCGCCGAGACCGCGCGGAGGCTGCACCGCGAGCGCGAGGCGGCCTCGCGCGTGACGGAGTTGTTGGGCGCCACGCCTCGAGATCGCTGGAGGGAACTGGCCGAGCGACCAGACCTGCACACGTGCGGCGCCCTCGAGCGCCTCGGCAACTTCGTGGCGGAGGCGCTGGGCCGGGACCCGGGACAAGCGCTGGCGGTCGCGGAACTGGCGGTCTCGATCGCCGAGGCCATCGCACCGGATGCCTATCCGCGACCGGTCGTTCCCCAGTTGTGCGCGCACGCCTGGAAAGACCTTGGGAAGTCGCTGCTGTACCTGGGCCGCTTCGCGGACGCACTGGCCGCGCTGGACCGCGCGGAGGCGAACACGGCGGAGCACGGAGCGCTCGCGCATGACCGGGCGATCGTGCTGGTCGTCCGTGCGGCCACGCTGCAGGAAGTGGATCGCCACGATGAGTCGTTCGCGGTGCTGGCGCAGTGCAAGGAGATCTTCCGCGATCACGGTGACCAGAAACGGCTGCTGCTCTGCGGCATCGCCGAGGGCGTGTTGCTGCACCGGCTGCGGAAGTATCGCGAAGCGCGGGAGGCCTACCTCCTCCTGTTGGCCGGCAGCGCGGTGGACGAGGAATCGGCGGCGTGCCTGCAGAACGCCATCGGCCACTGTTCGGTCGACCTCGGCGATCACGCCGCCGCGGAGGTGCATCTCTCGCGAGCGATTGAAATGTTCCAGCGCCTCGGCCAGCCGCTGCAGGCGGCCAAGGCCGAGCTGGGACGCGGACGGATGTTCGTCCGCACCGGGAAGCTCGATCGCGGCATCGCCCACCTGCACGCCATCCGCTCGGAGTTCCTGCGCCACGGCATGACCGAAGAGGCCGGGCTGTGCGGCCTCGACATCGTGGAGGCACTGCTGCTCCGCGCCAGTGCGCCCGAGGCGGAGCGGCTGGCCCGACAGATCATCGCCGAGTTCACGGCCGCCGCGCTCAACACTCGCGCCATCACCGCCCTCGGCTATCTCAGCGAAGCCATCGGCGCACGCAAGGCCTGCGCGGAAATGGTCACCGGGGTGCGTGAGTACATCCTCTCGCTCCGGACTTCTCCGGAGCGAGAGTTCACGCCCATCCTGTTCGCCGCTCAGGGAACGGTCGCCGTCAAGCCGACGACGCCGTTCCCCGGAGCGGGTCCGCTCAAGGGAGCGGGATGATCAGACCGTCGCCCAGCGACTTGACGATCTTTTTGATCACCTTCACCACGGGATTGTCCTTCCGGTCACGCCCCTCCCGTCCCTCGCGCGTCACCGCCAGGGCACTCCCCGAAAACGCCACGATCACCAGAACTGCCGCCAAACCACGAACCATGGGATTGAATACACGACGCATAAGCCCTCCTCATCCGGCTCACAACCGGTGTCATTCGATCAAGGGAGGGCGCCCTCTATCTCGCGGTGTGACGGAAGTGGCACTTATGCCACCCCTCTAAATGTGCAGTGGAGTGCGCATTTGTCGGTTGGCGGGTTGCGGGTTCGACGACTCGCAATGACGGCTACGCGAGATCGGCCCACAGCCGCGCGTAAGTCTCGTAGCGGGCGCGGCTGAGATCTCCGTTCTCGACGCGCTCCTGGACTTCGCAGTCGGGCTCGTGGACGTGCGTACAGTTGGTGAAGCGGCAGAGCTGGGAGGGCTCGTCGAACTCCGGGAAGTAGTCGCGGAGGGATTCGCGGTCGAGGTCCCAGAGGCCGAACTCGCGGATGCCTGGCGTGTCGATGAGATACGTTCCGCCACCGAAATCGTAGAGCGTCGAGGCGCTCGTGGTGTGGCGTCCGGTGGCGCGCTTGCGGTGCAGGGTGTTGGTGGCCAGTTGCAGGGTCTGGTCGAGTGCGTTGAGGATCGAGGTCTTGCCGACGCCGCTGTGGCCGACCAGCGCGGCCATCTTTCCCTCCACCTGTTCGCGCAGGGCTTCCAGTCCCTCGCCGGTCTTGGTCGAGCAGCCGATGATGGGCACGCCGAGGTCGAGGTAGGGGGCAAGCTTGGGCAACTCGCGATCGCGCTCTTCGGCATCCAGCAGGTCGACTTTGTTCACACAGACCACGGGCTGTGCGCCGCCGCGCTGGATGGCGATGAGGTAGCGGTCGATGAGGCGGGGGCGGAGCGTAGGGGCCTTCAGCGACACGACATGAATGACCACGTCGACATTCGCCGCGATGAGGCGTTGCAGGTGTTTGTGCAGCGGGTCCGGGCGCGCCAACACCGTGCGCCGGGGAAGGACGGATTGCACTCGATGGATTCCGTCCTCGTCCGCGACACGCACCCGGTCGCCGACGGCCAGCGCGTTCTTCTGCCGGACGGCGAGGTCCGAAGGGACGACGCAGTCCAGCTCTTCCCCTTCGAGGAAGACGCGGCAACGGGCGCTGGAGACGCTGATGACGATGGCCGCCGAATCACGATCCCCTTCGTCCACCTCCCCCGCGGACTGGAGCTCGAGCTGCAGGATCTGTTCGGAAACGCTGGTCCGGCGCCGCGACTGGCCATGCTGGTCGAGCAGCGTCTCCCAGTTGTCCTCGGTCAACCGTCGCGCTCCCGCGTCGCCCTTCTCTTTGCTACGAAAGACCTTCCGCGGTTTCCCTGTTCGATTCCGGCTCTTCATGGCGTGCGTGGATCTTAGGTTACAATCGCCCCCGTCCAATCAGGGAGTGCCCAAAAATCGTGGAAAAGCCCCGCGTTCTGCTTGCAGACGACAATGAGGCCACCTGTACGCTCATCGTGGCCCTGCTTCGCAAGGAGTTCGACGTCGAGGTCGTCGCCGACGGCGCGGAAGCTATCGAGAGAATCAAGAGCCGACTCTATGCCGCGGTGCTCCTCGATTTGCGCATGCCGATCGTCGATGGTTACGGGGTCCTCGACTTCATGGCGGCGGAACGCCCTGAGATCCTGCCCCGCGTGCTCGTCGTCACGGCGTCCCTCTCCGCGCAGGAGTTGGACCGCGTGAGCGACTATCGGATTTGCAATGTCGTGTCCAAGCCGTTCGAGGTCGACGTGCTCCAGGCACTGGTCCGGCAATGCGCCGGAATTGCCTCCGATCCCTTTCCGCGTGGCCCCATCCTCACAGGCGGGATGCTGATGCTCCTCGCCGATCTGTTGCGCCGCGTGTAAGTTGCGAGTTGCGGGTTGCGAGTTGGGGGTTGGGGGCAGGCTCGAATCTCTGCGCGGCGCGCGCAGTCGCTGGCCCGGCAGGAGATCCTTCGCCCCCACTCCACCACCCGCTCAGAGGTTGTGCAGAAAATCCGCGACTCTTCCCACCTGTCATCCTGAGCCGGCACGGCCGGCGGCGCTGGTGCCTTGGGCACGCCTTCGAGCAAGATTGTCGGCCACGCTGAGAGGGATGACATCTTCGATGTCATCCTGAGCGGGAGGTGGGTGGGTTGCGAAGGATCTCGTGCGAAGAACGACGAGCGTGTATGCACGGAGAACCGTGGTCTTCTCCAATTTGCGCGAGCCTCGTTTACCGCAGGGGATCCTTCGCACCCACCGACCGCCCGCTCAGGATGACAGGTTGGGAAAGCCGCGGATTTCTGCACACTCTCTCAGGATGACCGTTCGGAAAGCGCGCGGATTTCTGCACACAGAGCGCAACCCGCAACTCGCAACCCGTTACAGCTTCAGCAGCGCGATGAGAGGGGCAGTGGAGAGGAGCGTGGCGTAGGCCATCACTTCAAAGGCGCCGCTGCCACGGATCTCCACGCACGCCGCGACGACGTCCGTCAGCTCGTCGACGTCGAACGGCTTCTTCACGATCCCCTGAATCCTCGAGGACCGAAGCTGGTCGAGCAGACGCCGGTCGGCGCCGCTGACGACCAGCACCACCGGGGGGTTGGGCACGCGATCCAACGTCTGCAACACACCGAAGCCATCCACCACAGGCGTGAGCAGCTCGAGGAGCACGACCGCGTAGCGGTGCTCCTGCAGGAGCTCGATGGCCTTTGCGCCGTCGGAGGCTTCGTCGACGAGCAAGCCCTTCTCGCGCAAAGCTCCGGCCAGCATGCGACGCACGTCCGCGTCGTCATCGACTACCAGCACTCTGCGATGCGATTCTGGCATGGAGCCGGGCCTCTCTCTGCCCGGCCCGCGATCCTGAATGTTGCTCATTCCGTTGTCAATCTCAACCGGGCCGCCCGGTCGCATCAAGGGGGAAGTGTTGCATCGCCTGCAAGGCCGCCTCGAACTCCGCGGTGGTCAATGGCTGGCTATAGAGAAAGCCCTGCATCTCCGCGCACTGCTCCCGCCGAAGGAACGCGAGCTGCTCCTCCGTCTCCACTCCTTCCGCGATGACGCGAAGGTTCAACGCGCGAGCCATGGAGATGACCGCGGAGATGATCGCCGCATCGTCGCGGGTCAGATCGCGCACGAAGTCCTGATCGATCTTGACGGTGTCGATCGGGAACCGTTTCAGATAGCTCAGCGACGAATACCCGGTCCCGAAGTCGTCGATGGAGATGCGGATGCCCATTTCCTTGAGGCGGTTCAGGATGGCCAGCGTGAGCTCGGCGTTCTGCATGGCCGTCGACTCGGTGATCTCGAGGTCCAGATACTGCGGCGGGAAGCCCGTCTCGTGAAGGATCCGCTCGACCGTGGATGTGAGCTGCCGATCCTGGAACTGCCGCGGCGAGAGGTTCACGGCCACGCGCAGCCGCGGATGTCCCGCGTCGTGCCACGCCTTCATCTGCGCGCACGCCGTGCGCAGCACCCACGCGCCGATGGGCACGATGAGCTGCGTCTCCTCGGCCAGGGGGATGAACTCTTCCGGCTGCACCAGCCCGCGCTCCGGATCATTCCAACGCAGTAACGCCTCGGCACCTACCACTCGTCCCGTGGCGATCTCCACCATCGGGTGGTAGTGCACCACCAGCTCGTCCCGCTCCAGCGCGCGGTGCAGGGCCCGCTCCATGACCAAGCGTGTGTCCGGCGGCGCGTCGGTCACCGCCGCGGCGAACTGGTAGTTGTCGCGACCGGTTTCCTTCGCGCGATACATGGCCCGGTCCGCGTTCCGCAGCAGCGTCTCGGCATCCGCGCCATCCTCCGGGCAGACGGCGATGCCGATGGAGGTGGTCACGTACAGCTCGTGCTCGTCGATGGTCACGGGATGGCGAACCGCTTCCAGGATCTTCTGCGCCACGAGCGGCGCACCGCGCCGGTCGCCCATGTCGGCCAGAAGAATCGTGAACTCGTCCCCACCCATGCGGGCCACCGTGTCCTCGGCACGCACACACGTCACGAGCCGCGCGCCGATGGCCTGGAGCAGTCGATCTCCGACCGTGTGTCCCAGTGTGTCGTTGACCAGCTTGAACTGATCGAGGTCGAGGAACATCACCGCGCTGAGGCGTCCGGTGCGTCTCGCGTGCGCGAGCGCCACGGTGATGCGGTCGCGGAAAAGCAACCGGTTGGGCAGCCCCGTCAAGGCATCGTGGTAGGCCTGATACTCGACCTGCTCCTGCGCGCGCTTGCGGTCGGTGATGTCGATGATGGTGCCCTCCATCACGCCTTCCTCGCTGAGCGTGACGTTCTCGAGCACCCAGACCGTGGAGCCGTCGCGGCGGCGCAAACGCAGCTCCATGTTCGTCAGTTGTCCCTCTTCGCGCAGCTTCTGCACCAGGCGCAGGCGCTCGGCGTCATCGAAGTACAGCTCGCTCGCGCTCGAGGCCAGGAACTCCTCGCGCGAGTCGAAGCCGAACACGCGTGCACAGGCATCGTTGCAGTCCAGGATGCGACCCTCGGGAGTGCTCCGATAGACACCGGCCAGATTGCGCTCGAAGAGCAGCCGGTAACGCGCCTCGCTGGCCTTGCGGTCCGTAACGTCGCGGCCCACTCCCTGCACCCCGACAGCATTGCCTCCCTCGTAGATCAACCGGGTGCTCAACTCCAGAGGAATGCGATGCCCGTCCTTGGCGCGCATCTCCACTTCATAGAAGGTGGAGGAGGTCTCGCCGCGCAGCTTCTTCTCCATTGCCTCCTGGGCCTGCTCGCGATGCTCGGGCACCAGGAGTTGCTGGATGTGCGTGCCCACGATCTCGTCGCGCGAGTAACCGCTCACTTTCTCGCCGGCCAGATTCATGGAAGTGACCAGGCCTTGCAGATCGTGCGTGTAGACGATGTCGTTCGCGTTCTCGAACAGCTCGCGATACCGCTCCTCGCTCCGCCGGAGCTCTTCCTCCGCGCGCATGCGTGCGGTGATGTCCTGGGCGATGACCAGCCGGGAGCGGCGACCGGCGGAGATGAACTCGAACGACGTGATCTCGACGTCGATGATTCCAGCGTCCTTCTTGCGGTGCCGGTGGCGGAAGTGCAGCGGTCCTCGGCGTGCCTCGGCGCTCTTGAGAGCGTCCTCCATGGCTTCGAGCTCCTCGGGAGGCCGGATCTCGCGGATGGTCATCCGCAGAAACTCGCTGCGGCTGTACCCGTAGTGCCGCACGGCCGCGTCATTGACGTCCGTGAAGCGCAGCGACTCGTAGTCGTAGACCCACATCGGCAGCGGGTTCATCTCGAAGAGGGTGCGGTAGCGGTGCTCGCTGTCGCGCAGGGCACCCTCGGCGCGCTTCCGCTCCGTGAAATCGCTGGCCACGTAGATGACGGCGATGGGGATGTTGTCGTGGTCGCGCAGGAAGGACGACGCGGCCAGCACGTCCACGGTCGAGCCGTCCGCGGCACGCCAGGCCATGGTGTGCTCGAGCACGCCCAGGCTGTTCAGCAGTTGCCCGGTAGTGAGGTTCGAGTCGCGTGGAAAGATCTCGCGAATGTGCGTTCCGCGAAGGCTCTCAGCGCGATGGCCGAGCAATTGCGCCGCACCGTCGTTGACCACGCGAATGACTCCGGCCATGTCCGCGACGATGACCGCGCCCTTCATCGTGTCCAGGATGGCCGTGGCCGCGTAGCCGGGCGTGATCCCCTCGAGCTCGAAACGCCACACGGCCGTGGCCACGATGACGATGTACACGAGCGCCGCCAGGTAACCACTGGGCTGCAGATCGATGCCGGTCGAAGGCAGGTAGTCGAACAAGGCCAGCGACCCGAAGACGGCCGCGAGCAGCAGCGCACCGCTGCGCTCCCTCCCCTTCCCGTCACCATCGCGGTAGGCTCGCCAGAAGAGGTGAATGCCCGCCACCATGATCGCGGCCACGAGAATCAGCATCGCCGCCGCGGCGGGACGCGAGGCGGGGTAATAGCCCCACGAGAAGCGGCGCACTCCGCCGATGATCTGTCCGCTGGCCAGTCCGATGACGGCCACGGCCACACAGATCAGCCAGGCCGCGGCCACGCCGCTCTGATAGCGCCGTCTTGCGGCGAGATACGCGGCGAAGTGAAAGACGGCCGCGGGAATGAGCACTCCGCAGGCAAACCCGGCACGCGCCCAGATGAAGGCGATGTGCGCCTCGCGGGAGGCGTACATGAACGCCCACGCACCCAGCCATCCCGAGGTGGCCAGGGCCAGGACAAAGAACTGGGGGGTGGCGTTACGGGCACGTCCACGCCACAACACGGCCCCCCCGAGGAGCAGAATCGACAACGCCGAGAACGCCGTCGCAATCGACAAAGCGTTGGCCTTGTAGGCAGCGGAGGCGAACAGGAGGTCTGGCACCATTCGTGGGATGCGCGTGATGGTACCCGATCGGTTGCGGGTTGCGCGTTGCGAGTGGCGGGTTGCTTCCAGACAAGAACACGAAAGGCCTTCATCACAGAGGCACAGCGCGGGCTGCGCCCGCCAACCCAACGCTGCGAGCAACTGTGGAGCGGTGGGCTTTAGCCCGCATTTCTCACAGCCCTTCGTCGCGAGACAGCCGAGAGTGGCCTGGATGCGAGTCGAACGGCGATTTCGCGACGAAGGCATAGTTGACACTATGTTGAGGAGCGAAATCGTCGTTCGGCGAAGCAGGCAGGCCGCTATCGGCTGTCGTAGCAGAAGGGCTGTGAGAAATGCGGGTTAGCCCTCCGGGCGCTCGCGACGAGTGCGCCGAAGTCGCGTGAGGCTCTCGGGACTCTCGTGCCGAAAGCCGCCTGCTTCGTCGAAGCCGAGACGGCACAGGGGAAGCGCTTCGCGAGAGCCCGGAGGGCTAAAGCCCACCGCTCCACAGTAACCGCTCCTTCTGACGGCACGACGCTGCACGTTGTATGCGCCGTGGTACTACTGACAACGAAATTTCTTCGCGCGACGCACACAACCGCCTGTCATCCCGAGCCGGCCCACGCCGCGCAGCGGCGCGCCTGAGAGAAAGAAACAGAAGGCTGCGTACCTGCCACGAGAGCGACCCCTCATCCGCCTTCGGGAGAAGGCTCTCGGTGTGTGCGCATCGCGATTAGGAGCAGTTCATCGCGAGAGTCATCAATCGAGAGCCTTCTCCCCCCGGCTTCTTGGGGGGAGAAGGTGGCTGAAGGCCGGATGAGGGGGGCGATGCAGCCTCCGATCAGTTTGCATTTTGAGCCTGCAAACATTGGAGTTTCTTGGAAGCGGGTGGCGGGTGGGTGCGAAGGATCTCCTGCCGACGGAGCGAGTGTCGTGCTTCGGCAGAGGATCCTTCGCCCGCCATCCCACCGCCCGCTCAGGATGACAGGGGTTGTGTGCGTTGGGTTGTTGGGCGCTGCCCGCTCTGTGGCTCTGTGGTGAAAGCAGTTCATCCGCAAACTACTTCGCGAGCAGACCCAGTACCGCGCTGACGGCTGCCCTCACTCCTGTTCGCAGGACGAGCTCGGGGTTGGTGGGGGCGAACTTGCTGGAGTGGAGTCCGGGTTGGGTTCCGGCGGCAAGTGCGGCGGGGTCGCCGGCGCCGAGGGAGAGGAGGGCCGTTGGGACCTGCCCTTGCAGGCCGAAGAGACCGAAGTCTTCGCTGACCATGGCCGGCTCGATCTCCACCACGTTGCCGGTGCCGAGCTCCGCGCTCATGGCCTTGACGACGGAGCGCGTCAGCGCCGGATCGTTGAACGTGGACGCCACCGACTCGTGTCCCAGGTGTTCGTAAACCGGTGCCCGATCTTCGGGAATGCCGGCGGCGAATGCCAGACCTTTGGCAATGCGCTGGATCGACTCCAGCACCCGCTCGCGCACCTCGGGCTTGAACGTTCTTACGGTCAGATAGAGCTTCACCTCATCGGGAATGATGTTTCGCTTCGTCCCGCCTTCGATCTTGCCGACCGTCACCACCACGGGATCGAGCGGAGAGCGCTCGCGGCTGACGATGGTCTGCAACGCCAGGATGGTCTCCGCCGCCAGCACGACCGGGTCTTTCGTGTTCTGGGGTCCGGCACCGTGGCCGCCCACTCCCCGAATGGTCAGGTTCAGCGAGTCCGTCGCGGCCATGAACTGGCCTTCGCGATAGCCGACCTTCCCTGCTTCCAGCGAGGCCCAGTCGTGAAGTGCAATGGCGAAATCAGGGCGTCCCACCTTTTCATACAGGCCGCTCGAGAGCATGCCCTCCGCGCCCTTGACCACTTCTTCCGCCGGCTGGCCGATCAGCACGACCGTTCCCCGCCACTGCGACTTGAGGTCCGCCAACAACTTGGCCGTGCCGAGGAGCGTGGTCACGTGCACGTCGTGTCCGCAGGCGTGCATGACTCCGGCGTTCTGGCTCGCATAGGCAAGGCCCGTCTGTTCCGCCACGGGCAAGCCGTCCATGTCGCTGCGAACGAGCACCGTCGGACCTTCGCCGTTACGGAGCACGGCCACCACGCCATAGCAGGTCGCGGCCGGATCCTTGTACTTGCCGAAGGGATAGGTGACTTCGTATCCGAGCTCGCGCAGACGTCCTGCGAGAAACGCGGACGTCTTGGCCTCCTGCATCGACAGCTCAGGAGTCGCATGCAGCGAGCGATAGGTCTCCACGAGGGAAGGCAGCACGGACTGCACGCGCTGATCCAGCGACTGCGCCAGCACGGGAGTGGTCAGGAGGAGCAGGAGTGTCAGTTTTTTCATCGTCCCTCGTTGGGTTGCCTACGTTGCTTGCGAATTGCTTGTTGCGGGTTGCGAGTCGTCGAGTCGTCGGGTCTTCGAGTCTTCGAGTCTTCGAGTCGTCGAGTCTTCGAGTGAAGGGTCTCATAGTCGCATAGCCTCACGGTCTTAGGTCTCTTAGTCACCACTGCAACCGACCCTATGAGACTCTGAGACTGTGAGACTCTCGAAGACGCGAAAAACTCGACGACTCGACGACTTGAAGACTCGAAGACTTGAAGACTCGAAGACTTGAAGACTCGAAGACTCGAAGACTTGAAGACTCGCAACCCGCTACCCGCAACTCGGGACCCGCACCCCAGGGCTACCCATCCACCTCGCTGGCGACGGCGACGCGATTCTTTCCGCTCTTCTTGGCGGAGTACAAGGCGGCATCGGCGCGGGCGATGAGATCTGCGGGGGTGGTGGCGTCGGTGGGATAGACGGCGATGCCGACGCTGACGGTGATCTGTTCGGCGCGGTCGAGGGCGGGAAGCGGGAAGAGCCGGCGCTCGATGAGCTCGCGATGGCGATTGGCCGCGTCCCGGGCGGATGCGGCGGGCGTGTCCGGAAAGATGATCGCGAACTCCTCACCGCCGTAGCGGGCCACCACATCGCTGTCCCGCGCATTGGCCATCAGCTCTTTCACCAGTCCGATGAGAATCTCGTCACCGGTGGGATGGCCGAAGGTGTCGTTGATCCGCTTGAAGTTGTCGATGTCCAGCATGGCCAGGGCCAGCTCGTGGCCTGTCCGGGCGTGGCGATTGATCTCCTTCGACAGCGCGTCCTGAAAGAAGCGGTGGTTGTACGCCGGCGTGAGCGCATCGATGAACGTCAGGCGCCGGATCTCCTCATACTGCGAGGCGGACTGCACCGCCGTCACGGCCTGCGTGGCGAAGATCTCCAGCGTCTGGACCTTCTCGATCGTGGGAATCCGCTTGTCGAGCGGATCGCGAACCGAGAGGAAGCCGACCCTCTGCTCGCCGCTCATGAGCGGCACCAGCAAGAGGTCGTTCTCGTGCCACTCGTCCGGCTTCAGAAACCCGTCCTCGACATCTTCGGGGTGCACGAAGAAGTCGTGCTCGCTCTTCCGCAGTGCCGTGTGCGACACGAAGTAGGAGTTCGAAACGCGGAACTCCGGATCGAAGAAGGCCGCGATCTCCTGGGGAGACACGCGCTTCTTCCGCACCTCTTCCCACACCGCTTCGAGACCCGCATGAGCGCGCCTCACGTGGTCCCCCGTGCGAGGGTCCAGCAGCGCGAACACGACGCTCTCGAAACCCAGCGCCACGCGCACAGCATGGGCGATGCGCGTGAGCGCGGCATCGACGTCGTAATGCCCAATGAGACTGTTCGACACGTCGAGAATAGTCGAGAGAGTGGCGGCGTGGCTCTCGAGCTGCACCGTCTTCTCGTGCATCTCCCTCCGCAGAAGCTGATCCTGCAGAGACAGCGCGGTCTGGTTCACCAGCAGCGTCAACAGGTTCAGACTGCCCGCCTTCAGGATGGACAGGTCTTCCGTCTCGAAGATGAGAATCCCGTAGATGACCTCCGCCGTCTGGATCCCGATCAGGACCTGAATGGCCTGTCCGCTCGAGAGCGGAAACTTGCGCATGTCGCTCTGAAAGACGAACGCCCGGCTCGGCGCCGACTGCGCGAACCCCGCCGAGTCGACCCATCCCAGGATGTCCCGGTCGCCGGGCAGACACTCTCCGAAGCGGTGCACGTTCGAGGGCGCATCCGGATGCGGCTCCCACGTGACCACCGCACACGCCTTCATCTTGGCCAGCTTGGACAGCAACGACAGCAGGCGTCGCAGCGTCTCGTCATCGCCCTCCGCGGAGAGGATCTGCGTCGAGCTCTCCGTGAGAATGGCCAGCTCCTTGTTGCGGCGCACCAGTTCCACATTCTGCTGGGCGGCCTCCGACTCGTTGCGCATCGCATACGCCACGATCAGCACCGGCAGGAACCCGATCGCGAAGCCGGCCAGCCCCCACTCCGGATGGAGCATGACTTCGATGGCCACCACCGGCGCCACAAGGAGCAACGTCTTGAGCTGCACGAACAGCACGCGACGCAGATCGAGCTGCGCGCCGTCGCCTTCGTCGACGTACCGGCGGAGCGAGACCAGCAGGAGCTGCATCCCCACATAGCCCGCGAAGAGCAGCGTCGCGCCGGACATTTTCGCGGACGGACGCGCGTCAGTCGCCACCGCCACCGAGTACAGCAGCCCCACCACGCCATAGGCCAGCGCGAGCTGCGCCGCCTCGGCGAACGGCTCGAGCCGCCAACGCCTGCGCGACATCGCTTCATAGAGCGAGTGCGCTCCCATGCCGGCGAACACCGCGATCAACGCCACGCCCGGACTGTGAAACACGATCAACGCGCCGAAGACGATGGGCGCTTCGAAGCCCACTGACGCGTCGCCCGCGTCCACCCGCAGAAACGCCGCCACCAGCACCAACACCGCCAGCACGAGCGCCGTCCGCGTCTCCGCCGGCGATTGAGTGATCACCGCAAGCAACAGCAGCAACACGGCCGCCGCCACGACTCCAGCTCTCCACCAAAGGATCAATGCGGCGCGGGACATGGGATGGCCCCGGATTATAGGGCTCGCGCCGTTGACTCAGGGCGCAGGGGGCAGACCGTACGTGCCTAAGTACAGCTTTCCGAAATGAGTGTCCGCGAGTAGAAACTGTTGCTTGTCATCCCGAGCGTCGAGCGAGGGACCTCGCTCGACGCCTCCAAGAAACTTCCAGTGTTTGCAGGGTCAGAATGCAAACTCATCGGAGGCTGCATCGCCCCCCTCATCCGGCCTTCAGCCACCTTCTCCCCCCAAGAAGCCGGGGGGAGAAGGCTCTCGATTCCACACCCTCGCGATGAACTACTCCAGCTCGCGATGAGCACACGCCGAGAGCCTTCTCCCCTCCGCAGAGGGGAGAAGGTGCCGAAGGCGGATGAGGGGTCGCTCTCGTGACAGGTACGCAGCCTTCTGTTTCTTTCTCTCAGGCGCGCCGCTGAGCGGCGTCGGCCCGCTCGGGATGACAAGCAACAGCTTCTACCCGCCGGACCACGCCTGTCCAAAACAGATGTAGAGAGAGAGGGAGCAGTAGTACCGCCGAGTCCCCGTAGAATCGGGTTGTCGAAGCTCGAGACACGGAGGTGCCCGGCGGTGCAGCGATTCTGTAGCGTTTT
>Ga0307505_10001144_pt1 | contig 23180 bp, 22 predicted proteins | sample 23_S_MG_FD_202183 | JGI IMG/M metagenome (GOLD analysis project Ga0307505, IMG submission 202183) | Soil microbial communities from Populus trichocarpa stands in riparian zone in the Pacific Northwest, United States - 23_S | ecosystem: Environmental > Terrestrial > Soil > Riparian zone > Trees...
TCGAGCGCACTGTTAGCCGAAAACTCGCGTCAGGGCCTCTCGCGGCGTTCGAGGAGAACAACGTCAAGGGAGTCAGTCAGTTAGGGCTAAAACTGCATAGGGCCATAGAGTTCCAGGCTCTCCCCTTCTCCGAACCCGCGACCGGGTTGGTCTACGCTCGGGCTCGGTGGTATGACCCATCAACAGGCTCCTTCCTCAGCCCTGACCCCAAGGGCTACATCGACTCTTCCAATCTGTATGCATTCGCAGGCGGTGACCCCGTCAATGGGAGAGATCCAACAGGCGAGTGTCTCGGGATCGACAAGGCAGGGCGACCGTGCGGGTACTACGGCGAGAGGCTCGTTGGTTACCTGACGGATGCTCTCGGACTGAATGATCTGCCGAGTACTGGCAACAAGCGGATCGACAAGTCGATCCGTAAGGTCGCACAGGCGCCGGTGCGCGCTGTCGCTCTTCCGGCGTCGACAGTCCTTACAACTGGGGAGTCGACCGGCGAAGTTGCGTATCGGATGGAACGCTCGACGTTCCATGGAGAGCAGGCGTTAGATCCTGCGAGCGTCGATGATGCGTTACTTGTCGCCGGGGCAATGGGAGACGTTGCGACTATTGTGGCGCCGGCAACGATGCTCAGAGGCGAGCCTCAGCTTATCGGCAGTCGTGAGAGCCAGCGCGGCTCGATCATCATTAAGGGAAGGAAGAGGGACGTTCACGGCCGCTTCCTGATCGACCCAGACAATCCGCGTTCTCCGTACGTCTTCACGGATGCGCAAAGGCGCGAAGCGTGGAAAAAGCTCGCACTTGATCCCGTATCACCACTCTCTGCTGCTGAGCGGGCTGAGATCAAAGCTCGTGGGTGGCGTGGTCCGCAGAGATACAACGAGTTTGGCGAGCTTGAAACAATGGAGTTATCTCACGAGCCGGTGCCGCTTCGAGAGGGCGGCAATGAGATTGTCCCCCGTTGGCCTCAGGAGCATGCGGACGTCGACCCGTTCAGACACCTGAAGAAGCGATGAGTCGAAAGAGCCAAGAACAGAATCGGGACTATTCCGCATCCGACATGAGCATCTGGCAAGCGATGCTCGATCGGGGCAAGAAGCGCGCGGACAGCGAGCGTGGTCCGGTCACCATCATCTGGATGGACAAGATCGTACAGACGGCCGATGTGTTCCAAGTGCCAAGACGCGGAACGATCCGGCTGGAATGCATACACAACTCGGCCAGCATTCGACAAGGCTTTGACATAAAGATGAAGGGAGGATGCGTGCTCGCAAATGGCGAAGTGGTCCCTCTTCTGCGAACTTGGTGCGATGAGAGATATGAATCTGTCGTCGAGTACGACTACCGAGCCGATGACAGTGTGATCTCGACGTGGAATGTTTACGAGACTTGGCGGGGCTCAGAGTTGATAACTGAGAAGTGGACGGGCAACGCGGGCTTTTGGGTTGAAGCGGTCGGCACGCTCGATCGAATCTACCACTGCAGCGCCGGTCCGTTATCGGTGCCCAATTTTGAATTCCTTGTCTACCGGGTGACAGTGGCTGCCATCGCAGATTAGCATTAGCCCTGAGGAGTGCAGTGCTCACCCAAAGAGTGTGATCTGTTCGTCGCCTTCCTTCTTCGACGGCCACCAGAGTCCGACGATGGTGAACGTCGTCGGGTGGTTCGAGATGTTGCCGAGAAAGAAGTGCGTGTCTTTGGTGTCGGAACAAACGTCATCCTCGAGCTTCTCTACGGTCTTCCTTGCGGCCACTTCCCGGGACCCGGTGCTTTGAAACATGTTGAAGTAAAGTGCGTCAATGTCCCAATCGAGAATGCTCATCTCGTGGCCGTTGCAGTGTACGTCGTCGCAAGAATAAGAGATCTTGAAGCGGAAATCTGGCGGGGCGAGGGGCTTGATCTCGCGGCCTGTGTCCGGGTCGAGAGGCAGATCCATCTGCGCGGTTGCGTCCTTGTAGCGTTGCCAGAACGAGTCCTTTTCAGTTTTCGAGTACCGCACACTCTTCACCGCGTTGATGATCTTCGGGCGAACCAAGCCGAGTGATGTTCCGTCGTCTTGCTGTCTATTTTGGAGCGCTTCGACCGAGGAGAAGATGTTGTGAGGTTGCATCACCCACGCGGCACGCTCATCCCAGTTCCCGCCCTTCTTCGTCTTGATCAACCCGAGGACGTCGATCGACCCGTCGCGAATCCTGTAGCTCTCGGGCCGCGCGTCGCTCGTTGCCTTCATGACGTCGGCTTCGATCCACTGATACTTCTTGAAGTACTGCTGGTCATCCATGTAGCGGAGAGGAATCGGGTACAACCTCACCAAACGCTTCGTGTCTTCGAACACGCCACCGGTGCAGACGATCTCGCGATAGGTCTTACTGAGCTCGGGGCGCGTCTTGCCCCAGATGAGAATCCTTCGTCTCTCCCACATCTTCGTCAATCGACCTCAACAAGTTTAAAGCGTCGACCACTGTCTTCCAATGCTTCGATGAGAACACTGCGGTGGCAGTCTTCGTGCTGCCGTTCGTAGCAGAGGATAGCGACCCTTTGACCCCGGAGTTCGGAAGCCAACGTGTCGACGACGCCAGGGTTCGTGGTGAGGTGTTTGCCGTAAAGGTCCAGGCAGCGTTCGATGCTGGCCTTTAGCTTCCGGTATGGGTTCCCCGCTTCCCGAAGATGACGGTATGTGATTCCTGCCTGCGCGAGATGTTTGCCGAGAGTAGTTTTGCTGAACCCCTTTCTTCGCGAGAGCGGCAGTTCTCGGATGTCGATTACTTTCTCGATGTCGAACTCATGAAGCGCGTCGATGAGCTCGCCGACGCTTCGCTCTTGGTAACCAATGCTCGCCACCAACGTCGTTCTGCGGTTCGCGCTCATTCCCTGCCGTACTTGGCGACGAGGCCCTCGATGTGCTCAATGACGGACTGGCGAGCACGGGCTGGGAGCTTCTCGACCTGGCGGAGTTGGCGGATGAGGCGTTCGTTCTTCGGCGCCTTGCGCTTGGACACTGCAGCGCGGCCGAGAAGCTGATCGACGGTGAGGCCGAGGGCGTCGGCGATGGGCGTGAGCAGATGCGCGGGCGGATGCTCGGTCTGCGCCTCGTAGTACGCGACCATGCGGTTGGAGATGCCGATCTCGTCGGCGAGTGATCGCTGCGAGTAGCCGGCTTCCTTGCGGAGACGCGCGAGGCGTCGTCCAAAGGTCTCTACCGTCTCCACGACCTGTTTGGCTCTTCCCATCGATGCCGAAATCTCCTCGTCTTGATTGTAGGTGCCGTTCTCGAGATCGCTGGCGTGATGGTTGACCATTAGCTACATATACTGTAGCATCACGCTGCTTCATCGAAATCGACCAATCGAGCGTCAACCCTCTTGACACGAATTTGCGAGGAGGCCGGAAAATGCCCCATCCACCCGCGAACGAGCCCACCCCACCCGCCACCCTCCGCCCACCGTGCCGCAAGCTTCCTCCGCGCCGGCGGCGCACGCCGAAGCCGGAGCCGGTCGTGATCTATCCCAAGCCGCGCCGCAGCGGGCGGGGCGAACGAATGCTGACCGTGGCCACGACGATGCACGGCGACGAGCTGCGGCCGATGATCCGGCTGTGCGGCCGGTGGCTGGCAGAGCTCGGCTTCACGGCGGATGCGCGGATCGCGGTGAGCGAGGAGCAGGGCCGGCTCGTGCTCACGCTCGGGGAGTAAGGGCGAGATGGCGCGCATCCCACAGGAAACGATCGACCGGCTCAAGCGCGAGGTGTCGATCGCCGAGCTGGCGAGGGGGCGCGGGATCCAGCTCGAGCGGCACGGCGAGGATAACCTGATGGCGCGTTGTCCATGGCACGACGACTCCACGCCCTCGCTCTGCATCAGTCCCTCGAAGAACCTGTGGAACTGCCTGGGCGCGTGCCAGCAGGGCGGGGACGTGATCCAGTGGGTGATGAAGATGGAGAACGTGGCCTTTCGCCGCGCCGTCGAGATCCTGCTGGGGAGCACGGGCCCCGAGGAAGTGCTCGTGAAGAAGCGCAGCGCGCTGCACCTGCCGGAGATCGATCTCGGCGGGGACGATCACACTCTGAAGGCGCGAGTGACGCGTTACTACGCCGAGCGGCTGCACGCGCCCGACTCGCCTGAAGGTCTGGCGTATCTGGAGCGCCGCGGCATCCGCAATGACGAGCTGATCGAGCGCTTCCGCATCGGCTTTGCGGATCGGACGCTGGGGCCGCGCATCCCGACCAAGGACTACAAGGCCGGCCGGGAGATGCGTGGGGCGCTCGAGCGCACCGGCTTGTGGCGCCAGGAGACAGCGCGCGAGCACTTCAACGGATGCGTGACGTTCCCCATCCTGAGTGAGAGCGGCGAGGTCGAACAGGTGTACGGCCGGAAGATCCGCGACGATGTGCGCTTCAGGCACGGCTCGCACCTGTACCTGCCCGGGCCACAGCGCGGCGTGTGGAACCGCGGGGGCATCGCCGCCGGCGAGGGCACGGTGATCGTGTGCGAGGCGGTCATCGACGCGGCCACGTTCTGGTGCGCCGGCTTCCGCAACGTGACGACTGCGTACGGGGTGAACGGCTTCACGAGTGAACTGCTCGATGCGCTCAAAGCGAATCACGTGACGCGCGTGCTGATCGCGTATGACCGCGACGAGGCAGGCGACAAGGCGGCCGGGCACCTGGCGCTCTCGCTGGGGCGCGAAGGGATGGGCGTGTTCCGCGTGGTGTTCCCGCGCCTGATGGACGCGAACGACTACGCGCGCAAGGTGACGCCGGCCGCGCAATCGCTCGGCGTGCTGCTGAAGGCGGCCGAGTGGATGGGCGGACCGAAGCAGCGCACGATGCTCACCCTTCCCGCGGCCGTCGTGGATCACGACGAAGCGCCGCCAGCACCGGCGATCGTTCCTGCTCCGGCAGTCGAAACGAAGACGCGCGAAGAAGGGAACGATGTGCCGCCCGTCGAGCCCGCGCCAACGAGCGAGCCACTTTTTTCTTTAGCTGCTCCATCTGCTCCAGCCGCGCCGGAGCCGCCGGCCGAGCCGGATCGGAAGCTGGCGGTGAGCGATTGCTCGACGATCGATCTCTCCTTCGGCGATCGGCGCTACCGCATCCGCGGCCTGGAGAAGTGCATGAGCTTCCAGCAGATGAAGATCGTGCTGCGCGCGGCGCGCGGTGAGCTGGTGTTCCTCGATCAGTTGGACCTGGTCTCGGCGCGGCATCGCGCGGGGTACGTGAAGCAGGCGGCCATCGATCTCGGACTCAAAGAAGACGTCATCAAGCGTGACATCGCCTCGGTCTATCGCCAGCTCGAGCAGGTGCAGGAAGAGATGATCCGCAAGACGCTCGAGCCGAAGGCGGCGCGGCCGGCGATGAGTGAAGAGGACTTGCGGGCGGCGATGGAGCTCTGCCGCGATCCGCGGATGTTCGATCGCATCCTGGGCGACTACGAGCGGTGCGGTGTGATCGGCGAACGCGTGAACAAGCTCGTGGCGCACCTGGCCTCGGTCTCGCGGCTGCTCGACGATCCAGTCGCCATCATCGTGCAGTCGTCCTCGGCCGCGGGAAAGACCAAGCTCATGGACGCGGTGCTGGATCTGGTGCCCGAGGAAGATCGCGTGCGTTACTCGGCCGTCACGGGACAGTCGCTCTTCTACTTCAAGGACTCGAATCTCAAACACAAGATCCTGGCCATCAGCGAGGAGGAAGGCGCCGAGCGCGCGGTCTACGCACTCAAGCTCCTGCAGAGCGAAGGGCAGCTCACGATCGCGTCGACGGGCAAGAATCCGACGACGGGGCGGCTGGAGACGCAGGAGTACCGGGTGGAGGGGCCGGTGATGATCTTCCTCACGACGACGGCCATCGAGATCGACGAGGAGCTTCTCAATCGCTGCATCGTGCTCACGGTCGATGAGAACCGCGAGCAGACGCGGGCCATCCACAAGCTCCAGCGTGCCGCGGAGACTCTCGAAGGGATGATCGCGAAGGAAGAAAAGCAGCAGATCCTTCGCCTTCATCGCAACGCGCAGCGGCTCCTGCGGCCCATCCGCGTGGTCAACCCGCACGCCACGAAACTGCGCTTCCCGGACAGCTCGACGCGCATGCGACGCGATCATATGAAGTATCTGGCCCTGATCCGCTCGATCACGCTGGCCCGTCAGCATCAACGCGAGCACAAGATCCATCAGCACTCCTCAGGTCCGCTCGAGTACATCGAAGTCACCGCCGAAGACATTGCCCTGGCCAACGAGCTGGCGCACGAGGTGCTGGGCCGCTCGCTCGACGAGCTCTCGCCGCAGACCAGGCGGCTCCTCGAGATCCTCGACAGCAACGTGGCTCGCGAATGTGCGCGAAGAGCGATGGCCCGATGTGATCTGCGCTTCACCCAGCGCCAGGTACGTGAGTGGTCCGGTTGGAGCGACTATCAGGTCAAGTCGCATCTGCAACGCCTGGTGGCCATGGAGTACCTGCTCATTCATCGGGGAGGACGGGGGCAGAGCTTCGTATACGAGCTTCTCTACGACGGGAAAGGGCGGGATGGCCGGAAGTTCTTTCTCGGTCTGATCGACGTCGGGGCACCGAACCAGGAGCATCCAAAAGCAGGGTGGGAGGAGCCAGGGAGCATCCAGGGAGGGATCGGGGAGCATCCAGGGAGCGAGGCCCAAAACAGAGCCAACCTCAATCCTTCAACTGCTTTACCAAAGACCAGAGTCAAAACCTTCAAAAAAACGCACAGGAGCGGCAACGGCAAAGACCATGTCGTAGGCCGGGAGTCGTCGTAGGAGGAAGCCCATGCCCGACGGCCGCCATCAGCGCAAGAAGCTCATCGAGTCGGTCGTGTCCGTCGAGCCGGGGACGCTGGGCTTCCACGCGCGGCACTACCTGCGCAACCTCGAAGTGCGCAACTACTCGAAGGACACCATCCGCGGCCGCCAGTCGCACCTGCGCTACTTCCTTCTGTGGTGCGACGAGCGCGGCCTGGCGCGGCCCGAGGAGGTGAGCGTGGCTCTGCTCGAGCGCTATCAACGGCATCTCTACTCTTACCGCACGGCAACCGGGAAGCCGCTCACGTTCCAGAGCCAGGGCGACCGGCTGCGCGAGATCCGGAGCTTCTACCGCTGGCTGGTGCGGAACCGCATCCTGGAGATGAGTCCGGCCGAGTCGCTGGAGATGCCCCGCAAGGAGTACCGGCTGCCCAAGACGATCCTCACGGTCGAGGAGGTCGAGACGATCCTGGCCACGTGCGATCTCAAATCGCCGATGGGGGTTCGCGACCGCGTGGTGCTGGAGGTGCTGTACGCGACCGGGATCCGCCGCTTCGAGGTCTGCAATCTCAAGATCTGGGACCTCGATCTGGAGAGCGGCACGATGATGGTGCGGCAGGGCAAGGGCAAGAAGGACCGCCGCATCCCCATCGGCGAGCGCGCGGGGCTGTGGCTGCAGAAGTATCTCGATGAGGTGCGGCCTCTCTACGCCATGGAGCCGGATAACGGCTTCCTCTTTCTCACGCGTTGGCGCGAGGCGTTCTCGCCCGAGCGCGTGTCCGAGATCATCCGCGAGGTCGTTGCTGCGTCGGGCATCACCAAGCCGGCATCGGCGCATCTGTTCCGCCACACGATGGCCACGCTCATGCTCGAAGGGGGCGCGGACATCCGCTTCGTCCAGGCCATGCTCGGCCACGCGCAGCTCTCGACCACAGAGATCTACACGCGCGTGGCTATCCGCAAGCTCAAGGAAGTCCACGCCATGTCGCATCCCGGCGCGAAGCTGGAGCGGGCGAAGACGGCCGCGGAGATCGAGCAAGAGACCGAGGAGCAGATGGAAAGGCAGGCGCTGCTTTCTTCTTTAGCTGCCGAAGCCGCCGATAAAGAATCGAACGACTTATGAGCGTGCGTCGTGTGGTATTGACCGGAGCGAAGCTGACACTTGTTCTTTGGCTCGCACGGCGCACGCTCACCAGCCCGCGAAAAATCCACGAAGAATGAATCACCAGCGAACGAGATCGAGCGCGCTCACGCGACTCATGTCGTGGTCGTTCGAGAGCAAGGGGAGCTTGTGCTGGATGCAAAGTGCGGCAATCCAGATGTCATGGTGCAATCCTTCGCGCGCTTCGGCGGAAGCCGGGAGCGTGTGGCCCCGCAGCATCTCGGTGCGCACGGCCACGTAATGCGTAACCGTGTCGCGATCGGGAGCGAGGATCGTGCACGCGGTGACGAGCTCGCTCAGGATGTCGCGACTCTTCACGTGCTGCCGGCTGCGGCCAAGCTCGAGCTCGGCCAGGACGAACAGCGGCATGACCAGGCTGCGCGCTTCAGTGAATGGCGGTGGAGTGGGACGCTCCGGGCGGAGCAGAGCGATGGCAGCGTTCGAGTCGAAGGCCAGCCGTTCAAACTTCAATCTCATTCCTTCCGAACGCATCACGGACGGCGCGCGCGAGCTCGCGCCCTTCTTCTTGATCGAGTAATCCGGCGAGCGCGAGCCACGGCTGATCGGAGGCGGGAGGAGTCTCCTTGACTTCGATCGACACTCTTGCATGATCGGCCACCCCGGCGAGCGGCTGGGTGAGCTTGAGGATCTTCTCTCGCGCGATGTATTCGGCTTCGATCGTTCTGGCCATGTGGGAAGGATACGGCAGGAGTGGGAGAGTTGTTCTCGTGACGGTCAAAACTGCCCGCGAATCTACGAGTCGTAGCTCGCGCGGACCCCCACGCGAGCGACACGCTCGTTGACAGAGTCGCTTGAACCTCACGGCGCCTGGGGGTGGCAACGATCGCGCCGCCCGCTGCACGCCCGCCCCGCTCCGCATCACGGTTCGTCGCGACCGCACATCCGCCACCCGAAGCGCGTCACATCGTTTGCAGCGGGCGCGCTGTGGTCCCCGGCGAGCAGTGCGGGCAACCGCTGCGCCGCGCTTCTCCCCCGCGCCGATCTGCACGGGCCTCGCGAACGCCACGAGCGCGATCCTGCCGCGCGTCACGGCCGTTGCAGGCGCACGCGAAAAGGAATGCGACTGTGCGTGCGGCAACGGCCGCGCCGCGCTTGGGCCTTCGCGAGGACGAACGCTCCCCCACCCCCGCCGCGGCACGCCTGTTGGCATCGCCCGCGAAACGGTGAGCGACCTTGCGCGCGGGCAACAGTCGCGCCGCGGCTCCCCCCCGTCCGGCTGCACGTGCAGCGTCTTCATCACCGGCGCTCATCGTCGTGCGCTTCCACCACGCCGCTCCGCAAGGGCACGCTGGCGGCTTCGGCCAGAAGCCGATAAGGCGCCTTATCCGGCTTCTGTCTCTCCGCCACCATCGTGCCCTCGCTCCGCGGCTGCCCACCCGGTCGTCTGCGGGTTGATCGCTTCGTTGCGCGTTACGGCCGCTGTCACGCCGCATGCTTGCGTCACGGCGCTTGCAGCAGCCGCTCTCTCCGCAAACTCTCGCGCTCCTCGCCGGCAAGCGCCGCGCCGCGGCATGCGTCGCGCCAGCGGCCTCTGCATGTCTGCACGTGTGCCACCCACCCGGGGAACGACCAGGGGGCGCCCCCCACCCAGGGCCGGCCGTTCGACCTTCAGGGATAGCGGCGGGGAGCGCCGGGGTCAAGGCATCCTCCCCACACTTTTTTCATCTCGCTGCCCACCTGCAGCGCGTGAGCTCGCACGTGCATCGCGCGCGAGATGAAAAAACTGCGGGTCCCCTCCTTGCCCCCGCCACTCCCCGCCGCAAAGGGAGTGCAGTTATCGAACGGCCGGCCCCTCGCCTCCCGCGCCGCGCACGTGGCACGGGCCGTGGTGGCCGCACGAAAAACCAGCGCCGAAAAGGAGACCGACGATGCGATTCAAGAATGAAGCGGACCGAAGCCAGAGACAGTTCATCGAGGCGATGGAGAAACGCGGATGGAGTGCGCACACCGTGCGCGCCTACGAGCGCGGGGTGATGTTCTTCATGCGCTGGCTCGTCAGCGATACGAAGATCGAATCGATGAGTGAGATCACGAGCGAGACGATCATCGCCTGGCGCGAAGAGCTCGGCGGATGGAAGATCTCGGAGGCAACTCGCGAGCTGCGCTTCGCTGCAGTCAAGACGTTCTTCCGCTTGATGAACGAAGCAGGCGCGATCGATCTCGACGTCGCCGCACGCGTTGCGTTCCCGCAGCGCGTGAGCGATCGCGTCGACACGCGGCCGGTGCCCGCGTCCGAAGAGATCGAGCTGGCCGTGGCATCCATCGGCCAGCGGTCTGTGCTCGACTTGCGCGATCGGGCCATCCTCAAGGTCCTCACCATGACCGGGCTTCGCAACAGCGAGCTTCGCTCTCTCACGATCGAAGATGCCGACTTCGTCGATCGCACTTTGCTCGTCCGCAACGGCAAGGGAAAGAAGATCCGCATCGTCCCCATGGGGCGTGCCGCCTCCGCCCTCGAGCTCTACGTCCGCGAAGCACGGCCGAAGCTGGCCGGCCCTCTCGCCAACGGCGTGCTCTTCCTCTCGCGCGAGCGCCGGCCTCTCTCTCGCAAGGCGCTCGAAGGCATCGTGCAGCGTCGCCTGGGCGTCTCCCCCCATCGCCTCCGTCATGCCTGCGCCACCTCGATGATCCGCCAGGGTGCCCAGCCCGAGAAGATCCAGGCCGTGCTCGGGCATTCGTCGAGCGAGACGACGAAGATCTATCTGCACTGAAAGATCAGCTCTCCCCAGAGCCCTGGCGCGCGCCATCCGGCGCTTGCCTGCGCACCGGCCCCGCATGGCGAATGACTCTTTTCGCTTGTGGCCACCGTCCTTGCCGCCATGCGGCGCCGGCGCGCTCGTCCGCTCGGAGTTCACGCATCCTCGCAGCCGCTCGCCTCCCCCACCCACCCCCAGCCTTTAGCAGCTAGAATCAACCCCTCGTGCGGCGGCTAAAAGAAAAAATCATCTTCGCTCTGCTGGTCCTGGCCGTGGCCACGCCGGTGGCCGCGCACATGCCGCCGCCAGAGCTTGCGCCGGCGGTCGATCTGCGCCACCAAGCCACTGCACAAGAACTTGTGCAACCCTTCCCAGTCTTCGCCGGCACCACTGCCTTCGAGGAGCTCGCGCACGTGGCGCTCCCGCCGCCGTCGATCGCCGACGAGCTCGCACGCCGCTTCGCTGCCTCCGACGTCGAATCTCGTTCCGACCTGGCCATCTTCGATCGCACAGTTAGCCAAAAACTCGCGTCTGGGCCTCTCGCAGTGTTCGACGAGAACAACTTCAAGGAGCAGAGCGAGTTAGGCCCCAAACTGCGTAGGACCATAGGGAATGCGAGGGCGCGGTGGTATGACCCCTCTACCGGTTCGTTCCTCAGCCCTGACCCCAAGGGCTACATCGACGCTTCCAATCTGTACGCATTCGCAGGCGGTGATCCCGTCAACGGGAGAGATCCGACTGGCGAGGCGTGCCTGGGATTGTTTGGGTCGGGTACATGTGCTGACCTAGCAAACGCAGGGAAGAAGAAGCTGGACGAGGCACGAGTATTCGTCGATAAGCACTCGGGTTCAACCCTGGTTGACGTTGCGGTCAATGCCCAGTTTGGATTCGCACTCGATGCTGTGGACACATTCGTGCTCGATCCGTTGCGGTTTGGAGATGCAACGGGGGAGGCGATCGGCCGAGGCGCTGACGCTGTCGATACCGCGTTGGCAGTTGTCCAAGATGTGGGGCGTGCCGCATCGCTTGCTGCTGCTGCGGGAACGGTCGTTAAGACTGTCGGTCGAGGTGTTAGTCTCCTTAGAGCCGCCACAAACTTTGATGAGGTTGGTGCAGCGGCGGCGCGCGGCCTCGATGACGGCGCAGCTCTCGCCGCACGCGAGCTTACTCCGGCCATTTCGAATACGGCGGCTCAGGAGCAGCGCATCGTCTCGAACATCGCTAAGAGTGCAGCGGCTCGGGGGGCGTCCAACTTCCCGACAACATCGGCGGCAACGGAAGAGTTGACAGATATCACCGGGCGGGCGGCGGCGATCACCGATCGCCTCATCCAAAACAACAGCACCTACTGGGCGCGGGTCCACAACAATCCTGCGCTCCGCGGTAAGGATTTCGCAGATGCGTTCGCCGCGAATCCAAATTTCGCGCGTAGCCTCATCCGCGGCAATATCATGGATGATGTTGCGAAGCAGCTTGCCCAGAAAACGAATCTTCCCTTCATGCGGGCGACGCCGCGCGGAGCGCGAGGTGCCGACTTCATCAACCTGTTCTTGAACAGCGCGTGGGATGTAACCACTGCGGGTTCATGGGCGCGACACGTGAGCCGGTACGCGGCTGAAGCGTATCGACTGTATCCGCTGATCTATTGAAAATGGCAGACAGGCACAAAGTAGTCGGGAAGATCCTCGCTGCGCGCGAGATGAACGAGATGCAGCAGATAGCAGAGCGTTACGGGATCTTGGTTGACAGCAAAATCGATCTGCGATCCAGCAGATGTCGCTTCAATCATTCCGGCCTTGACCTTCGAGAGTTCTTGCTCGAGAGCAGTGATCTGTCTGGGTCGACTCTAACGGACTGCAACGCTGAGGGTGTGAGCTTCGACCGGTGCACGTTAAAGCACGTAAGCATCATCGCCGGAAAGGGAAAGAAAGCCTCGTTCCGGTCTGCTTCTTTCCGCGAAGCTTTACTGGACGACGTGACATTGGGGCCGCGTACGCTCGATCTTTCAGCGACCGACTTCCGCAAAGCGAAGCTGACAAACGTCACCTTCATGATGGGTAAGCTTCACGATAGTGACTTCAGTGAAGCATGGCTCGCCGACGTATTGTTTCGGAGCGCCGAGTTGAACGATGCTCGGTTTTGCGGAACGAGTCTCACAAGGGTGTCCTTTGAGAAGGCGACGCTCGCAGGCGCTGACTTTTCGGATGCGCGCTTCAATCATATGGAGCAGTGGGGTGAGCCTGACTTCAGCGGGGCGAGGATCAGCGATGATCTCAAGTACCGGTTCGGGATCGTTCGTGAACCACTTCGAAGGATCGCGGCATTATCCAGTAACGGCTCATTCAGCGCCGAAGAAGTGGTCGTACTTCGGCGTTTCTTGGAGCGGAATAGAACCTTCCTTTCGAATCGCGAGATAATGCTTATCGGATCCGAATACAGTGATGAGATCGATCCCCAGTTGTTTATCAAGATGATGAAAGCGTTAAAGGACGAAGCCGTTCACTGAGAGCGCTGTCGTGCTCAAGAAGAAAACTCCGGGATGAATGTGTAGGGACAATTGGAAATTGCGTCGCCCTGTTTTGGCGGGCACAAGGCTTTTCGAGCGACACGGCCCTTCCGAGTCACCGGCGATGGTCCGTCAGATTTCAGACAGACCACCATCTTGAGAAGGCACGACGTCGACGGCGAACTACACCTCGAGCACGCTGGCACGCAGGTGGGTTCCGAGTGGTATTCAGCGGCGCGCTTCGTGGGGACGAGATACGGCATGCGCCGTCCCGGGTCTGCCCGCGCGACCTCGAACGGAAGCTCGACCGCGGAGGCCGGCGCGCGTGAGCTGGCGCGGGGCGGAGTGACTGCGTGGGTCAGGGCGGGCGTGAGGCCAAGGTAGATCTCCTCTGGCGCCGCGTTATGCCGTGTCGCCCGCGGCTGGGAACTGTAGCAGGGGTTCGATGACGGGACCGTTCCAATCTACACGAACCCCGGAGATGATCTCTGCCATCGCTTCCGGTGGAGCGCCGACTGGTATCCGGCCGCGGGTCTTGCGCGTCAGTCGGCAGATCATGTTGGGTCCCCAAGCGTTCGCAAGCAGCTCTCTTCGCCGCCGGTCCTCGAGATACACGTATATCTGCACGTAGCCAACAGGTAGGAGGCGGAGCCACCAGGTTGTCTGCGGCACGGCGCGTGCCGCACGAATGGCCATACGAATGATCCGTCGAACGTTGCTGCGTGTAAGGACGACCGCAGTCGCGATGTCGGATCGATGCAGCACGACGTGCGCCGTGACGAGGACATACGTTCGCTTGCTGCTGATCTCTACGTGGCGAACGTCGATCGGTCGATCGGCGTGGCGAGTAACCCAGCTCGTGCGAATCACCTCCGCGATGCTGCCGAAGACGCGAAGGCGAGCCGGGATGTGAAATCGGCCGAGCGCAGGCGGCACAAAGAAGTCTCCGGGCTGCGTTGCTTCGAGGTACGCCGGCGCGTAGTCGAGGCCCTGTGCCATGAGCTCGTGCACCTTCGCACCATCGAACCGGCCCCACCCAGCGCGTTGACCGCCGCGATCGAGCTGCACCAAGTAGCGATCGAAGCCCGGCATCAGTCCCGCGGCAAAGGTTGCGGTCCTGATCACCGACAGCTGCGTCTTGTGATCATCCAGATAGGTTGTTCGCGCAAAGAGAGTCAGCTCACGCGAGCCCTTCGCATCGCGCAGTCCCAAGTAATCGTCGACGCGCCAGCCCGCAGTCACGAGTTGCGTGTTCACTTCGGGGAACACCAATGCCGGCGGTACCTGGACGCTCCGCGAGAAGAGGAGATCGCGGTCAAGCAGGACGAAGATGCGCAGTGCAGCAGCTATCCCGTTGCAAACATCGAGCAATGCTTCCAGCATCGCCAAAGTCTGCTGCGGCGTGTTCACCCGCGGAGGAAAAATCTTCCCTTTGTAACGGTTCAGGTACTCGATCCGGTCGATGTCAAACGCGATGCTGCCATGGGCGATGGCGTTGCGCATCGTGGAGTCGAAGCACGCCAGCGGGTGAATACCGGCGTTGCGCGCTTCCTTCGCGAGATCATTCGGGCTCATCTTGTCGATCGGCGCGCCTCGGGACAGCGCGACGATGGCGAGGAGCCACTTGAGTACTCCCTCGCAGAGTTGGAGATAGGCCGGATGCGCTTCAGCATGGATCGTTCGCAACAACTGGACGTCGCCGAGCTTCAACCAGTCGCGATCATGCGCAAAGGTCCTGTTGATCGTCTCCAGTGTCCGAAAGGCAACCTCGATCGTACCGTTCTCATTGCGGAGGAAGTCAGGGAGGAACTTTGGCCGGGTTGCCTGCAGCGTGCGAAGAAATGCGAGGTACTGGAACTGCGCCTGCCGGTCGTACGTGCACCACGGCAACTGATCGGCGTAGACCCCCATGAACGCAAACAGCTCATGACCGCACTGTGCGAGGTCGGGGAAGATCGCGATGGCGCGATCACGCCGGGAGCGGAGCAGCGAAGTGTTGGCCCAGGTGTCAGTCATCGGTTCCAAGGCCGATGCATTTACGCGGTTCGCCGCCGGCGACTGCTGACCTGTTCATGCTGACGGCTCTGGATGAGCGCGTCGATGAGTGTGATGGCCACCTCGCGGTCTTTGCGTCCGAGCTTCTCGAGGTCGCGGAAACGTTCGAGGAGAGCGATATCCTGGATCGGCGCTGCGGCCGTTGCCGCCGGTTGCTCTTCGCCGACGAGAAGCGACCCGACGCTGATGCGAAGGAACTCCGCTAGGTCAACAAGCGTCTCAGCGTTCGGCATAACAATCCCACGCTCGTAGCGGGAGATCTGAGTGACGTCGATGGCGATGCCGTCGGCGAGTTGCCGCTGGGAGAGGAGGCGGCTCTCCCGGATCTTCCTGAGCCGTTCCCCGAAAGCCTTGGCGAGCATGGTTGTTCTTTTGCTCCGTTCCTTCCGCGCCATGGGTAAAGTCTACGAGTGGGTTGAGCAACGCTCGCCCCGGCGCGGAGCGATTATCGCATGTCATGTAGTTAAAGCCTATACTTGACACGACAAAAAGACCTATGTCATCTTGGCCCTTGACAGCGTTTGGCAAGGAGGCCCGAAATGGCGCAGGCGATCCCTTCCGAGAAGCAGCTAAAGATCATCGAGCATGTCGAGTCACCGCGGGCGGCGTTCGAGCGAGGGCGGCGGGTGCCGATGATCCGGATGCGTGGGGACTGGCTCGAAGAGAACGGGTTCGTGGCCGGCGAGCGGGTGGTGGTGACCGTCGAGCGTGGGCGCATCGTGCTGACGCTGGCCAGCGAGGCGTGAAGCCATGGCGCGGATCTCTGAGGGAGCGATCGAGCGGATCAAGCGTGAGGTGAGCGTTGCCGATCTCGCGAGGCAGCGAGGGGTTCAACTCCACGGGCACGGCGAGAACCTCATCGGCCTCTGTCCCTTCCACGACGATCACGAGCCGTCTCTCGTGATCACGCCGGCGAAGAACCTCTGGAACTGCCTGGGCGCGTGTCAGAAGGGCGGGGACGTGATCCGGTGGGTGGAGGTCGCCGAGCGCGTGCCGTTCCGTCGAGCGGTCGAGATCCTGCACGGCGGCTTCTCGCCCGAGGCAGTGCCGCCTGCGGCGAGTTGCCCGGTGTCGTCGTTGATGAATGACCGCGAGCTCCTCGCGGCCGTCGTGGGTTACTACGGCTCGCGACTCAACACGACCGACGCCCCCGAAGCCGTGCGCTACCTCGAGCGGCGCGGGGTCTGGAACGAAGAAGCGATCAGGCACTTTTCGATCGGCTTCTCCGATCGCTCAATAGGAGGCCTCCTTCCAAATCCCGATCTCAAGCCGGGCAAGGAGATCCGCGCTCGACTGGCCAAGGTAGGGATCTATCGCGCCGATACGGGACGCGAGCACTTCAACGGCTGCGTCGTGTTCCCTGTCGTCGGCCGCGAGGGCGAGGTGCTCGAGATCTACGGCCGCAAGATCCGTGACGACATGCGGCACCGGGTCGGGTCGCACCTGTACCTGCCTGGTCCGCACCGCGGGATCTGGAACGGCGAGGTACTGACTGAGTCGAAGGAGATCATCCTTTGCGAGTCGATCATCGATGCACTGACGTTCTGGGTGCATGGGTTCCGCAACGTCGTGCCGGCGTTCGGGGTGAACGGCTTCACCGAGGAGCTGTTCGAGGCGATGAGGGCGTGCGGGACGACGCGCGTGCTCATCGCCTACGACCGCGACGAAGCGGGCGATGCTGCGGCGGCGAAGCTGGCCGTGCGTCTCGGTGCCGCATCGATGGCCTGCTATCGCGTCCTCTTTCCGCGGATGATGGATGCGAACGACTACGCGAAGAAGGTGCAGCCGGCCGCGCAGTCGCTGGGCGTGCTGATCCGGTCCGCGGAGTGGATGGCGGGGCCGAAGCTCGGGGTGATCGATCTCGCTCCGCCTCCTTTTCCTTCGGCGATCGAGCCGCTTCGCATCACGCCCACACCACCGATCGAACTGCCGCCTGAGCCCAGGACTGAAGCTCCCGAGCCCGCTTCTTCTTTAGCTGCTGAAGCTCTTCCCTCTTCTTCGATCGGTGTCGCATCGGCGGGCTCGATCGACATCGCGCGCGGCGATCGTCACTACCGCATCCGCGGCCTGGACAAGAACCTCTCGTATGCGCAAATGAAGCTGGTCGTGCGCGTGAGCCACGGCAACCAGGTCTTCCTCGATCAGGTCGACCTGGTCTCGGCACGTCAGCGGGCGCAGTTCGTCAAGCAGGCGGCGGTCGACATCGGTGTGAAGGAAGAGATCGTGAAGAACGATCTGGCGGCGATCTATCGCGAGCTCGAGGTCTTGCAGGAGAAGCTCATCACCGAGACGCTGGCGCCGAAGGAGAAGCGCCCTCGGCTCAGCGAGGAAGACTCGGCCGCAGCCATGGAGCTGCTGCGCGCGCCGGATCTGTTGGGGCGCGTGGCCGCCGACTACCAGCGCTGCGGGGTCGTCGGTGAGCGGACGAACAAGCTCGTGGCCTACCTGGCCGCGGTCTCGCGGCTCCTCGACGAGCCGCTGGCCATCATCATTCAAAGCTCCTCGGCCGCCGGCAAGACGAAGCTGATGGATGCCGTGCTCGACTTCGTTCCGGAAGAAGAGCGCATCCGCTACTCGGCCATGACCGGGCAGTCTCTCTTCTACTTCGAAGGGCAGGAGCTCAAGCACAAGATCCTGGCCGTCTCGGAAGAAGAAGGCGCCGAGCGCGCTTCGTATGCTCTGAAGCTCCTGCAGAGCGAGGGACAGCTCACGATCGCTTCGACGGGCAAAGATCCGCAGTCGGGGCGCCTGGTCACGAACGAGTATCACGTCGAGGGACCGGTGATGATCTTCCTCACGTCGACCTCGCCGGAGATCGACGAAGAGCTACTCAACCGCTGCATCGTCCTCACCGTCGACGAGGACCGCGATCAGACGCGCGCCATCCACCGGCTGCAGCGCGAGGGCGAAACGCTCGAAGGGCTCATCGCACGCGAGGAGAAGCAAGGCATCCTGCGCCTGCACCGCAACGCGCAGCGTCTGCTCCGTCCCGTTCGCATCATCAACCCTTACGCGCGCGCTCTTACGTTCGCCGACGGACGGACGCGCACGCGGCGCGATCACACGAAGTACCTCACGCTCATTCGAACGATCGCGCTGCTTCACCAACACCAGCGAGCACGCAAGACGCATGAGCACCGCGGACAACGCATCGACTACATCGAGGTCGAGCCGCGCGACATCGAGCTCGCCAACGAACTTGCGCACGAAGTGCTCGGGCGTTCGCTCGACGAGCTCCCGCCGCAGTCGCGTCGCTTGCTCGGGCTACTCGATCGCGAAGTGACGCGCGAGTGCGCAGTACGCGCGGTCTCGCGGTGCGATCTGCGCTTCACGCAGCGTGAGGTGCGTGCCTGGTCCGGGTGGACGGACATGCAGGTGAAGAGACATCTCGGGAAGCTCGTGGCGATGGAGTACGCGCTCATCCATCGCGGTGGCCGGGGCCAGTCGTTCGTCTACGAGTTGCTCTATGACGGGGCCGGCATCGATGGCCGTCCTTTCCTTCCCGGTCTGATCGATGTCGAAGAGATCCGAAAGTGGGGCAGGTCAGAACCGAAGTGGGGCCATCAGAATCAGGAGTGGGGCTCCATCGGGGCGCCTCAGGGGCACGCTGGGGGCGGGCCAGGTGCAGGTGGCAAGAACGGCAACAAGCCCAATGCTGCCGAGCGGTTACCTCGAGCGCGCGTCTACAAGCTAGAAAAAGCACATCTGGACGAGGGGCCGTCGTCGCAGGTGGCGCGCGTCGTAGAAGGGTGACGCGATGCCAGACAAGCGACGCCTGCGGCGCAAGCTCATCGAGTCGGAAGTGTCGGTCGAGCCGGGCACGCTGGGCTTCTTCGTGCAGCGGCATCTGCGCGCGCTCGAGGTGAAGAACTACTCGCCTTCGACCGTGCGTGACCGGGAGAAGACGCTGCGTTACTTCCTCGCCTGGGCCGAGGAGCGAGCGATCACGAAGCCAGCCGAGGTTACGGTGGCGGTGCTCGAGCGGTATCAGCGGTTCATGTATTACGCGAGCGACGAAAAGGGGAAGCGGCTCTCGTTCCGCTCGCAGTCGCACCGACTCATGGCCTTGCGCGTGCTCTTCCGCTGGCTCGTGCGCGAGCGCGTCATCGAGATGAGCCCGGCCGAGCAGATCGAGCTGCCGCGTCCCGAGTACCGTCTGCCGAAAGACATCCTCACGGCCGGCCAGGTCGAATCGATCCTCGGCGCGTGCGACGTGACGACCGACCCTGGCCTGCGCGACCGGGCCATCATCGAGCTGCTCTACTCCTCGGGCCTACGCCGCTTCGAGGTCTGCAATCTCAAGCTCTGGGACGTCGATACCGACGAGCGCACCGTCACCGTGCGCCAGGGCAAGGGCAAGAAGGATCGCATCGTCCCGATGGGCGAGCGTGCCGCGCTCTGGATCCGCAAGTACATCGACGAAGCGCGACCGCGGCTCGCGACGGAGCCCGACTCCGGCTATCTGTTCCTGACGATCTTCCATCAAGGCCTCGTCGCCGAGCGCGTCTCCGACATCGTCCGCGCAACGGCGAAGGCCGCGGGACTCAAGCGAACGATCTCCGCGCACGTGTTCCGTCACACGATGGCCACCATGATGCTCGACGGCGGAGCCGACATCCGCTTCGTCCAAGCGATGCTCGGTCACGCAAACCTCTCGACGACCGAGATCTATACGCGTGTGGCCATCCGTAAGCTCAAGCTGGTGCATCAGATCTCGCATCCGGGAGCCAAGCTGCAGCGGGTCGATGCTGCTGCGGTGACTCAGGACGTCGAAGAGATGCTGGAGAAGGAAGCGCTGCTTTCTTCTTTAGCTGCTGAGGAGTCAAACGAGTTATGAGCGTGCGTCGTGTGGTATTCGACCGGAGCGAAGCTGACCACTTGTTCTTTGGCTCGCACGGCGCACGCTCACCAGCCTGAACGTTCCTCGCGCGCGCAGGAGCTCACCACCGAATGAGATCGAGCCCTGTGATGCGACTCATATCGCGGTCGTTCGACAGCAAGGGAAGCCTGTGTTGAATGCAGAGCGCGGCAATCCAGATGTCGTGGCTCAGTCCTTCGCGCGCGTCGGGTGATGCCGGGAGTGTGTGGCCGCGCAGCATCTCGCCCCGCACGGCCACGTAATGCCTAACCGTATCGCGATCGGGAGCGAGGATCGTGCAGGCGGCTACCAGCTCACTCAGCACCGGGGTTCTCACGCTCTGCCGGCTTTGGCCGAGCTCGAGCTCGGCGAGCACGAGCAGAGGCAGGACCAGGCTGCGCGCTTCGGAGAATGGTGGCGGCGTCGGGCGCTCCGGGCGCAGCAGAGCGATGGCAGCGTTCGAGTCGAAGGCCAGCCGCTCAAACTTCAATCTCGTCTCTCCCGAACGCATCACGGACGGCTTTCGCGAGCTGGCGTCCTTCTTCTTCCCCAAGTGCTCCTGCCAGGGCAAGCCACGGTTGATCGGAAGTGTTGGATGCTTCCTTGACTTCGATCGACACTTTGGCGTGGTCGGCCACGCCGGTGAGTGGCTGAGCGAGCTTGAGGATCTTCTCGCGTGCGATGTACTCGGCTTCGATTGTTCTGCCCATGTGGGAAGGATAACGGGGTTGAGCAGAAAGTTGTTCTCCGCATGGTGCCTCTCCGCGGAAATCCACGAGTCGTAGCTCGCGCGGCCCCCACGCGGGCGGCACGCTCGTTGACAGAGTCGCTTGAACATCACGGCGCCTGGGAGTGGCAACGATCGCGCCGCCCGCTGCACGCCCGCCCCGCTCCGAATCACGGTTCGCCCTGGATGCTCATCCGCCACCCGAAGCGCGTCACATCGCTTGCAGCGGCACCTGCAGCGCTCCTTGACGAGCAGTGCGGGCAACCGCTGCGCCGCGCTTCTCCCCCGCGCCGATCTGCACGCTCCTCGCGAGCGCCACCAGCGCGCGACTGGGACGCGCGTCACGGCCGTTGCAGGCGCACGCGGAAAGGAATGTGACCGTGCGTGCGGCAACGGCCGCGCCGCTCTTCCCGCATCGCGAGAATGAACGCTCCCCCGCCCCCGCCGCGTCACGTCTGTTGGCACGCGCGCGAAAAGGAATGCGACCGTGCGCGCGGGCAACAGTCGCGCCGCGGCTCCCCCCTCGCGGTTGCACCGGTGCCGCTTTGTGGTCCCGGCGCTCATTGTTGTGTGCTTCCCCCACGCCGCTCCGCAAGGGCACGTTGGCGGCTTCGGCCAGAAGCCGATAAGGCGCCTTATCCGGCTTCTGTCCTTCGCCACCATCGCGCCCTCGCTCCGCGGCTGCCCACCCGGTCGTTGCGCGTTGATCGCTTCGTTGCACGTTCCGGCCGCTGTCACGCCGCATGCACTCGTCACGGCGCTTGCAACACATCTGCGGCGCGAGCTCGCGCGTGTCTCGCCGGCAAGCGCCGGGCCGCGGCATGCGTCGCGCCAGCGGCCTTGCTCACCCTCGCACGTGTGCCACCCACCCGGGGAACCACGAGGGGGCGCCCTCCACCCAGGGCCGGCCGTTCGACCTTCAGGGATAGCGTCGGTGAGCGGCGGGGGCAAGGCATCCTCCCCAGACTTTTTTCATCTCGCTGCCCACTTGCAGCGCGTGAGCTCGCGCGTGTCTCGCGCGCGAGATGAAAAAACTCCGGGTCCCCTCCTTGCCCCCGCCACTCCCCGCCGCAAAGGGGGTGCAGTTATCGAACGGCCGGCCCCTCGCCTCCCGCGCCGCGCGCGTGGCACGAGGGTCCCGAGAGCCGAAAGGAGAACCGAAGATGCGAATCAAGAATGAGCTGGACCGGGCGGCAAGGTTGTTCATCGAACGAATGGAGAAACGCGGATGGAGCGCGCACACCGTGCGCGCCTACGAGCGCGGTGTGATGTTCTTCATGCGCTGGCTTGTGAGCGACACGAAGATCGAGTCTCTCGCGGAAGTCACCAGCGAGACGATCATCGCCTGGCGCGAAGAGCTCGCAGGATGGAAGATCTCGGAAGCGACTCGCGAGCTGCGCTTCGCTGCAGTCAAGACCTTCTTCCGCTTGATGAATGAAGCCGGCGCGATCGATCTCGACGTCGCCGTGCGCGTTGCGTTCCCGCGGCGGGTGAGCGAGCGCGTCGACCAGCGGCCGGTGCTCTCGCTCGAGGAAATCGAGCTGGCCATCGCGCGGATCGGTAGCAAGTCTTCGATCGACTTGCGCGACCGGGCCATCCTCAAAGTGCTCACTATGACCGGGCTCCGCAACAGCGAGCTGCGCTCGCTCACCATCGAAGACGCCGACTTCGTCGATCGCACCTTGCTCGTCCGCAACGGCAAGGGAAGCAAGATCCGCATCGTGCCCATGGGCCGCGCGGCTTCAGCCCTCGAGCTCTACGTCCGCGAAGCGCGGCCGAAGCTGGCAGGGCTCCTCGCCGGAGGCGTCCTCTTTCTCTCGCGCGAACGGCGGCCCCTCTCGCGCAAGGCACTCGAAGGCATCGTGCAGCGCCGCCTGGGCGTCTCCCCCCATCGTCTTCGTCATGCCTGCGCCACCTCTATGCACCGCTCCGGCGCCCAACCCGAGAAGATCCAAGCCCTCCTCGGTCACACCGCGAGCGAGACCACCAAAATCTACATCCACTGATCTCACGGCTCGATGCGAGCGCGCCCGGCGCGCTCGCATTCGCACGCTTCCCCCACCCACCCATCGCATGCGCCGACTCTTTAGCAGCTAGAATCTGCTCGACGTGCGGCGGCTAAAAGAAAAGATCATCTTCGCTCTGCTGGCCCTGGCCCTGGCCACGCCGGCGGCTGCTCACGTGCCGCCGCCAGAGCTCGCGCCTGCGGTCGATCTGCGCCACCAAACCACTGCACAAGAACTTGTGCAGCCCTTCCCCGTCTTCGCCGGCACGACCGCCTTCGAAGACGTCACGCGGATCGAGCTCCCTCCACCTTCCCTCGCCGCCGAGCTCGCGCGTCGGTTCGCCGCCGGCGATGTCCGTTCACGTTCCGACCTGGCCATCTTCGAGCGCACTGTTAGCCGAAAACTCGCG
>Ga0307505_10001145_pt1 | contig 23176 bp, 15 predicted proteins | sample 23_S_MG_FD_202183 | JGI IMG/M metagenome (GOLD analysis project Ga0307505, IMG submission 202183) | Soil microbial communities from Populus trichocarpa stands in riparian zone in the Pacific Northwest, United States - 23_S | ecosystem: Environmental > Terrestrial > Soil > Riparian zone > Trees...
GTCGCCGAATACCTCCGGCAGGTCACGCCAGGGCGAGCCTGTCCGCACGATCCACAGCACTGCTTCCACGAACATGCGGTTGTCGCGGCCCGACGAACCGCGCGTGCGCGCGTCGCCAATGATGTGCGGTGACATCCGCTCCCACTGGTCATCCCGAAGGATTAGACGGTCCAGAACGCCCATGACTGCCTCCAAAAGACAGTCTTGAATCACGCCTCACCGCTCTTGGGAATCCCAAGTGTCCACGCATCCTAGGGCGTGTCTTCCGAAAGTGGGCACCGGTTTCGGGACAAAGACATGCGCAAATACAAAGGCTTGAAGCGAATGGAGCGAATCTGAAAGATCGCGACACGCTTTAGTCCCTACTCGCTTGCTCAGTGCAGTATCTGGCTGAGGAACAGCTTCGTGCGCTCGTGCTGCGGGTTGTCGAAGAACTCGTTCGGCGTGTTCTGCTCGACGATCTGGCCCTGATCCATGAAGATGACGCGGTTGGCGACCTGCCGCGCGAAACCCATCTCGTGGGTGACGCAGACCATCGTCATGCCTTCCTCTGCGAGGCCGACCATCGTCTCCAGCACCTCCTTGATCATCTCGGGATCGAGCGCCGAGGTCGGCTCGTCGAAGAGCATGATGCGCGGGTTCATGCACAACGAGCGGGCGATCGCCACGCGCTGCTGCTGGCCGCCGGAGAGCTGGCCCGGATATTTGTTCGCCTGCTCGGGAATCTTGACCCTCTCCAGGAAGTGCATGGCGGTCGCCTCGGCTTCCTTCTTCGGGATCTTGCGGACCCAGATCGGCGCCAGCGTGCAGTTTTCCAGGATGGTCAGGTGCGGGAACAGGTTGAAGTGCTGGAACACCATGCCGACCTCGCGGCGCACCTCGTCGATCTTCTTCAGATCGTTGGTAAGCTCGATGCCGTCGACGATGATCTGGCCCTGCTGGTGTTCCTCAAGCCGGTTGATGCAGCGGATCATGGTCGACTTGCCCGAGCCGGAGGGACCGGCCACGACGATGCGCTCGCCGCGCATGACCTTGAGGTTGATGTCACGCAGCACGTGGAAGTCGCCGTACCACTTGTGCATGTCGATGATCTCGACTGCAACGTCCGTGGTGGACACGTGCATCTTGGAGCGATCGACTTCGATCTCGTCTGCGGCGACTGCGTTCTCGGTCGTCATGTTCTATTCCCCTTCGGCGCTTCGGCCTTGTCTTGTTGATCCCGGCGCGCGGCGGCTCATCGTCGTCGATGGCCGGTGTCCAACCGGCGCTCCATGTACATGGAATAGCGCGACATGCCGAAGCAGAACACCCAGAACACGAAGCCGGCGAACAGCAGACCCGACATCGGCGTCTGTGGCGAGGCCCAGGTGGCGTCGGCGAAGTTCTGGCGCACGATGCCGAGCAGGTCGAACATGCCGATGATGTAGACGAGGCTGGTGTCCTTGAAGAGGCCGATGAAGTTGTTGACGATGCCGGGGATCACCAGTTTCAGCGCCTGCGGCAGGATGATCAGACCGGTCTTCTGCCCGTAGCTGAGGCCCAGCGAATCCGCGCCCTCGTACTGGCCCTTCGGTATGGCCTGCAGGCCGCCGCGCACCACCTCGGCCATATAGGCCGACGCGAACAGCGCCACGCCGACAAGCGCGCGCGCCAGCCGGTCGAACGTCATGCCCGCGGGCAGGAACAGCGGCAGCATCACCGATGCCATGAACAGCACCGTCACCAGCGGCACGCCGCGCACCATCTCGATGAAGACGACGCACAGCAACTTGATGACCGGCAGCTTCGAGCGCCGCCCCAACGCCAGCGCGATGCCAAGCGGCAGCGAAACAGAGATGCCGACGAAGGACAGCACCATGGTGACCAGCAGGCCGCCCCACAGGCTGGTAGGCACGAAGGCGAGGCCGAAATGGCCCCCCACCAGCAGGAAGAACGACACTACCGGGAACACGCCGAAGAACAGGATGGCGTTGAGCATCTTGTGCGGCACGCGCGGGATGAGCAGCGGCACCAGCAGGATCACGAACATGATTGCCGTGATGTTGACGCGCCAGCGTTCCGAGATGGTGTAGCGGCCATACATGAACTGCTCGAACTTTGCGTTCACGAAGGCCCAGCACGCGCCAGACCAGCCGTCGGGCTGGATGCCGCCCTGCGCTATCGTCGCGCAGACCGAACGGTCCGGCCCCGTCCAGACGGCGTCGATGAATGCCCAGCGCAGGAAGGACGGCAGGAACCAGGCGATGAACAGCAGGCTGATGATCGTGAGGATCGAGTCGGTGGCCGAGGAGAACAGGTTGACCCTGAGCCAGCGGCCGATGCCACGCTCCCGTGCGGGGGCCGCCCGGGCGACCACCATCTCGGCGCGAACGAAGGAGAGATCGTGTTCCTGCATGGCCTACCTCTCCACCAGCGCCATCTTGGCGTTGAACCAGTTCATGAAGGCCGAAGTCGACAGGCTAAGGCTGAGATAGACCAGCATCCAGATCGCAACCACCTCGATCGCCTGCCCGGTCTGGTTCATCGTCGTCTGGCCGATCTGGACCAGGTCCGGATAGCCGATGGCGACTGCCAGCGAGGAATTCTTGGTCAGGTTGAGATACTGGCTGGTCAGCGGTGGGATGATGATGCGCAGCGCCTGCGGCACGATCACCAGCCGCAAGGTAGGCCCGTTGCGCAGGCCGAGCGCATGCGACGCTTCGCTCTGGCCGCGGTTGACGCCCAGAATGCCGGCGCGGACGATCTCGGCAATGAACGAGGCGGTGTAGAACGACAGCGCCAGATAGAGCGACAGGAATTCGGGCCTGACATTCCAGCCGCCGGAGAGGTTGAACGTGCCCAGAACCGGATATTCGAGCGTGATCGGCATGCCGGCCAGCAGATAGGCCAGCACCGGCAGGCCGATGATCAGCGCAATGCTCGTCCACAGCACGGGAAAGCGCTGGCCGGTCGCCATCTGCCGCCTGTAGGCCTGCCGCCTGACGAACCATGAAATCGCGACGGCGACCAAAAAGGCGACCGCCACCAGCCACGCTCCGGGCTCGACGATCGGCGCCGGAATGAAGAAGCCGCGGCTGTTGAGGTAGGAGCCGAACGGAAGGTTGATCGAATCGCGCACGCCGGGCAGCACGGCCAGCACCGCGAGATACCAGAAGAAGATGACCAGCAGCGGCGGGATGTTGCGGAAAACCTCGACGTAGACGGTGCAGATCTTGGCGATCAGCCAGTTGCCCGACAGCCGGCCGACGCCGACGAGAAAGCCGAGGAAGGTCGCGGTGATGATGCCGCAGACCGCAACCAGCGCCGTGTTGAGGAAGCCGACGATAAGCGCCCGGCTGAAGGTGGAGTCCGAGGAATAGGCGATGAGCGCCTGTGCAACGTCGAAACCGGCACGACGGTCGAGGAAGCCGAAGCCCGACGAAATGCCCCGCTGGCGCAAATTGTCGATCGTATTTCCCACGATCCACCAGATGAAGATCGCGAGCAGCGCGACGACGACAACCTGGTAGACGATCCCGCGTATCTGCGGGTCATTGATCCACGACGCCCGCGCCGGCGTTACGACGCGGATGCTATCCTGCGACGCCATATGCTGTTCCCCTGTGTGTGGCCGCGGGAGGCGTACATCGCGCCTCCCGTCAGCCGTCATGCTTGCTGGATCAGCGGATCAGGGATCAGCGGATCGGGGGCGAGTACTGGATGCCGCCCTTGGTCCAGAGCTGGTTCAGGCCGCGCGCGATCTTGAGCGGGCTGTCCTGGCCGATGGTGCGCTCGAACACTTCGCCGTAATTGCCGACTTCCTTGACGATGTTGTAGACCCACTTCTCGTCGAGGCCGAGATTGGCGCCGAGCTTGGCACCTTCTTCTTCGCCGAGAATACGCTTGATCTCCGGATTGTCGGAGCCGAGCATCTCGTCGACATTGGCCTGGGTGATGCCGAGCTCTTCGGTCTGCACCAGCGCGAACAGCGTCCACTTCACGATGTCGAGCCACTGGTCGTCGCCATGACGGACGGCAGGCCCGAGCGGCTCCTTGGAGATGATCTCCGGCAGGACGACGTGATCGTCCGGCGCCGACAGCGTCAGACGGATCGCATAGAGGCCCGACTGGTCGGTGGTGTAGACGTCGCAACGGCCGGCGTCATAGGCGGCGTTGACCTCTTCCAGAGCCTGGAAGACGACCGGGTTGTACTGCATGTTGTTGGCGCGGAAGTAGTCGGCCAGGTTGAGCTCGGTGGTGGTGCCGGTCTGCACGCAGACGGCGGCGCCCGAGAGCTGCAGCGCGGAGTTCACGCCCGGCAGGTTCTTGCCGTTGATCATGAAGCCCTGACCGTCATAGTAGTTGACGCCGGCAAAATTGAAGCCGAGCGACGTGTCGCGGCTGAGCGTCCAGGTGGTGTTGCGGGTCAGGACGTCGATTTCGCCCGACTGCAGCGCGGTGAAGCGCTCGGTAGCATTGGTCGGCGTGAAGCGCGCCGCTCCGGCATCACCGAAGATGGCGGCGGCGATCGCCTTGCAAAGGTCGACATCGAAGCCGGCCCAGTCGCCCTGATCGTTCGGCGCCGAGAAGCCGGCCAGGCCGGTCGACACGCCGCACTGGACGAAGCCCTTGGCCTTGACGTCGTCCAGCGTGGCAGCCGAACCCGCCGTGGCGGACAGCGCCAGCGCGGTCGAGCCGAGGATTGCCGTTACAAACTTTTTCATGCCCACATACCCTTTTCCGTTGTTCGGAGCTGCGCTCCGGTCGTTTTTTGCGGGAGCAGCGATGTGCCCCGAAGCAAGCCTCGGTGTTCGCCGATCGCCTGGCGAGCGTGCTCCACCTCCCACTCACAAATGCCATCGAATGCCATAAATCGGCAGCGGTCAAGCCTGAACGCCAGAACGTGCCCAATTGATGGGCCAGCGGGCAGCATGCCTGCCAAATGGCCGCAGGCCGCCCACGATTCGGGCAACGGCGCACTGGATCAGAGGTTGGCGGTTGCCTAGCCGGATGCCATTGACTAAGCCTCTCCCATGCATTTTCCGGCGAGGTTCCATGACCAGCAAGCTTGACCGACAGGCGGGAATTCATACCCGGCTGGCCCATCTGGGACACGACCCGCGCGACTTTCACGGCTTCGTCAACCCGCCCGTCGTGCACGCCTCGACCGTGCTGTTTCCCGACGCGGCCACGATGGCGACGCGCAACCAGAAATACACCTACGGAACCCGCGGCACGCCCACGACCGACGCCCTCGCCGGCGCGATCGATGCGCTTGAAGGCTCGGCCGGAACGATTCTCGTGCCGTCCGGGCTGGCCGCGGTCACCATCCCGCTGCTGGCCTTCCTGTCGGCGGGCGACCATGTGCTGATCGTCGATTCGGTCTATCATCCGACCCGCCACTTCGCCGACACCATGCTGAAGCGGATGGGCGTCGAGGTCGATTACTACGATCCCGGCGTCGGCGCTGGCATCGACGCCCTGATGAAGCCCAACACCAAGGTGGTTTTCACCGAATCACCGGGCTCCAACACGTTCGAGATGCAGGACATTCCGGCGATCGCCCGTGCGGCCAGGGCGCGCGACGCCGTGGTCATGATGGACAACACCTGGGCGACGCCGGTGTATTTCCGGCCGCTGGAACACGGCGTCGACATATCCATCCATGCGTCGACCAAATATCCCGCCGGTCATTCGGACGTGCTGCTGGGCACGGTGTCGGCCAGTGAACGCTGCTGGCAGCGACTGCATGAAACGCATATCGCGATGGGGTGCTGCGCGGCGCCGGACGACGTCTACCAGGTGCTGCGCGGCCTGCGCACAATGGGCGTGCGGCTGGAACGCCATCAGGAGAGCGCGCTGGAGATTGCCCGCTGGCTCCAGTCGCAACCGGGGGTGGCACAGGTGCTGCACCCAGCGCTTGAGAACCATCCCGGCCACGACCTGTGGAAGCGCGACTTTTCCGGCGCCAGCGGCATCTTCTCGATCGTGCTGGAGGGTGGCGGGCAGAGCCAGGCTCACGCCTTCCTTGACGCGCTTGAAATCTTCGGCCTGGGCTATTCCTGGGGCGGCTACGAAAGCCTCGCCGTGCACGTTTTCCTCGGCGACCGCCTGGTGACGCGCAGGGAATACGGGGGTCAGGTGCTGCGCCTGCAGATCGGGCTGGAGAATGTCGAGGACCTGAAGGCCGACATCGCGCGGGGGCTGGCGGCGGCGGCCGCCGCCTGATCCGGCCTCATACTCTCCAATTGATGGTTGCGCGGCAACAGCCGAGTATATAAGGGGTTCCACGAACGGAGCGTAGCGCAGTCTGGTAGCGCATCTGGTTTGGGACCAGAGGGTCGCAGGTTCAAATCCTGCCGCTCCGACCATATCCGTCAACGAGGTAGTCCATGTCCGCGCGCATCTTCAGCCCCGCCAAGACCGCCATGCAGTCGGGCAAGGCCAAGACCGGCCACTGGGTGCTGGAGTTCGAACCCGAGCAGCCGCGCAAGATCGACCCGCTGATGGGCTACACGACCTCGGGCGACATGAAGAGCCAGATTCGGCTGACCTTCAACTCGCTCGACGAGGCGGTCGCCTATGCCGAAAAGAACGGCATCGGCTTCCGCGTGCAGGAGCCCAAGGAGGCCAGGCGGCGGCAGATTTCCTATGCGGAGAATTTCCGCTATGACCGCACGACGCCCTGGACGCACTGAGCGGCGGCTCGCCCGGGCGGCGCAGCGACGGTCCCGTAGCTCAGCTGGATAGAGCACCGGCCTTCTAAGCCGATGGTCGCAGGTTCGAATCCTGCCGGGATCGCCATTCTTGCACAGAGGTGCGAACCAAAGGGCCGTCATCCTGATCGCCCTTTTTGGGCGCCAGATTCCCTATTTGCAACCAGCTCGCTGAGGATTTCTTGGTCGCCAAGAATATGGATCGTCGTGTCACTGACCTCAATCCGTGAGATGAGCGATCGCAGATACGCCTTCGTCCGGTTCCTGTCGGTTCCATCAACCAAAACCCGCATCATGCTCGCAAAAACCGCAAGGTGTTCGGGGTTGATCTTTTCCGGTCCGGAATCTTTGTGAGTGATGACGGCCAACTCATTGCGCGCGACGACTGCTGCCTTCCGGACCAGTGAGAGCTCTTTGAGGAAGAGCGGGTCGGTAGCCAGATCGTCATCGGCTTTTGCAAGCCGCAAGAGACGTTGAAGCTCTCGCTCCGCCAAATCCGCCTTCGCCATCGTAGACGCTCCCGCCTCGAGCCGCTTGGCATGCGAGATCGCTTCTTTTTCGGTCCAAGCCCGCAGGAGTTGACCCAATCGCTGCTCGTTCAGAAGTGTCTCCTTGATACTTCCGAGAACGATTTCGTCCAGGTGCGAACCTGGCCAAGGCCATGGCGCTAGCCGACTCGTTCTGGCACTCCAACTGCGCCGAACTGAAGCGGGCAAACGTTTCGCTGCCGCCGTTCATGCGCTTTTCCTCGGCCAGAACCCGTAGCTTATGCAATTCGAGAAGTTTACTTTTCTCTATGCCGCGCTTGATGCCTGTTTCGCCTGGCATCATCAACGCATCCATCACCGAAACGTCCCATGCACGCAGACCGGATCGCTTGGCTTTGCGATATGTTGGGCATGGTGACGCCGACCTGGGCGGACAAAGGGGCGAGCGGCAAGGCAGAGATCGCTGCGCTCCGTAATGATACGTTCCACGAGTCGCTGTTCACGAGCGAACCGCTGGGTTTTGCGCTGCATGGCGTTGGCACCAACGACGACCTGACGCTCGAAATGGAGGCGCTGGTTTGCCGCCTTCTGGTGGCATTGTTGGGCGCCTCGTCCTGCAGCTACGTCCGCACGCCGATCAATACCCGGCAGGGTCACCTGTTGATCTTGTAGGCATCCCCGCCTGTGCGGGCGGTGCTATCGTAAGCCGAGCAGGAACCGGTCTCGGCCATCACTTCTATGGAACGTTGACCCCGGGACGGAAATCGCTTTGTGCAGAAATGGCCATTTCTATCGTGACTACTGCGCCTGAGCAGATTGCAACTTTCGTTTTCTGGTAAAGTGGCGATAGTGGGCGGTAGGAGGCGGCATAATGACACCGGAAAATCAGCAACATGTAGCGATTGATACGACGGCGGCCGAGAAGCCAAGCTCACCGAAGATCTTTGCCGATATTGCGCCCAGCTTCACCTATGCTTCCTATCAGAATGCAATCCCTGTGCTTCGGGGTATAGGCGTCGAAAACCGGTCGGACCGTCAGGTCGACTCGCTCCGGTTGGAGCTCTCGTCTACTCCCGCTTTCCTGCGCCCCAAGACGTGGACGATCGATCGCGTCATTCCCGGCGATCATCTTCCGCTCGGCGATCGGAAGGTCGAGCTCGATGCCGGCTATCTGGCCGGACTCAACGAAGCGGAAAGAGGCGAGATCACGCTCCGCCTTATTACCGGATCCGAGGTTCTGGAAGAACATCGTCATGCCGTGCGGCTCCTTGCCCGGGACGAATGGGGTGGCGTTGCCGACATGGTGCAATTGCTGCCGGCCTTCGTGATGCCGAATGATCCGGCGGTCTCGTCGCTGCTGAGAAAGGCTGCCGAGCGCCTAGCAGTCCACGGCCATCCTTCGAGGATCGATGGCTATCAGTCGCAGGATCCGAAACGCGCCTTCATGCTCGCCGCGGCGATCTATTCCGCGATCGCTTCCATGGGGCTCCACTATGCGGAGCCGCCGGCCAGCTTCGAGAGCCGCGGGCAGAAGATCAGACGGCCGGGGACAATCGCCGAGGAAGTGCTGGCGACCTGCCTCGATACCACGCTTCTTTTTGCTGCCGCGCTGGAGGCAGCAGGCCTGCATCCCATCATTCTGATGTTCGACGGGCATGCCGCCGTGGGGGTGTGGCTGACGAAACGCACATTCGGCAACGCGATCGAGACGGACCAGATGGAGGTGCGCAAGGCACTTGCCTCCCGGGAGTTGATCGTCTTCGAGACCACTGGAGTGACGCATCGCCCCGCCATGACGATGGAGGCGGCGCAGCGCGCGCTCGACCGGCGTCTCGCCGAAGAGGAAGCGCATGCCTTCGTCGCCGCTATCGACGTGCGCCGTGCGCGCAGCGGCGGCATCACGCCCCTCGCCTCGCATGAACCGCTTCGAAGGTCGGTGCCGGAGGACGAACCGCAGCCAGTCGCGGATCTTCCACTGCCTGCGCCGCCGTCCCTTGGCGATTTGCCGAAGGAGACGGTCGAGGAGAAGCCGACCACCGCCGCGGGTCGGATCGACCGGTGGCAGAGGAAGCTTCTCGACCTGACGCTGCGCAACCGGCTGCTGAACTTCCCGGACTCGAAGAAGACCATCCCGTTCCTGTGCACTGACGTCGCCTATCTGGAGGACCGGCTTGCGGAAGGCGCTGCGATCCGCGTCATGTCGCTACCGGAGCAGAACCCGCTCGGCGAACGGGACGCGGCGCTGTACCGCGACGTGCATGGCCGCGATATCCAGCGGACCTTCGCCGCGGAAGCCCTGCTTCGCGACGAGCTTCCCTCGCCGCTCGACGCCAGACAGCTCGAATCGCGGCTCATCGACCTGCACAGGCAGGTGCGCAACGACTTCGCCGAAGGCGGCGCCAACACGCTGTTTCTGGCCGTGGGCTTCCTGCGCTGGAAGAAGAAGACTGAAGACGAACGCAGCTACCGCTCACCTCTTCTCCTCGTGCCCGTGCGTCTGGAGCGCCGCAGCGCCAGTTCGCGCTTCACCATCCGGTTCCATGAGGACGAGCCACGTTTCAACGCCACCCTGCTGCAGTTTCTGGAGCGTGATTTCGATCTCAAGTTGCCGCAGTTCTCGGGCGACCTGCCGGTTGACGACAACGGCGTCGACGTTTCGCAACTGCTCGCGGCCGTGCGGAGCGCGGTTCGCGACGTTCCAGGCATGGAGGTGGTCGACGAAACCGCTCTCTCGACCTTCTCCTTCGCAAAGTTCCTGATGTGGAAGGATCTGGTCGAGCGGACCGATGCACTCCGCCAGAACCGAGTCGTGCGTCATCTTATCGACACGCCGGAACAGTCGTTCGGCCACGGTGAAGGATCGTCGTCATTCCGGGACGAGCGTGAGCTCGATCGCACCTATGCGCCGTCCGACATCATCTCGCTGCTTCCGGCCGACTCGTCCCAGACCGCGGCGAGCCTTGCCGCCGCTGAGGGCCTAGATTTCGTGATCGTCGGGCCGCCGGGGACAGGCAAGAGCCAGACCATCGCCAACATGATCGCGAATTGCCTCGCGAAAGGAAGGACGGTGCTCTTCGTCGCGGAGAAGACAGCGGCGCTCGACGTCGTCTACCGGCGCCTTCGCGAGCACGGCCTTGGCAATCAGTGCGTGGAACTCCATTCCAGCAAGGCGGATCGGAAGCATTTCCTCGGGCAGCTCAAGGCGGCCTGGGAACACGGAAACGGCGTCGACGCTTCGGAATGGGTGGCCGTCAACGAGCGGCTCAGGATTCACCGCGACCAGCTGAATGCCTATGTCGATGCCTTGCACAGGCGCTATGCGAACGGCTGGACGCCGTACCTCGCGCTCGGCATCGCACTGAAGGCCGGCGACACGCCGGCCCCGGACCTCTCATGGGCGGAGCGTGATGCTCACGATGCGGCGACGCTTCGGGCGCTGGAGGACATGGCGGCGGACGCCGGACTGGTCTACGCATCTGTCGAACGGCGTCCCGCTCTTGATCTCATCGACGCACAGGACTGGTCTTCCGGCTGGCAAGATACGTTGATCGCCACGGCACAGTCTTTGCGCAATGCCGCAGAACTGCTGCAGGACGCGGCCTCCGCCTACCTGATCTATCTTGGTCTCGCTCAGACGGACGAGACTTCCCCCGAGGAACTGGCCGCGCTTTCGGCGCTCGCGACCGGGCTGCATCGCAGCAGCGGACGCGACATCTCCGTCGCCTTTGATCGGGATTTCGCACAGATGGGTGAAGCGCTCGCTGAACTCGGCCGCACCATCGAGGCCTACCGGGAACTGGAAGGAAGCGCTGCGGCATCCTATCCGGAGAGCACGGTGCGCGACATCGACGCGGAAGCCCTGGAGCGTCAGTGGCGGGACGCCGAGGCATCGTTCTGGCCGAATTCGATGCTGGGAAAACGAAAGATCCAGAAGCTGCTGCAAGGCTATGTAACCGTGGGGACGGTCGATCCGGCCCGCGATCTGCCTCTGCTGAGGTTCATGAAAGAGTGCTTGCTCAGGATCGACGGCACCTTGCTTGCCGGCAAGCCATTGCCAGTGCAGGGTCTCGCGACCGACGCCGCTGCGGCTGGCGAAATACTTGACCTCGCCAACGCGCTTCGCGGCGCACTGCGGCTGCCAGGACGGAGCCCGGAAGAAATCCGGCCGATGCTCCGGGTCATCGCACCCTGCCTGCGCGGAGGCCCCGATGATCAACTGCGGCATGTCGGCGCGAGACTCCTCGCTGCAGTGCAGCGTATGGACACGGCCAGAAAACGGTTCTCAGAGGTCGCCGGCAGGGAGCTCGGTTCGCGGGTGAGCCTGCGATGGATCGTCGAGCAGATGACAGGCCTTGCCGAGGCGCGCAGTCTTCTGCGCGACTGGTCCGCCTGGTGCGGCGCCCGACGGCGCGCTGTCCACAACGGGCTTGGACCGCTGGTCGAAGCGCTGGAAGCCGGGTCGGCCGCTCCCGGTGAGACACGCTCGGCATTCCGACTGGCATATGCCCGCTGGTGGTTACCTAAGGTTCTGGACGCCGATCCGATCTTGAGAACATTCAGACGCTTCCAGCATGAGAACGCCGTCAAGGAGTTCCGCGAGATCGACGACATGGTGCGCACCCATGCGACCCGTCGCGTCATCAGCGCGGTGGCGCACGGGCTCCCTTCCATCACGGGTGTCCCCCGAAACTCCGAGCTGGGACTTCTTCGCCACCAGATGGATCTGCAGCGGCCGAGCCAGTCCATCCGGGACATGATCGGCAAGATGCCGCAGGCCTTCCCGAAGCTCGCGCCCTGCATGCTGATGTCGCCGCTATCGATCGCTCAGTACCTGCCGCCGAACCAGGCGCTGTTCGACGTGGTGATCTTCGACGAAGCCTCGCAAATCACGACCTGGGACGCGGTCGGCGCGATTGCCCGCGGACGACAGACGATCATTGTCGGCGATCCGAAGCAGTTGCCGCCGACCAACTTCTTCGGCCGCAACGAGGACGAGGACGATGTCGCCGATCACGAGAAGGATCTGGAGAGTATTCTCGACGAGGCGAGAGCGTCGGGCATCCCTGTGCGCGACCTGAGGTGGCATTATCGCAGCCGCAGCGAATCCCTGATCGCCTTCTCGAACCATCACTACTACCAGAACCGCCTGGTGACTTTCCCGTCGCCGGCGGTGGAGGACCGGGCGGTCAGCCTGCGCAAGGTGCCACACGGTATCTATGATCGCGGCAAGAGCCGCACCAACCGCATCGAGGCGGAAGCGGTGGTCGCCGAAGCAGTGGCGCGCATGGAACGCTGGCTGAAGATGGGAGAGCGGGAACGCCCGACACTCGGCATCATCACCTTCAACGCGCAACAGCAGTCGCTTATTCTGGACCTGCTCGACGCCGCGCGGCGGGACAATGCGGATCTCGAATGGTTCTTCGCCGAAGACCGCGTCGAGCCGACTATCGTTAAGAACCTGGAGAACGTGCAGGGCGACGAGCGCGACCTGATACTGTTCTCGATCACCTTCTGGAAGGACATGGCGGGGAAGCTGACCATGGACTTCGGTGCGTTGAACCGCGATGGCGGCGAGCGGCGGCTCAACGTGGCCGTGACCCGCGCAAGGCAGGAACTGATCGTCTTCTCAGGATTTGCAGCCGATCAGATCGACCCCAGCCGGACCAAGGCGCTCGCGGTCAATCACCTCAAGACCTTTCTCGACTACGCGGAGCGCGGCGCAATCGCGCTGCCCGCCGAGGACCGCGGTTCGGTCGGCGGCTTCGATTCTCCGTTCGAGGAAGCTGTCGCGGCGCAACTGGAGCGGCGCGGATGGATGGTCGTGCCGCAGGTCGGGATCTCCGGTTTCCGCATCGACCTCGGTGTCAGGCATCCCGACCTCGCAGGCGCTTATCTGGCGGGCGTCGAATGCGACGGCGCGACCTATCATGCGTCGGCGACCGCCCGTGATCGCGACAAGGTGCGCGAGCAGGTCCTGCGCGGGCTTGGATGGAACATTCTGCGGGTCTGGTCGACCGACTGGTGGTTCGACGCAAAGGGCTGCGCCGAACGACTGCACGACAGCCTGGAGGCATTGCTTCAGAACAGTCGCGAGCGGCGGGCGGAAGAGGAAGCGGCGGTCGAAGCGCATTGGGACATGGGGCACGAGGTCGAGGGAATCGAGGAAATCCGGGACGAGGATTTGCCACCGGAAGCGGAAGTCGCGCCGCCTCCAACTGCTGACGAAACCGAACTCGTTTCGTCGTCTGACCTCTCGGTTCCGGATGCGCCGGCCATCCCTTTGACGTCCGCCCCCGCGGCAGAGCCCACGCCAGCCGGCAATTCCGGATACCGCGTGACCGATCTGACGACGTTCAAGGCAGAGCCGGATCTTTTTTACGAGTTCGCCTATCGCGACACGCTCAGGGGGATGATCGAGGCCGTGATGGTTCAGGAAGCTCCGTTGAAGGCCGACATACTCGCGCAGCGCGTCGCACGGGCACATGGCTGGCTGCAAACGGGGAGACGAATCCGAGAGAGGATCGACCTTCACCTGCGCGGCTACGACACGACGAGCGAATCCAGCGGCGTCTTCCTCTGGATGAAGGACGACGTGTCGGACATCCTGCCTTATCGGCCACCTGCCAACGAAAACTCGCGCCGGTCGATCTCCGACGTTCCCGTTGCCGAACTCGCCTCGGTGGCCATCGACAATCCCGATCTTCTGGATATGCCCGACCCGACTCGCGACCTCGCGCGGCTTATCGGTGTCGAGCGACTCGCTGCCACTTCGCGCGCAAGGCTCGACGAGGCAATCGCGCGCGCTCGCGTTCACATGGCGGGGCAGGATAGAAGCGCCTGATGACCTTCCGATTCATCCATTCGAGCGACCTGCATCTGGGCAAGCGCTTCGGGCAGTTCTCGGGCGATCTGCCCGCCAAGCTGCGCGAGGCGCGGCACGCAACGATCGGCAGGCTTGGCGAGCATGCACGGGCGCAGGGTGCGTCGACGATCCTGCTTGCGGGCGACACGTTCGACACAGAAACCCCCGCGCCGGAGGTGCGGCGCCAGGCGCTTGCCGAGATGGGTCATCATGCGCCCATCCGCTGGGTGATCCTGCCGGGCAACCACGACTCGCTGCAGGCCGCGCAGCTCTGGTCTACGCTGCACGCCGAGGCGCCTGAGAACGTGACGCTGGCCGTCGAGGCGACGCCGCTCGACCTTGCGCCCGGCGTCATGCTGTTGCCTGCGCCCTGCACGACGCGGCGGGCGGGGCGGGATCTCTCCGAATGGATGGACGGCGCGGTCACGGGCGACGGGACGATCCGTATCGGCCTCGCCCATGGCGCGGTTCAGAGTTTTTCCGAGGAAGGCAGCGGGCTGGATGTGATTGCGCCGGATCGCGTTCGCCGGGCCGGTCTCTCTTACCTCGCGCTCGGCGACTGGCACGGCGGCGTCGAGATCGATCCGCGCACGCGCTACAGCGGCGCCCCGGAGCCCGACCGCTTCAAGCACGACCGGCCGGGTCAGGCGCTGCTGGTGTCGATCGAAGGCGCGCCGGCGCTTCCGGATGTAACCCCGTTGGAGACCGGCAGCTTCACCTGGCGCACTCTGGCGTTCGAGCTCCTCGACGGCGACGACGCCGTTGCGCGCATGGAAGCGCTCCTTCCCGAAGCTCGGCTGAGGCGGCGGGCGCTGGTCAGGCTCGTTGCCGGCGGACGGTCACGGCTCGAAGCCCGCACCGCGCTTGCGTCCGCGGTCGAGAGTGCGCGGCCCGACTTCGCCTTATTCGAGTTCGACGACGGGCGGCTTGCCACCGAATGCGAGGCCGGAGACCTCGACACCATCGACCGGGCGGGCGCGCTGCGCGAGGCAGCCGACGCCCTGCTCGCCGAAGCCGGCGATGCGGCTCGATCGGCTGAGGAACGTAAGATCGCACGGGCAGCACTCGGTCGGCTCTACGCCTATGCGCAGACGGTCGCCCCATGAGGATCGTCGCCCTGCGTCTGTTCAACGTGAAGCGCTTCGCCGGACGCGGCGTGGCCATCGAAGGTATCGGTGACGGGGTCAACGTGCTCTGCGCCGTCAACGAATTCGGCAAGTCGACCAGTTTCGAGGCCCTGCACGCGCTCTTTTTCCAGCCGCACTCGAGTACCGCAGGCGATGTCAGGAATCTGCGGCCCTATAGCGGCGGAAATCCGTTAGTCGAAACCGACATCTCGACGGAGGAAGGCACGTTCCGCATTACCAAGCAGTTCTATGGCAGGGGCTCCGCACGCGTCGTCGATCTCGCCAATGGCCGTCTGGTGGCGCAGGCCGATGAGGCCGAGAACTTCATTGCCGACCTCGTGCAGGGCGGAACTGCAGGACCTGCCGGTCTGCTCTGGGTACGCCAGGGTGTGACCGGCATCGAGAAACGCAACAAGTCCGAGGAAGAAGGTGAGACGAAGGTTCGTACGAGCCTCCTCCAATCTGTGCAGGGAGAGGTCGAGGCCGTCACCGGCGGGCGCCGCATGTCCGAGATCATGGCGGCGACCGAGGAGGCTCTCGGCCGGCTCGTAACCCCGACCGGCAGAGCGAAAGCCGGCGAACGCTACGCGGCCTCGATCGAGGAACGTGACCGTCTGGAAGCGGAGGAACGAAGGCTCGACGCGGACGTGAGGACCCTGCGCGAAGCGCTCGACAAGCGCGCCGCCGCGGCAAGGCGGCTCGCCGAACTCGACCGTGCCGAGGACCGCGACGAGCGGAGAAGAGCCGTCGAAGCGGCACAGGCGGCGTTCGACGCAGCGAAGAGCCGATCCGAGATCCTTCGCGCGGCGGAAGCGGAACTAAAACTGCTGCAGGAACAGCGGGACAATGCGCATCGCGAGTACAAGGATTTCAGGACCGCTCTCGAAAGGGCGGCAGGCCTCAAGGTCAAGCTCGGCGAAGCCGAACGCCGACGGGCAGACGCGCTTTCGAACCGCGACGCGGTTGCTGCCGCTACAGCGAGGGCGTATGCGGATATCGAGGCTGCAGAAGCTGAGGAACAGGAAGCGCGCGCGCTTCTGGCCCGCCTGAATGTCGCGCTGAATGCGCGCGAAGCCGCTGAGCGGCTGGCCGATCTGGAGCAGAAGCTGGAAGCCGCCGAGATCGTCCGCGGGGAGATCGAAGCGGAAGAGGCAGAGCTCGCACTGTTGAGACTGCCTGAAAAAGCTGTGGTGGAACTTGAAGCGCTCGACCTCGAGATCGCCAAGCTCAGGGCGATCGTTGAGGCCGCTCGTCCTTCTGTTGCGATCGCCTACGAACCGCAGGCACCTGTCGTCAGCCTCGACGGCGAGGCGCTGAGAGGAGGTGAACCTCGCGGCTATGGTGGCCAGGCGAAACTAGCGATCCCCGGTGTGGGTCTCGTTACACTGCGATCGAACAGTCCCGCTGGCGGCGATGAGCAACTGAGGCAGTCGGAAGAACGCCGCCATGTGCTCCTTGCCTCAATGGGCGTCGATGACCTCGCGGCTGCGCGCAAGAGGCAGGTGGAAGCGCACCGCACTGAGGGTGACCTGCGTGAGAAGAGGACGCGCCTGTCGATGCTCACGCCGGACGGATTGCCGCAACTTCGGGAAGACGTGGCCGCACATCGGGCGATGATCACGGGCAACGTGCTCGAACTGAAGGAAGATCCATCCAAAGTTCGAGCCGCACATGAGGCGGCCGAGGCAAGGCGGCTGGCCACGCGGCAGGCTTGGCGTGCAGTCGAGCCGATGCAGGCCGCCGCCGCCGATGTGGTCGTCGCGGCACAAACTGCCTTTGCCGGGGTAGAAGCCGAGCGAATACAGGTGGAGGCTACACTCGGGCCGGAGGCAACGCGCGTCGAACGCGAAGGGCAGATGGCCGCGCGGCTGGCGGGCCTCGACAACCGGCTGGCGGAGCAGCAGACGGTCGTCGAGCGATTGCAGGAAGAAGCCGTCGATCTCGCCGCGGCCGAGGCGACGTTGCGCCGTCTTCGCTCCGTCGCCGAAGCGGCTGGGAAGGAGATCGGCAGGTTGCGCGAGGAGATAGCCGGCCTTACCGCCAAGATACGAGCCCGTTCGGAGGATGCGGTCGAGGAAAAATGGCGCGAAAGCGTCGACGCCCTCGCCGCCGCGCGGACGCGCGTTGCGAGCTACGAAAAGGAGGTCGCGGTGCTGCAGCGGCTTCGTTACGCTCTCGAAGCAGCACGCGGCCATGCCCGCGAGACCTACCTCCTGCCCGTAATGAATGAGCTGCGGCCGCTGCTCGGTCTGCTCTTCGACGACGTCTCGATCACCTTCGACGAGAAAACGCTTTTGCCACATAAGATCCTGCGCAACGGCCAGGAGGAGGACGTCGAGCGCCTCAGCGGCGGCATGCGTGAACAGTTGTCCGTGCTGACGCGGCTTGCCTTTGCCCGCCTGCTGGCAAAGGACGGCCGGCCGGCGCCTGTGATCCTTGACGACGCCCTGATCTACTCCGATGACGACCGCATCGAGAAGATGTTCGACGCGTTGCACCGCCAAGCGCGTGAGCAGCAGATTATCGTCTTCTCGTGTCGCCAGCGCGCGTTCCAGAAGCTCGGCGGGAATGTGTTGCAGATGTCGGACTGGACGCCTGACGACTAAATTTGAAGAACCGCCAAACCTTCCAATCAAGGAAAATTGGTTCTCGCGGTTGCCGCTTCCTCACGCCATAGCGCCAAAATGGCCGCTATTGAGGGCTCTGATTCCAATTGCCGCCGTTCCGCTTTCGCCCCTAACCCTGCCGTCCCATCTATCATGGGGTCGGAAGCCGGCATTCAGTTCGATCGTGAGACGTCAATCAGCCATGAACGCGAGGACATCAAGCAGGCGCAGCCAAAGAGTATCTAAAGAGGGAGGAAGACACGCATAGATCATGAAAGGATCATGAAGTTATCAGTGGACAGGTTGGTGCCAGGTGAGATCGCCACTGCGATGGAGTGTTCAAGGATGCCGGTTCGAATTCTTCAGCGAGGCAGATTTCAGTAGCGAAGTGCCGAGTCTGACTAAGCGGCCTTTTCCGCAAAAAGCCCGGTGACCGCGCTGCGCTTCATACGGCCCGTATAGAGCAGCTTCGCTGCCCACGTGAGCAAGGAACCGGCAATGGCGATTGCAGCTGCGCTGTGTGTGCGGATCCCGAAAGGGTTGGAAGAGGTATTAGAATAGCTTAATATAAATAAACTTATTAGTTAGCAATTCCTGTAAGTCAATTCACATCCGCATGACGATATAATTCTAATAAAAAAATACGGTTATCCGAAACTTTTACGAAATTCGCTTCGTTCTTGGGGTGTCCCTGTCGCGTATGAAATGCGTGTCATACCACCAACCATGAAGGAGAACGCACATGTCCATTCTCAACCAGCTTCTGGGCAATGGTAGTCAGCAGTCGGCTTCGGCTGAATCGTCTTCGTTTGACGGTTCGATCGGCACGGCACCTGGTCTGTCACTGGGCACCGGGGATATCCTGAGCTTTTCGAGTGCCGACGCATCGTCGGCTGGTGATGGCGGTCCTGAGAGCGCCAGCGCCACGGAGTTCACCGGCATCGGTGGTCTCGGGCTCGGCTTCGGTGCCCCTACGATGATCGGGTTTAGCGGCGACAACGCGTCCGAAGACTTCTCCGCCTCTGCAGGCGGCGGCGGTCTTCTCGGCGGCCTGCTCTGATTTGATTGGAGCGAATTGGACGGGGCTTCGGCCCCGTCCTGTTTCTTTGGCGACGTTGTTCGCCAGCCAGACGTAAACGGTGTTTGTCTTGGCAAAGTCCAGCGAACTGAAACAGGCGGTCAAAACGCTCTACCCGCAATTTGCAATGGCGGGTCTCTTCAGCGGTGCAATCAACCTGCTGTATCTCAGCTCGCCTCTCTATCTCATGCAAATCTACAATCGCGTTCTCGTCAGCGAGAACGTGACCACCCTCCTGCTCCTGACGCTCGTGCTGTTCTTGGCGCTCGGCACGATGGGGATTCTCGACAGCGTGCGCGCTAAGGTTTTGATCAGGACGGGCTTCCTGCTCGACGAGGCGGTGTCCGCACGGGTGTTTCGGGCGTTGATGGTGCGGTCCGCCCAGCAGGGCTTTTCGAAAGGCTCGCAGCAACTGCGTCAACTCGACCAGTTTCGTTCTTTTGTCACGGGACCGGGCATTCATTTCGCATTCGATCTGCCCTGGATTCCAATCTACCTGCTGCTGCTGTTCTTCATCCACCCGCTTCTTGGCGCGATAGCCACGGTCGGAGCGATAGGCCTGTTCGCGTTGGCGCTTCTCAACGAGAAGCTTACCCGCCCCGCGCTCGGCGAAGCAGAGGATGCAGGCAACCGCTCCTACGGATTCACCGAGAACCTGCTGCGTCATTCCGACGTCGTCGTCGCAATGGGCATGCAGCCGGCCATCGAGAAGCAATGGGGCGGCAATCGCGACAGGATGCTCACGCGCCAGGCATTCGCCAGTGACCGCAATGCAAGCCTATCCGCCGGCATTCGCTTCGCGCGGCTTCTGCTTCAAGCGCTGATGCTCGGCAGCGGAGCTTGGCTTGTCATCAACGGAGCGATCCTGCCTGCCACGATCTTCGCAGCCAGTATCATCATGGGGCGGGCGCTGGTGCCTGTCGAGCAGGGCGTTTCCGCCTGGAAGCAATTTTCGGAGGCGCGTACGGGCTTCACCGAAGTCAGCGCGTTGCTGGAAATGGTGCCGCAGAGCAATGTCGAGACGATCGTGCCAAAATCGGGCAATTCGCTCAAGGCAAGCGCGATCACCTACCGCTTCGAAGGTGCAAAAAAGCCGGTCCTGCGCGATGTTTCATTCGAGATCCCGCCAGGTTGCGCGGTGGGCCTCGTCGGCCCCAGCGGTTCGGGCAAAAGCACGCTGTCGCGGCTGCTGGTCGGCGCGATCCAGCCGAATTCCGGCTCCCTGAAGTATGGCGACATCGAACTGACGAAGTGGGAGCATACGTCGTTCGGCAGGCAAGTCGGATATTTGCCGCAGGATGTCGGCCTTTTTGCAGGTACGGTTCGCGAAAACATTGCCCGCTTCGGGCAGCCGCCCATCGAGCAGATCGTCGGTGCGGCGCGCGTGGCGGGCATTCACGACATGATCATGGACCTGCCGAAACAGTACGATACCGAACTCGGTCCTGGCGGCGTCGGGCTCTCAGGCGGCCAGCGTCAGCGCCTCGGCCTGGCTCGCGCGCTTCTGAGCGCACCGGCATTGCTTGTTCTGGATGAGCCAAATGCAAATCTCGATGCGGCAGGAGAGGAGGGGCTGCGTGGCGCACTGCTAGCGCTCAAGGAGAACGGTTCCACCATTATCGTGGTCACGCATCGTCCCACCGTGCTCGATGTCATGGATCGCTTGATGTTCATGCGTGACGGCGTGGTCGAACGCTTCGGCGAGCCGGCCGAGGTCTACGACTACATCAAATCCAATGTGGCCGAGGCGACTGTGCCCCGGTCCGCGGCATGAGGAGCGACCGATGACGGACGACCTTCATGATCCTCGTGCGATCTATTCTAACCCTTGGCATTCGGCGCGTTGGGGCATTGTTGCCATCGCGCTTTTCGTGGCTCTGCTTCTTCTTTGGGGCAGCGTTGCTCCATTGTCAGGCGCGGTAATCGCCAACGGTTCGTTCGAGGTTCAGGGCCGCCGCCAAAGCGTTCAGCATCCTTACGGCGGTGTCGTCACGGAGCTTCGTGTCCGGGAAGGCCAGAATGTAGAGCGCGGCGACGTGCTTGTGCGGCTCGCATCCGCCGATGCGCAGGCGCAGTTCGATGTGCTGGAGAACATGCGCGCGGCACTTCTTGCCCGCAGAGCAAGATTGATTGCCGAACGCGATGAGATTGTGGAACCGGACTTCGCCACCGCGCTCGGTACAATCCAGAACGCCGGTTTCGACCAGATCATGGAGAATGAGCGCGCGCTGCTGGATTCGCGGCGCAGGCAATACGGGGCGAATGTCGATCTCATCCAGCAACGTATCGTGCAGCTTCAAGAGCAGGCCGATGGTATCCAGGGCCAGATCGGAGGCCTGGAACGCCAGACAGCGTCGCTCGAAGACGAGACACAGGGTGCGCGCCAACTTCTCGATCAAGGATACACGCCGCGCACGCGCGTTCTGGAATTGGAGCGCGCAATCAACGAGTCGCAAACCCAGTCGGGCGCGCGGCGCTCAGAACTCGTCGGTGTCAGCGAGGCCATTGGCGAAGCCAGGCTGGAAATTGCGAAGCTGGAACGGGAGCGGATCAGTGGCGTGACGGAAGATTTGCAGCAAACAGATGCTCAATTGGCCGAGAACGCCCCAAAGCTCTCCGCTGCCGCCGATATGTTGGCGCGCACGGAAATACGTGCACCGGCAACTGGCAGGATCGTCGGGCTTTCGGTGTTTACAGAGGGTGGCGTGGTGGACGCGGGCGTGCCCTTGATGGATGTCGTGCCTGCGGCCAATCCGATTTTCGTGGAGGCGCGGTTGCGGCTGTCCGATATCAGCGACGTGACGGCGGGGCAGTCGGCGGATGTCCGCCTGATCGGAACGCCGCGAGAGGTGCGGCCGAAACTGGGCGCCACATTGACGAACATTTCGCCGGATAGTCTTGATGATGAACGCACCGGCGAAGTGTTCTACGCACTGCAACTGGCACTCGACCCGGCTGAAGTGGCTGATGCCGGCATGGACCTGCTTCCGGGAATGCCGGTCCAGGTCGTGATCGAAACGACACCTCGAACATTGGTCGGCTATCTCACAGGCCCCTTGTTGGACGAGGTCGGCGGCGCCTTTCGTGAACGATGATGCGCGAATGCACAGGAGCGAGATGATGGCAGAAATGAAAAGGCAAACGCCGCAAGCAGCTCGCGAGCGCAGCGAAGGGGTGCGTACACCCGTCGTGCAACCCTCCATCAGCAAGACGGCGGAGATGGTCGCATTGACGACGGCCGCCAGCGGTCTCGTGCTTGGCGCTATGGAGGCGGCGCGTGCGGACACGATTGCCATCACCAACAGCGTGTTTGCGTCAGCTTTTGCAGAACGACTGGAACTGACAGACAGGGAGACGACCGAAGTCCAGTCCCACGCCACTTCGGACGCCTCGCATCCGGTCGTTCAGTCTCATGAAGCATCGTCTTCCGGTGCCGATGACGTTATCGACGTCCACCGCATCGAAGGCGGTTCGGCGGCCCATCCATCGCAGTCGCGAAAGGTCGATCCAGCAGGAGTTGAAGATACTGCTCCCGAGCAGGCGGCGCCCATCCCGACGGATGCGGCGGTGATACGGCCCGCGCTGCATGAGCACCTGGTTGAAGGCATCGCCACGCAGATATCCTCAGGCGTCGATCGCATCGTCGATCAGATCGCCACAGGGACGGTCGCGCCCGATTTCGCACGCGATATGGCAACCGAGATTGTCGCGAACGTAAAGACCTTGCTCGATGACGTCCTGCCTGACGTAACCAGCTTAATGTCCTCGATCAAATCCGATGTCGCGGAGGCGACGAGCAACATTACTGCATCGGTCGGGGACGCCCGTGGCGAGGTCGCGATCGAGCCTGACAAGATGCTCGATATGCTGACCGGGCGGGTAGCGGAGATCACCGGCAACTCGTCACAGCTCGCAGACCAGCTTGCGTCATCGGCCAGCGATCTGGCAAGTCTTCCGGCTTCCATTCTGGGTGGCACCGGCGGATCCAGCGGGATTCTTGGCGAAATCTTTTATGACGATGGACAGTCGGCATCGAACTCGGCGACCGAGGATTTAGGTCCGACATTGGCAGGCATCACCGACGCGATGCCGCTGGACCTCGGCTATCTCGGCCAAGCCGACTTCGACATCGGCATGCCGGCCGGCTTCCAAAGCGGCACCAGCGCTCTGCATCTTGCATAGCGGCGGCAAACCTCGCCACGTCTAAAGGCATCTGGGCACCTCTGCTGCAAAACCAGCTTGCGACCAGTTAATTGCTGGGCTCGAAGGTTGCCCTTGTTCCAATATCTACTTTCGAGGAGGAGCAGAGCGTATGACTAC
>Ga0307505_10001146_pt1 | contig 23176 bp, 20 predicted proteins | sample 23_S_MG_FD_202183 | JGI IMG/M metagenome (GOLD analysis project Ga0307505, IMG submission 202183) | Soil microbial communities from Populus trichocarpa stands in riparian zone in the Pacific Northwest, United States - 23_S | ecosystem: Environmental > Terrestrial > Soil > Riparian zone > Trees...
GGGCTGATCCCGATGTACCTGATCATCGGCGTGTGGGGCGGCAAGGAACGGATCTACGCCGCCTACAAGTTCTTCCTCTACACGCTGCTCGGCTCGGTGCTGATGCTGATCGCCATGCTGTGGATGATCTTCGAGGCCGGCACCACCGATATGCCGACGCTGATGGCCTACGATTTCCCGGTGGGCGCGCAGACCTGGCTGTGGCTGGCGTTCTTCGCCAGCTTCGCGGTCAAGATGCCGATGTGGCCGGTGCACACCTGGCTGCCCGACGCGCACGTCCAGGCGCCGACCGCCGGTTCGGTCATTCTGGCGGGCGTGCTGCTCAAGATGGGCGGCTATGGCTTCATCCGCTTTTCCCTGCCGATGTTCCCCGAGGCGAGCGAGCAATGGATGTGGCTGGTGTTCGCGCTGTCGATGCTGGCGGTGGTGCTGACCAGCCTGATCGCGCTGGTCCAGACCGACATGAAGAAGCTGATCGCCTATTCTTCCGTAGCGCACATGGCGCTGGTCACGGTCGGGCTGTTCGCCTTCAACGTGCAGGGCCTCGAAGGCGCGATGATGGTCATGCTCGGCCACGGCCTGGTTTCGGGCGCGTTGTTCCTGTGCGTCGGCGTGATCTACGACCGGCTGCATACCCGCGAGATCGACCGCTATGGCGGGCTCAGCATCAACATGCCCAAGTACGCGCTGTTCTTCATGCTGTTCACCATGGCCAGCGTCGGCCTGCCGGGCACCAGCAACTTCGTCGGCGAGTTCCTGGCGCTGGTCGGCATCTACCAGGTGTCGAGCTGGGTCACGGCGGTCTGCGCCACCGGCGTGATCCTCGGCGCGGCCTATATGCTCTACCTCTACTGGCGGATTGCTTTCGGGGTGCAGAAGAACGCAGACGCCGCGGCCATGCCCGACCTGTCGCTGCGCGAGTGGGTCATGCTCGGGCCGATCGCGGCCGCGGTGCTGTGGATGGGCGTTTACCCCGAGAGCTTCCTCGCCCCGATGCGCGCCGATATCGCCGCGCTCGACGCCCGCATCGCCCGCGCCAAGCCCGAGGGCGATGCGCGCCTCGCAATGGGCAAGGTCGAGCCGGCCCAAGCCGATGAGGGGGCGCACTGATGGAGCTTACCGCTTCGCTCGCGCTGATCGTGCCTGAGATCGTACTCTCGCTGAGTGGGCTGGCGCTGCTGCTGGTCGGCGCCTGGGCCGGAGACAAATCGTCGAGCCTGATCAGCGTGCTGGCGTGTATCGCGCTCGGCGCGTGCTTCTTCCTCGTCGCCCCGGCGGTTTGCGCGGGCGCTTCGGGGCCGGATACCGTCGCGTTCGGCGGCCAGTTCCGCGCCGATGCCTTCGCCGGGTTCGCCAAGCTGATGATCTTTGCCGCCAGCGGCGCGGCGCTGGTCGTGGCGCCGGCATTTTTCGGCCGGATCGGCGCGATGCGTGCCGAATACCCGGTGCTGGTGCTGTTCGCCGCGCTCGGCATGTCGATCATGGTTTCGGCCGGCGACCTGATCACGCTCTACATCGGACTCGAGCTCAATTCGCTTTCGGCCTACGTCCTCGCTGCGTTCCTGCGCACCGACAGCCGCTCGGCCGAGGCCGGGCTCAAGTATTTCGTCCTCGGTGCTCTCGCCAGCGGCATCATGCTGTTCGGCATGAGCCTGACTTACGGCTTCACCGGCACCACCGCGTTCGAAGGCATCCGCGCCGCGCTCACCGGCGAGCTGTCGACCGGCGCGCTGTTCGGCCTGGTGTTCGTGCTCGCGGGCCTCGCCTTCAAGATCGCGGCGGTGCCGTTCCACATGTGGACGCCGGACGTTTACGAAGGCGCGCCGACACCCGTAACCCTGTTCTTCGCCAGCGCGCCCAAGGTCGCCGCCGTGGCGCTGCTCACGCGCGTGGCCATGGATGCGTTCGGAAATCAGGCCGACGCCTGGCGGCAGATCGTGATATTCGCCGCGCTGGCCTCGATCGTCGTCGGCGCACTCGGCGCCATAGGCCAGGCCAACCTGAAGCGGTTCCTCGCCTATTCCTCGATCAACAACGTCGGCTTCATCCTGATCGGCCTTGCCGCCGGGACCGCCGAGGGGGCGAGCGCGATGCTGGTCTATCTGGCGATCTACGTGCCGATGACCGTCGGCAGCTTCGTCGCGGTGCTCATGCTCAAGGACGAGACCGGTGAGCCGCTCGAGGCCATCGCCGACCTCGCGGGCCTTTCCCGCACCCGCCCGGCGCTGGCTTGGTGCCTGATGGCGCTGATGTTCAGCCTCGCCGGCATCCCGCCGCTGTTCGGCTTCTGGGGCAAGTTCGTGGTGTTCCAGGCCGCGGTCCAGGCCGACCTCATCGCGCTCGCCGCGCTCGGCATCGCCGCCAGCGTGATCGGCGCCTTCTATTACATCAAGATCGTCAAGGTGATGTTCTTCGACGAGCCCGCCGACACCGTACGCGGCAAGAGCGACTGGGCGCACTGGGCGCTGCTGGCGATCTGCGCGGTGCTGATGTCGCCGCTCGGTTACCTCCTGACCGGCTGGCTCGACACTTTCGCCGATGGTGCCGCCGCGGCGCTGTTCCTTGTCGCCTAATCTGATTCCAGCGATCGGGGTCGTCGCCGAGACCGGCTCGACCAGCGCCGACCTGCTCGCGCGGCTGGCGGCAGGCGAGCCGGCGCAGGAGGGGCAGTGGCTGGTCGCCGACCGCCAGAACGCCGGGCGCGGGCGGCAGGGGCGCGGCTGGCTCGACGGGCCGGGCAATTTCATGGGCTCGACCGCGGTCCGCCTGTTGGCGCAGGACCCACCGCCCGCGAGCCTGTCGTTCGTCGCCGCGCTGGCGGTTTACGAGGCGCTGCTGGGCCATGTCGCTACGCCGCTCGCACTCCAGCTCAAGTGGCCCAACGACGTGCTGCTCGAGGGCGCCAAGCTGGCCGGCATCCTGCTCGAACGCGCCGGCGACGCGGCGGTGATCGGGATCGGGGTCAATCTCGCCTGGTCGCCCAAGCTGGCGGATCGCGCCACCGGCAACCTGCGCACCATCGGCCCCGCGCCCGACCGCGATGCGTTCGCCCGCGATCTCGTCGTCTCGTTCGACCGCGAACTCGCCCGCTGGCGCCAGTTCGGCCTCGAACCGATCCTTTCGCGCTGGCTCGCCGCTGCGCATCCGGTGGGCTCTGCGCTGGCCGTGCATGGGGCGGACGGAGCGAGCGTCGCGGGCACATTCGACGGCCTCGAACCCGACGGCGCATTGCGGCTGCGCTTGGCGGACAGCGCGTGCCGTGTCATCCACGCCGGCGACGTGACCATCGAAGGATCATAACGATGCTGCTCGCGGTCGATGCCGGCAACACCAACGTAGTCTTTGCGCTGTTTGAAGGCCGGGAAATTCGCACCCGCTGGCGCATCGCCACCGATCCTCGCCGCACCGGCGACGAATATGCGGTGTGGCTGCTGCAGCTGATGGAGATCGAAGGCATCGCGCGCGAAGCGGTCACGCGGATGATCGTCGCCACCGTGGTCCCGCGCGCGCGCCACAACCTCGAGGTGCTCGGCGAGAAGTATTTCGGGATCACCCCGCTGATCGCCGGCGAGGGCGCGGCCGACTGGCACTTCCCGATCGACGTCGACGAGCCGCGCTCGCTCGGCGCCGACCGCGCGGTCAACGCCATCGCCGCGCACGCGGCCTGGCCGGGCGACGTGATCGTGATCGATTTCGGCACCGCGACCACCTTCGACGTGATTGACTTCAACGGCGCCTACAAGGGCGGGATCATCGCTCCCGGGATCAATCTGTCGCTCGATGCGCTGGTCAACAACACGGCCAAGCTGCCGCGCATCGCCATCGAGGCGCCGCGCGACAAGACGGTGACCGGCCGCAACACCGAGGACCAGATGCTGATCGGCGTTTTCTGGGGTTACGTGGCGATGATGGAAGGGCTGATCGCGCGGCTCAAGGCCGAGATCGGCCGCCCCGCCAAGGTGATCGCCACCGGCGGTCTGGCGCTGCTGTTCGACCAGCAGACCGAGATTTTCGACGCCGTGGACACCGACCTGACGCTGCGCGGCCTGGCGATACTCGCCGAGCGGGCCGCCGCGCGGTGAAGAAGGACTTCACGCCCGAGGACGAGCTGCTGTTTCTCGCGCTCGGCGGATCGGGCGAGATCGGCATGAACGTCAATCTCTACGGTTGTCGCGGCAAGTGGATCATGGTCGACCTGGGCATGAGCTTCGGCGCCGCCGAATATCCCGGCACCGAGCTGATCTTCGCCGATCCGCAGTTCATCGAGGAGCGGGTCGAGGACTTGCTAGGGATCGTCCTGACCCATGCCCACGAGGACCACATCGGCGCGGTGCCCTATTTCGCCGCCGACCTCGGCGTGCCGCTCTATGCCACGCCGTTCACCGCCGAGCTGGTGCGGCGGAAATTGCAGGAAGCGGGCATCGAGAACGAGATCGAGCTCAACGTCGTCGAGGAGGACCACGGCTCGATCCGCCTTGGCGATTTCGAGATTACTTACATCCCGCTCGCGCACTCGATCGCCGAGGGTAATGCCTTGCTGATCGAGACGCCGTTCGGCCGCGTATTCCACACCGGCGACTGGAAGCTCGACGACGAGCCGCTGATCGGCACGCCGGCCACCAAGGCCGAGCTGACCCAGCTCGGCGACGAGGGCGTGCTCGCCATGGTCTGCGATTCGACCAACGTGTTCAATCCGCTGCCCTCGGGCTCGGAAGGCGCGGTCTATCGCGGGCTGCTCGAGGAAGCCCAGCGCCATGCCGGCAAGCGCATTCTGGTGACCACTTTCGCCTCCAACGTCGCGCGGCTGCAGACGCTCGGCCGCGTGGCACAGGAGACCGGCCGCCAGCTGTGCGTCGCCGGACGCTCGCTCGACCGGATGATCGAGGTGGCGCAACAGAGCGGCTACCTGCAGGATTTCCCGCCACTGGTCGATTTTGACGCCGCGATGCAGCTGGCGCGCGGCAAGATCATGATCCTCGCCACCGGCGGGCAGGGCGAACCACGCGCGGCGCTGGCGCGGGTGGCGGACGGCAGCCATCCGATCAGCCTTGCCGAAGGCGACGTGGTGCTGTTCTCCAGCCGGCAGATTCCCGGCAACGAGATCGCCATCGGCAAAGTCCAGAACCAGCTCGCCGAGCGCGGGGTGCAGATGGTCTCCGACCGGCAGTCCATGATCCACGTTTCGGGCCATCCGGGGCGGCCGGAGCTGGAAACGCTTTATGGCTGGCTGCGGCCGGACATTCTCGTTCCGGTCCACGGCGAGATCCGCCACATGCAGGAACAGGCGCGGCTCGGCGCCGGCAGCGGCATTCCCGACAATGTGTTCCAGAAGAACGGCGACATCGTGCGACTGGCGCCGGGGCGCCCCGGCAAGATCGCCTCGGTCCACGCCGGGCGCCTGGTGCTCGACGGCGACATCATCGTGCCCGCTGATGGCGAAGCGATCACCGCGCGCCGCCGCCTTGCCCGCGACGGCCTGGTGATCGTCGCGCTCGACGGGAAGGGCGGGGCGCAGGTCCATGGGCTGGGCCTGCCGCTCGACGAGGACTACGCCGAATTCGTCGCCGAGGCCGAGGCCGAAGTGGCCGAAGCGCTGCGCAAGCTCAAGGGGTCACGCGACCCCGACGCGATCGCCGAGGCCGCGCGCCTCGCGGCCCGGCGCGCGGCCCAGCGCTGGTGCGGCAAGAAGCCGCAGACCAAGGTTATCCAGTCGACATGAAGTGGACCTCGGTCCTGGCGATCTACGCGCTGTTCTGGGTCATGAGCGCGTTCGTCCTGCTGCCGTTCGGGGTCAAGACGCACGACGAGGCGGGGATCGCCAAAGTGCCGGGGCAAGCCGACAGCGCGCCGGCCAACTTCCGCCCCGGGCGCGTGGCGCTGCGGGCGACGGTGCTGGCGGCCGTGCTGTGCGGGCTTTACGTCGCCAACTACGCCTTTGGCTGGATCGGGGCCGAGGACATCAACGTGTTCGGAACGCCGCCGGGAGCGGAAGGCTAGCCGCGCAGCCGCTCGATTGACTGGGCGAGGGCGACATAGAGCTTGCCCATGTCCGACGACAGCAGCGTCACCGCCAGCGCATGCCCGTCGCGCGTCGATAGCACGCTGCGCAACATGGCCTCGAAATCGTGAATGTAGCGGTTGACCGTCTCGCGGAAGTCGCCGTCGGCCTCGTAGATCTCGCTCACCGCGCGGGCCTCGGCATGGTCGAGCAGCCGCACCGCGCGGCGGGTGAAAATGCCGCGGTCGCCGCGCAGATAGCTGGCCCAGGCGGTGTCGGTCACTTCGTTGGCGAAAGCCTTGGAAATGTCGATCGCCGCCGAATTGAGGCTTTCGGTGATCAGCGCCATGCGGCGGGTGAAATCGTTGTCGACCTGCTCCTCGGCGCGCTCGCGAGCGTGCTCCACGCGGCGTTCGAGGTTGCCGGCGAGCTCGTTGACCACCGCCAGCTGGTCACGCAGCTGCAGCGCCGCTTCGCGCCCGCTTTCGCCGGCCTGGGTGGCTGCTGTCTCGAGATCGGCGATGGCGCGCGCGGCATGGGCGCGCAGCGAATCTTCGATCGCCTCGCTGGTTTCGCTGCCGATCTTTTCGGCGAGCGCCATGATCGCCGCGGTCTGCTGGCCTTCGAGGTTGGTGAGCACGTTGCTCGAGGCCTGCTCGAGCGTGGCAATCGCTCCGGCCAGCTCGTGGCGGGCGTGAGTGGCGAGGCCTTCCGAGCGCTCCGCCAGCTCGGCCAGCCGCGTTTCGAGCGCCGACAGCTGTTCCAAAGTCGCCGTGCCGTTGTCGCGCGCCTGCTCGACGTGCCCGGCGAGCGCGGCGCCCTTGTCACCGGTCTCGGCGATCAGCCTGGCGAGCGACTGGGCCTGCTGCTCGAACGCAACCAGCCGGCTCTCGGCCTGGCTCAAGGCCTCGGGCAGGTCGCTGCCGCTGTGCTCGGCGCTCGAGCGGATCAGCTCGAGCAGGCGCACGCTGTCGTCGGTCAGGCGCGCCACCTTGACGCCGCTCTCGTCGATAACCGCGCGGCTTTCGGCCAGCCTGGCGGCGAGGCCGGCGGCGGATTCGGCGAGGCCATCTTGCGTCTGCACCCCTTGCGCGGCCAGCCGGTCGAGATCGGCGCCAAGCGCGGTCAGCCGCTCGGCAAGCGCGTCGCCGCGCTCGGCCAGGCCGGCGACGTGGGCGAGATGGTCCTGTTGCCGCTCGGTGATCTGCTGGTCGAACGCCGCGAGGCGCTCGCTCAGATCGGCAAGGGAGGTGGCTTCGCGCTCGCTCGCCTCGGCCAGACGGTTCTCAAGGTGCTGGTCGAACGCCTGGTTGCGCTCGATCACCGTCTCGTCGACGCGCCTGGCTTCCTCGGCCAGCGCGACCAGCCGCTTGCGGGCGTTGTCGAGCGCCTTCTCATCGACTTCCGAGACCCGGCGGATGGCTTCGAGCATGCGTTCCTCGAGCCGGAATACGGCGGCGGACCAGGCTTCGGCCGCATCGTTCTCGCCTGTCCGCAAGGATTCGGCGATGCGAGACCCCTCGTCGCGCAGTTGCGCCATCCGCGCCTGGAGCGTTTCGAGGGCGGCCGTTTCGGCCTCGACGCGCTCCTGTTCGCGGCTGTCGATTTCCTCGCGCAGGGCGTCGGCGCGGCGGCGGATGGCGGCGAAAGTCTCGACCTCGCGGCCGTCGAGCTCGGCGCGAAAAGCGGCGCTCTTCTCGGCCAGCTCGACGAACCGGCGCCCGGCGATGTCGTCGAGCTGTGTCGCCTGGTCGGCGAATGCCGTCAGCGCTTCCTCGACCTTGCCGCGCAAGGTGGCGACCTGGCGCCCGCTCGCTTCGCCGAACTCGTTGAGCCGGTTGAAGCCCGCCACCAGCTCGTCGAGATGTTCTTTCGCTACCGAGCCGGCGTGGCCGATCTGGCTGGCGACATCGCGCGCGGAATTGGAGATTACCGGCAGATCGTCGCGCAGTCGGCCCATGTTCTCGAGCGCGGTTTCGCTGACGCGGCCGATCGCCTCGACTTGCGCGCCGTTGTCGCGGATCAGGCCCTGCAGTTGCTCGGCGTGTTGCGACAGCCGCTCGCTGGCGACCCGGCCGAGCGATTCGAGGTCGCGCGATTGCGCGGCAATAAAGTCGCGCGCCATGCTCAGCTCGCGGTTGACCGTCGCCAGCCGCCGTTCGAGCAGCGCGGATTCCTGCGACAGCGTTTGTGCCGTCACGCCGAAGCGAGCGGCCTCGCGCCGACTGTTGCGCATCGACAACAGCCACAGCGCCACCACCAGCAGCACCGGGACCGCCCAATCGACAATCCAGGCGGACCATTGCGCAGGCGTGGCGCCGGCCAGGATCTCGACCTGGTGGACCCAACCGAAAAAGCTCGTCCAGCCGAGCACGGCGAGGACCGCCAAACTGGGCACGATCCAGCCGAAACGGTTGAAACGACGGGCGGAATTGTCCTCGATCCACTCATCCTCGAGCTCCATCGGCTCGTCGAACGAGGTCTCGTCCTGAACGGTCGCTGCGGCGATTTCCGCCGTTGCGCCGGCCTCGGCTTCGGGGCCCACGGCCACCAGGTTCTTGCGGTTTCCCATGAACTGCAAGCTACCACAGTGTGTTGCATGATAAACCCCGCCTTAACGTCTCCTCCACTATCGAGGCCGAATGGCGCACGAGATGGCTGATTTCGACGCGACTCTGGCGGCGGCGGCGGGTGAGGACCTGGCGCTGCTCGACGAGCTGCACGCGGCCTTCGTCGAGAGCCTGGTCCAGCAGCTCGACCTGCTGCGGCGCTCGCGCTGCGACGGCAACTGGGAAATGGCGGCCAGACGCCTGACCGGCCTCGGCTCGAGCTTCAACGCACCCGAGCTGATCAAGCTGGCCGCCGAAGCGCTCGACGGCGCACCCGGCGACCCGGCGGTGATCCGCAAGCTCACCGCGCTGTGCAGCCGTTTCGCCACGCGCCAGGCCGGCTGAACGCTCCTTCCCTTTTTCGCCTGAATGCGTAGGGCCTCCAACGGGAGGCTCGGCGAGTGCGCGCAGCACTGATTTCGATGACGGGACAGCCCCCAGGGACGCTCGCCGGCAAGACGCTGGCGCGCCGCCAGCTGGCATTCGCACTCGCCGCCGGCTGCGAGAGCGTGATCGCGCTCGGGGACGGCGGCTCGGGCGAGGCGATCGCCTTGCGCCACGCGGCCGAGGCGGCCGGCGCACGCTTCCAGGCGATCCGCGACAGCCACGGCCTGCTCGGCGCGGTTCGCGCGGCGGACGAGCTGCTGGCGCTGGCGCCCGGATTGCTGCCCGAAGCGGCCGAGGCGCTTGAAGCGCTACAGAAGGCTGCCGCCGTGCTGGTGCTGCCCTCGGGCCCGGGGGTGGCGGCGGGCTTCGAGCGGATCGACCTCGATCGGGCCTGGGCAGGCGCGGTCGTGGTGTCCGGGGCGCATGTGGAGCGACTGTCCGCCTTGCCGCCCGACAGCGAGCCCACTTCGGCCTTGATGCGCGTTGCCTTGCAGGCGCGCGTTGCCGAGAAATGGCTGCCCGAGGACCTGCTGGCCGATGGGTCGTGGTCGATGGTGACCGGGGACGACGAGCGGGGCGCGAGCGAAGCGCGCTGGCTCAAACGTCATTCGCCGCCTGTGGGACGCATGGCGCCGTCCGGATGGCTCGCACACCTGGCGTTGCGGCCGCTGGCGCTTCGCCTGCTGGGTTCTGTCGAAGCGCTTGTTCTGAGCGTGATGGCACTGCTCGCCGGGGCGGTCGTGGCCGCCTGGAGCGGTCTGGCACCGCTCGGCCTGGCGATGGCCACCCTGGGCGCGCTCCTGACGCAAGCGGCGGCCGGCCTGGCGACGCTCAGGGACGCGCCGTTCGGGGCCAAGTCCGTCCGGCTGAGCTTGCTGTCGCTGGCGCCGTGGCTGGTCGACGCGGCGATCATCGCCTGTGCCGTGCTGGCGATCGAGGGGACCTGGGTCCATCGCCTGTTCCCGCCGCTGGTCCTGCTCGCAGCGCTCCACGTTCCTCGCCGAGCGGCCTGGGCCAGTGACCGAGGCCTGCTCGCCGCCTTGCTCGCCGTCGCGGCGGGCTTCGGCCAGGTCGAACCGGCGGTGATGCTCGCATCGCTCATCATGCTCGCGCTCAACCTGGCGATGGCGCGCAAAGAGCGGATAACGCGGGATTAACCCTATTCGGTTATCGCGCATGGGTGAAGGAAGGCCCCGATGACTGAGCCAGCCGCGGAATCCGTGGAGCTGAGGCTGCGCGACGAGCTTGCGCGCGGGGATGCGACGATCTCCGGCGCCAGGCCGATCCTGCGCCATCTTCTCGCCCACGACGACGGCGCGCTGTTCGGCGACGAGACGATTGCCCGCATCCGCGGAATGCTGACGCACCTCGCCGCGCAACTGCTGTTCGCCCAGGCCGAGGCGGCGGAAACGGACGACCTGGCGGGCTATGTCGCCCAGCGCGAGGAGGGCCTGGCGCAGGCGCTGGCCGAGGATTCCGTACTGCTCGCCCATGCCCACGCGCTGACTATCGAAGCGCAGCAGGCCGAACGGCTGCAAGGCGCCAGCGGCATCGATGCCGTGCTGCCGCCGCTGGTCCAGCAACTGGCCGCCGCCGAAGACGCCGAGATCGCCGCGCTGGCGATGGCCGTGCTCGCTTCGCAGGCGCGCTTCATGCAGCATCACCGGCGCATGGAGCTGCCGCTGGGCGAGCTTCCCGGCGATTTGTTCCACCAGGCACTGGTGCTGTACCGCTCGCACGCCGGCGCCCGCGCCGCGGCGGAGGAAGCCGGACGGCGCCTGCGCACGGCATTCGACGAGGGCGCGGGCCGGCTCGGCCTGCTGGCGCGGCTGGTCATGGCCATCGACCGCAAGGCCGTGGATACGCTGGCGATCGATCATGCCGGTCTGGCCGTTTTCGTCACCGCGCTGGCGATGGCTTCGGATCACGAGCGCGACCGGGCCGTGCTGGCGCTCGCCGAGCACCAGTTTGCCCGCCTGGCGCTGTCGCTGCGCGCGGCGGGGCTGGCGCAACCGGCCATCGAGCGGCAGTTCCTCCTCCTTCATCCCGGGATCGAGCTGCCCGACGGTTTCGCCTTGCTCCCCGCCGATCGCGCCGTGGCCCTGCTCGCCGGAGCAGAGCCGGTGGCGGCGCTCTAGGACGCGGCAATGACCGGCAGCGCCCCAGCGACCGCGCGAGCGAAGACCGACGCGCGCGACTGGCTGATCGAAGCCGACGAGCCGCTCGCCGGGCTGCAGTTGCGCAGCGGCGGCGAGCTTCCTGGCGTCATCGCCTCGCCCGCGCTGCTCGATCTGGTGCGCAAGGCGCGCCTCTATGGCCTGCGCCTCGCTCGGGCGATCCGCGCGCAGGACGATCACGAACAGGTCACCGCCTGGGTCGAGGTCGAGCCGGGCGCGAGCGGCGAGGGCTGCACCATCGGCGTCAGCAACTGGCATGTCTCGCCCTTGCCGAACGGCGACGGCGACGGCGCCGAAGCGGCAGAACGCCGGACCGCGATTGCCCGGCAGCTGGCCGAGCTGTGGGCTCGGCTCGGGCCCAGGCAGGAGCTGTTGTCGGTCGAGACCGACGCCGCCGAGCTCGAACCGCTGGTCGAGCGGATGCGCTCGGCCATCGGCAGTCCGTGGACCGATTTCGTCGAGATCGAAGGCAATGCGCACGAACAGCCGCTGCACTGGCGCCTGCTCGATGGTGCCCGGCTGCGGCTGGAAGGCTCAGATCGGCAATGGAAGGCGCACCTCGTTCCGCTCGGCCTGCCCGAACCCGGCAGCGGCGGCTTCGAGCTCCATCTCGTCGCCGAGGAGCCGAGCGAACCGCGCTCATCGCCCGCGACAGGCGACCAGCTGCGCCCGGCCTTCAGCACCGCCATCGGCCGCGAGATCGCGCCGGTGCTGCGCCAGCCGATCGCGCGCATCATCGCCAACGCCGAGACCATCCGCACCCAGCTCGCCGGGCCTCTGGCGGACGAATACAGCAACTACGCGGCCGACATCTCCAGCGCGGGAGAGCACTTGCTGGCGCTGATCGACGATCTCGCCGACCTCGAAGTGGTCGAGGACGAGCAGTTCACCACCGCGCCCGACCGGATCGACCTGGCTGACGTCGCCCGCCGTGCCGCCGGGATCCTCGGGGTGCGCGCGCGGGAACGCGGCATCGGCATCGACGCGCCGAAGAAGGGCGAGACGGTGCCGGCGATCGGCGAGTTTCGCCGCGTGCTGCAGGTGCTGTTGAACCTGGTCGGCAACGCGATCCGCTATTCGCCCGAGAATTCGGTGATCTGGCTTCGCGTCGAGCAAGTCGGCGAGAGCGCCTGCATCGTCGTGGCCGACCAGGGCGAAGGTTTGAGCGAGGCTCAGCAGTCGCGGGCGTTCGGCAAGTTCGAGCGGCTCGGCCGTGGTGGCGACGGGGGCTCGGGCCTCGGCCTATACATCTCGCGCCGCCTGGCCGAGGCGATGGGCGGCGAGCTGACGGTGGAGAGCGCTCCGGGGCAAGGCGCCCGCTTCACGCTGGTCCTCCCCGCCGATATCGGCGCGGGTTAGCTCAGCGCTTGTGCTTCGACAGGCTCAGCATGAGCGGGTGTGGGGTTATGGAAAAGCTCCGCTCGTCCTGAGCCTGTCGAAGGACGCGGGTCAGCGCTTCTCCACCGGCACGTAGTCGCGCTGCGTCGGGCCGGTGTAGAGCTGGCGCGGGCGGCCGATCTTCTGGCCGGGGTCCGAAATCATCTCGTTCCACTGCGCCACCCAGCCGACGGTGCGGGCGAGCGCGAACAGCGCGGTGAACATGGTCGTCGGGAAGCCGATCGCCGAGAGGATGATGCCCGAGTAGAAATCGACGTTGGGGAACAGCTTCTTCTCGATGAAGTAATCGTCGCTGAGCGCGATCTCCTCGAGCCGCAGCGCGGTTTCGAACAGCGGGTCCTTGACCTTGAGCGCGTCGAACACCTCGCGCACGGTTTTCTGCATCACCGTCGCCCGCGGGTCGTAATTCTTGTACACCCGGTGGCCGAAACCCATCAGGCGGAACGGGTCGTTCTTGTCCTTGGCGCGCTCGATGTAGTGCTTGATCTTGTCGGGCGTGCCGATCTCGCGGAGCATGTTGAGCGCCGCCTCGTTGGCGCCGCCGTGCGCCGGGCCCCACAGGCAGGCGATGCCCGCGGCGATGCAGGCAAACGGATTGGCGCCCGACGAGCCGGCCAGCCGCACGGTCGAAGTCGAGGCGTTCTGTTCGTGATCGGCGTGGAGGATGAAGATCCGGTCCATCGCCTTTTCGACCGCCGGGATGACCTCGTATTCCTCGGCCGGCACGCCGAAGGTCATGCGCAGGAAGTTGCCGGTGTAGCTCAGCGAATTGTCCGGGTAGAAGAACGGCTGCCCGACGGTGTACTTGTAGGCCATCGCCGCGATCGTCGGCATTTTGGCGATCAGCCGGTGGCTGCTGATCTTGCGGTGCAACGGGTCCGAGATGTCGGTGCTGTCGTGATAGAACGCGCTGAGCGCGCCGACCACGCCGCACATCACCGCCATCGGGTGGGCGTCGCGCCGGAAGCCGCGATAGAACAGGATCAGCTGCTCATGCAGCATGGTGTGGCGGGTGATCGTGTAGGTAAAATCGTCGAGCGTGGCCTTGTCGGGCAGCTCGCCGTTCAACAGCAGGTACGACACTTCCATGAAGCTGGAATGCTCCGCCAGTTGCCCGATCGGATAGCCGCGATGCAGCAGCACGCCTTCGTCGCCGTCGATATAGGTCAGCGCGCTCTCGCAGCTCGCGGTCGAGGTATAGCCGGGATCGTAAGTGAACTTCCCGGTCTGGGCATAGAGCTTGCGGATATCGAGCACGTCGGGCCCGGTCGTGCCCGCGAGCACCGGAAGATCGAGCTCGTTGCCGCCGACCGTCAGCTTCGCCTGCTTGTCCGCCAACTCGCTACTCCTTGCCCTTCAGGCCCCGGTTAGCCCCGGCGCCTGCGCGTCGATCCGCGCCAGGCTTTCCTCCTTGCCGAGGAGCGCCAGCACATCGAAAATTCCCGGCGAGGTCGCCTGCCCCGTCAACGCCGCGCGAAGCGGTTGCGCCAGCTTGCCGAGGCCCAGCCCCCGTTGCTCCGCGAAGGCCTTGAGAGTGGCTTCCAACGCCGCGGTTGTCCAGTCCTGTTCGGCCCGCAGGAGCACGGCGATTTGCCCCAGCAGCGCGCGCGCATCGGGCGTCAGCAGCGCCTCCGCCGGCTCGCTCAGCGGCAGCGGACGTTGCGCGAACAGGAACGCGGCGCCTTGGGCCAGCTCGTCGAGGTCGCGCGCGCGGGTCTTGAGCACCGGCATGGCCGCGGCCAGAACCGCGACATCGGCCGCGGGCCCGAGCCGGTCGGCGGCGAGCTTTGCCAGCCGCGCATCGTCGGCCGCGCGGACGTAGTGGCCGTTCAAATTCTGCAGCTTCTTCAGATCGAAGCGCGACGGGCTCTTGCCGACGCCCTCGAGATCGAACACTTCGACCGCTTCGTCGGGTGTGAACTCCTCGCGGTCGCCGTGCCCCCAGCCGAGCCGCAGCAGGTAGTTGAACAGCGCCTCGGGCAGCACGCCCATCTCGTCGCGATAGGCCTCGACCCCGACCGCGCCGTGGCGCTTGGAGAGCTTGGCGCCGTCGGCGCCGTGGATCAGCGGGACGTGGGCATAGACCGGTTCCGGCCAGCCCATGGCGCGCGCGATCGGCAGCTGCCGGAAGGCGTTGTTGAGGTGATCGTCGCCGCGCACGACGTGGGTGACGCCCATGTCGTGGTCGTCGACCACCACCGCCAGCATGTAGGTGGGGGTGCCGTCGGAGCGAAGCAGGATGAAGTCGTCGAGCTCGGCGTTCTGCACCGCGACGCGTCCCTGGACGACGTCCTCGATCACCGTTTCGCCCACGTTTGGCGCCTTGAGGCGCACGACGAACGGGCCTTCTCCTTCGCCGGCGGCATCGCGCCACGGGCTGTCGATGCGGAACGGGCGGCGCTCGGCCTGGGCGCGCTCGCGCTGCGCGGCGAGTTCCTCCTGGCTCAGCCAGCACTTGTAGGCAGCCCCGCGCGCCAGCAATTCGTGCGCGACTTCGGCGTGGCGGGCCCAGAACTGCGACTGGTAGTATTCGTGGCCGTCCCAATCGAGGCCGAGCCAGCGCATCCCGTCGAGGATTGCGGCGATGGCTTCCGGCGTCGAGCGGGCGCGGTCGGTGTCCTCGATCCGCAGCACGAACCTGCCGCCGTGGCGGCGCGCGTAGAGCCAGTTGAACAGCGCGGTGCGGGCGCCGCCGATGTGCAGGAAGCCCGTCGGCGAGGGCGCGAAGCGGGTCACAACCGGGCGTCCGTCGGCCGAGGCAGGCGTGTCCCGTGCTGCGCTATCGCTTGCCATCCCGGTGGGGTTCCTCTCCAAGCACTACATGGCCACGCGCCAGCCGCCACTCGTTCCGTTGGGCGAGGAACGGGCCGATGCTGCGATGCAGCACCCGCCTTGGCGAAACCGTGTCCGCTTGTCCAGCGTGGCCGACACCGCCGACGCGGCGCTGGCGCGGGCCGGCTTCGACCGCGCGCCGTGGCTGGCGATCGCCTTTGCCGGCGGAATAACGGCGTGGTTCGTTCTGGCGAGGCCGGCCGAATGGGTGTTGGCGGGGGCTTGCAGCCTCATGGCCGCCCTCGGCGCGGTGGCGCTGTGGCGCGGCGCAGAGCGGCGCGGGCACCTGCTGGCCGCAGTGGTCGGCATTGGGCTGATGGCGGCAGCAGGGGTGGGCGTGATCTGGGCGCGGTCCGAACTGGTTGGGGTCGAGCCCTTGGAGCGCCCGATCTCGGCGGTGTTCGAGGGCCGCGTGCTCGAACGGATCGAGCAGCCCGCCGAGGACCGCGTGCGGCTGGTGCTGGCGACGCGCGAGCCGGGTGGGACGCGCGCGGTAAAGGTGCGGGTCAATGTTCCGCTCGCCCAGGACAAGCCCGGACTGGCCGAAGGAGCGCTGGTTCGCCTGCGCGCGCGGCTGATGCCGCCGGCTTCGCCGATGCTGCCCGGCGGCTACGATTTCGCCCGCGCGGCCTGGTTCCTCGGCCTGGCCGCGACCGGTGGCGCCAAGGGCGAAGTCGAGCTGCTCGAGGCGAGCGATGGCGGGGCGCCGCTGCCCCGGCTGCAGCGGCGCCTGTCCGAGCACGTCCGCTCGCGGCTCGACGGGTCGGCAGGCACGATTGCCGCTGCCTTCGCCAGCGGCGATCGCGGTGCCATCGCGATCGCCGACGAGGAGGCGATGCGCGATTCCGGGCTGACGCACCTGCTCTCGGTGAGCGGGCTGCACGTCAGCGCGGTGGTCGCGGCGGGCTATCTGCTGGCGATCAAGCTGCTCGCGCTGTGGCCGTGGCTGGCGCTCAGGGTGCGCTTGCCGATTGTCGCGGCGGGGGTCGCGGCGCTGACCGGCGTTGCCTATACCCTGCTCACCGGGGCCGAGGTCCCGACGGTACGCAGCTGTGTCGGCGCGGTGCTGGTGCTGATCGCATTGGCGTTGGGCCGCGAGCCGCTGTCGCTGCGGATGGTCGCGGCGGCGGCGCTGTTTGTGCTGCTGCTGTGGCCCGAATCGCTGGTCGGGCCGAGCTTCCAGATGAGCTTCGCGGCGGTGATCGCCATCGTCGCGCTGAGCGGAGCGGCGCCGGTACGCGCCTTCCTCGCCCCGCGCGAGGAAGGCTGGCTGGCCTGGTGCGCCCGGCGGGTGGCGATGCTGTTCGTGATCGGCGTGGTGATCGAGATCGCGCTGACGCCCATCGTGATGTTCCACTTCCACCGCGCCGGGCTCTATGGGGCGCTCGCCAACGTGGTCGCGATCCCGCTGGTGACGTTCGTTACCATGCCGCTGATCGCGCTGGCGCTGCTGCTCGACTTGGTTGGCGCGGGTGGCCCGGTATGGTGGCTGACGGGGCGTTCGCTCGACCTGCTGCTGGCGATCGCCCACCTGACCGCGAGCCAGCCGGGCGCTGTCCGCCTGATGCCGCAGATGAGCGGGTTCGCCTTCGCGCTGTTCGTGGCCGGCGGGCTGTGGCTGGCGCTGTGGCGCGGGCGGACGCGCTTGCTCGGGCTGGCTCCGGCCGCGCTCGGCACCGCTTTGCTGCTGGCGACGCCGGTGCCCGACCTGCTGATTTCGAGCGATGGCCGGCACGTCGGGATCACCGGCGCCAATATCGATGGGGACAAAAGGCTGCTGGTGCTGCGCGAGACCCGCAGCGAGTTCACCCGCGACAACCTGCTCGAGCTGGCGGGCGTTTCCGGCGAGCCGGTGGTGCTGGCCGACTGGCCGGGCGCTCGCTGCAGCGCCGACTTCTGCGCCATCGGCATCGAGCGCGGCGGGCGGACCTGGCAAGTGCTGATGGCCCGCAGCCGCAACCGCATCGAGGAAAGCGCGCTCGCCGCCGCCTGCGCGCGGTCGGACGTGGTCGTCGCCGAACGCTGGCTGCCGCGCAGTTGTCGGCCGCGCTGGCTCAAGGCCGACGGGCGGATGCTGGCGGAAAGCGGTGGCCTGGCGATCGTGCTCGACGGGCAAAAGGTCAGCACCGTCGCCCACAGCCAGGGTGAGCAGGGTTGGTGGCGCGGCTACGAGCCGCGCTGAGCCCGGTCAGTGATAGCGGCGCAGCAGGCCGGCGAGCTTGCCTTGCACCTCGACCTCGTCGTCGCGCAGGAACTGCGGATCGTAGGCGCCGTTGGCCGGGTCGAGCCGGATCATCCCGTTCTCGCGGTGCAGGTACTTGAGCGTGGCTTCCTCGCCGCGCACCAGCGCCACCACGATTTCGCCGTCGCGCGCGGTGTTGCCGCGGCGGACCAGCGCGTAATCCCCGTCGAAGATGCCCGCCTCGATCATCGAATCGCCGGAGACCTCGAGCGCATAGTGCTCGCCGGGTCCGAGCAGCGCGGCGGGAACGGGCAACGTCGATTGGCCTTCGATCGCCTCGATCGGCATGCCGGCGGCGATCTTGCCGTGGAGCGGCAGCTCGATCACGTCGTTGGCCGGCTCGAGCCGCGCGCGGGGTGGAGTGAGCTGGACCCCCATGCTTCCGGCAATGTCGTTGGCGGGTGCGACGCGCGCCGAGGCCGTGACGTTCTCGGGCTGGCGCAGCACTTCGAGAGCACGGGCGCGATTGGGCAGGCGGCGCAGGAAGCCGCGCTCCTCGAGCGCCGAGATCAGCCGGTGGACGCCCGACTTGCTCTTCAGATCGAGCGCGTCCTTCATTTCCTCGAACGAGGGCGAAATACCGGTTTCCTCCAACTTGCGCTGGATGAAGCGAAGGAGCTCATGCTGCTTGGCGGTCAACATCGTGGCTCTCCCAATCGTTTAACTCGATCTGTTCCAACTCGGGAACGAACGAGGAACAATTAAGCAACGAAATCCTGCAAGTCAAGCAACCCCGCCATTTTCGAGCAGATAGGCCGCAACCTCGTCCCCGCGTTCGGCGGCGGCGGCGTCGATCTCGCGCACGATCAGCGCATTGCTGGCAGCGAGTGCATTGAGGGCGCTGCTGTCCTGCGAGGTGGCCGGGCCGACCCGCCCATCGACATAGCGGGCGCGAATCAGTTCGAGGCGCTCGCCCCCGGCCGGCAGCGGTTCGGCCAGGCGCAGCTTCAGCGGCGTGGGCAGGCATTCGCGCGCCCCCGCCAGCCGCCGCAACAACGGCAGCAGGAACAGGAACGCGGTGACGTAGCTCGACACCGGATTGCCCGGCAGGCCGAGGATCCATTGCCCAGCCCGCCGGGCGACCAGGATCGGCTTGCCCGGCTTCATCGGCACCCGCCAGAAATCGATTGTCGCGCCCCAGGCCTCGAGCGCCGGGCGGATGAGATCGTGATCCCCGACCGATACGCCGCCGCTGGTGACGATCACATCCGCATCGGCGGCATCGCCGAGCGCGGCGAGCAGCGCGTCGAGCTTGTCCGCCACCGGACCGATGCGCCGGACACTGGCGGCAAGCGGCGCGGCCATGGCCGCCAGCATGGCGCCGTTGCTGGCGGGAATCTGGTGCTCGGCGCAGGAGGAGGGGTCGGCGGCCAGTTCGTCGCCGCTGTCGATCACCATGACCGAGGGCAGGGCGTGCACTGCGACTTCGCCATGGCCGCCCATGATCGCCAGCGCGATCTGCGCCGGTCCGACCCGGCTCCCGGTGGGAATCAGGGTGTCGCCGCTGCGGAAATCGAACCCGGCGCGGCGGATGGGGCGCGACGAAGGCTCGCCTGCTCCGTTCAACGCCACCTGGTCACCGCCGCGAGCAGCATGTTCCTGCAACAGCACCGCGCCCGCACCGGCGGGCATGATCGCGCCGGTCGATATCCGCACCGCTTCGCCGGGGCCGAGGGTGTCCGCGAAGGGATGCCCCGCTGCGCTTTTGCCGACCACCCGCCACGGCCCGGCGGAGTCGCCTTCGGGCATGGCGTACCCGTCCATCGCCGAAAGGTCCGCGGCGGGCTGGGTTCGGGCGGCGGTCAGGTCTTCGCCGAGATAGCGGCCGAGTGCGGCAGCGACGGCGATGCGCTCGACTTGAAGCGGCTCGGCCCGATCGAGCAGCCGCTGCTGCGCTTCAGCCAGGTCCAGCGGCGGAGTCATTCCGCCCGCCAGGCGCCGCTCTTCCCGCCGGTTTTTTCAAGCAGCCGCACCTCCTCGATGACCATGCCTTTATCGAGCGCCTTGGCCATGTCGTAGATCGTCAGCAGCGCCACCGATGTGGCGGTCATCGCCTCCATCTCGACGCCGGTCCTGCCGGTCAGACTTGCGGTAGCGGTTGCGCGCACGGCCTCGTCCTCGAAATCGAACTCGAGGCTCACCGCGTCGAGCGCCAACGGGTGGCACAGCGGGATCAACTCGGCGGTCTTCTTGGCCGCCATGATCCCGGCGATCCGCGCCGCGGCGAGTACGTCGCCCTTGGGGCCGCTGCCCTCGCGCACCGCCGCCAGCGCTTCGGCCGACATGCGGATGCGACCGGTGGCGGTGGCCGAGCGCGCGGTCTCCGCCTTGCCGCCGACATTGACCATCCGCGCCGCGCCCGCTTCGTCGAGATGCGTCAGCTTGCTCATCTGTGGCGCGTGTTGCTCCAGATCACCTGGCCGAGCCCGACCACTGCCAGGATCCCGCCATAGATCGCCCAATTGGGATCGCCGGCCATGAAGCTGTCCCCCTGGAAGGCGATGTCGAGCCCCTGCAGCACCCAGATCCCGCCCATGCACACCATCAGCAAGCCGATCAGCGTGCTGACCACCCGCATTACCACGTTGAAAACACTGCCCATCATTCCGTCTCCCTTGGCTGCGCGTTTGCGCATGCATCGGCCGGCAGCAAGCCGTCCATTTCGCTGGCGAACCCAGCCGAGTACAGATCGCGCACACGACACCAGTAAGCAATGGCACGCTCACCCCGGATCATCGACACGCGCCAGGCCATTTTCTGTCTGGAGAATTCGGCCTCATCGTAGAGGCCCATCCGATACTGGTAGTGGACGTCCTCCCAGTACCGCAGGAGCGCGTTGAGGCGCATTTCAAAGACGTAGAGTTCCTGGGGGCTGAGCGCTTCGCCGCCATAGCCGCGATACATAACCTCTGCGAGATGCTCGTCTGCCGCCGCGCCATGCAAAAGGCCGACGATTTCGGACGAGAGTTCGTGCCGGGTCTGCGCGCGGATCATCTTCTCGTTCTGGTTCAACTGCAGGATAACCACGATCAGGCCGCCGAGAACGCCGAGATTGGCGGCCAGGGTCAGCCAGCCGCTGAAGCGCTCGAAGCGGCTCGGCAGCTTCGCTTCCGTCCGTGGTGTACGCGTTCGAGGACTGCCTGCTTCGCCCATCGTTCACCCCCCAATGCAATTATCCGCCCAGCAATTCTCGCGTTGCCTCGGCAACATCGTGCGCCCGCATCAGGCTTTCGCCTACCAGAAAACAGCGCACGCCGCTCAGCGCGAGGCGTTCGAGGTCGGCGTGAGTGTTGATGCCGCTCTCCGCCACCAGCAGCGTGCCCTCGGGCGCCAGCGGGGCGAGGCGCTCGGTGGTCGCGAGATCGGTGCGGAACGTGCGCAAATCGCGGTTGTTGACCCCGATCAGTCGCGAGTTGAGGCGCGCGGCGCGCTCCATCTCGGCCCCGTCGTGGACTTCGACCAGCACGTCCATGCCGCGTTCGATGGCGGCGGCTTCGATCTCGGCCATCTCGGCGTCCCCGAGCGCGGCAACGATGATGAGGATCGCATCGGCCCCGATCGCGCGGGCCTCGGCGACCTGCCACGGATCGAGGGTGAAATCCTTGCGCAGCACCGGCAGCTCGCAGGCGGCACGGGCGTCCATCAGGAAGTCCTCGTGACCCTGGAAATACCGCGCGTCGGTCAGCACCGAGAGGCACGCGGCGCCGCCTTGCTGGTAGGCGAGGGCGTGTTCCGCAGGACGGAAATCGGCGCGGATCAGCCCCTTGGACGGCGAAGCTTTCTTGATTTCTGCGATCAGACCGAAGCCGGTTGCGGCTTTGGCCTCCAACGCGGCGCGAAATCCACGCGGTGGCGTAGCATCGGCGGCGGCCCGATCGAGATCGTCGAGCGTCGCCAGCCCCTTGCGGGCCGCCACTTCCTCGCGCTTCCAGGCGCAAATCTCGGTGAGCTTGTCCATTGTGCGGCGCCTATGCCGGGGGCGATTGCCTGTGTCGATAGAGAGGAAAGTTGGATTCACGCAAAGGCGCAAAGGCGCCAAGATGTTGCGCCGGCGGCGATAGCCGCCCTGCAATCTCGATCGGTCAACCAGTCGTACCGTCGCGATGGAAAGCGGCTTCGCCGCAGAGCACCACCTCTTCGCGCCTTTGCGCCTTTGCGTGAAAAATCCTTACTTCGTCGTCGCGATCCAGCAATCGAGGAGCGTCTTGGCCAGGCCCTTGTCGATCGCTTCGGCGGCTTCCTCGGCGCCTTCGGTCCAGGTTGCGACTTCGCCCGCCACCATCAGCGCCCCGGCGGCGTTGAACACCACCGCGTCGCGATAGGCGCCGCGTTCGCCCAGCAGCAGCTTGCGCAGCTCGGCGGCGTTGTGCGCCGGGTCGCCGCCGCGCAGCGCCTCGACCGGCGCGTTCGGCAATCCGGCAGCGGCGGCATCGACGCGCATCATCTGCACTTCGCCGCCGGTGACTTCCGCCACTTCGTTGCCACCGGCGAGGCTGAGTTCGTCGAGCCCCTCGTCGCCCGAGACGACGAACGCGCGCTCGGTGCCGAGCCGGGCCAGGGCCTCGGCGTAAATCGGCACGTAATCGGGCCGGGCGATGCCGACGAGTTGGCGCCGCACGCCCGCGGGGTTTGCCAATGGGCCCATCAGGTTGAAGATCGTCCGGCGGCCGAGCTTCCTGCGGATCGGCATGATCCGGCCCATCGCCGGGTGATGCTTGCCGGCGAACAGGAAGCACACGCCAAGATCGGCGAGCGTTTCCTCGGCGGTGTCCATCGCCCGGTCGAGGTTGAGGCCGAGCGCTTCGAGCGTATCTGCGGCGCCTGCCTTCGAACTGGCGGCGCGGTTGCCGTGCTTGGCCACCGGCACGCCGCAAGCGGCCACCACCAGCGCCACCGCGGTCGAGACGTTGAGCGTGTGGTGCCCGTCGCCGCCGGTGCCGCAGACGTCGATGGCGTTCTCCGGCGCGGCAATGGGAATCAACCTCGCCCGCATGGCCCGGGCTGCTCCGGCAATTTCCGAAGCGGTCTCGCCGCGGTCGGACAACCCCACCAGAAACCGGGCGATCGCTTCGTCCGATGGCGTACCGTCGAGGATCGCGCCGAAAGCCGCCTCGGCCTCGCTCTCGTCGAGCGGGCGGTCGACCGGCGGTAGCGCACTCACGCCCCAATGCTCTCAGACGCCTTCGCTTCGATCCCGCAGATTCTGAGAAAATTGGCGAGCAGGTCATGCCCGTGCTCGGTGGCGATGGACTCGGGATGGAACTGCACCCCGTGGATCGGCAGCGTGGCGTGGCGGAAGCCCATCACCGCCGAACCATCGAGGCCCGGCGTCTCGCTATGCGCATTTATCACCAGTTCGGCGGGAATGTCCTCGACGATCAGCGAATGATAACGCGTGGCGGTGAAGGGCGACGGGAGCCCGGCGAACAGGCCGCTGCCATCATGCGTCACCGGGCTGGTCTTGCCGTGCATCAGCCCGCCGCGCGTGACCGTGCCGCCGAAATGCTGCCCGATCGCCTGGTGGCCGAGGCAC
>Ga0307505_10001147_pt1 | contig 23172 bp, 20 predicted proteins | sample 23_S_MG_FD_202183 | JGI IMG/M metagenome (GOLD analysis project Ga0307505, IMG submission 202183) | Soil microbial communities from Populus trichocarpa stands in riparian zone in the Pacific Northwest, United States - 23_S | ecosystem: Environmental > Terrestrial > Soil > Riparian zone > Trees...
GTCCGCTACCGTGCGCGAAGTGGTCGTTGCCGTCATGGATGACGCGCTCCGTGCTCTCGGCGCGCAATGGTTGCAGTATTCCGATCCGTTGGGCGACTCCTGGCTTGGAGGCCTGGACCTGTTCGACTCCTCGTATCTTGCGATTTCGTCTTTCGCCAACTGGAATCAAGGTGATTGGGAATTGTTGCCGACACCGCCACGCGACCAGGGCACGGCAACCCGAGGCAACCGTCGCACCGTCGTTGCAGAGGTCGCTCCAGTCCGCGCGGGAGTATCGAGCTCCGACAAACTCGAAACTGTCGTCGTGACCGGGTCACGGATCAGCGCGGTCGACGTCTTCCAGCAAGGACCCCAACCAGTACGTGGTCTTCGCCGACGTGAAAACACCAGCTCCGCGCACGTCATCGACCGCGTCCGCACGCAGTTCGCCGACACAGCGCTATGGATCCCGGACCTGCGCCTGAAACCCGGGGAAGTCCGCAACGTCGAGGTCAAGCTCCCGGACAATCTGACGCGCTGGCGCGCCGTGGTCTGGAGCAGCGACGCCGACGACGGCTTCCACATGACCGACAGCAGCGTGGATGCCGGATTGCCCATCGAAGTGCGGCTCCAGGTTCCCACGCGCATTCACGAGGGCGATCGTTCCGTACTTGCAGCGAACTTTCGCAACGCGACGGCCGATGCACTGCGCCTGGCGACGACCCTGACAAGCCAGGGAAATGGGCCGCTGGACGAACGTTCCGAGCCGATGACCCTGCCCGGCGAAAGCCAACGTGGCATGCGTCTGCAGATCGCACCGACACGCCCCGGGGACCTTCTGATCACGGCCAGTGCATCCAACACGGCAGAAAGCGACGCGGTTGCACAGACGACCCTCGTCTCTGCGCCGATCGCCGCTGCAGGCAAGGCGCAGGCGGGATGGCTGGACACCGAACCGACCTTTCTTGATCTACCTCAGTTGCCACCGGGTGCGGTCAATGCGCACCTGCACCTGAGCATTCAACGGAACGACCGCGCCTTCGTCGAGCACTGGACCCGGAACCTTCGCGACTATCCGCATCGCTGCTGGGAACAGATGTTGAGCCGCGCGCTTGCCGCAGCGCTGGCAATCGAACGAGGACAAGGCGAGGCATGGTCGGATGCGGGTGCCGTCATCGCCGAAGCGCTCGATAACAGTGCCATCTTCCAGGGAGAAGATGGAGATTTCCGCTATTTCGCCTACAGCCCCGAATCAATGCACTATGCCGAACCAGCGCGTGAAATCGCCCTGACTGCATTCACCGTGAAAGCGCTCTCCCTGCTCAAGAGTCTGGACCACCCGGTCAACGAGGCCCTGATCGTGAAGGCAAGGGAATTCCTTGCCGGGCGCGCCAAGGAAGCGACTTTCGACGCCAGCTCCATCAACGACAGTGCCTTTGCATTCGGCGCTTTGGAAAAACTGTCCATCAGCGAAGTGGCCCCGCTTTGGGAACACTGGAAACTCATGTCCCCAATTGCACAGATCGCGGCTGCTCGCGCACTGGCAACGGCGAGGCATCCGCAAGCCAACGATGCGCTTCAGAGGATTCTCGCTTTCACGGTCGTGAGGGGAAAAGCGCGGATTCTTCGCCTGCCGCAAGATGGCGGACGCTGGATGAGTTCCGAACTTCGCGAACACTGCCGTCTGATCGAACTGCTGAACGAACATCCGGAACTGACCCGCGCACCGGTACTTCGGGAGTTGCGTTTGGGCCTGTCGGATCTGTATGCCGGTGGTCTGGACAGCATCGACACGCAAGCCGGAGCACATTGTCTGATTGCGTCGCGGCCTTTTCAGCGTGCGGATCGAGCCGCGACGGCTGAGATCGACGTGCAATTTGGTGAAGAATCGACGACTCTCGAAATCGCCGCCGCAGAGAGCATCGCCCGATGGCAGGCTCCGGTCAACGCCCAGGAACGTCTTGAATTGAAGTGGCGCGCGCCCGGGACCGATTCATTGAGTTTCGTCGCGGAGCTGCGCTACGACGAGGACGCCCGACATGCCAAGGCAGAAGCCGTTGGCTTGGCAATCGACCGGCGTCATCAAGTGTTACGCGACGGTGCGTGGACGAGCATGGACGAGCAAGCCGTTCGCGAGGGCGACTGGATCCGCGTCACCTTGACTGTGCATGTCAGCGCGCCCCGCTACTTTGTCGCACTCAGCGATTCCGTACCAGGCGGGCTACGTCCCACCGATCTGACCCTGAGCGGCGTTGCCGGGCTCGATCTGCAAGCCGTTTCGGATGAAGGCAGCTACTGGTTCCGTACGCGGCGCCTCGATCCGCTCACTCCACGCTTCTACGCAGAGTACCTGCCCCCAGGCACGCACGAAGTCCACTATTTCGCCCGCGCAGGCAACGCGGGCGACTATCTGAGTCCGCCTGCAGTTGCCGAACTGATGTATGGCAACGCCAGTCGTGCGCGAACTGCGGCCACTCGAATCCGGATCCACTCACTCGAATCAGCTACCGCGCGCTGACCTTGCACCTTGAAAAGCGACAATGTACCGGCCGCGGGAACGCGGCCGGTATTGTTTCGCGATGACTGGCGCTTCTTGCGATTATTTCGCGGCGCGCAGTTGCCGCGACAGCTTGTCGATGCGCGTGACGAGTGCGTCGACATCGGCCTTGGACGGGACACCCGCCCATGACAGGGCACGACCGATGCCTTGCTCGATCGTTGTTTCGGCATTGCGGCGCGCAGCCTTCAGCCGCTGCTGGACAGGCTTGAGGCGCGCATCGACGACGACCTTCACGTCGCTGCCGACCTGGCGCACGAGGGTCTCGCTGCGCTTCTGGAAGCCCTTGCCTTCAACCACGAGGGTTTCCAGCAATGCGTTGCCGCGCTTCTGCGCGATCGAAAACGCGCCGAGTCCGGCGAGCCAGAACCGGCGTGCCGGGTCAGTTGTTGTCGTCGCCGTTGCCATTGCCTTCGCGCGAATCTGTCTGCTCTTGATCTGCTTGCTCACGATGCGTCTCCTTGGGGGATTCTCGCCTCGGTTGGCGATGCATGGATCATCGCGGCTTGTGGTCGAGCTTTCACACTAGCGGCCTGTCGGGTTCCGCGGGGCGAGGCGGGAATCTGACGGCGTGAGGACAGTTGTTCGAGGGTTCGCAGGCCAATAGTGGTTCTTCACCAGGAATCGGCGAACCTGGATCGCGCAGGCGGATCTGCAGTCCGGGCAAGCCAAGGTCGGACCGGCTGCTTGGGACGCCTGAACAGGTACTGCCGATCCCAATCTGCTTTCTGCGTGCGGAGGGGGAAGCAGCCGAGCAAGCTCGGCTCTACGGGATCGATTTGTGAAGGTGCGAACGTACAGGCCCAGCCGCTGCCGTTTGGTCCCCTCTCGCTCCGGGAGAAGGTGCCGAAGGCGGATGAGGGAAAGATGCTGCGGATGGGTGCAGCCCGAATCGTGGGAATCTCTCCCTCATCCAGCGCTGCGCGCCACCTTCTCCCGAGGGGAGAAGGGAAGAGGCGTTGCAAGCTGTACCGTTTCCATTTCGCGCGCCGGAGGGAAAGCCAGCCGAGCAAGCTCGGCTCTACGTGGGAACGGGCCTACCAGTTCGGCCGGATCTGCGCGCTTTCCTGCTTGCGGTCCCAGGCACGCAGTTCGTCGCGGATGTGGGCGATGCCCTGGCGGCCGAGCGTATTGCGCTTCTCGTCGAGCACGCTGGCATCGAGCAGTTCGGCGAGCCGTTGCGCAGTGGGCAGCAGAGTGTCCCAGGCATCGAGCGCTGGCTGTGGCCCGGGCAGGACCATGAAGAACGTCACCCCCGGCGTGGCGAGTTCGTCGATGCGCGCCATGTCGAAATGGCCTGGCTTGACCAGGTTGGCCATGCTGAACACCGGACCTTGATCGTGCTTGCCGGCCAGCATGCGGTGGAAGATGCCGCGGTCACCGAATACGAGGCCGGCCTTCTCGGCGGCGACGACCAGGTCGCTGCCGGCAATCGTCTCGCCCGGCCGAGCACTCACGAACAGCGTGATGATGCGGTCGATCGGCAGATCCGGACGCACGCCAACCCGCGGCCGCAGCGGCGACACCGGTTCAGGCGCCAGCGAATTGCCGAGCAGGTCGAATTGCTCGCCGAGCGCCGGGTCGACAGGACCCGGCGTCCCCTGAGTACCTTCGAGCGTCGGCTCGACGCGCTCACCGGAAAGGCCGGGCGGCTTGCGCCTGCCCTGTCCTTGCTTCTTCGGGCGCCCGAAAAAATAGATCAGCGCGAGCACAACCAGACCGATGGCGAGAATGATGACGCGCATCTCGTTCGTGCCAAGGGCTTGCGGTTCCATTCCGATCTCCTGCGTTGCTCAGGCGGCACCGGCAAGTTTAGCTGCTTCGGCGAGATCCACCTGCACGAGCCGCGAGACGCCGGGCTCGCGCATGGTCACCCCACAGAGCTGGCTGGCCGCTTCCATGGTCGCCTTGTTGTGGGTCACGATGATGAACTGAACCCGGTCGCTCATCTCGGTGACCATCGCCGAGAAGCGACCGACATTGGCTTCGTCGAGCGGGGCATCGACCTCGTCGAGCAGGCAGAACGGCGCCGGATTGAGGCGGAATATCGAGAACACGAGGGCGACCGCTGTCATCGCCTTCTCGCCGCCGGAAAGCAGCGAAATCGAGGTGACCCGCTTGCCCGGCGGGCGCGCCATGATCGTGACCCCGGTCGAAAGCAGGTCCTCTCCGGTCAGTTCGAGATAAGCCTGGCCACCGCCGAACAGGCGCGGAAACAGTTCCTGCATGCCCGAGTTGACCTTGTCGAAGGTTTCCTTGAACCGCTGGCGAGTCTCGCGGTCGATCTTGCGGATCGCGTTCTCGAGCGTTTCCAGCGCCGTGGTCAGATCGGTCAGCTGCGCATCGAGGTAGGTCTTGCGCTGCGACTGCTCCTCGTACTCCTGGATCGCCGCGAGGTTGACCGGTTCAAGCCGGCGGATCTTGTGTTCGAGATCGACCAGGTCCGCCTGCCAGCGCGCGCCATCGACGTCCTCCGGCAGGGCGGCAAACAGCGCCTCGATCTCGAACCCGGCTTCGGTGATGGCGGTCACCAGCGCCTGTGCGCGCAGGCGCAGTTCCTGCTCACCCAGACGCAGGTCGGACAAGCGCTGGCGGTGCTCGGTCAAGGTCTCGGCGATTGCGTTGCGTTCGAGTTCCAGTCGACGCAGTTCGCCATCGCATTCCTCCACGCTTTTGCGCGCCTCGACCAGTTGCCGGTCCACGAGCAGGCGCTGGTTGAGACAGGCCTGGCGTTCGCTCTCGAGCGCCTCGAGCGGATCGCCGCTGGATTCCAGTTGTGCGACGACTTCCGCGCGCCGCGTTTCCAGTTGTGCAAGTTGCGTGTGCATGCGCTGCACGGACTGTTCGAGCGATGCGAGCGCCACCCGCCGCGACTCGACCGACAGTTCGGCCTGGTGACTGGCTTCGCGCGCCTCGCGCGCGTTCATCCGCGCTTCCTCGCGCGCTTCGAGCTTGCGCCGGCGTTCCGCATCCAGTTGCTGACGCAGTTGCTCCAGATCGCCCATGCGCGCAATCGCCGAATCCAGCCGACCGCGCGCCTCGCGCGCCTGCTCGCGATCCGCATCGAGTTTCGCAAGCAGATCGCCAAGTTCCGCATCGACGCGCAGCAGGCGCTCGCGCGCACCATCGAGGCGACCGCGCTGGCTCTGCAACTGGCCGGCAATTTCCGACAGGCGCCGATGGGCCACGTAGACTTCGCGCTGCGCATCGTCGCGCACACGTTCGGCTTCGATTCGCACGCCGCGCGATTCGTCTAGCTGGCGGGCATGCTCGTCGATCTCGGCCTCGAGCAGAACGACGCGTTCGCCGAGCGCGACGATCTCGCGCTCGCGCGCCAGTACGCCGACCTGCGAATCCTGCGCGCGGGCGATGCGAACGAAGCCGTGACCGAACCACTCGCCTTCAGCGGTGACCAGCGACTCGCCCACGCCCAGAGCGGGCGCCGCCGTACGCGCCGCCTCCAGCGATTCGACCGTGCGCACGCGCGCGAGCAAGCCGAGCGCCGCAGCGGGGCCACGCACATGGGCTGCGAGCGTGCCCGCGATCGCGGGCGCGCCATCGGTGTTGTCGAGCAGGGTCAGATCGGCATCGGCCAGGCCGCCCAGTTGTGAACCGAGAGTCTGCGCAGAATCGACCAGCACACCGTCGAGCCAACCCTGGAGCACGGTTTCCACCGCACGCTCCCAGCCTGCGTCCACGGCGAGGACTTCGCCAAGACGGCGTGCGTGAGCGAGTCCGGATTGTTCCAGCCATGCCTGCGCGGCGCCGCCATCCCCGGCCAGCGCTGCATGCTGCAGCGCTTCCAGCGACGCGAGGCGACCCCGCGACTTCTCGAGCTCGCCCCGCTTGCCGCTGAGCATGCCCTGCAGCTGGCGCTCGGCTTCGGTCAGCCGCTCCAGCTCGCTGCGACGCTCCTCGAGCGTCGCGCCCAGTGTTTCGACCTGTTCGCGCAGCGTCGTGTGTTCCTCGTCCATGCCTTCCAGCGCGCGGCCCAACTGGTCGAGATCGGCAGCCGCCTTCTCCGCTTCAAGCGTGTCGCGACGGCGATCGGCTTCGACGCACTGGCGATCCAGATAGTCCAGCCGGGTGCGCTCGATTTCCGCAGCCTGGGCGGCTTCGGAGCTGGATTTCGCGTAGGCATCCCATTGATCCTGCCACTCGCCAAGTCCTGCTTCGGCGACACGCAGCGCTTCGGTCGCCACCTCGACCGCCGCGTTCAGCGCATCGTGCTGCGGGGTCGAATCGGCCAGCGCCAGTTGCAGCACCTGGATCTGCGCCGCATCGGAAGCTATGTGCTCGGCGAGTTCGGCGTGGGCCCGGGTGGTCTCGTCACGCGTACGCGCAAGCTGTTCGGCAAGTACGCGGTTGTGCTGGATCTGCTGCTCGACCCGCGCGATCTCGGCACCGACCTTGTACACCTCGCCCTGGACCGCATTGAGCTGTTCGCTGGCGGCCACGTGCTGCTCGCGCCGGGTCTCGATCAGCGCTTCGCGCTGACGCTGCTCGGAAAGCTGCTGCTCGATCGCGAGTTCGGCCTGGCGCAATGCGCCGGACTGACCGTCGATCTCCGCCTGCGCCGCGCGCAAGGTCAAAGCCTTGAGTTCGGCTTCCTTGCGCTTGTGCTGCCCTTGAAACTCCTGCCAGCGTTCGGCTGCCCTCGCCTGGCGCTTGAGGTGCTCAAGCTGCTTGTCGACCTCGTCGCGCACATCGCGTACGCGATCCAGGTTCTCGCGCGTGGCCTTGATCCGGCTCTCGGTCTCCTTGCGCCGTTCCTTGTACTTGGAGATCCCGGCCGCCTCCTCCAGGTGCACGCGCAGCTGCTCCGGGTCGGATTCCACGATCTGGCTGATCATGCCCTGCTCGATGATCGAGTAGCTGCGCGGACCCAGGCCGGTACCGAGGAAAAGGTCGGTGATGTCGCGTCGACGACAGCGCGTGCCATTGAGGAAGTACTGCGACTGCCCATCGCGGCTGACGATGCGCTTGACCGAGATCTCGTTGTAGTGCGCGTACTCGCCGACGATCGCGCCATCGGAATTGTCGAATACGAGTTCGACCAGTGCCTGGCCGACCGGCTTGCGCGCGCTCGACCCCGAGAAGATCACATCGGTCAGCGCATCGCCACGCAACCGGCTCGCCGCACTCTCGCCCATGACCCAGCGGATCGCATCGATGATATTGGACTTCCCGCAGCCATTCGGGCCGACGACCGCGGACATGTTGGTGGGCAGGTGCAGCGTCGTCGGATCGACGAACGACTTGAATCCGGCGAGCTTGATGGTGGTCAGACGCATGACAGGACGATCTTCCGTGCAGGGTCGTGCTCAGCGTGCTGGCGCGACGGGTGGTTCAGTGGCCTGGGATTCGGCTGGTGCAGGTTGCACGGGAGTGTTCACTTCGATCTTCGCCTCCTCACGCAGTTTTTCCAGCCGGCGGTCGGCCAGTTGCATGAGCAGGTTGCTGCGGATGCTTTCCTTGACCTGCTCGAACTCCGGTGGTGCGAACGGTGTGGTCGCGGTGACGTGAACGACATGCCAGCCGAATTCGGTGTTGACCGGAACCTTGGAGGTTTCGCCCGCCTTCAGCCCGCTCACGGCCCGCGCCAACGGATCCGGCAGCTGGCCAAGGCGCACGCGCGCGAATGCGCGGGCCTGCAGCGCCTTCTCGCGCCAAGCCTCGAACACCTGGTCGAACGGTCGCGCGATTGCCTCGTCGGCGACAGCGAGCGCGGCTTGCTCATTGTCGAACAGGAGTTGGGCAAAGTCGTACTCGAGGTTTCCGGCGCGCGCGATCTGCTGGTCGTATTCGACCTTGAGCACGCTGTCGTCGATCGTCGACCCACTGCGGAACTTGCCGATCGTCGCGTTGGCGACGCCTTGCAGTCGGTTGATCTCGACTTCGGCAGCGAACAGCGGATCGGCGAAGTAGTTCTCGCGCCTGGCAGCCTGAGCAAGCAGGATGTAGTCGGTCAGTTCCTTGATCGCCTGCTCACGCTGCTCCGGAACGGCGAGATCGAGCTGTCGTTCCCTGGCCACGGCATCCAGCAGCACCTGCGGTACCGCCTGGCCGTTGACGGTCTGGGCGACCGGCAGACCGTCGGGCAAGCCCGCTTCGCGGTTGCCGCCGGAACAGCCAGCAAGCACCGCCACGACGCCTGCCAGGCACAGCAGGTTGCGCGCACCACGCACGAATTTCATTGCGAATCCTCCGGAGCGCGCGCGTCGATCACGAGCGCATGAATGTCTGTCTGCATGAGTTCCCCGAGCGCGGCATAGACTGCCCGATGGCGTGCCAGCGGCGGCTGGCCGCTGAACGCTGCGCTGACCAGTTTCACGCTGAAGTGGCCACGCCCGTCGCGGGCACCGGCATGCCCCGCATGCCGATGGCTGTCGTCATCCACACTGAGGGTGACGGGTGCGAAGCTGCGTTCAAGGCACTCGCGAATCGCCGCGACACGATCGATCACGGCAGCACCTTGCGAAACGGCCGGACACTGACCTCGTTGTACACATTGGCCGCCACGTAAGGATCGGCTTGAGCCCAGGCCTGGGCCGCAGCGAGATCACCAAACTCGGCGACGATGAGGCTGCCGGTGAACCCGGCTGGCCCGGGGTCTTCCGCATCGATGGCCGGGAACGGACCGGCCAGAAGCAATCGACCGGCTTCGCGCAGTTCGTGCAGGCGCGCGAGGTGCGCTGCGCGTGCAGACGAACGAAGCTCCTGCGATCCGGGATGGTCGGTGCCAAGAATCGCGTACCACATGCAAGGGATCTGTCGGCCACGGGAACGGGATATGTTAGCCCAAGCCTGCCCGGCGAATCTTCTGGACTTGCGCGGCGAATGGCCGTAGTCTTGCGCGCAAGCCAGCGGGGAGCGTTTCTTGCGCGCTTCCATCGCGGTACCGGCAAGCCGGTTATCGTTGCGCAGATCACCCGACGAGTCGTCGCCACGCCTCCGCCTGCGGAGAGACACCGGCGCCTTGGTCGATGATCGACTCGCCCGCTCAGAACCGATCAATCGCGCGTCGCCCCGGTGCATTCCAGCCGGATCGCGTCGCTGCGCTTCACGCGGATCCTGCGGCCCGGCTTGTTGCACTCGTAACGGAACAGACGTGGCGTTGGGCGCTCATGTGCAGCCCGTGCCATCGATCAACGGCATGGTATCGACGCGATTGTCGTCGCCCACGCTCAATGCCTGCGGTGTGGAGCCGTCGGGCGAACGCCATCAGCAGGATCCGGAAACGCGTCGCGCCGTGAGGCGCCGGCCGAGCGGATCGGACCATGAATACTCCTACAGCAGAACCCGAAAACCTGGTCGGCGACCACGCAACCGCGTTCGCACCGGTGCCTCAGCAGCAGGAAATGCCGCTGGCGATCGTGCGTGGCGAACCGGTGCTGCAGATGCCCCAGGATCTGTACATCCCGCCCGATGCACTGGAGGTGATTCTCGATGCATTCGAGGGTCCGCTTGATCTCCTGCTCTACCTGATCCGGCGCCAGAACCTCGATATTCTCGATATCCCGGTGGCCGAGATCACGCGTCAGTACATCGACTACATCGATCTCATGCACGAGATGCGCCTGGAGCTTGCGGCAGAGTATCTCGTGATGGCCGCGATCCTCGCCGAGATCAAGTCGCGACTGTTGCTGCCGCGCCCGCCGATGGCCGAGGGACTGGAAGACGATCCGCGCGCCGAACTCGTGCGCCGCCTGCAGGAGTACGAACGCTTCAAGCGGGCCGCCGCCGACATCGACGCGCTGCCGCGTCTGGAGCGCGACACCAGCCTCGTTGCCGCTTTCGTGCCGGACCGCAACATCATCCGCCTGCCGCCACCGGTGGATCTGCGCGAACTGCTGCTCGCGCTCAAGGATGTGATCAAGCGTGCCGAACTGTACGGCCATCACGCGATACAGCGTGAGGCGCTGTCGGTGCGCAATCGCATGAGTGACGTGCTGCGCCTGCTCGGCAGCGGAGAATTCCAGCGCTTCGAGAACCTGTTCGATATCGAGGAAGGACGCCGCGGTGTCGTCGTCACCTTTCTCGCCATCCTCGAACTGGCCAAGGAGCAGCTTGTCGAGATCACCCAGGGCGCACCGCTCGCGCCGATCTACATCAAGTCGCTGGCAACCACCGACGAACCTTTCCCTGACTGATGATCGAATCCAGCCACCTCAAGCGAATTCTCGAAGCCGCCCTGCTCGCGAGCAGCCACCCGCTTTCGCCAACCCAGTTGCTCGCGCTGTTCGGCAACGAGGAAATGCCCAGCCACGACGACGTGGCGCGCGCGCTGGCCGATCTGCAGACCGACTGCGAAAGCCGCGGCATCGAACTGGTGGAAGTCGCATCGGGTTTCCGCTACCAGGTGCGCGCAGACGTGCATGGATGGGTCGCCCGACTGTGGACCGAACGCCAGAGCCGCTATTCGCGTGCGTTGCTCGAGACGCTCGCACTGATCGCGTACCGCCAGCCGATCACCCGCGGCGAAATCGAACAGATCCGCGGCGTTGCGGTTTCGACCCATATCGTCAAGACGCTCGAAGAGCGCGACTGGGTGCGCGTGGTCGGTTACCGCGACATGCCCGGCAAGCCCGCGCTGCTTGGCACGACGCGCGGCTTCCTCGACTACTTCAATCTGAAGTCGCTCGACGAACTGCCGGCGCTCAGCGATATCCGCGACTTCGAAGACCTCGATCCGCAACTGGACCTCGCCCCAGGCGAGGGCAACGTTGTGCCGCTGGTCCTGGCTGCCGATGCGCAGAGGCTTGCCGAGGTCGCCCAGGAATTTCCGGGCACCGAAGACGCGCAAGCGATTTCCGACGCGTTCGATGGCGCCGCGCACCCCCCACTTTCGTCGCCCACCGCAGCCGGTGGCGACTCCACGGAGCAAGACCCATGACCTCCCCCGTACGCAACGTACTGTCCTTGAAACGCGCCGCAGCCGATGCGAATGCGCCAGTGACGGAGGAGCGTCTGCACAAGGTGCTCGCCACCGCCGGCCTCGGTTCGCGACGAATGCTCGAACACCGGATCGAGGCGGGCGAGATCCAGGTCAACGGTGCCGTAGCCTCGCTTGGACTCGGCGTGCGTCCTGGCGATCGCGTCGAAGTCGACAGCAAGCGCTTCGTCGTCATCAACGACAGCGCCGAACACGCCCAGGTCATCGCCTACCACAAGCCCGAAGGCGTCGTCACGACGCGCGACGACCCGGAAGGTCGCCCGACGGTTTTCGAAAAGCTTCCGCGCCTCAAGGGCGCACGCTGGATCGCGGTCGGCCGCCTGGATATCAACACGACCGGGCTGATCCTGCTGACCACCGACGGCAATCTCGCCAATGCGCTGATGCATCCAAGCTCGGAGCTTGAGCGCGAATACATCTGCCGTGTGCACGGCGAGGTTCCGGACGACGTCATCGAACGCCTGCGCAGTGGAGTCGACCTCGACGATGGCCCTGCCCATTTCGATGAAATCGCGGTCATCAGTCGCGGTGGCAGCCACTCCTGGTTCCGGGTCGTGATCCGTGAAGGCCGCAATCGCGAAGTTCGGCGCATGTGGGAAGCCGTGGGCCTCATGGTCAGCCGGCTCAAGCGCGTGCGCTACGCGAACGTCGAACTGCCGCGCCTGCTCAAGCGCGAGCACAGCGTCGAACTGGACGCCGACCAGGTCAAGTCGCTGCGTGATCTGGTTGGCGCGGGGGAATCCGAGCCGCGCCTGACCCTGGCTCCGGTGATCGGACAACGACGCGCCACCCCCACCGAATTCAGGCCTGATCCGAACAACCAGCAGGCATGGACCAGCACGCGCAGCGACGAGTCGCGCGAGTTCGCCGCCTTCGATCGCATCCGCGACGACGGCTGGCGCGCGCCCTCCGCGAACAAGGGCAAGCGATCGCGCGGCGGAGGCGGACCACGTCCGAGCAAGCCGCGGCCAAACCGCCAGACCAGCGGGTCGCAGTATGTCGACCCCGGACTCAATCCAGCCGTATTGCGCAGCTGGTTTCCCGATGCACCGGGCGCGGGTGGGCGCAAACGCCATCCAGGTCAACGTGGACCGGGCGGAACTCCCGGCGGCCCGCGCGGCGAAGCCAATGGCAATGTCGCCCCCGGCAATCGCCCACCGCGCAGCAATGCCCCGCGCGACGATACGCGCGGCAATCGCCCGCCGCGCGGCAATGCGCCGCGCGATGACGCACACGGCAATCGCCCGCCGCGCAGCTATGCCCCGCGCGATGACGCATTCGGCAACCGCCCGCCGCGCAGCAATGCCCCGCGCGATGACGCACACGGCAATCGCCCGCCGCGCAGCAATGCCCCGCGCGATGACGCACACGGCAACCGACCGCCGCGCAGCAACGCCCCGCGCGATGACGCACACGGCAACCGCCCGCCGCGCAGCAACGCCCCGCGCGATGACGCGTTCGGCAACCGTCCGCCACGCAGCAACGCCCCGCGCGATGACGCATTCGGCAACCGCCCGCCACGTGGCAATGGCCCACGCGATGACGCGCACGGCAACCGCCCGCCGCGCGCCAACCCGCCCAGGGACGACTCATTCGGAAACCGCGCTCCGCGCGGCGAAGGCAATCACGGCAATGTCTGGGGCAATCGCGGCAACGCCGCGCCGTCAGGCGGCAACAATCCGCGTGGCAATGCCGGTCCCGCACGCGGCAACAACAGCCCGCGAAACGACGGCCAACGCCGCAACGAGGGTGGTCCGCGTCCGGGCAATCGTCCCTCAGGCAACCGCCGCGGACCAGGACCGCGGCGGCCACAGTAATCGCGCAATGAAAAACGGCGGGGCTTTCGCCCCGCCGTTCCGGTCGAACGTGCGCTGCAGGATCGATCAGTCGAGCTTGATGCCCTTCTTGTTGCTGTCACGACGCTTGCGTTCCTTGGCCGCATAGTCGGCTTCGCAGCCACCCTTTTCGACCATGACGCAGCTCAGGTAGTCGGTGACTTCCACGAGTACCGCGCGGATGGCCTTGCCGGCCGGGGTGTTCTTCTCGCTGGCCAACGCGCCACCGAATCCACCGCGCGAAACACCGACCGCGACGCCGCCGCTGGCCGCGCGCGCTTCCACGGTGCGCGAGAAGTCGACTTCGCCCGTAGTCGCATTGACCACGCGCACGTCGACGGCGATGTACGCCTCACTCTTCTTGCCGCCGAGCGAGATGCCCTTCACCGTGATGCCACCACCGGTGCTGGCCGCGTTTTCCTCGTACGAGGTCACCGTGCCCATCACGAGATAGTCGGCCCCCGTCAGTCTGCCGATCGCCGCACCACTGCCGGAACGCACGCGTCCGGAAGCGGCCAGGTTCTGTTCTTCGAGGACTTTCTCGAGCTTGGCACGCTCCACGACGCGGAAACTGCCGGTGCTCGACAACTCGTTGGAGAGCATGCCCGAAAGCTCCCAGCCCACGCCGCCACGCCACCAGGCCGCGCCCGATTCGTTGCGGAACTCGGCCACGCCGAGCGCCGGCTTGCCGCTCTGCGCGGCTGCGTTGAATGCCAACCCCAGGCCGGCGACAGCCAGCGAGGCGATGATTACGAACTTCTTCATGATTTTGACTCCCGTTGGATACGCTTCTGACCCGCCCCTCGTCGAACCAGGCGATCCGTCGCGACTTGTACGCACGTGCGTCGCACCCGGTGCGACCTGCACTTTCGCGCCGTCCAATCCGCCACCTGCCGAACGATTGCGGCGCATTCTATCAGGGCTAGCGACAGGAAACGCCTATGCGGTCGACGCGCCGTGCGGCCACGCGTCACGCTGCGGGAGTCGATTCGATCACGTTCCTGGCCAACCCAGGTTGCCCGGAATACCTGGACCGTTCGCATGCGCATCGACCCGCAGACTGCGCGACAGCGCGTTGCGGAGAGTCCGCAGGCAGCCGGCCGAATGGTCCGAGCGTTTGCGGATAACCACGCGGAAACATGAAGTTAACCGGATCGCCATGACGACCCGATAGTCTGGGGGCCTGTCCATCCCGCGAGCAGCATCATGCCTAGCCAACGCCTCACCGAAGTGGATATCCTCGGCTACCGGATCGATCGCATCGACGCCCCGGACTCGCCCGCCTGGGAAGTCCTGGCCCCCGAAAACGCCGCGGTCCTGGCCCGCTTCGCGGATCGGGAATCCGCCGAACGCTTCATCATCCTGCGCGAACTGCGTGCGATCGAGTTGCGTCCGCGCAATGCCGCCTACTGACTGCGGCGTGCGCTGCGTGCCTTGCCTGGATTGCGAATTCCGATCAAAGTGGCGGCAGAGACGTTGCGGAGCCGCCCTGCTTGAATCAGCCCCTATTCCTGCACAATCCGCGCTGTTCGAAGTCGCGCGCGGCGTTGGCCCTGCTCGAACAGGCCGGCATCGCGCCGGCCATCGTCAACTACCTTGAAGTCCCGCCAACCGCGGCAGCGATAGAACGTATCCTCGACCTGCTCGGCATCGCCCCTCGCGAGCTCATGCGCCGCGATGAAGACGTGTACCACAGCGAAGGACTCGCCGACCAGGCGCTCGGACCTGCCGAACTCATAGATGCCATGGCGCGCCACCCGCGCCTGATCCAGCGCCCGATCTTCATCGCCAATGGCAAGGCAGTCATCGGGCGGCCGCCGGCGGCGGTCCTGGACATTCTCTGATGGACAAGCTGCAGGCCATGCAACTGTTCACGCGTGTTGTCGATGCCGGCAGCTTTACCGCTGGCGCCGAACAGATGGGAATATCCCGAGCGCTGGCAAGCAAGCTCATCCAGACCCTCGAAGACAACCTCGGCGTGCGCCTGCTGAATCGCACGACGCGACGCATCAGCCTGACCGATCCGGGCAAGAGCTACTACCAACGCGCGAGCGAGATCCTCGTGCAGTTGGCCGAAGCGGAAGCCGAGGCGGCCGAGTTGCAGGTCGAGCCGCGCGGACGCATGCGCGTCAGCGCGCCGATCTCGTTCGCAGTGCGTCACCTTGCGCCCGCGCTCGCGGATTTCCAGCGCCGTTTTCCACGCGTGGAACTCGAGTTGGGGCTCAACGATCGACTCGTCGACATCGTCGATGAAGGTTACGACCTGGCAATCCGCATCAGTCGTCTCGCCGACTCGAGCCTGGTTGCACGACGCATCGCCTCGGCGAGCATGGTCGTGGTCGCCTCACCGGAGTACCTTGCGCGCGCCGGCACGCCGAACCATCCGGACGAACTCGCCGGGCACAGCCTGCTGATCTACACGTTGACCCCGAAACCCGAGGAATGGACCTTCGTTCGCGGCGCCGAAACCGTAGCGGTCCGGCTCAAGGGCCGGCTTTTCGTCAACAATGGCGACTACATCGAGGCTGCCGCGATCGGTGGCGGCGGCATCGGCCTGCTGCCGACCTTCATCGCATTCGATGCGCTCAAGAAGGGTCGCCTCGTGCAGGTGCTCGGCGAGTGGCCAGTCCCGGATATCGGCATCCATGCCGTGTACCCGCAAACGCGCGCGTTGCCGGCGAAGACACGCGTGCTCATCGATTTCCTCGTCGAGCGTTTCGGACCGGTGCCGTGCTGGGAGAAGGAATGCAACGCGACCCGAACCGCCGGAGCGAGATTGCTCAAGGCGAGAGCATGAACGCGTCGGCGTCCATCCACGCCGGAAAGCGCTCGCGATGTGCGGCCAGCGCCTGCGCGTCCAGGGTCACGCTCACGACCTGCTCATGCGCGCCCAGTTCGACGACTGGCTGGCCCAGGTAGTCCAGCACCGCGCTGTCACCTGCGTACGCCAGTTCGTTGCCGTCGATTCCGACGCGATTGACGCCGACGCAATAGCAGAGATTTTCGATCGCGCGCGCGCGCAGCAGCGTCGACCAGGCATGTCGGCGTGGCGCCGGCCAGTTCGCCACGAACACGAGCAGGTCGTAGTCGAAACGCCCGCTGCGCTGATCGTAGCGATTGCGCAGCCATACCGGGAAACGCAGGTCGTAGCAGACCTGAGGACAGATGCGCCACCCCTTCAGTTCGACGACGATGCGATCATTGCCGCCAAGGTAGCGTTCGTGTTCGCCCGCCATGCGGAACAGGTGGCGCTTGTCGTAGGTTTCGAAGCTGCCGTCGGGACGCATCCAGATCAGGCGGTTGACGCATTTCTCGCCCTCGCGGATGACCAGACTCCCGGTGACCACCGCGTCGATCTCCGCGGCAATCGAGCGCAACCAGCGTAAGCCTTCGCCGTCCATCGCTTCGGCGTTGCCGAGCGTTTCATTCGTGAACCCCGAGAGAAAGGTTTCCGGCAGCACGACGAGATCGCCCTTTCCGGCCAGCGACCGCACGAGGGAACCGTAGTACGCGCGATTCGCGGCGGCATCGTGCCAGCGCGTTGCGCCCTGGACCAGCGATACGCGCAACGGGTCAAGCGTCATTGTCTCAGCCTCGGAGTTTGCACAGGCGCTCGGCGCCCGCGCGCAGGATGTCATCGGACTTCGCGAAGCAGAACCGGATCAGGCGCTGTTCGGGTGGTGGCGATTCATAGAATGCCGACAGCGGAATCGCGGCGACGCCGGCGTTCCTGACCAGCCATTCGCAGAATCCCAGATCGTCCATGTCGCTGATGGCCGAATAGTCGACCACCTGGAAATACGCACCGCCGACTGGCAACAAGCGGAATTTCGAGCCAGCAAGCAGTGAACGGAAAAACTCGCGCCTGGCCTGATAGAACGCCGGAAGCTCCAGATAGTGCTCGGGCAGTTTCTCGAGAACCTCTGCGAGCGCAATCTGTGCCGGCGTGAACGTACAGAACGTCAGATACTGATGCACCTTGCGGAACTCGGCGCTCAGCGCACGCGGGGCCACGCAATAGCCGACCTTCCAGCCGGTGCAGTGGTAGGTCTTGCCGAACGAGCTGACCACGAAGCTGCGCGCCGCCAGTTCAGCATGCCGCAGCACGCTCTGATGGAGCGCGCCGTCGAACACGATGTGTTCGTAGACCTCGTCGGAAAGCACGAATATCCCGGTGTCGCGCGTGATCGCGGCGAGCGCATCGAGATCCGCGGCACTGAGCACCGATCCGCAGGGATTGTGCGGGGAATTGACCATGATCATGCGCGTGTGCGGAGTGATCGCGTCGCGCACTTTCTGCCAGTCCACGGAGAAATCGAGCGGATTCAGTGCGACATGCACGGCCACGCCACCATTGAGTTCGATCGCTGGTTCGTAGCTGTCATAGCAGGGATCGAGCACGATGACTTCGTCACCCGTGCGGACCACGGCGGCGATCGCCGCGTACAAGGCTTCGGTGGCACCCGAGGTCACCGTCACTTCGGTGTCGGCATCGACCTTGCGCCCATACAGCGCATGGGTCTTGCGCGCGATCTGCTCACGCAGGGCCGGCCAGCCGGTCATCGGCGCATACTGGTTGCGGCCCGCGTTCATCGCCTCGTTCAGCGCATCGCGAAGACGTTGCGGGCCATCGAAATCCGGAAATCCCTGGCCGAGATTCACTGCGTCGTGGGTCGCCGCGAGCTGGCTCATGACCGTGAAGATCGTCGTGCCGACTTTCGGAAGCTTCGTTTCGATCTGCATCGCAACCCGTTGTTTGACTGGGAAATCGGCCTCCGATCCTAGCACGCTCATAGGGTGACGGGACTGCCGGGAATCGCGCCCCACCGGCGAGAATCGCAAATTCTTCGCGCCCCGGCTTGCGCGATCGACGTCGCGCAAAGCCACATCTTCGTCGGGTTACACGGTTTCGCCGGGCGTGCCGAGAATCACGCGATTCACGCGCTGCACGAACGCCGCCGGATCGTCGAGCTGGGCGCCCTCGGCGACCTGGGCCTGTTCGAGCAGGAGCAGGGCAAGATCGAGCGCCCTGACCGCATCGGCTTCGGCCGCAAGACGTGCCAGCAGTGCGTGACCTGGATTGATTTCCAGTACCGGAGCGGTGTCCGGCGTGTCGTGGCCCGCCTGCTTGAGCATGCGCCGCAGATGCAAGGCCATGTCGTATTCGTCCAGGACCAGGCACGACGGCGAATCGGTCAGCCGACGGCTTACCTTGACGTCACGCACGCGTTCGCCAAGCAGCTCCTTCAGGCGTGCGACGAGCGGCGCTGCCGCCTCCTCGTCGGCCTTGTGCTGTTCGGTGGCGGCAGGATCCAGTTCCATGTCGCCCTTGGCGACATGCCGAAGCTTCTTGCCCGCGTATTCAGTGAGATAGCCCGCCATCCATTCGTCGATGCGTTCGGACATCAGCAGCACCTCGATGCCACGCGCCTTGAGCGCCTCGATCTGCGGGCTGCCCTTGGCCGCGGCATGCGAGTCCGCGGTGACGTACCAGATCGCGTCCTGGCCGGCCTGCATGCGACCAACATAGTCGTCGAGGGATACGGTAGTGGCCGCGCCTTCGGATTTGGTCGAGGCGAAGCGCAGGAGTTTCGCGATGCGCTCGCGGTTGCTCGCATCCTCGGCAATGCCCTCCTTGAGGACGTTGCCGAATGCGCTCCAGAATGTCGCGTACTTCTCCGTCTCGCCACCGGCGAGCTTGTCGAGCAGGTCGAGCACGCGCTTGACGCAGGCGCCACGGATGCGTTCGACCTGTCGGTTCTGCTGCAGGATTTCGCGGCTCACATTGAGCGGCAGGTCATCGGAATCGACCACTCCGCGCACGAACCGCAGGTACGCGGGCAGCAGCTGTTCGCTCGCGTCCATGATGAAGACGCGACGGATGTAGAGTTTGAGTCCCTTGCGCTCCTCGCGCCCGCCCATGAAGTCGAACGGCGCCTTTGCCGGCAGATAGAGCAGCGAAGTGAAGTTCTGGTTGCCCTCGACCCGGTTGTGCGTCCACGCCAGCGCGTCGCTGAAATCATGGCTGAGCGTCTTGTAGAACCCCTGGTAGTCCTCGTCGACCAAATCGTTCTTCGCGCGCGTCCACAGCGCCGACGCGGAGTTGACCGTATCCCATTCACTGGTGGGCTTGCCGTCGGCCTCCTTGGGCATGCGAATCGGAAATGCGATGTGTTCGGAGTAGCGGCTGATCAGGCTCCGCAGCTTCCAGCCATCGAGAAACTCGTCCTCGTCGGGCTTCAGATGCAGCGTGACGGTCGTGCCACGACGTGCCAGATCGACATCTTCGAGCGTGTACTCGCCTTGCCCCGTGCTTTCCCAGCGCACGCCTTCCTCGCTGCCCGCACGACGGCTCGTCACGCTGACCCGATCGGCAACGACAAACGCCGCGTAGAAGCCGACGCCGAACTGGCCGATCAGGTTCGCATCGGCCTTCTTTTCGGCCGACAGCGACTCCAGATAGCGGCGCGTGCCAGAACTGGCGATCGTGCCGAGGTTGGCGATGATCTCGTCACGACTCATGCCGATGCCGCTGTCGTGCACGCTCAGCGTCCGCGCTTCGCGGTCGAGCGTGATCTCGATGCGCAACTCGGCATCGTCGGCAAGCCATTCGGGATGCGCGATCGCCTCGAAGCGCAGCTTGTCACACGCATCGGAGGCATTCGAGACGAGTTCGCGCAGGAAGATCTCCTTGTGCGAATACAGGGAATGGGTGACCAGATGCAGGACCTGGGCGACCTCGGCTTCGAACTTGCGGGTTTCCGTGGTGGCACTCATGCTTGGCGGGCCTCGTTGATTCCAATGCTGGCCCGCGGATGGGGTCAAGCGGGCGGTTTTTCAACACCCGCCAGCCGCCCGACCCTGAGGCCAAGCTGGCTTGGCAGGCTTTGAAAGGCGTCCGCGATGGCGCAACCGGGCGCGCTTGGTGCTACGTCGATCGACCAAGGCGCACACGCCAGAGTCGGCAGATGATCGGCCGCGGGCTCATGGGGCAAGTTCCGCAGCACATCGGCCAGTCAGTCGAAGGCGCAATGGGAATCCTGTAAACGCCGCCTCTCAGCAGGACAGATCGTGACCCAAGGCGAGCGAATTACGGCGGGCGCCTCGAGATCATCCTCAACATCAAGAGTGGCGAACAACAGATTGATTTAGAGCGCTATCTTGACTGCTTCCGCGGACCCGACGTGAGCAGCGTTGGCACACACCGAAACCAAGGGGCACAACCACCGGGTGCCGAGCGGCGCAGTCGCGATTGGCTGGTCCGCCGGGCGAGGCCTACCCGTGGCCACGATTGCCGCGAAGGGTTTCGTGGCTCGTCATTCAATTGAATAGCTGGCCTCTGTAAGCGTCAGCCCTACACACCAATGGCCGGCCACGTGCAGTCAAGCGCGGGCTCACAAAAAAACAATGCGGCCGTCTTGCGACGGCCGCATTGCTGACGAGGAGCACAGACGCGACTCGATGCTCCAAGATGAAACTGGTCAGTCCTTCGCGGTGATCGGCGTACCCAGATCTTCCTTGATGCGCGCCTTCTTGCCCTGCAGACCGCGCAGGTAGTAGAGCTTCGCGCCACGCACCGCACCGCGGCGCTTGACGACCACCGAATCGATGACCGGACTGTGCGACTGGAACACGCGCTCGACGCCGGTTCCGTGCGAAATCTTGCGCACCGTGAACGCGGAGTTCAGACCGGCATTCTTCTTGGCGATGACCACGCCTTCGTACGCCTGCACACGTTCGCGATTGCCTTCCTTGACCTTGACGTTGACCACGATCGTGTCGCCCGGACTGAACGCGGGCATCGTGCGGGTCATCTGTTCGGCTTCGAACTGCTGGATCAGGTTGCTCATGGCATTCACCAATTTCGATAGTTTTGTCGTGACGGACGAATCCACCCGCCCTGCTATTCAATCCCCGCCCGGTGTTCCCGGCGGAATTCCTCAAGCAGCGCTCGTGCTCCCTCATCGAGTTGCACACGCGCCAGCAAATCCGGTCGCCGCAACCAGGTGCGCCCAAGCGCCTGTTTGCGTCGCCAGCGGCGTATCGCCGCGTGATCTCCCGACAACAGCACCGCCGGCACCTTGCCGAATGCGTCCTCGACCGGTCGCGTGTAGTGCGGGCAATCGAGCAATCCGTCGGTAAACGAATCCTGCTCGGCGGACTGCGCATCATTGAGTGCGCCATCCTGCAAACGCCCGACCGCATCGATCACGATCGCTGCTGCCAGTTCGCCGCCGGAAAGCACGTAGTCGCCGATTGAAACCTCCTCGTCGACCATGTTCTCCAGCAAACGCTCATCCACTCCTTCGTAGCGTCCGCACAGCAGGATCAGCCGATCCATGCGTGCATAACGCACTACCGTTTCCTGCGTGAGCCGCGCTCCCTGCGGACTCAGGTACACCAGCTTCGCCGGCTCGGGTTCCGCGCGAACCGCGTTGATCGCGGAGCGCAGCGGCTCGATCGCCATGAGCATTCCCGGACCACCGCCGCAGGGTCGTTCATCGACGCTGCGATGCCGGTCGCTGGCGAAATCGCGCGGGTTCCAGGTCCTGACCCGGATCAGACCGCGCTCCTGCGCCCTGCCAACCACGCCGATCCTTGCGCAGTCTTGGATGAACTCCGGAAACAGCGTGATGACGTCGATGCGCATCGCGCGTAGTCCCGGATCTAGAACTCCGGATCCCAGTCGACCGTCATGCGGCGCGCATCGAGATCCACAGCTTTCACGTAGTCATCCAGTACGAACGGCAACAAGCGTTCGCGCTCGCCATCCCTGACCACGATCACGTCGTTGGCACCGGTCGCGAGCAGATGAGAGATCCGCCCCAGCGAGGTTCCTTCGACAGTGAAGACCTCGAGTCCTTCGAGATCGCTCCAGTAGTATTCGTTCTGCTTCGGGTTCGGCAACAACGAACGCCGGACCTTGATCTCGGTACCGATCAGTGCCGCCGCCCGATCGCGATCGGCGACCCCGGGCAGCACCGCAACGATGCCCTTTCCCTGCGCCCTGCCGCGACAGCCGTCGATCTCGCTGATACCAGCTGGCGAACTGAGCAGCCACGGCTGATAGCGGAAGATCTGCGTACGCGGCTCGGTGTAGGACTCGAGCTTTACCTCACCTGCGACACCGTGTAGGCCAACGATCCTGCCCAGCAGGATCAGGCGCTCACCCGGTGCAGCCTCCACGTCGCTCAGGCAGCTTGCGCCTGCTTCGATGCGGTCTTGTACAGCGCCTTGACCTTGTCGGTCAGTTGCGCACCTTGTCCGATCCAATGCCTGACGCGCTCGACATCGAGCTGCAGCGGCACATCCTTGCCTGCGGCGACCGGGTTGTAGAAGCCGAGGCGCTCGATATTGCGACCGTCGCGGGCGTCGCGCTGGTCGGCAACCACGATGTGGTAGAACGGACGCTTCTTCGCGCCGCCGCGGGAAAGGCGAATCTTGACCATGGTATCTCTCTGATATTCCAGGAATTTCCGACGCGGATCGCAGGCACAAGCCGGGCCGGGTCGAGGGAGCCGCGCATTGTAGCGGTTTTCGCCAAAAATGGAAGGAGCGAGGGGCTAGGGGCTAGGGACGAGGGGCGAGGGCGCAAGTACGAAGGCGTTCCGCCGGCAACTCATCAGAGCGCGCCGGCGAGCGCATCTCGCTTTGCTGTACTCCGATGCGGACAGACCCACTCCGACAACGTTCGTACTTGCGCCCTCGCCCCTAACCCCTAGGAGCCTGCGCGGCAGAAGCCAACTCGGTGAGGATTGCGCGACAATCACCCGATGACGACCTCGTACCTGCCGTACCACCCCGATCAAGCCCACTTGCTGCCGGTGTCGGCGGCGGACTGGCTT
>Ga0307505_10001148_pt1 | contig 23162 bp, 16 predicted proteins | sample 23_S_MG_FD_202183 | JGI IMG/M metagenome (GOLD analysis project Ga0307505, IMG submission 202183) | Soil microbial communities from Populus trichocarpa stands in riparian zone in the Pacific Northwest, United States - 23_S | ecosystem: Environmental > Terrestrial > Soil > Riparian zone > Trees...
AGCAACGTCGGCATCGTGCAGTTCGCCGAGCGCCTCACTCCCCGAGAGGAATACGAAGCGCTCCGCGACTTCGGGCTTGGCACCGCCACCGGCATTCCGTACTCGGCGGAGGCCAGCGGAACGCTGCGCCCTCCCGCGCAATGGTCGCGGCAGTCGCCGGCGTCGCTCGCGATGGGGTATGAGACCGCGGTGACGCCGCTCCAGCTCGCGCTGGCGTACGCCGCCATCGCCAATGGCGGGGAGCTGCTCGAGCCGCGTCTCGTGTCCGAGATCCGCACCGCCGACGGCCAGCTGGTGTACCGGGGCGAGCGGCGCGTCGTGCGCCGCGTGATGGCGCCGAAAACCGCACAGACGGTGCGGCAGCTGCTGGCGGGGGTGGTCCAGACCGGCACCGCCACCCGTGCCGACCTCGCGAGCTACACGATGGCCGGCAAGACCGGCACGCCGCGTCGTGTGGTGGGGGGTCGCTATGCGCCGCGCCAGTACAACCCGAACTTCGTGGGTCTCTTTCCCGCCGACGACCCGCAGCTGGTGGTGGTCGTGAAGATGGTCAACCCGAAGAGCAGCATCTATGGCGGCCGCACCGCCGCGCCCATGACGAAGACCATCGTCGAAGCGGCGCTGGCCTCGCGCGACGCGGCCATCGACCGCGGGCGCCTCTCGAGCTCCGAGGCGCGCCCGGTGCAGGCCGGGCGCGAGGTGGCCGTCGCGGCGGTGGCGCCGGGTGCACGCCGCGCCCCGGCGCCGGACAGCACGGTCCGTCCGGTGCTGCTGTCCCTTCCGGCGCGCCCGGCACGCAAGGCGGCGGAGCCGCCGCGCCCCGTGCCGAATGTGCGCGGGCTCACGTTGCGCGAGGCGGTCCGATCCCTGCACAATGCCGGCTTCCGCGTGCAGCTTGCTCCCGGCGGCTCCTCACCGGTCGTCACGGAACCCACTCCCGGCTCGGTGGCCGCGGCCGGCTCGCTCGTCCGGCTCCGTCACTCCCGCTAGATGACCATCCCGATCGAACGCATCACGGCGGCACTCTCCGCCGCGAACCTGCTTGTCGAGGTTCGCGGCACGCTGCCCACAGTGGTGAGCGAGGTGACCGATGACAGCCGCCGGGTGGTGGCCGGCGGGTTGTTCATCGCCGTGAAGGGGAGCGAGCGAGACGGCCACGCGTACCTCGATGCCGCGCGGGAACGTGGCGCCTCCGCCGCGATCGTGGAAACCGCGCGCCAGACGTCGCTGCCGGCGATCGTCGTGCGCAACGGGCGACTGGCCGCCGCCACCGCGGCGGCCGCCGCCTTCGACTTCCCGGTGCGGCGAATGCGCCTCGTCGCGGTGACCGGCACGAACGGCAAGAGCACCACGGTGCACCTCATCCGGCATCTGCTGGATCGGGGCGACGCCCGCGCCGCGTCGATCGGCACGGTTGGCGTCCTGGTGGGAAGCGCCGGCGAGCCGCTTCTGGACGATCCGGGACTCACGACGCCCGGACCCATCGAGCTCCAGCGCATCCTGCGAACGGCGGCAGACAGTGGCGTGCGGGACGTCGCCATGGAGGTCTCGTCGCACGCCCTCGACCAGCGCCGCGTGGACGGCATCGCGTTCGAGTCGGCGGTGTTCACGAACCTCACGCGCGACCATCTCGACTACCACAGGACGATGGACGCGTACTTCGCGGCCAAGGCGCGGCTGCTGGAGTATCTCGCTCCCCACGGCACGGTCATCGTCAATGGCGACGACCCCGCCTGGCGCGCGCTCGCCACGGACCGTCGCAAGGTGAGCTTCAGCACCCGCGCCGCCGCGGAGGTCCACTCCGCCGACACGGTCTTCTCGTCCACCGGCTCCCGGTGGCGGCTCGTGATCGGTCACGAGAGCGCCGACGTTCACCTGCCGCTGATCGGCGATTTCAACGTCGCGAACGCGCTCGCCGCGGCGGCGGCCGCCTACGCGCTCGGCATGCGCACCGCGGAGATCGCCGCCCGGCTCGGCACCGTGCCGCAGGTGCCCGGGCGGCTCGAGGTGGTGCATGCCAGCCCCACCGTGCTCCGCGACTATGCCCACACTCCCGACGCGCTGGAGCGCGCCATCGCCGCCGTGCGGCCCTTCGCGACCGGGCGGGTGATCACGGTGTTCGGCTGCGGCGGCGATCGTGACAAGGGCAAGCGACCGCAGATGGGCGCGGTGGCCGAGCGCCTCTCGGACCATGTGATCGTCACCAGCGACAACCCGCGCACCGAGGACCCCGAGCGGATCCTCGACGACATCGTCGCCGGGATGCAGGGCGGCCATCACGAGCGGGTGGAGGATCGCCGCGCCGCGATCGCGCGCGCACTCGAGCAGGCCGGAGCGGACGATGTCGTCCTGCTCGCGGGCAAGGGCCACGAGACCTACCAGATCCGCGGCACCGAGAAGCTGCCCTTTGACGAGCGCCTGATCGTCGCCGAGCTCAGCGGGGTGCGCGCGTGAGCGGCGACACCACCGAGCTGACGCAGCCGTCGGATTTCTGGACGGCCGACCGGGTGGCAGAGGCGCTGGGCCCGCTGCTGCGCCAGTCCGCGAAACCCTCGGCGCAGCGCTTCGCACGGGTCTGGAGCGATACCCGGACCCTACGCGAGGGTGACCTGTTCGTGGCGTTGTCCGGCGAGCGGTTCGACGCGCATTCGTTCGTCGCCGACGCCGTCCGGGCCGGCGCGCGCGGCGTGGTGGTGTCGAACCCCGCCGCGGCCGCGGAGCTGGCGGTTCCGGTCTACGAGGTCCCTGACACGCGCGTCGCGCTGGGCGCGCTCGGCACCTACCGGCGCCGCCAGTGGCGCGGGACCGTGGTGGGCGTGGTGGGCACGAACGGAAAGACCAGCACGAAGGAGCTTCTGCGCGCGGCGCTCGGCAGCCGGCGGCGGGTGCACGCCACGCATGGAAACCTGAACAACCTGGTCGGGGTTCCGCAGACCCTCCTCGCGATCCCCCACGACGCGGAGGTGGCGGTGATCGAGATGGGAACGAACCAGCCGGGCGAAGTCGCGACGCTGCGCGCCATCGCCGAGCCCGACGTCGTCGTGGTGACCTCCATTGCGGAAGAGCACCTCGAGGGACTCGGCGACCTTGCGGGGGTGATGCGCGAAGAGCTGTCGGCGGCGGATGGCGTGGGCGTCGTGGTGGTGCCGGCGTCGCAGCCGGACGTCGTGGCGGAGGCGCGCGGGCGCGCCCGGACGGTGGTGGCGGCAGGGCTGGACGAGGGCGACCTGCGGGCCACGGACTGGTCGCTGGGAGCGGACGGAAGCGGGGAGGTCACGGTGGCGGGGACGCCGGTCCGCGTCCCGCTCCGCGGCGTCCACAACCTGCGCAACGCGATGCTGGCGATCGCGGTGGCGCGCGAGCTCGGCATCGGCCTGGAGGACGTTGCGCGCGGCATCGGCGCCATGACGGCGCCCCCCATGCGGAGCAACGTCGAAGCGGTGGGGCGCGTGCTGCTCATCAATGACGCCTACAACTCCAACCCGGGCTCCGCCCGCGCGGCGCTCGAGCTGCTGGCGCACGCCGGCGGGCCCGAAGCCCGGGGCCGGCAGCGCGTGGCCGTGCTCGGCACCATGCTGGAGCTCGGTCCCACCGCGCCCGCGTTGCACGACGAGATCGCCCGGAGCGCGCTCGACGCGGGGATCGACCTCGTGGCGGGAGTGGGGGAGTACGGCGAGGCGCTCCGGCGCATTGGCGCGCCGCCCGAGCGCTGCCTGGCCGCCCCCGATGCCGAGGCCATCTGGCCCGCCCTTTCGTCGCGCCTGGCCCCGGACGCCATTATTCTGCTCAAGGGATCACGCGGCGTGCGGCTCGAGCGCCTGGTGCCCCTGATTCAGCAGTGGGTCCGGACCGCGCCCTAAGGCCAACTCTTGCTCTATCATCTCTTCGTACCGCTGATTCGGGAATACTCATTCCTGAACATCTTCACGTACATCACCTTCCGCGCGGCCGGCGCGGCGGTGACGGCGCTGCTGCTGGCGTTCGTGGTGGGGCCGTGGGTGATCCGGAAGCTGAAGTCCATGTCGCTGCACCAGGTGGTGCGCGAGGGCACGCCGGACACGCACCTGGTGAAGGGCACGACGCCCACGATGGGCGGGCTGATCATCCTCGCCGCGTCGCTGGGCTCGGTGCTGCTCTGGGCGCGGCTCAACAGCCGCTACACGGTGCTCGCCATCCTCGTCACGGCCTGGATGGGCGCGATCGGGTTCCTCGACGACGTGCTGAAGCTGCGGCAGAAGCGCATGGGGCAGAAGAACCAGGGGCTCGTGGAGCGGTACAAGCTCGCCGGCCAGGTGATCATCGGCATCGTGCTGGGCTGGTACCTGTGGCAATTCCCGCTGTCGCCGAACCTGCCGGGGGCCTCCACGACGCTGCCGTTCTACAAGTACGTGCTGGTGGTGCCGGCGGCGATCTGGCTGGAGTGGCTGTACGTCGTGTTCACCACCTTCATCCTCGTCGGGGTGAGCAACGCGGTGAACCTCACGGACGGCGTGGACGGGCTCGCGGCGGGGCTCAGCGCGATCGCCTTCGCGACGCTCGCGGTGTTTGCCTACGTCATCGGGCGCACCGACACGAGCCGCTACCTCGGCGTGTTCTATCTCCACAACGCCGGCGAGCTCACGGTGTTCTGCGCGGCGATGGTGGGCGCGCTCATCGGCTTCCTCTGGTTCAACACGTACCCCGCGCAGGTCTTCATGGGCGACACCGGCTCGCTGGCGCTTGGCGGCGGCATCGGGGCGGTGGCGGTGCTCCTGAAGTCGGAATTCCTCCTGGTCTTCATCGGGTTCGTCTTCATGCTGGAGACGTTCTCGGTGCTCGGCCAGCGGTTCATCTTCAAGTATCGCCGTCGCCGGTTCGGGCTCGAGTACGCCCAGAAGAACCGGTTCCTCCTGCGAGCACCGCTGCATCACCATCTCGAGCTGAAGGGGTGGCACGAGTCGCAGGTGGTGGTGCGTTTCTGGATCCTCGGGATCCTGTTCGCGGTCCTGGCCCTCAGCACGCTCAAGCTGCGCTGACGTGACGCGCGCGCCGCGAGTGTCCGAGCCCGCGCTCCGCGCGGACTGGTTGCGCAGCGAGATCGCGGTAGTGGGACTGGCGCGTAGCGGCCGAGCCGCGGCCATGCTGCTCGCTCGCACCGGGAATGCCGTGTACGCGTCCGACGGCGCGGACACGGAGGCGCTCCGGACGACCGCTGCGGAGCTGGCGCAGGAGGGCGTGGAAACCCGGCTCGGCGGCCACGACCTCGAGCGGATCGCGCGGGCCTCGCTCGTGGTGGCCAGCCCCGGCGTGCCCCCGAGCGCCTCGCCACTCGCCGCCGCGCGCCGGGCCGGAGTCGATGTGGTGAGCGAGGTGGAGATCGGCCTCCGCTTCCTGCCGACCCTGCGCTACGTGGCCATCACCGGCACCAACGGGAAGACCACGACGACCGCGATGGCCGCCCACCTGCTCGGCGCGCTCGGGCACCGCGCGGTCGCGGCCGGCAACATCGGCACGCCGCTCGCCGAGCTCGCGATGCAGGGCGCTCCCCCCGATTGGGTGGCGCTCGAGATGTCGTCCTTCCAGCTGCACGACACGCCGGGCATCCGGCCCGACGTCGGCGTGTTCACGAACGTGTCGCCGAACCATCTGGACCGGTACGCGTCGGCCGACGAGTACTACGGCGACAAGCAGCTGCTCTTCCGGAACGCCACCGCCGAGTCGCAGTGGGTGGTGAACCGCGACGACCCCATCGTGTGCCGGCTGGCGGCGCAGGTGCCCGGCATTCACTGCGGCTTCTCGCTCGGTGACGAGGCGGACGCGTGGTACGACGTCGGCACGCAGCGGCTCTTTGCCCTGGGGTGTCCGCTCCTGCGTCGCGACGAGCTGGCGCTGCTGGGCGACCACAACGTGGCGAACGCGCTCGCCGCCGCGCTGGCGGTGATGCTGGCGGATCCGGCGCATCGAACGCCGGAGGCGGTGGAGCGCCTGGCGAACGGGCTGCGCACCTTTCGCTCGCTGGCGCACCGGATCGAGGTCGTGGCGGAGGCCGGCGGGGTGCAATGGATCAATGACTCGAAGAGCACCAACGTCGCCTCCACGCTCGTGGCGCTGCGCGGCATGACGCGTCCCACCGTCCTGCTCCTCGGCGGCCGGCACAAGGGCGAGCCGTACACCGCGCTCGTCCCGGAGCTGCGGCGGGTGAAGCGGGTCATCGCGTACGGCGAGGCGGCGCCCCTGATCACGCGTGACCTTGCCGGGGCGGTAGCAGTCGAGCAGGGCGGCACCGATTTCTCCGACGTCGTCGCGCGCGCGCGCGCCGCGACGTTGCCCGGTGACGCGGTCCTTCTCTCGCCGGCCTGCTCCAGCTTCGACATGTTCGCCAACTACGAGGAACGCGGTCACGCGTTCAAGCAGCTCGTGTCGCGCGTCGGTCCGGGCGCCAGCGAGGGGTCGGCTCCGCCGAGGCGATGACGGCGATCAGCGCGCCGGCGATGTCGCCGGCCGGCACCCGGGACGTGCCGCGGATGGACGTGCGCGAGCGCTGGGTGCCTGGCCCCGAGGCGAAGTACCTCGTCGCGATGTCCGCCATCCTCCTCGTGGGAGGGCTGGCCGTGCTCTCGAGCGCCAGCGCGATCGTCGCCGTCAACGAGGGGCGGGGCAGCTGGTACTACCTGCTGCGGCAGCTCACCGGGGCCGCCATCGGGGTCGTGGCGTTCGCCGTGGCGGCAAAGATGGACGCCGAGCGCTGGTGGCAGTGGGCGTGGCCGATCATGTGGTTCACCCTCATCGCCCTGCTCCTCGTGCTGGTGATGCCGAACAGCATCGCCCCGCGCATCAACGGCTCCAAGCGATTCCTCTTCGCCAGCTCCTTCCAGCCGTCCGAGATCGGGAAGTTTGCGGTGGTGGTGTGGTCCGCGATGCTGGTGGTGAAGAAGGGGGACCAGCTGCGGCGATTCTCCAGGGGGCTCCTGCCGTTCCTCGTGGTGCTTGGCGCGCTGGCTGTCCTGGTGGCCGCCGAGCCGGACCTTTCGGTGGCGATGCTGTACGCGCTCCTCATGAGCGTGGTGCTCTTTGCGGGGGGCGTGCGCGTCGCGCACTTCATCCTGGTCGGGTTCGTCGCCGTGCCGTTCCTCTGGACGCAGATCGAGCGGGTGCAGTACGCGCTGCTGCGCCTCACCGCGTTCCTCGATCCGGGGTCCACGTCGAGCGCGGTGAGCTACCAGCTGCGGCAATCGCTGATCGCGGTGGGCTCCGGCGGGCTGTTCGGCACCGGCTTCGGGGAAGGGCGGCAGCAGTACGGGTTCCTGCCGTACCCGTACTCCGACTTCATCGGCAGCAACATCGGCGAGGAGTTCGGTTTCCTGGGCATTGCGGTGATCACGCTGCTGTTCGGCGCGTACGGCCTGCTCGGGTTCCGCATCGCGCGCCAGGCGCGCTCGCCGTTCCTGCAGCTCGTGGCAGTGGGACTCACCTTCACCACCGTGCTGACGGCGTACATCCACATCGGGGTGGTGGTGGGGTTGCTGCCCACCACCGGGCTGACGCTGCCATTCGTGTCCTACGGCCGGTCGAACCTGGTGCTCACGATGTTCCTCACGGGCGTGCTGGTGAACATCGGGAGCGCGCGGGAGCGCGTGGTGGGCACCCGGGCCACGGATCCGCTCGCGGGCGCCTCGCCCGGGCGACGATGAGGGTCGTCTTCGCGGGCGGGGGCACCGGTGGGCACCTGTATCCCGGGCTCGCGATCGCGAGGGCGGTGCAGCGGCTGCGCCCGGACATCCAGCCGTTCTTCGTCGGCGCTCGCCGCGGCGTGGAGCGCGACGTGCTGCCCACCACGGGCTACCCGCACCTGCTGCTCGACCTGCACCCGCTGTATCGGTCGGCCGTCTGGAACAACTGGCGCACGGTGGCCGGACTCGTCACCGCGTGGCGCGCGATCGGGACCCTCGTCCGGGAGGAGCGCCCGGCCCTGGTGGTCGGCACGGGGGGCTACGCGGCGGGCGCGATGCTCGCCTACGCCGCGACGCACGGCATCCCGCTCGTGGAGCAGACGGGCGACAGCATGCCCAGCCTCACCGCGCGGATGTTCAGCCGCTGGGCGCGGGAGATCTACCTCTCATTCCCGGAGTCCGGCGCGCGCTTCCGGGTGCGGAGCCCCGACGTGCTCGTGGACACCGGCGCGCCGATCGAGCCGCCCCCTGATCCCCGGCCGGATCGCGCCGCCGCCCTGGCAGCGTGGGGATTTCCGGCCGGCGCGATCGTCGTTCTCGTCTATGGCGGCAGCCAGGGTTCACTGGCCATCAACGAGGCGGTGCGGGAATGGATCGCCGGCGGGTTGCCCGAGCGCGTGCATCTCGTCTGGGGCACGGGCAAGAAGACGTACGACCGGTTTGCGGCGCTCGAGCAACCCCGGGTGCGCGTGCGCGCATATCTCTCGCCGGTGACGGATGCCTATGCGGTGGCCGACCTGGCGATCGCGCGCGCGGGCACAATGACCCTCGCCGAGCTGTTCGCCTGGCACATCCCGGCGCTGCTGATCCCGCTGCCGACCGCCGCCGCCGACCACCAGACGCTGAACGCGCGCACGCTCGAGGAGGCGGGGGCGGCCGTTCACCTGCCGCAGTCGCAGCTCAGCGGCTCCCGGCTGCGTGACGAGGTTGCGCGCCTGCTCGCATCGCCGGACCGGCTCGCGGCCCTCCGGTCTGCGGCGTCGGCGCGCGCTCGTCCGAATGCGGCAGAGGAGATTGCGCGCCGGATCGTGACGCTCGTAGGTCGGTAGCCCGAGAGCCGAGAAGTGCAGATCCCTCGCTGCGCTCGGGATGACTTCTTCAGCCGAGGGCCGAGAGCCGAGAGCCGAGAGCTATATTCTCCGAGTGCTGCTCGACACGGCCGATAGCCGACCGGTCCATTTCGCGGGAATCGCGGGCGCGGGGATGAGCGCCCTGGCCGAGCTGTTTGCGCGCCGCGGCGTCCGTGTCACCGGATGCGATGCCAACCCGCTCGGCGTCGAGGACCTCGAGAAGCTTGGCGTCGAGATCCGGAAGGGACACGATCCCTCGCACGTGCGTGACGCGCGGGCCGTGGTGGTCACCTCCGCCATGGCCAAGGATCATCCGGAGCTGGTCGAGGCGCGGCGACTCGGCATTCCGGTGATCCGCCGCGCGGAAGCGCTGGGCGAGGCAACCTCGGGCGCCGGGCGCGAGCTGGTGGGCATCGCGGGCACCCACGGCAAGTCCACCACCACTGTCATGACGGCGGAAGCGCTCGCCGCGGCCGGCCTGGATCCCACGGCGCTGGTGGGCGCGCGGGTGTCCCGGTGGGGAGGCAACCTGCGTCCGGGAACCGACCGGCTGTACGTCGCCGAGGCGGACGAGTACGACCGCTCCTTCCTCGCGATGTCGCCCACGGTGGCGGTGGTGACGAACATCGAGGCGGATCACCTCGACATCTACGCGGACCTCGCCGACATCCACGCGACGTTCGCGCGCTTCGTCGCCGGCGCCCGGACCATCGTGCTCTGCGCCGACGATGCCGGCGCCGCGAAGCTCGAGCTGCCGAGCACCGCGGAGGTGATCCGTTACGGCATCCGCTCCGGCGACGCGCGCCTGCGGGCCGTGAACCCGCGCGTCGAGAACGGCGGTGCCGCGTTCACGGTGGAATACGACGGCGAGCATCTGGGTTCGGTGCAGCTGCAGCTCGCGGGCGAGCACAACATCCTGAACGCGCTGGCGGCGATCGGGTCGGGGCTTGCCCTCGGGGCGCCCTTTGCCGGCCTGGCGTACGGGCTGGCGCAGGTCACCGGGGCCCAGCGCCGGTTCGAGCGGCTGGGCGAGTGCGCCGGTGTCACGCTCGTGGACGACTACGCGCATCACCCCACCGAGATCGCGGCCACGCTCGCCGCGGCGCGCGCGGCGTTTCCCGGACGGCGGATCGTGGTGGCGTTCCAGCCCCACCTGTATTCGCGGACGCGGGATTTCGCCGTGGAGTTCGCGCGCGCGCTCTGCGCGGCGGACGCCGTGTACCTCACGGAGATCTATGCGGCTCGCGAGCTCCCCATCCCCGGGGTGACGGCGTCGCTCATCGCCGACGCGTTCGGCGCCGAGCGCGCGCGGCTTGCCTGGCGCGGGGAGCGTCCGGCCGTGGCCGACGCGCTGGTGGCCGGGTGTCGCAACGGCGACGTCGTGATCACCATGGGCGCGGGAGACATCACGCGCACCGCCGGCGAGCTGCTCGCTCGGCTGCAGGCGGCGCGGTGACGCCACCGCCCCCCGCGCTCACCGATACCAGGCCTGCGCCGAAGGCCCCCGTCGACTGGCGGCGCTGGATCGGGCCCGGCGCGATCGCGATGGGCGTCGTCCTGCTGCTGCTGTCGCCGCTCTGGGCGCCGCTGCTGCTGCGGCGCATGGCGTTCTTCCGGGTGCGGCACGTCGAGGTGGTGGGGGCGCGATACGTGGACCCGCAGGACGTGCTCGCGCGGCTGCGGGTGGACACCATGGCGTCCGTGTGGGACCCGACCGGGGCGTGGCGCTCGCGGGTGGCGGCGCATCCGCTGGTGCGCGAGGTGGAGCTCGACCGCCGGCTGCCGGGCACGCTGGTGGTGCGGCTCGTGGAGCACGTGCCGGTGGCGCTGGTGCCGTCGGCGTCCGGATTCCGGGTCTTCGACGAGCGCGGGGTGCCGCTGCCCATCGACCTCACCGCGGCCGACGTCAATGCGCCGATCCTCGCGCGCCCCGACAGCGCCCTGCTGCGGCTGCTCGGCATGGCCCGTCGCGGCGACCCTGACTTGTATGGCCGGCTGAGCGAGGTCCGGCGGCAGGGTGGGGGGCGGGAGCTGCTCGTCGTCCTCGATTCGCTTCCCGTAAGGGCCCTCGCTGATGTAACCTTGCAGCGACTCCAGGACGCGGAGATCGTCGAGCAGGACCTGGCGCGACGACGGTTGCGCCCGGCCGAGCTCGACCTCCGCTTCCGGGATCAGATCATCGCCCGCCTGCAGTGATGGTTCCTCGCTGCGGCGCGCGCACCTCCGCCCGGAAATGGCAGCCCAGACATCCCATGCTCGTTCCCCGCTTCGGCGCCCATGAACCCTGATCGCCTCGTCGCCGGCCTCGACATCGGCTCGGCGAAAACGACCGCCATCATCGGCGAAGTGGTCGGCGATCTGCCGAAGCACCCGGTGCTCAAGATCCTCGGCGTGGGGCAGTCGCGCACGACGGGGATGCGGCGCGGCGTGGTGGCCGACATCGAGGAGACCACGCGCTCCATCCGGAAGGCGATCCACGACGCGGAGCGGATGGCGGGCGTCGAGGTCGCGGAGATGTACGCCGGCATCGCCGGTGAGCACGTCCAGGCCATGACGAGCAAGGGGATCGTCGCGGTGAGCCACGACGAGATCAACAAGTCCGACGTGGATCGCGCCAACGAGGTGGCGCGCGCGCAGGCCATTCCCGCGGAGCGCGAGCTGCTCCACGCCATCCCGCAGGAGTACACGGTGGACAAGAACACCGGAATCCGCGATCCCATCGGGATGACCGGCACCCGGCTCGAGACGGAGATGTACCTCGTCACGATCGGCAGCTCGCCGGCGGCGAACTTGCGGAAGTCCGTGGAGCGGGCGGGGTATGGGGTGCGCGAGCTGGTGCTCGAGCCCCTCGCGAGTGCGCTCGCCGTGCTCACGGAGGACGAGAAGGAGCTCGGCGTCGCGATCGTGGAGATGGGCGCCGGCACCACCGACATCGCGATCTTCCACGAGGGCAAGATCCGCCACCTCGGCACGATCTCCTTCGCGGGAAACAACGTCACGAGCGACATCGTGCACGGGCTCGGCGTCACGCAGGCGGATGCGGAGCGGCTGAAGGAACGCTACGGCAGCGCGTACGAGCCCCTGGTGGATCCGGCCGACGTGATCCAGCTGCCGTCCACGGTGGCGCAGGGCGAGCGGCAGATCCCGCGCGAGCTGCTGGCGCACATCATCCACCAGCGGATGGACGAGATCTTCGACCTGGTGCAGCGGGAGATCTCCACGGCGGGATACGCGGGGAAGCTCAGCGCGGGAGTGGTGCTCACCGGTGGGGCGTCGGCGATGATGGGCGCCGCGGAGCTGGCGGCTGATGTCTTCGGGGCCGGCGTGCGCGTTGGCGTCCCCACGGAAAACCTCAGCGGCCTGGCGGACTCGGTGGAGGCGCCTCGCTTCGCGACGGCGGTGGGGCTCGCGCAGTACGGGGCCACGCGCATCGCCCTGGGCGGCGCGGGCTCCGGGCGGCGCATGAAGGGAGGGCCCGGCATCGGGGGCGCTGTCGAGCGGTTGAAGTTCTGGCTGCAGGACTTCTGGTAGGCGCGGAGTCCGCGGACCACGACGGACTGCGCGGGCACGGGGCTTGTCGCGGACGCCGCCTCTCTCGCCGACCCCATCTCATGTCCGTGGTCTCAGCTGGTGACAGTGGCGTCCGCGTTACAAAGGTGATTTTCGACAGTTAAGTGTGGATAACGGGGGTGTGTCTTTCCCCTTGTCTGCTCGTCACTTAGGCGAAGTACTCAACATTGCGCAAAGGGCTGCGCCCACGCACTTTGTTGACTACTCGGGACATAGGGTTCAGCCTGCCGGAGCCCATCCCGCTCGGTCGGGAACGACTTCACCCACTCGCCTACGCGGATCTGGGAGTGCCATCAGAGATGATCTTCGAGTTCGAGGAGAGCGCGACACAGAACGCGCGCATGAAAGTCGTCGGCGTCGGCGGTGGCGGCGGAAATGCCGTCAATCGCATGATCGAGGAGCACCTCGAGGGCGTCGAGTTCATCTCGGTCAACACGGACTCCCAGGCACTGTTGACGTCGAAGTCGGACATCAAGATCCAGATCGGGAAGAAGCTGACCCGGGGGCTCGGAGCGGGAGCCCGCCCGGAGATCGGCAAGCAGGCCATCGAGGAAAATCGCGACGAAGTCCTGCGGGTGTTGAGCGGAGCGGACATGGTCTTCGTCACGTGCGGCATGGGCGGCGGCACCGGCACGGGTGCGGCGCCGGTCATCTGCGAAGTGGCGCGCGAAGCGGGCGCGCTCACCGTGGGCATCGTCACCAAGCCGTTCCTCTTCGAGGGACGCAAGCGCATGCGCCAGGCGGAGCAGGGCATCGCCGACATGCGACGCAACGTGGACACGATGATCGTCGTGCCCAACGAGCGGCTCCTCGCGGTGGTCGGCAAGGGCATCCCGTTCCAGGATGCGCTCAAGAAGGCCGACGAAGTGCTGCTGCACGCCACGCAGGGCATCTCGTCGCTCATCAGCGTCACCGGCCTTGTGAACGTGGACTTCGCCGACGTGCGCACCGTCATGCAGAACGGCGGCTCGGCGCTCATGGGCACCGGGATCGGCCGCGGCGAGAACCGGGCGATGGAGTCCGCGCAGCAGGCGATCAGCTCGCCGCTGCTCGACAACATCTCCGTGAGCGGAGCGACGGGCGTGCTGGTGAACATCACCGGCGGCGCCGACCTCACCCTGGGCGAGGTGCACCAGATCAACGAGATCATCCATGACGCGGTGGGCGACGACGCCGAGATCATCTTCGGCGCCGTGCATGAGCCCGCCATGATGGGCGAGATCCGCGTCACCGTCATCGCCACCGGCTTCGACAAAGCCCTGAATACGGGCGTTGGCGCCCCGAGGCTCGAGCCTCCTGTTGCGGCACCCAAAGCCTCCGTGATACCGTTCCCGGCCAATCGTCCTGTGCGTAACGGGACGCCCGCCCGCCCCAGCACGCCTGACATCTCCCGCCGTCAGCCGAGCCAGGGGACAGAACGGAACAGTGGGTCGCAGGATCTCAGCGACATGGAGATCCCGACCTTCATTCGGAGACAGATGGACTGATGTCGTTGAGACGGACCCGCGCCATCGCGTACGGCGTGGTGGCGCTGCTTGGCGTCGCCGCAGTGTTGTTCACCCGCCCCCTCCCCCCGCGGGAGACCCGGCCGGGTGACGTCCTGGTCAAGGAGGAGGCGCGCCCCCAATGGCGGGAGCGTCACGACACGCTCGGTCGCGGCGACAACCTCATGGCGCTGCTCGCCCGTGGCGGCCTCGGTCGCGCCATCGCCAACGAGGCCCTCCAGGCGGTGAAGGTTTCCAAGGCGCTGGACTTCAGGTACCTGCCCGCGAACATGCAGGTCACGCTGCGCAGCGAGGAAACCGACACGCTCCCCTCCGAGATCGTCTTCAAGCTCGCGGTGGACCGTCTCCTCCATGTGTGGCGCTCGGACAGCGGCTGGGCCACGCGCGAAGAGCGCCTCCCCTGGACGACGGACACGATCGTCGTCACCGGGTCCATCAAGTCCACGCTGTACGGCGCCATGTACGCCGCCACCGAGGGCATGCTGCCGAACTACGTCGCCGAGCGCCTCGCGAACATCATGGCGGAGCAGATCTACGAGTACCGCGTGGACATGTCCCGCGACCTGCGCGTGGGCGACCGCTTCACGGTCGTGGCGCAGCGCCGCATCGCCCCCGATGCCACCATCCGCGTGGACACGATCATCGGCGCGACGATGACGCTCTCCGGCCAGACGATCGAGGCCGTGCGCTTCCCGAGCCGCACCGGTGGCATCTGGTTCGACCAGCAGGGGCGTCCGTTGCGGTCCGGTTTCCTCCGCAGCCCCCTCGCCTTCTCGCGGATCACGAGCCGCTTCGGCATGCGCCGGCACCCGATCCTCGGGAGCATGCGCGCGCACCAGGGCATCGATTACGGCGCGTCCGCCGGCACGCCCATCCGCGCGATCGGCGACGGCGTCGTCGTCCGCGCCAACTACAACGACGGCTACGGCAACGTCGTCGAGATCCGGCACCCGAACGGATACGTCAGCCGCTACGGCCACATGAGCCGCTTCGGCAGCGGCATCGCCCGCGGCGTGCGCGTGAACCGCGAGCAGACCATCGGGTACGTCGGCTCCACGGGCATGAGCACCGCGCCGCACCTGCACTTCGAGGTCATCGTGGGTGGCGTGCAGAGAAACCCGAGCCAGGTGCTCGCGAACGTGAGCGCGCTGCCGCTGCCCGTGGCGGAGCTCACGCATTTCAACGCCGCGCGGACGCACTTCCTGTCCATGCTGGAGTCCCCCCGATACCTCGCCCAGGCCGACGTGCGTCAGGCCGGCGGCCCGAGCAGCGCGCAGTAGCAACACCCGCTATCCTCGGTCATGGCTGTTTGGCTCGTCGCCGTGGCCGCAGGCGTCGTCGCCGCGATCGCGCAGTACGCACGGCTGGGCACTCCCGCGCCGGCCGCCCGCGCGCTCCTGGCGGCGCTCCGCTTCCTTGCGATCGCGCTTGCCGTCGCGCTCCTGCTCGACGCCCCGCTCGGCCGGCCGCGTCCCATGCCGGCGGCGGTCTACGTGGATCGGTCGCTCAGCATGACCCGGGGCGACACGGCGCTCGGGCGCGCCGCGGCGGACAGCGCGCGCGCGCTCGCCGGCGACTCGCTCTGGGCGTTCGGCGACAGCGTTCGCCCGGACGCGATGCGAGCGGCGGACGTGGACACGAGGGTGCGCGGCGTGGCGGAGCGCAGCCTCGCCACGGGAACCCCGGCGATCATCATCACCGACGGTGAGCTGCGCGACTCGAGCGCGCTCGACGCACTGGCGAGCGGCTCGAGGCTCGTGGTGCTGCCGCGGCGACCGCATCGGGACGTCGCGGTCGCGTCCATGGACGCTCCGCGCGCCGCCGTGGATGGCGACTCCATCGGCATCCGGGTGACGCTGATGGCGGGCGCCGAGGGCAGCGCGGCGGGGCAGTTGAGCCTCCAGCTCGGCGACCGGATCCTCGGGCGATGGCCGGTGGGCGCGATGTCGCCGTGGAGCGAGCGCCAGGTGGAGCTCCGCGCCCGGGCGTCCGGGCCCCAGGGCGCGACGGTGCTGCGCGCGATCGTCACCAGTGCCGGGGACGCGGAGGCGCGCAACGACACCCTCGCGGCGGCGATCGAGGTGTCGCGCGCGGCGAGCGCCGTCTTCGTGTCCACCTCACCCGACCAGGACTCGCGGTTCGCCATCGCACTGCTGCGCGGAGCGTTGTCGCTGCCCACCCGCGGCTTCCTGCGCGTGGCGCCCGGTGCCTGGCGCCAGGAGGGATCCCTGACGTCGGTGACGGAGGCCGAGGTGCGGCAGGCGCTGCTCGAGGCGCCCGTGGCCATCCTTCACGGCGACACCAGCATCTTCGGTCCACCGCAGTCGGTCACCCGCGGCCCGCTCGCGCTCATGGTGCCGGCGCAGGAGGAAGGGGAATGGTACGCGTCAGCGACGCCCGCCTCGCCCCTCAGCTCGACGCTCGCGTCGCTCCCACTCGACAGCCTGCCACCCGTGGCGGCCGGCGCGCCCGCCGCCGGCGACTGGGTGGGTCTCGAGATGCGTCGCGGTCGCGAAGCGGTGCGTCGCCCGATCGTCACCGGACGCGACACGCCGCGCCGCGTGGTGCGGATCACGGGGTCCGGGTTCTGGCGCTGGCGGTTCCGCGGCGGCGCCAGCGCGGATGCCTACGCTGCCTTGATGGGCGGCGTGTTCGACTGGCTGGCAGCGGAGCGGGCGGACCGGAGAGGAGCCGTGCCCGACGAGACGATCCTGCGCGCCGGACAGCCCATTCGCTGGCGCCGTGGCTCGGCCGGCGACTCCGTGGTGCCGGTGGTGCTTGCCGTCGCCGGCCGCGCGCGCGATTCACTGGCACTGCGCTTCCCGTCCGGGGTCTCCCTGCTCGAGTCGCCGCCCCTGCCGCCCGGCATCTATGACGTCACGGTTCCCGGCGGGCGCACGCTCCTGGTGATCAACCAGTCGGCGGAGCTGCTGCCGGCGCGGCCGTCCGTGCGGTCGGGGGCGGTGGGCGGGCGCGTGCGTCCGGACGACGCGCGCGGCGCGCGGCAGGCGCCCTGGCTCTATGCCATGGTGATCCTGCTGCTCTGCGCCGAGTGGTTTCTGCGCCGGCGCGCGGGATTGCGGTAGGGGGGCCGGGCCGCGGGCGGATAGCTTTCGGCATGAGTCGTATCGTGAAGCGCGCGGGCGACGTCCCGCAGCGCTCGTTGTGGGCGCGCATCAAGGACGTCGCGCTGATGGACGTCGCGGTGATCGCGCGCGGCGGGGTTCGCGAGGGCTCGCTGGAGCAGCTCGAGCAGCTGCTGCTGGAGGCGGACTTCGGCGTTCCCGTGACGCTGCGCCTGGTGGATGAAGTCTCGCGCCTGGCCCAGCGTGGCATCGTGAAGTCGGAAGCGGAGTTCCAGGAAGCGCTCCGGGCCGCAATCGAGAGCGCGCTTCGTGCGGGCCGCAGCGATCCCGGGCTGGCGCTGCCGGCCACGGCGCCGGCTGTCATCCTCGTGATCGGTGTCAACGGCGCCGGCAAGACGACGTTCATCGGCAAGCTCGCGCAGCGGCTCCGCGGCGAGGGGCGCAGCGTGGTGCTCGCCGCGGGAGACACCTTCCGCGCGGGCGCCATCGACCAGCTGCGGGTGTGGGCGGAGCGGACGGGAGCGGATATCGTCGCCTCGGCGCCCGGCGCGGATCCCGCCGCGGTGGCGTTTCACGGAATCGACGCCGCGGTCACGCGCGGCGCCGACGTCGTCATCGTGGACACCGCGGGCCGGCTGCATACCAGCGCCGGGCTCATGGACGAGCTGAAGAAGGTGGCGCGGGTCATCGCCAGGCGGCTGCCCGGCGCGCCGCACGAGACCCTCCTGGTGCTGGACGGCACCATCGGGCAGAACGCGGTGCAGCAGGCGAAGGAGTTCTCCGCGGCGGTGCCGGTGACGGGGCTCGTGGTGACAAAGCTCGACGGCACGGCGCGCGGAGGAGTCGTCGTCGCGGTCCACGAAGCCATCGACGCGCCGGTGAAGTTCCTCGGCGTCGGGGAGCAGGCCGCGGACCTCGTTCCATTCGATGCCGCTGCCTTTTCGCGAGAGTTGATATCGTGAGGGCAGGCCACAAGAGCAACTGCGAAACACGGGTGACAGCGTTACGGCACACTGTAACTGAACACTGAAGAACAAGAACAATGGTGTTGCTCTTCAGTGGCAGTGCAGTGTGTCTTCACGGTGTCACCCGTGTTTCGCGGTTGTCTCTCATCCGCTGAGATGCCAAACGTGCCCGCCGGCAAGTCCCGCCTGTTTCTCGATACGCCCATCACGTACCTGAAGGGCGTGGGACCCGCGCGCGCGGAGGCGCTGCACCGGCTCGGCGTGCACACCGCGGGGGAGCTCCTGTTTCACATCCCGCACCGATACGAGGACGCGAGCACCGTCGCGCCGATCGCGTCGCTGGAGACGGGGATGCAGGGCACCGTGATCGGTCGCGTGATCTCCAAGGGCATCCTGCCCACCCGCCGCGGGCTCCGGATCTTCCAGGTGGTGCTGAAGGACGCCTCGGGGATGATCGAGGCGGCGTGGCCGGGCCAGCCCTACCTGGACCGCTCCATCCAGAAGGGAGACACGCTGCTCGTCACTGGGTCCGTGCGCTTCTTCCACGGCCGGCAGCTGCAGCCGCGCGAGTTCATCAACCTGGGCGAGGACGAAGGGGGCACGGACCAGGGGCGCGTGCTGTCCGTGTACCCCGCGACCGAGGGGCTGTCGTTCAAGGTCATCCGGTCGATCATCGAGGCGCATCTCGACGCGCTGCTCGGGCTCGTCGAGGAATACCTGCCACGCGACGTGCTCGCCGATGCAGGCGTGCCGGCGATCCGCGACGCGCTGCGGATGGTGCACCGTCCGTCGTCGCTGGCCGAGGCCGCAGAGGGGCGCAGCCGCCTCGCCTTCGAGGAGCTGTTCTTCATCCACATCCTGCACCAGCGGGCCCGCGCCCTGTCCCGCACGGCGCGCCAGGGCATCCGGTTCGAGAACAGGCGCGACCTCACGACGCGCCTGCGCGAGTCGCTGCCGTTCGAGCTCACCGGGGCGCAGGTGCGCGCGTCGCGCGAGATCTTCGCCGACATGTGCAGCGACCGGCGCATGCACCGGTTGCTCCAGGGCGACGTCGGCAGCGGGAAGACCATCGTGGCGCTCTTCGCCGCGCTGCTCGCGAACGAGAATGGCCATCAGGCCGCGCTCATGGCGCCCACCGAGCTGCTGGCGGAGCAGCACGCGCGCACCTTCCAGTCGCTGCTTGCCCCCCTGGGCATGGTGCCCGTCCTGGTCACCGGCGGCATGAGCGCAAAGGCCCGGCGCGAGGCGGCCACGCGCCTGGCCTCGGCCGAGCCGACTGTCGTCGTCGGCACGCACGCTCTGGTGCAGGAGAGCACCGCGTTCGCGAAGCTTGGCCTGGCCATCGTGGACGAGCAGCACCGATTCGGCGTGGAGCAACGCAAGCTGCTGGGCGCGAAAGGGGAGATGCCGGACGTGCTGCTCATGTCCGCGACGCCCATCCCGCGCTCGCTCGCGCTGACGCTCTACGGGGACCTCGACCTCAGCACGCTCGACGAGCGGCCGCCCGGCCGGCAGCCCGTGGTCACGGCATTGCGTCCGGAGTCCGGCCGCGAGCGCGTGCTCGCGTTCATCAACCGACAGGTGGAGGAGGGGCGGCAGGCCTACGTGGTCTACCCCGTCATCGAGGAATCGGAGAAAACCGACCTGCGCGCGGCCACGACGATGTACGAGCTGCTGAGCGAAGGCGCGTTCACCGGGCGCCGCGTGGCGCTCCTGCACGGCCGCATCCCGGCGGCGGAGCGCGACGCCACGATGCGCGCCTTTCGCGACGGGCAGATCGACGTGCTGGTGGCGACGACGGTGATCGAGGTGGGGATAGACGTCCCCAACGCATCCGTGATGATGATCGAGCATCCCGAGCGCTTCGGCCTGTCCCAGCTGCACCAGCTGCGCGGCCGCGTGGGTCGTGGCGCCGCGGAATCGTTCTGCATCCTGCTCGGCGACCTGTCACCCGACGCTCGCCAGCGCCTGGAAATGTTTGTCGGCACCGACGACGGGTTCGAGATCGCGCGCGCCGACCTGCGGCTGCGCGGCATGGGGGACCTGTTCGGCGAGCGGCAGAGCGGCGTGCCGACCTTTCGCGTGGCAGACCCGATCCGGGACGAGGAGCTCAATGCGCGAGCGCGCGATGCCGCGGAGCGCCTGCTCGGCGCCGACCCGGAGCTCCGCGAGAACTCACATGCGCCGCTGCGCGCGGTGCTCAACGCGAGGTATCAGCGGTCGCTGGAGCTTTTTCGGGTCGGATAGTCTCGGAGCTCTCGGCTCCCTGACCCCTAGCCCCTGACCCCTACCCCCTGTCGGTCAGGGCTTCTGCGTGGCCAGCCGCTTCTTGATGCGCTCGAGCTCCGCGTTCGCTGCCGCGAGCTCGTCCTTGAGCCGCTGGATCTCCTTGAGCGCATCGCCGTCGGTGCGCGCCGGCGTCCCCTCCGCGGACTTCGCGCGGTTGTCGGTGCGCTCGGCCTGCAGCGCGCCGGCCACCTTCGACAGCTGGATGGCGTCGCCAGCGAGGCGGCGCAGCGCCACCGCCTCCGGCCGGCGCGCGACATAGCCCTCGCGCGCGAGGTAGACATCGAGCAGCGCCGAGGCGGTGTCGAGCGTCGCGAGGTTCACCCCAGGCTCCAGCAGTGCGAGGGCGCGTGCGAACTGCGCCTCGACGTTCGGATCCGGCTTCGGTCCACCCTGGAAGAGACGACCCGAGGGACCGCAGGCGCCAACGAGCACCAGAAGAACGATCGCCGCGACTCTCATGCAACCCCGGCGACCGCTCGGGTCGCGACTGAAGAACGCCGCCGTGTCACGTGTTCCGGCAGCACGAGGGTGAAGGTCGTCCCCACGCCCTGGCTGCTGTCGCACGAGAGCTGGCCGCCGTGCGCCTCCGCGATCGTGCGCGCGATGGCGAGGCCGAGTCCCGAGCCGGCGTGCGCCGCCGAGCCCTGGTTGTCTGCCTGAAAGAACTTCTCGAAGATCCGGGGCAGCTGCTCCGGCGGGATCCCTGCGCCGGTGTCGCGCACGTCCATTTGAACCGCCTGGTCAGAGGTCCGGACGGTGAGCTGCACCTCGCCGCCGCGCTCGGTGAACTTGAAGGCGTTGGACAGCAGGTTGCCGAGGACCTCATTGATGCGATCGGCGTCCCAATGGACGGTGCCGGGCAAGCCGTCGTGGGCCACGACGTTGAATCGGATGCCGCGCTGGTCGGCCAGCACCTGGAACGCCTGCTCGAGCTGGTGCAGCATGGAATTCAGGTCCACCGGCCGCACGTCGAGCTTGCCCGCGCCTGCCTCGAAGCGCGTGACGTCGAGCAGCTGGCTCACCAGCCGGGCCAGCGTCTTCGACTGGTTCTCGAGCACGTCCGCCACTTTCCGCTGCTTGTCCGTGAGAGGACCGTAGAGCTCTTCCTGCAGCAGCTGCGTGTAGCCGATGATGACGTTGATCGGCGTCTTCAGCTCGTGAGATGCGACGGAGACGAACTCCGCCTTGAGCTTGTCGAGCTCGGCGAGCTGGCGGGTCATGTCCTGAAAGCTGGCGCTGAGCGTGCCGAACTCATCCGACCGGTCGGGCGGGATGTTCAGCGTGGTGCTGAAGTCCCCGTCCGCTACGCTGCGCATGCCGCGGTCGAGCTCGCTGATCGGCCGGTGAATGCTCTGCATCAGCGCCAGGGCGATGAGGGCGGCCACCAGCACGCCGAGCACCAGCCCGACCAGGGCGGCCTGGCTGCCGCCGCGAGCAGCGGTGGCGGCCGCGGCCACCCGTTCATGCGTGCGGCCCCGCAGAGTCCGCTCGGCCGATGACAGCGCGCTTTCGCCGCGGCCGAGTGCGGGCACCACCTGCTGGTCGGATACGCGCTCCGCTTCGGCGGCGCGACCCGCGCGCGCGGCGTCGAATTCTGCCTGGGCGCCCTGTGCCACCTCGATCATCGAGGTGCGGAGCGCCTGCGCGGGCACACCGAGGCCGTGTTCGTCGAGGGAGTCCGCGAGCTGCTCCACCTCGCGGATGCTGCCGAGCATCTTGGTGAGGCTCTGCTGCTCGGGAACGAACAGGACGGCGAGCTCGTTGGACCGAACCGCGTTGAGGGCGTCGCGTGTCCGGCTCAGGAGAAGGGACGCGGCGAACTCGCCGTCGCGCAGGGCCCGTGTGTCGCTGTGCAGCCGGTTGAGCGACCGCGTGGCGAGCAGCAGGGGGACGACGAGGATGACGGCAATTGTCAGGAGGCCCAGGGTGAGCCTGGTGCGCAGCGTCATTCGAGCCCGAGTTCGAGAGAAAGCAACCGGGACCTGTAGCAATTCCGACGCCGTCGCGGCGGGGGTGCCGACTCCGGGCCCGTACAAGTAGCTTCGGCGACAGTTCCGGACTGCCGCACGTCACAAACTTCCATGTCTCAGAGAAACACCCGTCTCGCCGAATTTCCCGGGCACGTCGGGAAATCCGTGACCGTCCACGCCTGGGTCACGCACCTGCGATCGTCCGGAAAAGTCGCCTTCGTGGTGCTCCGCGACGGCAGCGGCGTGGCGCAGGCGGTGATCGTGAAGAACCAGGTGGCCCCCGAGGTCTGGGAGCGCTTCCAGGCCCTCACCCTCGAGACGTCGGTGGCGGTGACCGGCGAGGTGAAGGCCGAGCCACGGGCGCCGGGCGGCTTCGACATCGGCGTGACGGACCTGGTGATCATCGGGGACAGCCCGGTGGACTACCCGATCCAGCCGAAGGAGCATGGCGTCGATTTCCTCCTCGACCGCCGCCACCTCTGGCTGCGCAGCCCCAGGCAGCGCGCCATCTTCGTGGTCCGAAACGAGATCGAGCAGTCGATCCACGACTTCTTCTATCAGCGGGGCTTCCTCCGCTGCGACACCCCGATCCTCACCGCGGCAATCGGGGAGCGGAGCGGACTGTTCGAGACGCAGTACTTCGAGGAGGGCACCGCCTACCTGGCGCAGACGGGGCAATTGTACGGAGAAGCCGCGGCCGCGGCGTTCGGCCTCATCTACACCTTCGGCCCCACCTTCCGCGCCGAGAAGTCCAAGACCCGGCGGCACCTCACCGAGTTCTGGATGATCGAGCCGGAGATGGCCTGGTATGATTCGGCGGACAACATGCGGTTGCAGGAGGAGTTCGTCTCCTTCCTGGTGCAGCGGGCACTGGAGCGCTGCGCCGATTCCCTCAAGGTGCTCGAGCGCGATACGTCGAAGCTCGAGCCCATCAAGGCGCCCTTTCCGCGCATCGAGTACACCGATGCCGTGGAAACCCTGAAGAAGAAGGGCAGCGC
>Ga0307505_10001149_pt1 | contig 23091 bp, 22 predicted proteins | sample 23_S_MG_FD_202183 | JGI IMG/M metagenome (GOLD analysis project Ga0307505, IMG submission 202183) | Soil microbial communities from Populus trichocarpa stands in riparian zone in the Pacific Northwest, United States - 23_S | ecosystem: Environmental > Terrestrial > Soil > Riparian zone > Trees...
TGCGGATCCCTCGCTGCGCTCGGGATGACTTCATCAGCCGAGAACCATCAATGTTCGGACTAGGCACCAAGACCGCTTCCAATCCGCTGGGCGAGCGCGCCCCGCTGCCCCCGGGCGTTCCACTCATCAGCCTGCGCGACCTCGAGAAGGTGTTCGAGACACCCGCGGGGCGCATGTACGTGCTGCGCCGCATCACCTTCGACATCCAGCCGGGCGAGTTCGTGTCGGTCATGGGACCGTCGGGCGCCGGCAAGTCCACGCTGCTCTCCATCCTCGGCATGCTCGATCACCAGTGGAACGGCGATTTCTGGTTCGCCGGCCAGCCGGTGCACAAGCTGAACCCGAAGCAGCGGGTGGCGCTGAACAAGGAGCACATCGGCTTCGTCTTCCAGCAGTACCACCTCATCGACGACCTCACCGTCGCCGAGAACCTCGACATCCCGCTCTCGTACCGGAACGTGAAGAAGTCCGAGCGCGAAGCGATCGTGGCCGACGCGCTCGACCGGTTCGGGATGGTGGCGAAGAAGGACCTGTTCCCGCGCCAGCTCTCCGGCGGGCAGCAGCAGCTGGTGGGCGTCGCGCGCGCCATGATCGCGAAGCCGCGCCTCATCCTCGCGGACGAGCCCACCGGCAACCTGCACTCCTCGCAGGCGCGCGAGATCATGGAGCTGTTCACGAAGCTCAATGCCGCGGGCACGACCATCGTGCAGGTGACGCACTCCGAGGAGAACGCGCGCTACGGCAACCGCATCATCCAGGTGAAGGACGGCTGGCTCGAAGGGACCGAATAGGACGAAACGACGAATCGGACGAATGGAATGATGGCCGAGAGCCGAGAGCCGAAGGCCGAGAGCCCAGAGCCGAGAGCCGAAAGCCCTTCCGTCCTCATCGCCGACGACCAGCCGGACGTCATCGAGGCGCTCCGGCTGCTGCTCAAGAACGAGGGGTTCGCGACGCAGGCAGTGAACTCGCCGGCGGGAGTGCTCCACGCCCTCGAGCGGCGCGACTTCGACGCGCTGCTGCTCGACATGAACTACACCCGGGACACGACCTCGGGGCGCGAGGGGCTCGAGCTGCTCGACCAGCTCCAGGTGCTGGAGCCCACCCTGCCCGTGGTGGTGATGACCGCCTGGGGCAGCGTCGGCGGCGCGGTGGACGCCCTCCGCCGCGGCGCCCGCGACTACATCGAGAAGCCGTGGGACAACGCGCGCCTGCTGTCGGTGCTGCGCACCCAGGTCGAGCTGGGGCGCGCGTTGCGCCGCGCCCAGCGTCTCGAGACCGAGAACCGCCTGCGCCAGGGGCCGCTTCCCGGGCTGATCGCCGAGTCCCCGAAGATGCGGCCCGTGCTTCAGCTCATGGAGAAAGTCGGCCCCTCCGACGCGAACGTCCTGATCAGCGGCGAGCACGGCACCGGCAAGGAGCTCGTCGCGCAGTGGCTGCATGCGTCGTCGCCGCGCGCCGCGCGCTCCTTCATCCCGGTGAACATGGGCGGACTCCCGGAGGGGCTCTTCGAGAGCGAGCTGTTCGGCCACCTGCGCGGCGCATTCACGGATGCGCGCACCGATCGCGTGGGACGCTTCGAGCTTGCCGACGGGGGCACGCTCTTCCTCGACGAGATCGCGAACGTCCCGCTCTCGCAGCAGGCCAAGCTCCTGCGCGTGCTGCAGGCCGGGGAAATCGAGCGGCTCGGCTCGTCCAAGCCGCGCACGGTGGATGTCCGCGTCATCTCCGCGACCAATGTCCAGCTCGCGGACGAAGTCGCCGCCGGACGGTTCCGCGAAGACCTCCTCTTCCGCCTCAACACCATCGAGATCCAGCTGCCGCCGCTGCGCGACCGGCGCGAGGACGTCGCGCCCCTGGCAATGCACTTCCTGGCGCAGCACGCGGCGCGTTACCGGAAGACGCTCCGGGGGTTCGACGCGCCGGCCATGCAGCACATGCTCGAGCACCGCTGGCCGGGGAACATCCGCGAGCTCGGGCACGCGGTGGAACGCGCGGTGCTGCTGGCGTCCGGCGACACCGTGCGCGCCGGCGACCTGGCGCTGAAGTCCGCCTCCACCGCCGCGGCAAAGCTCGAGGACCTTCCGCTCGAGGACGTGGAGCGCGTCCTCATCAGGAAGGCGCTCGACCGTCACGGTGGCAACGTCAGCCAGGCGGCGAAGGCGCTCGGGCTGTCGCGCAGCGCGCTGTACCGCCGCATCGCAGCCTATGGACTCTGAGTCCGCTCGGCACGAACGCCACGTCCTTCGACTTGCGCTGCTCGGCGGGCTGCCCGGCGTCGTCGTCAGCCTCGCCTTTCTCGTCCGCGGCGACTACAGCAGCCAGCTGAGGTGGACCCTCGGAATCGTCATCGTCGGGGCGTGGCTCGTGATGGCGGCGGTGCTCCGCGCGCGGGTGGTGCGGCCGCTCCAGACGCTCTCCAACCTGCTTGGCGCGCTGCGGGAAGGGGACTACTCGATCCGGGCGCGCGGCGCGGATCGTGACGACGCCCTCGGCCTCGCGTTTCTCGAGGCCAACGTGCTCGGCGAGACGCTGCGGTCGCAGCGGCTGGGCGCGATGGAAGCGTCCGCGCTGCTGCGCACGGTCATGGCGGAGATCGACGTCGCCGTGTTCGCCTTCGACCAGGACCGGCGGCTGCGGCTGGTGAATCGGGCGGGCGCCCGCGTGCTCGCGTCCAGCGAGGAACGGCTGCTGGGACGCACCGCCGACCAGCTCGGCCTCGTGGATGCGCTGCGCGGCGATACACCGCGCGGCATGGACATCGTCCTGCCGGGCGCGCGCGGCCGCTGGGAGGTGCGCCGCACCCCGTTCCGGCAGGACGGCAAGGCGCACACCCTGCTCGTGCTCGCGGACCTCAGCAAGACGCTGCGCGAGGAGGAGCTGAAGGCGTGGCAGCGGCTCGTGCGGGTGCTGAGCCACGAGATCAACAACTCGCTCGCCCCCATCAAGTCCCTGTCCGCCAGCCTGCAGGCGGTGCTCGACCGGCAGCCGCGCCCAACGGACGCCGACGCCGATCTCCGGCAGGGTTTGTCGGTGATCGGCGGGCGCGCCCAGGCACTGGTGCGCTTCATGTCGGCGTACGCGCGGCTCGCGCGGCTGCCCACGCCGCGGCGCATCCCGATGGACGTGGGCGCGTGGGTGCGCCGTGTGGCGGCGCTCGAGACGCGCCTTCCCGTGAAGGTGACGGAAGGACCTCCCATGGGCATCGCCGCCGACGGCGACCAGCTCGACCAGCTGCTGATCAACCTCGTCCGGAACGCCGTGGACGCGTCGCTGGCCACCGGCGGCGGCGTCATCGTGAGCTGGACCGGCAGCGAGGAGGGGGTGGAGGTGGCCGTTGCCGATGAAGGCCCGGGAATCACCGAGGGCGCGAACCTGTTCGTGCCATTCTTCACCACGAAACCGGAAGGTTCTGGCATCGGTCTCGTGCTCTCGCGCCAGATCGCGGAAGCGCACGGCGGCTCGATCGCCCTGGAGAACCGCCCCGGGGGCGGCTGCGTCGCGACGGTGCGCCTGCCGGCGTAGCAATGCTTGCGTGTGCGTGGCATTGATGCCACCCGACCAACGCCTCGCGCGAATGTTCGCGAAAGGGGCGGAGGCTCGCGAATGCCACTATTGCACGAAGCTCTGACACGACGAGCGATCGGCTGTTTCTACACGGTGTATTCCAGGCTCGATTATGGGCTCCTGGAGAATGCCTACGTCGGGGCCACGGCCTTGGAGCTCGAGAAGGCTGGATTCCATGTAAGTCGAGAGGTCCCCGTCGCCGTCGAATACGATGGCGTTATCGTGGGCAGCTATCGCATTGACCTCCTGGTCGAACGTGTGCTTGTGATTGAGGTCAAGACGGGAACGAGCATCGCGGAGCAGGATGAGCGGCAGCTCCGAAACCATCTTCGATGCTCCAACCTCGAGGTTGGCCTGCTCTTCAACTTTGGACCCACCCCCAGATTCAGGCGCCTCATCTACTCGAACGATCGCAAGCGGCACGAAGTGCATCGAGATCCGCGGCAGTTTCGGCCGATTCCGCGGTGATCCGCGTGAAGCGGGCGGTCGAGATGCGGACCTACTTGAGGATCTGCCCCCGGATCTCACCGCTCGGCCGCGTGGAGGTGTGCACGTCCACATAGACCCGGCCGGCGTCGAGCAGCGCGTGCAGTGACTCGCCACTCACATTCGAGAAGATCGCGCGCAGGTCGAGCGTTCCCTGCGCTGATCCGCTCGTCGCGCCGAGAACGAGCTGGCCCGTGGACCCCTGCGGCAGGTTACCGAGGTCCACGATCGCGTCCGCGATGCCATCGGCAGTGGACGGCCCATGCAGGTGCACGGCCGTGGCGTTCCCCGCCAGCCCCGTGAAGGTCATCGAATAGGTCAGCGTCGCGTCGCTGTGGAGACTCTCGAGGGTGGCCGCGAACGAGCCGGTGCCGGTCGTCGTCACCGCGGTCGGCCTCACGGCGGCGCCATCCAGCGATGCCCCGAACGGCTGTCGCTGCGCGGTCTCGGTGATGCTCTCGCACCCCGCGGCGAGCACCGCGATGAGGACGATGCCCCGGAATGGTATGGTCATGGCCAGCTGAATATCTGCTCGGGAACCGCCGAGAGTCGAGCCCACCGGATGCGCGGCGGCTCGGACCAGAAGCCCAGCGTCGGCTGGCTGACGACGAAGCGAAGCTCGGGGCCCGCTCCCCGCGTCCGGTCGAACGGCAGCGCCACCTCGGCGCGCAGCGTGCGGCGCGAGCGCGCCGGCACGGCCGCCAGCAGAGCCACGCCTGCGCTCCCGCGCACCGGCGTCGTCACGCCGAAGGGCGCGTCGCCGCTCCAGACGCGCCCCGCGTCCACGAATCCGGCACCCCCAATCGCGGCGCGCGTGCCCTGGTAGCGCGCGAGATCGAGTCGCTGCTCGATGCGCGCCACGAGTCGCTGGGCGCCCGGCTCATGCGACCCCGCGTACCCGCGCACCCCCGACCGACGGTCGCCGAGCTCGATCTGGAAGGGCAGCAGGCTGCGCCACACCCCCCCGCCCTCCAGCGACAGCTCCGACACCCAGCGGGGCCGCGGCTGGACGTACCACGCCGCGCGCCCGCTGGCCACGAGGTGCTCCCAGTCGGAACGGTCGAGATCGAAGCGGGACTGCGCTTCGAGGCGCAGCGCCGCAAACTGGCGCTGCGTGCGCCCCGCCATGTAGAAGTCCACGGCGGCGAACGAGTTGTCGAAGGTGTTCTCCAGCGACGGACGCACCCCGAGGATCGCGCCAACCTGCGCCCCGGTGGCGACGTCCTGCTCTGCCTCGAGCGCGTCGAGCCCGCGCACGCGCGCGAATCGCAGCGCGCGCAGTCCCACCACCCCCGCCACGTGCGTCTGGTGCAGGGTCGGATAGACCTGGATGCCCGCGGTGTCTGTTGCCAGCGCCAACCGCCCCGTGGAGTCGATGACGCCGATGTTGCTTCGCGTGGCGAGGTCGTCGCCGAGGATCATCCCGCCCACCAGTCCCAGCTTGCGCGGCGGCCCGATCCGGACCACCCCGCCGGCGTGCCACATCGCGCGATCCACCGGCTGCACCAGCAGGCGGTCGTCCGGCGTGCGCAGGGGCGAGTAGTCCTTCGACACCCAGTAGCCGGTGTGCCATGCGACGCGCTGCAGGTCCGTGAAGAACGGATGGCTCAGGGAAACCGCCCAGTATTCGCCGAGCGGCCGCCGCATCCCCTCGAGCGCCAGCGCGTATGGCCGGCCAAGGAGCTGCGGGTGGGCCACGCGCCCACCGAACCCGGTCCGGAGGGCACGGCCGTTTTCCCACCGGCCTTCGACGTGCGTCCCGGTGCCGAACAGGTTCATCGTCCCGAAGCTTGCCGCTTGCGGTGAGACGCCTCGCAGCCGCAGCGCGGCCACCACCGGCACTTCGTCGATCGTGGACACGTGGACATCCACGCTGTCGCCGAAAGGCTGCGTGGTCACCACGGCGTCGGCGATGAACGGCTGCGCGCGCAGGATGCGCTCGGTTTCGGAGAGACGAAACGCGGTGCAGGGCTGCCCGGGATTCAGCGTCACGAACCGGCGCACCACCCCGTCCGCGGTTCGCTCGTTGTGCAGCCCTACCGCCCGGGCTGCCTTGCGCCACCACGCCAGTGCGCCGCGGAACTCCGGACGCCGGGATTCCACCTGGACGCGCCTCACCACCAGCCCCTCGCAGGCCGCCTGGTCCTGTCCCCGCCCCGAGGCCCACGGGAGCAGCTGCAACGCGAGCGCCAGCATGGGTTTGGTGACGGCAGACCCTCGACTTCGCATGCCCCCCGGGGAGGTAGGTGGAACGGAGGCACGGAGGGCAAAGGATGTGCCCGTTGACGTACGCCGCCTGACGGGGCCATCCGTTGACTATGCTTCCCCTCGTTACACGATTGTAACAGCCCCGCGACAGGACAGTTCGACGCGGCAACCAGCTTGGGTCGCATGCACAAACTCCGCGGTGACATCGGCGCCAGCGCGAGCCCGGAGAAGAGCGCCAAGTCCGGTGACCGCATCCTCGTCGTGGACGACGAGCCCGACATCATCGCGCTCGTCGCCTATCACCTCGCCCGCGCGGGCTACCGCGTGTCCACCGCCTCCACCGGGCTCGAGGCCCTGCAGGCAGCCCGCGAAGAGCAGCCGGCCATGGTGGTGCTCGACCTCATGCTCCCCGAGCTTTCCGGCTTCGAGGTGCTGGAACGGATCCGCGCGGACCGTCAGCTCGCCGACATCCCCGTGCTCATGCTCACCGCGCGCCGCGAGGAGCCGGACCGGGTGCAGGGGCTCTCGCTCGGCGCGGACGACTACCTCGTGAAGCCGTTCAGCCCGCAGGAGCTGGTGCTGCGCGTGCGGAACATCCTGCGCCGCTCCCGGGGCACCGGCGATCGGGGCAATCGCTTCCGCATCGGGAACGTGGAGGTGGACAAGGACGCGCACACCGTGACGCGCGACGGCCAGCCCCTGGACCTCACCGCCACGGAGTACAAGCTCCTCGCCACCCTGGCCGAGCGCCGCGGGCGCGTCCAGAGCCGCGCGCAGCTCCTCGAGCTCGTGTGGGAATCGGCGCCGGATATCCAGACCCGTACCGTGGACATGCATGTGCAGCGTCTGCGCGCGAAGCTCGGGGATGCCGGAGAGCTCATCGAGACGGTGCGCGGGTTCGGCTACCGCCTGAAGCGCTCGGCGGGGGACAAGTAGCGCGTGCGCCTGGCGCAGCGACTGCTCCTCGGCGCGCTGTTCATCGTCAGCGTGCTCGTGGTGGTGGCCGTCGCGCTCAGTGGGCAGCGGCTGAACCGGCAGCTGCGACAGCTCACCGCGTCGCAGCTCCTGCGCGAAGCGACATACGTCGCTGACCAGTGGGGTCCCCGCACCAATCCCGACGCGCTGGCGGATTCCGCCGGCAGGGCGCTGGGCCGACGCGTGACGCTCGTCGCCCCTGATGGCGCCGTGCTCGGCGACAGCGACTTCGATGGGATGGCGCTGGCCGCGCTGCAGAATCACAACAGCCGCCCCGAGATCGTCGCGGCGCGGGAAGCGGGTTCCGGGCGGGCGGAGCGATTCAGCCCATCGGAAGGCGAGCAGGCGCTGTACGTGGCCGTGGCGCTCGCCGATGGCCGAGTCGCCCGCTCTTCGATCGGCACCCGCGAGCTCGACGCCATCGTCGCCCGCGCCCACCGCGACGTGCTCGTCTCGGGTCTGATCGCGCTGCTGGTCGCGCTGGCGCTCGCGGCGCTCTTCTCGCGCCAGATCACCACCCCCATCGCCGAGCTGCGCGACGTCGCCGGAGCGATCGCCGCGGGCAACCTGTCGCGTCGTCCCTCGCTCTCCGCCCCGGCGGAGGTGGGAGAGCTCGGGTCCGCCGTCCGACGCATGGCGGAGCAGCTCGAGGCGCGCATGCGCGCCCTCGAGGCGGAGGACGAGCTGCTCGGCGCGCTGGTGGAGTCGCTGAACGAGGGTGTGATCGCGGTGGATCGCGGTCGCCGCGTGATCCGGATCAACCGCAGCGGACGGCAGCTGCTCGACGCGCGCGCCGAGGTTCCCTTCCCCGTGGATCTTCTCCCGCGCGACCGGGTGTTCCAGGACGCGCTCGCGGACGCGCTGCGTGGAGCGGTGGTGGAGAGCGCGGAAACGCAGATCGGCGCGCGCACGCTCGCCCTCACCGCGCGCCCCCTCGGCGACGGCGGGGCCGTGCTCGCGCTGTTCGACCTCACCGGCGTGCGCAAGCTCCAGGCGGTGCGCCGGGATTTCGTGGCGAACGTGTCGCACGAGCTGAAGACTCCGCTCACCGTCATCCGCGGCTTCTCGGAAACACTGGCGTCGGAGCTGAACCCGGCTCACCCCCACGCGCAGTTCGCCGAGACGATCCGCGCCAACGCGGAGCGGATGCAGCGTCTCGTGGACGACCTGCTGGATTTGTCGCGGGTGGAATCGGGCGGGTGGACGCCGTCGCAAGCCACCGTTGACCTCGCGGGAGCGTCCCGCGAGGTCGTGTCCAGTTACGACGACGAGGCACGGGCCAAGGGGCTCCGCATCCACACGGTGATCGCCGACGATGCGGCAACGGTGTCCGCCGACCCGATGGCGCTCCGCCAGGCACTGGGCAACCTGGTGGAAAACGCGGTGCGCTACACGCCGCAGGGCGGCGAGATCACGGTGTTCTCGCGCCGCGACGGCGCGGGCGTGGCGCTGGGGGTGCGGGACACCGGCCTGGGGATCCCCCCCGAGCACCTGACGAGGATCTTCGAGCGCTTCTACCGCGTGGACGGCGCGCGGTCGCGCGCCGCCGGGGGCACGGGGCTCGGCCTTGCCATCGTGAAGCACCTCGTCGAGGCGCACGGCGGCCGCGTGAAGGCGGAGAGCGCGCCCGGCCGGGGCACGGTGGTGACGCTGCACTTTCCCGGCTGACGCACGGCGCACCGGGCGCGGCGCCGCGACATCACCCGGGTGCTCAGCCTGCCACTGCTTCCCCGATTGCCGTGGAGCTGAGGACCTCGCCGTCGGGTGTCACGATCTCGACAGGCTTTCCCGTGACTTTGGCGAGAAGCCCCGACTTGCGGTGCGCGCCCCAGCACTCGAGTCGCAGGGGAGCGTCTGCCCGGACCGGCACCGCCGTGATCCGCAGCGCGCGGTCCACCCAGCGCACTTTCACGCTGCCGACGGCGCCGACGTGGCCGCGATCGAGGCCATCAGCCACGCGCAGGATCGCCGAGAGCCGTTTCACGCGCCGCCGCAGCCCGCGGTCGAGCTCCCCGTAGTTGGCCTGGCGCCGCCCCGGCTCGCGTCCGCGATGATAGCGGGCCACGTTGGCGATGAGCACCTGCTCCTCCGGAGTGACGCCGAGCAGGTCGGCGTGCAGGATCAGGTGATAGGAGTGCTTGTGGTGCCGCTCGTAGTTGATGTGATAGCCGACGTCGTGCAGCAGCGCCGCGTCGGCGAGGATGCGCCGGTCAGCGGGCGACAGCGCCAGCCGCGCCGCCAGCGCGTCGAACAGCCGCAGCGCGATGGTCTGCACCGCGAGCGCGTGCTTGCGCTCGTAGTGGCATCGCTCCGCGAGCTCGCGGATCGAGCGCTCCCTGCCCTCTCCCGGATCCGCCACCACCGGCGTGACGCGGGCCGACTCGAGCAGCAGCCCCTCGCGAATGCCGAACCGGCTCACGACGAGGTCGCGCGCGTCCACGCGCGCCAGCACCTCCGCGATCACCGCGACGCCGGCCACGATGATGTCGGCCCGGTCGGCGTTGAGGCCGGGCATGGCCCGGCGCTCGTCCTCGCTCATGGCCGCCAGCACGTCGAGGATGTGCTCGACCTCGGTGCGCGGGATCACCGTGCCGTGCACCGACTTCGCCGCGAAGACTCCCTGCCGGTGCAGGTGCATCCCCGCCAGGTTCGTGAACGTGCCGCCGGATCCGATCACCCGCGCGCCCCGCCAGTCGCTCTTCGAGATCACCGCCTTGAGCTGCTTTCGCACGCGCTTCCGCAGCTTGTCGACTCGCAGGCCGTCGCCGTCCCCGTAGCGCTCGGTCATGCGGATGGCGCCCAGCGGCAGCGACGCCAGGCGATCCACCACCCCCTCGGCGGCGAGCGCGATCTCGAGCGAACCGCCGCCGATGTCGAGCACCACGGTGCGGCCCGCGCCGAGCTCGAAGTGGGCCAGCGCGCTCCGGAACATGAGGCGCGCCTCGTCTTCGCCCTTGAGCACGCGCAGCCGCAGCCCGGTGGCCTGCTTCACCCGCGCCACGAAGAACTCGGCGTTCTCGGCCTCGCGCACCGCGCTCGTCGCCACCGCCTCCACTCGGCCGGCCCCGAACTGCTTCGCGAGGGTGGCCATGCGCTGCAGCGCCGCCACCGCCAGCTCCATGGATTCGGTCCCCAGCGCGCCGCTCCGGTCCATGCCGCGGCCGAGACGGGGATGCGCCTTCATCTCGTCCACCACCTCGATGCTCCCGTCGGGGCGGACGTCCGCGATGATCTGCCGGATCGAGTTCGACCCGACGTCGATGGCGGCGATGCGTCGTGCGGTATTTTCCCGTGCGCTGGGTTGCGTCACACTTCCCCGTGCGGTCACTCTGGCAACATACCGCTCCACGCCACCGCGAGCCACGACGAACATGAAACGGATCCTGAACGCGGGCGGCATCGTCTTTCGCCGCGTCCGCAGTCGACCGGAGGTCCTGGTCGTGACCGCGCGAAAGCGGCGGAAGCGCTGGGTGCTGCCCAAGGGGCGCGTGAACGGCGGTGAGCTGCCCCGGGCGGCGGCGCTGCGCGAGTGCCGCGAGGAAGCCGGGGTCACAGGGCGCGTCGTGGAGGCGGCCGGCGTCGTCGAGTACGGGACCAAGGCCGGCCCCATGCGCGTGGAGTACTTCATCATCGAGTTCAAGCGCTCGGTGGAGCACGACGAGGACGATCGCGACTCCCAGTGGTGCGCAGTGGAGGACGCGATCCAGCTCCTGACCTACGCCAGCGCGCGGCGCATCCTGCTCGAGGCGCATCCGCGGCTCACCGCGCTCGCGCGGCGCCGAGCGCCGCGTCGCTGACCCGAACCACGCCGCCATACCTTTGGGAATGCGCCTCCTGATCATCCGGCACGCGGACGCGGGCGACCGCGACGAGTTCGCCGCCACCGGCCGCCCCGATAGCGAGCGGCCGCTGTCTCCGCGCGGAACGGACCAGATGCGCAACGCTCTCGCGTCCCTGAAGGTCCTCGTGCCCGACCTGGACCAGGTGATCACGAGTCACTACGCTCGGGCTCGCCAGACCGCGGAGCTGGTGCGACGCGCCTACCGCGCCGGTCCGCTGCGCGAAACCGACACGCTCGAGCCCGAGGCGCATCCACGGGCCTTCGTGCAGTACCTCATCGACGTGCCCGGCGACGTCATTGCATGCGTCGGTCACGAGCCGCACCTCTCCGAGCTCCTCGCCTGGCTCACGGTCGGCCAGCGGGCAGGCTATGCCGACCTCAAGAAGGGCGGCGCCTGCCTCCTGAAGTTCTCCGGCCCGGCGCGGAAGGGTCGAGGCCGCCTGCGCTGGCTGCTCGGGCCGAACGAGCTGGCGAAGTAACTTTCAGCATGTCGTCGAGCGCTCCACGGAGCACCGCCGAGCTCAAGGCGGTGGCTCCGACGTGGTACTTCAACCGCGAGCTGTCCTGGCTCGATTTCAACGCGCGGGTGCTCCACGAGGCGCAGGACGAGCGCGTCCCGCTGCTCGAGCGCGTCAAGTTCCTCGCGATCTTCAGCACCAACCTGGACGAGTTCTTCATGGTCCGGGTGGCGGGGCTGAAGCGGCAGGTGGAAGCAGGGCTCTCGGTTGCCTCGCCCGACGGACTCACTCCCCAGGAGCAGCTCGACCGCATCCACGAGCGCGTGGCGGAGCTCATGGAGGCGCAGCAGGCCTGCCTGGCCGACCTGCTCGATGAGCTCGGGCGCCACGACATCCGGCTCACCGACACCGCCAGCCTCTCGGCGGCGGAGTTCAGCAGCCTCGATGCCTTCTTCGAGCGCGACGTCTTTCCCGTGCTCACGCCGCTCGCGCTCGACCCCGGGCACCCCTTCCCGTACATCTCGAACCTCACGGTGTCGCTGGCGGTCCGGCTCCGCGATCCGGACGACGGATCCGAGCACTACGCGCGGGTGAAGGTGCCGAAAAGCCTTCCGCGCTGGGTGCCCATCGCCGGCCGGCCCACGCACTTCATCCCGATGGAAAAGGTGGTGGGCGCCAACCTCGGCGCGCTCTTCCCGGGATACATCGTCGTGGATTACCACGCCTTCCGTCTCACGCGCTATTCGGACCTGCAGATTCCCGACGCCGAGGAACCGGAAGACCTGCTGTCCATGATCGAGGAGCAGGTGTTCCAGCGGCGCTTCGGCGAGGTCGTGCGCATCGAGCTGGAGACGGGAATGCCCGAGCAGATGCGCCAGCTGCTGTTCGAGGAGCTGCGCGACGAGACCGCCGGCGCGGCGCCCCTCTCGGCGCTGGACCTGGTGGACGCGGGTCCGCTGCTCGACCTCGGCGACCTGCACGCGCTCGCCGGCATGGACATCCCGGCGCTGAAGCCGGCGCCCTACCAGCCCTCGGTGCCCGCCGAGCTGCGGGACACGAACCGGTCCATCTTCGACCTGATCCGCGAGGGCGACATCCTCCTCCACCACCCGTTCGATTCCTTCTCGGCGAGCGTCGAGCGTTTCATCGCGGAGGCCGCCGGCGATGACAACGTCCTGGCCATCAAGACCACGCTGTACCGCACGAGCGGCGATTCCGCCGTGGTCGCGTCGCTGATCACCGCCGCGCAGCGCGGCAAGCAGGTGGCGGTGCTCGTGGAGCTCAAGGCCCGGTTCGACGAGGCCAACAACATCTCGTGGGCACGCACCCTCGAGGATTACGGGATCCACGTGGCCTACGGGTCCGCCGCGCTGAAGATCCACGCGAAGACCGCGCTGGTGGTGCGGCGCGAGGGCGACGGCATCCGCCGCTACGTGCACATCGGCAGCGGCAACTACAACTCCCGCACGGCCCGCCAGTACACCGACGTCGGGCTGCTGACGTGCGCGCCCTCCATCGGGGCCGACGTGAGCGACCTGTTCAACTCGCTCACCGGCTATTCGCGGCAGCGGCTGTACCGGAAGCTGCTGGTGGCGCCGACGTCGCTTCGCGCGCGGCTGCTCGAGCTCATCCAGCGCGAGGCGGACCACGCGAAGGCGGGCCGCCCCGCCCGCATCGTCGCGAAGATGAACGCGCTGGTGGACCCGCGCGTGATCGACGCACTGTATGCCGCATCGCAAGCGGGCGTGCGCATCGACCTGATCGTGCGCGGGATCTGCTGCCTCAAGCCGCAGGTGCCCGGCCTCTCCGACAACATCTTCGTCGTCAGCATCGTGGGGCGGTACCTGGAGCATTCCCGCGTCTTCTGCTTCGGGAACGCGGGCGCGGCGGAGTACTACGTCGGCTCGGCGGACTGGATGCCGCGGAACTTCGACCGGCGCGTGGAGGCGGTTGCCCCCATCGAGACGGGGGCGCTGCACGAGCGCATCGACGCGCTGCTGCAGCTCTACATCGCTGACACGCGCCAGGGGTGGGACCTGCGGGCCGATGGACGATGGGTACAGCGGACGCCGATGAACGACCGGCGCGGCAGCCACGAGGTGCTCCAGCAACAGTCCTGGGGGATCGTTGCGGGCGCAGTGGGCCCGGACCTGTGGACCGGCGCGAGCGTCGAGGATCGCGCGCGACCGTCGTAGACGCTGTCACGCGCGGCGGTTACCGATTCGTGACATGCCGGTAGCCTCCCCGACACGAAGCATCGTGACACTGGTGCGTTCGCGACGCCCCCGTTACGTGACACGGGGCGATGCGCATCACTTCATCACGGACAGGTAACCATGCGACGCTGGCCCCTGCTGCTCGCCGTCCTCTGTGTCTCGAGCGCTTCCCTCGCGGCGCAGAACGCGCCGCCCCGCCCCTGGGACTTCTCCGCCCTCCTGGTCGGCAACTTCCAGCTCCGCACCGATTCGGCCGCCGAAGCAACCACCGGCGGGCCGCCGGCGAGCCGCTTCGACCTCACCCGGGCCTATCTCACCTTCCGCGCGCCCGCCGGCGACCGCGCGTCCGTTCGCATCACCACGGACGTGTTCCAGAACGCCGCGGCGGGATATTACGGCGGCTGGGCGATCCGTCTGAAGTATGGAATTCTTCAGTACGACCTCACCCGGCAGCTTGCCGGGATCCAGGGCCTTGGCGCGGTGGCGCGCATCGGCATGCTCCAGACCGTGGTCATCGAGCACGTCGAGAGCTTCTGGCCACGGTGGCTCGGCACCAGCGCCGCGGAAACCCACGGCTTCTTCTCCTCCGCGGACATCGGCGCAGCCACACTGCTCACATTCCCGGGCCGCAACGGCGAGGCGTACCTGACCATCACCAACGGTCCCGGATACCAGGCGCCGGAACCCGACCGCTTCAAGGACGTGGCCGCCCGCTTCTCGTTCACTCCCTTCGCGAATGATTCGGGGGCGGGGCTGCTCCGCGCCTTCACCATCAGCCCGTGGTACTACAACGGCAATACGGCCAGCGCGTTCGTGCTCGGTGGGGGGGCGCAGGTGGGGCCGGTGAGCGACGGCGTCCGGCGCGATCGGCGCGGGGTGTTCGCCGGCCTGCGCGACCGGAAGCTGACGCTCGGCGCGGAGTTCGCCCAGCGCCTCGAGGAGATCGAGAGCGGCGCGAACACCGTGGCTTCGCCTCGCGCGGTGCGCGACCGCACCAGCAACCTGGCCTCGGCGTTCGCCATCGTCCGTCCGCTCGAGCTGCTGGGTTCGGCAGCCCGCTCGCGCCTCGGAGTCGTTGGGCGCGTGGACCAATTCAAGCTCGACACGGACGCCGCCCCTTCGAACCGGCTGGTGATTCTCGGCGGAACCTGGGAGCTGAACGACCGCACCTCGATCGCGGTGGACTACCAGGGGTTCAGCCCGCGCAACAACCCGGTCGGCGTGCCGACCCGCAGCTGGTTCCTTCACTGGACGGCCGCCTTCTGACACCGCGGCGCACCGGCGTTACAATGCCGTTACAACCCTGTCACGGCCACAACACGGGCTTCGGAGAGGTTCAGGCATCCTCTTCGGAGCTTTCCACGTGATCCAGACGACGCGCCGCGCTGTGGCGCTTGGCACCCTGATGCTCGCAGCGGCCTGCGGCGGCGATGCCGCCCGCGATGGTGACACCAGCGGTGCCGCGGCGCGCACCAGCGGCGTGGACCTGAACGGCGCGGGCGCCACCTTCCCGCAGCCCATCTACAACAAGTGGTTCAGCGACTACGCCACGAAGACCGGCGTGCGCATCAACTATCAGTCCATCGGCTCCGGGGGCGGCATCCGCCAGCTCAGCGAGCAGACGGTGGACTTCGGCGCCTCCGACAGCCCGATGACCGACGCCGAGATGGCGAAGGCGAAGGGTGGCCCGATCATGCACATCCCCACGGTGCTCGGCGCCGTCGTGATCTCGTACAACGTCCCGGGGGTCACCCAGCCGCTCAAGCTCACGGGCGAGGCGATCGCCGACATCTTCCTCGGCCGGATCACGAAGTGGAACGACTCGCGCATCGCCACGCTCAACGCCGGCGCCAACCTTCCGGCCTCGGACATCCTGGTGGTGCACCGCTCCGACGGCAGCGGCACGACCTTCGTCTTCTCCGACTATCTCGCCGCGGTGAGCCCCGTGTGGCGGTCGGCACCCGGCAAGGGGAAGGAGCTGCGCTGGCCCACCGGAATCGGCGCGAAGGGCAATGAAGGGGTGGCGGGACAGGTGAAGCAGACGCCGGGCGCCATCGGCTATGTGGAGCTCGCGTACGCCAGGCAGAACAACCTCCCGGTGGCGCAGGTGCGAAATGCGTCGGGGCAGTTCGTCGCGCCCTCCATCGAGAGCATTACCGCGGCCGCGGCTGGCTCGCCGCTCCCCCCGACCAGCGACTACCGGGTCTCGATCGTGAACGCCGCGGGCGCGACCGCCTACCCCATCTCGTCGTTCACCTGGCTGCTCGTCTATCGCAACGCGACCGACGAGGGGAAAGCGCAGAAGCTCAGGGACTTCCTGAAATGGGCTCTCACCGAGGGTGAGAAGTCGGCGGCGGCGCTGGATTACGCCCCCTTGCCGAGCGAGATCGCGCAGCGTCTCCTGGTCCGTCTCGATTCCATTTCCGCGGCGCGGTAGGTGAACGCGGAGCAGCAGCGGCCGCTCGGCGAACGCATCGTCGGGCGCTCGGTCGGGGACACGATCTACGTCGGGGTGATCACGGCCTTCGCGGTCGCGGTCCCCCTGCTGCTGCTGCTGGTCCTGTTCGAGGTGGCGGTGGCCGGCTGGCCGGCGCTGAAGACGTTCGGCTTCGGCTTTCTCACGTCGAGCGAGTGGGATCCGGTGAAGCACCAGTTCGGCGCGGCACCGGCAATCTTCGGCACGATCGTCACCTCCATTCTCGCGCTGGTGCTGGCGACGCCGCTCGCGATCGGCGTGGCGGTGTTCCTGTCCGAGTACGCGCCGCCGCGCATCCGCCAGCCGGTGGCGTTCGTCGTGGACCTCCTGGCCGCCATCCCGAGCGTCGTGTACGGGTTGTGGGGGATCTTCTTCCTGATTCCCCTGCTGCGCCAGCACGTCATCCCGTTCATGCGGGACACGCTGGGCCTCGGGGTGATTCCGCTGTTCAGCGGACCGAGCTACGGCAACAGCATCTTCGCGGCGGGGATCATCCTCGCGATCATGGTGCTGCCGTACATCTCGTCGGTGTCGCGCGAGGTGCTGCTGGCGGTCCCGCGGTCGCAGCGCGAGGCGGCCCTGGCGCTCGGCGCCACGCGCTGGGAAACGGTGCAGAAGGCGGTGCTTCCCTTCGCCCGCACGGGGATCATCGGCGGCATCATTCTCGGGCTGGGACGCGCGCTCGGCGAGACGATGGCCGTGACGATGCTCATCGGGAACCGCCACGACATCTCCGCGTCGCTCTTCGCGCCGGGCTATACGATGGCGTCGCTGATCGCGAACGAGTTCAGCGAGGCCTCCGATGACCTGCACCTCTCGGCGCTCATGGCCGTGGGGTTCGTGCTGCTGGTGCTGACGCTCGTAGTCAACGCGATCGCGCGCTGGCTCGTGTGGCGCGTGGCCCGCAACGCCGGAGGCACCCGATGAGCGCGCCGCAGCGCCCCACGCTGCGCCAGCGCGCCGTCGCGGAGCGCACCGGGCGCACCATCCTCCGCCGGCGGATCGTGAACGGCGCCATGACCGGGGTCGTGGTGCTCGCGGCCCTCATCGCGACGCTGCCGCTCCTGTTCATCCTCGTGCACCTCGTTCGCGAGGGGGCGCAGGCGCTTTCGCTCGACTTCTTCACGAAAATGCCCAAGCCGGTGGGCGAGGCCGGCGGGATGGCGAACGCCATCGTCGGCACGCTGATGCTCATCGGCATCGCGTGCGCCATCGGGCTTCCCATCGGGATCGGTGCCGGGCTGTATCTCGCGGACTTCAGGGGCAGCCGGCTGGCGACGGCCGTCCGCTTCCTCGCCGACGTGCTCAACGGCCTTCCCTCCATCGTGGTCGGCATCTTCGCCTGGCAGTTCCTCGTGAAGCCGCTCGGCCACTTCTCGGCGCTCGCCGGCGGGGTGGCGCTCGCGGCCATGATCGTGCCCATGGTCACGCGCACCACTGAGGAGATGGTGCGACTGGTGCCCGTCTCGCTGCGCGAGGCGGCCATGGCGCTCGGGTATTCGCGGGCGCGCACCGCGCTCGCCGTCGTGCTGCGCACCGCCACCGCCGGCATCGTCACGGGGGTCCTCGTCGCCGTGGCGCGCATCGCGGGAGAGACCGCGCCCCTCCTGTTCACCGCGTTCGGCAACAACTTCTGGTCGGTGCGGCTGGACCAGCCCATCGCGGCGATGCCACTCCAGATCTTCGCCTACGCCATCAGTCCGTACGACGAGTGGCATCGCCTCGCTTGGGCTGGGGCGCTCGTGCTCATCGCGGTGGTGTTCGTCATCAGCGTGGCGGCGCGGTTCGCCACACGCGCGCGCGTGTCCGGCAGCCATGGCGACTGACCGCCGCGACCCGGCCCGCGGGCAGCCGCGCCTCGTCGCCCAGGGCGTCACGGCGTACTTCGGCGACGTCCCCGCGGTGCGCGACATCGGCCTGGAGCTGCTGGACCGGGAGGTCACGGCGATCATCGGGCCGAGCGGGTGCGGCAAGTCCACCTTCCTGCGCACCCTGAACCGGCTGCACGAGACGGTGCCACTCGCGCGCGTGGACGGACGGGTGCTGCTGGACGGGCGGAACATCTACGCCGGCGGCGTGAACCCCATCGAGGTGCGCAAGCACATCGGGATGGTGTTCCAGAAACCGACGCCCTTTCCCACCATGAGCATCCGCGACAACGTCGCCGCGGGACTGCGCGTGGCCGCGAAGCGCCCCTCACGCCGGGACACCGACGAGATCGTCGAGCGCGCGCTCACCAGGGCCGCGCTGTGGGAGGAGGCGAAGGACCGGCTGGGCGATTCCGCGCTGGCGCTCTCCGGCGGCCAGCAGCAGCGGCTGTGCATCGCCCGCGCCCTCGCCACAGACCCGCCGGTGCTGCTCCTCGACGAGCCGACGGCGTCGCTCGATCCCATCAGCAGCCAGAAGGTGGAGGAGCTCATCTACGACCTGCGGCGCGACATGACCATCGTGATCGTCACCCACAACATGCAGCAGGCCGCGCGTGTCTCCGACCGGACGGCGTTCCTGCTCGGAGGAGAGCTCGTGGAAATGGGGCGCACCAGCGAGCTCTTCACGAGCCCGAAGGACGCCCGCACCGATGCCTACCTCACCGGACGGTTCGGATGACGGACGCACTCGGCTTCCGGCTCCCCGCGCATGACGAGGACGGCCATCCCGGCACCATCGAGGCGAAGGAGTTCAGCTTCTGGTACGGCCAGAAGCAGGCGTTGTTCGACATCGACCTGCGCATCCGTCCGCGCGCCATCACCGCCCTGATCGGTCCGTCGGGGTGCGGAAAGTCCACCTTCCTGCGCTCGATCAACCGTCTCCAGGACCTGATTCCCGGCGCACGCACGTCCGGGCGGCTCGAGCTCGACGGTCAGGACGTCAAGACGGACATCCGCGACGTCACGGCGCTGCGGCAGCGCGTCGGAATGGTGTTCCAGCGCTGGAACCCATTCCCGAAATCCATCTACGAGAACGTGGCGTTCGGACCGCGCATCAACGGCGAGGGAGATCGCGTCGCCCTCGACGAGATCGTGGAGCGGTCGCTCCGGCGCGCCGCGCTCTGGGACGAAGCGCGCGACCGGCTCGGCCAGAGCGCGCTCACGCTGTCCGGCGGCCAGCAGCAGCGGCTGTGCATTGCCAGGGCGCTCGCGAACGATCCGGAAGTCCTGCTGCTGGACGAACCGGCAAGCGCCCTGGACCCCAACGCCACCCAGCGCATCGAGGAGCTCCTGTTCCAGCTGAAGGGCGAGCTCACCGTGGTCATCGTCACGCACAACCTGCAACAGGCGGCGCGCGTTTCCGACGACACCGCCTTCTTCTACCTTGGCCGGCTCGTGGAGTACGACACCACCGACCGGATCTTCACCAGTCCGCGCGAAGAGCGCACCAACGCCTACGTCACCGGGAGGTTTGGATGAGCCCCGATACCACCGGACGCCAGCCAGGCTTCCGCCATTTCCACGACCAGCTCGAGGACCTGCGCCAGCGCCTCGTCACCATGTCCGAGCGCGCCGAATCGCTCGTCGAGCTCGCGGTGGAATCGCTGCTCCTGCGCGACGCCGGGAAGGCCGAAGCCGTCCTCACCGGCGATCGCGAGATCGACGCCCTCGAGGTGGAGATCGAGGCCATGGCGGTGCAGCTCCTCGCGCTCCAGCAGCCCATGGCGCGCGACCTCCGGTTCGTCATCGCCGCCATCAAGGCCTCCAGCGACCTGGAGCGCGTGGGAGACCACGCGGTCAACATCGCTCAGTCCGCGCAGCGGCTCATCGCGACGAAAAGCGCGATCACGCCGGATGCGGCCATCGAGGAGATGGCGCGCCGCGCCCGGCAGATGCTCAGCCAGTCGATCGACGCGTTCGTGCGCGCCGATGGCGGGCTCGGTCGGGCCGTCTGCCTCATGGACGACGAGGTGGACAAGCTCAACGATGGCCTGTTCCGCATCATCGTGACGTACATCCTCGAGGATCCGACCAACATTTCGGCCGCGATCGACCTGCTCCTCGTGGGACGGAACCTCGAGCGCGTGGCGGACCTCTCCACCAACATCGGCGAGGATGCCGTCTATCTCGCCGAAGGAAAGCAGATCAAGCACCGCAGCGAGGCGCAGGGCGCGGGGTAGCCTGCACGCTTAGACTCAGGCCGCATGCGCTCCTCCGCCCTCGACGTCACCGCGCTCCTGGTGGGCCTCGCGATCGCGCTCATCATCACGGGCGCGCTCGGGTGGGCCCTGCGGCGCGGCGAGCCGCGGCGCGGCTGGATTGCCGCCGGGGCGCTGTTCGTCGGGTTCGCGGCGGTGGGCGTGGCCGACCTGCTGCGTCATGCGCCGCGCGAGACTCCGTTCAGCACCGTATTGATCGGCGCGGCCATCCCGATCCTCGGCACGCTGGGAATGGTTCGCGGCACGCGTCGGCTGCCGCCGTGGGGCCGGTGGCCCCTGGTCTCTCTCGTGGCGTTCCTGCTGGTTTTCGGGGGGTTGCTGGCCGGCACGATGCTGACGCGCTGGCTGCCGTTCTGAACGGCGAGGCCTAGGCCGAGTCGGCGCGCCGGAACTCGGACAGGACCCGGAGCTCCGCGTCGGTGAGTTCCATCCAGTGCGCCGGGTACTTCCACAGGCGAATGAACCCGCGGTCGGTGCTGAAGACGAGGCAGGACGACGCCCCGGCCCCGCTCGCGACGTCGGAGCGCCGCTCGACCACGGTCATCACCTCACCGAATGAACCGTCGGGGATCGTGCGTGGTCCGCGCAGCACAGAGCTGTCGCGCTTGCTCTGCTCCGACTCGAAGTTTTCAGCCTGCATCTCCATCCTTGAGTCCGGCGTTCCGATGAGGCAACTCCGGCCTCATCGTACTGCACCGCACAACTGCAAGCATGGAGCCGCCGCTTGCCAGCAGGAAGGAAAGGCGGCGCCGAGACGAGCCGCCCGTATCGAAACGAACAACGGCAGCCACCCTCGGCTGCCGTTTTCAGCTCCGCGCAACTGATGCTATGGCGCGCTCGCTGACCTTTGGTTCAGCTGCGCGCAAGTAGTGCTACGGCGCGCTCGCTGACCTTTGGTTCCAGTTGCCCCTCCTGGGATCGAACCAGGACTCTCCTGATCCAGAGTCAGGCGTGTTGCCAGTTACACCAAGGGGCAGACGTTTTGTGCAACCTCAAGATTAGCGGGCACTTGGGCCATCTTCAACTCCCAGGCGCAACGAGCGCTGCCATGAGGGGTATTCCACGATCACGCTGGCAACTGCTCACAAACGTTTACCCGGATTAGCGTTAGGAGTGTCACACCCTGCTACTTCCCGCCTCGCAGTCGCAATTGCTTTCGCCCTTGCAATCGCCGGCTGCCGCGAGCCGCTGTTGTCCCTTGGAGGCGAGGGCTCTATGCAGGCCTCGAAGGCCAGGGCCGAGATCGCGATCGACGCACTCGCAGCCCGCGTCGCAGACCCCTGGCGCGACGCGAAATACGACACCGCCCGCGCGCGCATCGCGACCGGCGCGCTGATTCCGTCGCGCGTCTGGAATGATACCGCTGCCTGGACGCACTCCACGGACAGGACGCGGGAGCTCCTCATCGGCGGCCGCTTCACCGGCTCCCGCTACCGGCTGGAAGCGGCGCGCACCGTTCCGTGGCCCACGCGACCCGCGGAATCGCGGCATGGCATCCGGCTCACCCGGCTCGTCAACGACGAGTTCGCCTGGGACACCGAGGTCGCCTATGCCCTCGGCACGGTGCGCGCGCGCGACGTGGCGGCACTCGTCCGACTGCTCGTCACGGCATCGGAAGGCCGCAGTGACGCCCAGCTTCGTGCCGACTATCGGGGCGCGCTGCCGCGCGCATCGGCCACGATGGGGCAGCTCTTCCGCATGGACACCATCCACACCGCGCACCTTCCGGACGGGTCCACGCTCGCGACGATCAGCGCGTCGCTCACTCCCGCGGGGATTCAGGGACGCTACCCGAACTTCGCGACGTACATGCAGAAGTACGCGGAGAACGCGCGCATGCACTGGCGGATCGCCAACGCCGCGGGGGGCACCTACTTCGACTTCCAGATGCGGGATGGCCGCATCCGCATTCGCTCCAGGAGCAAGGGCCGGCAGCTCATCCCCATCGTGGGCGACGCGGTCGCCATGCCGGATACTCTGGTGCTGCACGGCGACGTCACGCTCAAGATCCGCATCTTCACGGCGGGTATCCGCGACTACCGCGCCGCCTTCATCCTGGCGAACGAACCGGGGTCGACGGCGTTCAGTGTCGTCTCGCGGGAGGAGCCTGAGTGGGTGCTCCCACTGATCACCGAGCGGCTGCTGCGCTCACCGCTCCGCCGTCCGTTCCAGGGAGAGGGTGCGCTCTTCCGGATGGCGGTCACCGACAGCGCCGGGGCCCAGAGCATCCTGATGCGCGAGCTGCATCTCGAGGTCAGGGAGAGCGCGATCCTGCGATTCCTCACGCGCCTTTCCAGCACCGCCTATGGAGACTTTGCCGGGAAGGTGGAGCGCGAGCAGTACGCCTGGCTCCGCGAGCTGCTCAGCGGCATGGTGCTCGACATTCGGGGGCTCTGAGGCTCTCGGCTCTCGGCTCTCGGCTCTCGGCTCTCGGCTCTCGGCTCTCGGCTCTCGGCTCTCGGCTCTCGAAGTCCCTAAGCTCAAAGCCGAGAGCTCAAAGCCGAGAGCCCGCCCTGAAACGAAAAAACCGCCGACCCGGGGGTCCGCGGCTTATGAGTTTGCCACGCTCGCCGTCATTGGAACTCTACGTCCTACCGATCGGCGGCGGGCAGTGATTTACTATGGAAGAAATATACCAGCGTTTGCCTCAAAAATCCAGTGGAGCTGACCGGGATCGAACCGGTGGCCTCTGCAGTGCGATTGCAGCGCTCTCCCAG
>Ga0307505_10001150_pt1 | contig 23090 bp, 25 predicted proteins | sample 23_S_MG_FD_202183 | JGI IMG/M metagenome (GOLD analysis project Ga0307505, IMG submission 202183) | Soil microbial communities from Populus trichocarpa stands in riparian zone in the Pacific Northwest, United States - 23_S | ecosystem: Environmental > Terrestrial > Soil > Riparian zone > Trees...
GCCTGGCAATACGACATCGTCTGCAACGGCATCGAGCTGTGCTCGGGCGCGATCCGGAACCACCGGCCCGACATCATGTACAAGGCCTTCGCCATCGCCGGCTATTCGCAGGACGAAGTCGACGCCAATTTTTCCGGCATGATCAACGCCTTCAAATACGGCGCCCCGCCGCACGGCGGCGCCGCGCCGGGCGTCGACCGCATCGTCATGCTGCTCGCCGACGAGCCCAACATCCGCGAGGTCACCGTGTTCCCGCTCAACCAGAAGGCCGAGGACCTGATGATGAGCGCGCCCAGCGCCGTCGGCCTCAAGCAGCTGCGCGAACTGCACATCCGCCTGGTCGAGCAGCCGAAAGCCGATCCGGCGGCTTGACGGCGGCGCCGGCGGACATAGTCTGACCCCGGGGACAAGGGGGCAGGCGATGACCGGCAATTTCAAGCGCGTTTTGGTAGCCTGCGCCGCGCTTTGCGCCGCACCGGTCCACGCCGAAACCCTGCCGGTGAGCGGCGTCTATCCGGCCGGAAACGACGCCGCCGCCTCGCTCAACGTCATCGCGGTCGAGCGTTTCGGCGGCACCGACGGGCAGCAGCTCGGCATTGCCATCGCCGACAAGCTGCGCGCCGTCACCATCGGCGGCGAGCCCTATTTCCGCGTGGTCCCCGGCACATCGCGCGACGCCGATGCGGTGCTGCAGGGCACGGCCAATGCGGAAGTGAGCCGCAACGATTCCGGCACCCGCGAAGAAGATGTCTGCGTCGAGCGCGACGCGGACCGCAAATGCATCCGCCGCGAGAAACGCAGGATTCCCTGCTGGAACCAGGTCGTTCGCCTCGACGCAACGGTCCGCCTGGTGGGAGTCGAGGGCGATCGGCTCCATGCCGTCGATCGGCAGGATGAGCAGACGCAGCGCTACTGCGAGGGAGACAGCCGTCCATCGACCGAGGGAATGGTTCGCCAGCTCACCGGGCGATATGCCGACAGCCTGCGCGCGGACCTGGCGCCGGTGCAGCGCGCCGAGGACATCCGGGTGATGGAATCGCGCGATGGCCTGTCGCGTGACGACGGCCGCGCCTTCCGCGAAGCGGTCCGCCTGACCAAGAATGATCGCGCCGCCGCCTGTTCGGCCTGGGCCGCGCTGGAGGCTCGCAATCCCGATCATGTCTCGGTGCTGGTCAATCTGGGCCTGTGTGCCGAGAGCGGCGGCCGGCTGGACGAAGCCTACGGATATTACCGTCGCGCGCTCAGCTCGGACGACGACGCCAGCTACGCCAGCCAGGGCCTACGGCGAATCGAGGGCCGCCGCCGCGCCGACGCACAGCTCGCCAGCCAGCGCGGCCGCTGACGGGCTTGCGGAAGCACGTTGGCAGGGCACTTGCCAGTGCCCGCCGCGTTCATTAGGGCGAAAGCCAATTCAACCCTGCTTCGAGAGGGCAAGACATGAGTGACACTCCCGACCGCGTGAAGAAGATCGTTGTCGAGCACCTCGGCGTCGAGGAAGACAAGGTCACGCCGGACGCGAGCTTTATCGACGATCTGGGCGCCGACAGCCTCGACATCGTCGAGCTGGTGATGGCCTTCGAGGAAGAGTTCGGAGTCGAGATTCCCGACGACGCGGCCGAGAAGATCAACACCGTCGGCGACGCCAATCGCTATATCGAAGAGCACAAGGGCTAAGCCCACGCTAATATCCCGTGGCGCAGGCCGACGGGCATAAGACAGGCTCGGTCCGGCAGCGGGCTGGGCCTGTTTCGTTTCGGAGACAAGACTATGCGCCGTGTGGTGGTAACCGGACTGGGCCTCGTCACGCCGCTCGGCGGCGATGTCGAGACGACCTGGGCGAACATCCTTGCCGCCAGGAGCGGCGCCGGGGCGATCACGCACTTCGACGCGAGCGAATACAAGTGCCGCATCGCTTGCGAGGTCAAGCCGGCCGACCATGAATACGGCTTCGATCCGGACAAGCGCGTCGATTACAAGGTCCAGCGCCAGGTCGATCCGTTCATCGTTTTCGGCCTCGATGCCGCGGGGCAGGCGATCGAGGACGCCGGGCTGCTCGAGATGGACGAAGCGACCCGGCTGCGCGCCGGGGTCTCGATCGGCTCGGGCATCGGCGGCTTGCCGGGGATCGAGAGCGAATCCCGCGTGCTGGCCGAAAAAGGACCCAGCCGGGTCAGCCCGCACTTCGTCCACGGCCGGCTGATCAATCTGATTAGCGGCCAGGTATCGATCAAATATGGGCTGATGGGGCCGAACCACGCGGTGGTCACCGCCTGTTCGACCGGCGCGCACTCGATCGGCGATGCCGCGCGGATGATCAAGGACGGCGACGCCGATATCATGCTGGCGGGCGGTGCCGAAGCGACGATTTGCCCGGTCGGCGTGGCCGGCTTTGCCCAGGCGCGCGCGCTCAGCACGAACTTCAACGACGAACCGGCGCGCGCCAGCCGCCCCTATGACGTGGCCCGCGACGGGTTCGTGATGGGCGAGGGCGCGGGCGTGGTGGTGCTCGAGGAATACGAGCACGCCAAGGCCCGCGGGGCGAAGATTTACGCCGAGGTCGTCGGCTACGGCCTGTCGGGCGATGCCTACCACGTCACCGCGCCGCATCCCGAAGGCTCGGGCGCCTATCGCTCGATGGAAATGGCGCTGAGGAAGGCCGGGATGAGCCCGTCGGACATCGACTACATCAACGCCCACGGCACTTCGACACCGCTCGGCGATGAGCTCGAGCTGGGTGCGGTGCGCAGGCTGTTCGGCAACGCCATCGCCGAGGTTTCGATGAGCTCGACCAAGTCGGCGATCGGCCACTTGCTCGGCGGCGCGGGCGCGGTCGAAAGCATCTTCTGCATCCTCGCCATGCGCGACCAGGTGGCGCCGCCGACGCTCAATCTCGACAACCCCTCGGAAGGTTGCGAGGGCGTCGACCTGGTGCCGCACCAGGCCAAGCCGCGGCCGATCCGCGCGGTGCTCAACAACAGCTTCGGCTTCGGCGGCACCAACGCCAGCCTGGTCATGAAGCCGGTCGCCTAGGAGGCCCCAGTGTCTCGCAAAGGCTGTCTAGTCGCCGCGGTGCTCGGCGCCATCCTCGCGGTCATGGCGGTTGCCTCGACTTGGGGCTGGTGGGGCGCCTCGGCGGTCGAAGGAGATACCGCCTTCGTGGTTCCCTCGGGGTCGTCGCTGACCTCGGTCGCGCACAAGCTCGAGGAAGAGGACCTGATCGGTTCTGCCGACAGCTTCCTGTTGTGGGCCAAGTTGCTCGGGGGCGGCGAAGCGATCAAGGCCGGCGAGTTCCTGCTGCCGGCGGGATCGAGTCCCTCGCAGATTCTCGATACGCTCCAGCACGGCGACGTGATCCGCCGCCTGGTGACGATCCCCGAGGGCTTGCCGTCGATCATGGTCCACGAGCGGCTGATGGCCGAGCCGCTGCTGTCCGGCACGATCCCGGTGCCCGCCGAAGGCTCGGTGCTGCCCGAAAGCTACGATTTCGAGCGCGGCGAGACGCGCGCGGCGGTGCTGGCGCGGATGCAGGCGGCGATGCGCGAGACCATCGCCGAGCTGTGGCCCAAGCGCAGCGCCGACATCGCCGTCACCACGCCCGATGAGGCGGTGATCCTGGCCTCGATCGTCGAGAAGGAAACCGGCGTCGCGCGCGAGCGGCGGATGGTCGCGGGGCTCTATTCGAACCGGGTCAAAAGCGGGATGCTGCTGCAGGCCGACCCGACGATCATCTACCCGATCACCCGGGGCAAGCCGCTCGGCCGGCGCATCCGCCAGTCGGAAATTGCCGCGGTCAACGGCTACAACACCTACACCATGGTCGGACTGCCACGAGGCCCGATCACCAATCCAGGCCGCGCCTCGATCGAGGCGGTGCTAAATCCCGAGCGCACCGACGCGCTGTACATGGTCGCCGACGGCACCGGCGGGCATATGTTCGCCAGCACGCTGCCCGAGCACAACGCCAACGTCGCGCGGTGGTTCGCGATCAGGCGCGCGCGCGGCGAGATGTAGCCATTGGGGCGGTTGACCGCATGGGTCGCCGGTCCTAAGTGCGCCGCCTTGCCCTTGGGGCGGAGTAGCTCAGCCGGTTAGAGCAGCGGAATCATAATCCGCGTGTCGGGGGTTCGAGTCCCTCCTCCGCTACCACCACAAGGCCCAGGCCGCGCGGCCGGTCAGCACGATCAGCACCAGGCTGGAGACGGCGAAGATCGCGAAGCGCAGCATGATCCGGTTGATGGTCGCCTGGACCAGCGAGTGGGCGATCCGCAAGCCGACATAGAGCCAGCCGAGCCAGAGGTTGTAGCCATCGCCCTGGCCGACGATCGCCAGCACGATCGCGACCGCGTAAAACACCGTCGGCGCCTCGTGCAGGTGATTGTAGTTGTGCGATTTCCACTGGATTTCGGGCGGTAGCAGCTTGTCGAGCCTGGCCTCCGGATCGCGCACCATCCTGTCGAGGTCGAGCTTGAGCGCGCGCATCGCCGGGATGCGGGTGGCATACATCCACAGCAGCATTACCGAGGTCCACGCCGCCAGTGCCACCACCGGCGCTAGGATTCCCATTCCGACCATCGTTTCCTCCCTCTAGGTTTCTGACAGGACCGCGGCGAACCGCGAGGCATCGACATTGCCCCCGGTGAGCATCACAGCAGTCCGCCCGTCAACCGGCGCCTCGCCGGCCAGCACCGCCGCCAGCGCCGCCGCGCCGCCCGGTTCGAGCACTAGCCGCAGTTCGGCGAAAGCGAAGCGCTGCGCGGCGGCGACTTCCACTTCGGTAACCCGCAGGCCGTGCTTGCACCGCTCCTTGAGCACCGCGAAGTTGATCGGCCGCGTCGCCAGCGTTTGCAGCGCATCGCAGGCGGTCGGTGGCGGCTCGGCACCGACCGACTGGATCGTGCCGGCCTCGAGGCTGCGGCAAACGTCGTCCCAGCCCTCGGGTTCGACCGGAATTATCTCCGCATCGGGGCAGGCGAGGGCGAGGCCGGCGGTCAGTCCACCTCCGCCGCAGCAGGCGACGATGCGCGTCGGCGGACCTCCAGCGCGCTCGGCCATCTGTGCGGCGATCTCGATGCCGGCGCTGCCCTGGCCCTCGATCACCCACGGGTCGGCATAGGCGTGGACCAGCGTGGCGCCTTTCGCGGAAACCAACTCGGCGGCCACCGCGTCACGGTCTTCGGTGGCGCGGTCGTAGAGCACGACCTCGGCTCCCAGTGCGCGGGTTCGCGCCAGCTTCACCGCGGGGGCATCGCGCGGCATCACGATGGTCGCGGCGATCCCCAGTTCGCGCGCCGCCCAGGCCACGCCTTGTGCATGGTTGCCGCTCGACACGCCGACCACACCGCGCGCGCGCTCGTCATCGCTGAGGTCGGTCAGCCGGTGCCAGGCGCCGCGAATCTTGAACGCCCCGATCGGTTGCAGGCACTCGGCCTTGGCCCACACTGTTTGGCCGGCAATTTCGAACGGAATCAGCGGGGTGGGCGGCAGCAGCGCGGCAACCTTTGCGGCCGCGCGCAGCACGCCTTGATGCGTTGGCGCGCGCTGGTGATCCCCCTGTGTCATGGCGCGGTCACGTCGCATATTTACTCGGGCGCCTCCACCCTCTATCGGCCGCGCCCTTTCACAGGGAACCCGCTAGACAAGCAGTTTGCCCCGCCGACCCAAGGACCCACCATGACCGACGCCCCGATCAACGACACAGGCGCCCCAAGCAACAGGAAGGCAGAGCTGCTGTCGACCGAAGTCGAGCACATCGACATCACCCAATTCGACGCGCGCCCGCTGATCGACGCGATGGGCAAGATGAGCTTCACCAGCCGCGACCTCGCCCGCGCCACGCGGATCTACAACCAGATGCTCGGTGACAAGGATTGCACGGTATTCCTGGTCATCGCCGGCTCGACTTCGGCTGCGGGGTGCATGGACCTCTACGCCGAGCTGGTGCGCAACAACATGGTCGATGGCATCGTCGCCACCGGGGCCACCATCGTCGACATGGATTTCTTCGAAGGCCTTGGCCACAAGCACTACCAGGCCCTTGAAATCCCTGACGATGACACGCTGCGCTCGCTCTACATCGACCGCATCTACGACACCTACATCGACGAGGAAGACCTCCAGAACGTCGACCACACGGTGTTCGAGATCGCCGAGGCGCTCGAGCCGAAAGCCTACTCCAGCCGCGCCTTCATCCGCGAGATGGGCAAATACCTGGTGGCGCACGGCAAGAAGGACAACAGCCTGGTCAAGCTCGCCTACGAGCATGACGTGCCGATCTTCTGCCCGGCCTTCACCGACAGCTCGGCCGGGTTCGGCCTGGTCAAGCACCAGGTCGACGCCATGAAAGCGGGCCGGGATTACCTGACCATCGATTCGGTGGCCGACTTTCGCGAGCTGACCGAGATCAAGATCGCTGCCGGCACCACCGGGCTGCTAATGATCGGTGGCGGGGTGCCGAAGAACTTCATCCAGGACACCGTCGTCTGCGCCGAGATCCTCGGCCACGCCGATGTCGAGGTGCACAAGTACGCGGTCCAGATCACCGTCGCCGACGTGCGCGACGGCGCCTGCTCGTCCTCGACGCTGCAGGAGGCCGCCAGCTGGGGCAAGGTCAACACCGGGATCGAGCAGATGGTCTTCGCCGAAGCCGGCTCGGTGATGCCGCTGCTGGCCAGCGACGCCTACCACCGCGGCCTGTGGAAGACCCGCGAGAAGCGCCGTTGGGCCTCGCTGTTCGGCTAACGCGCCGGTTCGTTGAGCGAGTCGGCGAGGCCGGCGAGCGACATGAACTGGGCGACGCAGGTTTCGATCCGGGCGCGGTCGTCCTTGGGATCGAGCGAGCCGCTCTCGAACATGTTGCCGCTCTCGATGGTCAGCACCAGCTCGCCGCCCTTGAACAGGGTGCGCACGTTCTGCCCGCCGAACGCGGTCTCGACCTCGATAAGCCGCTCGACGTAGCGCGGGTGGACCAGGTAGCGGGCCTCGACCTGGTCGTCGCCCCAGACGGTGAACTTGTCTTCGAATTCGGGGTGGACCATGTCGACGCAGTCGAGCCGATGCCCTTCGAACTCGACCGAATCCTTCTGCCCGCCGAACAGCTTGCGGTGCTTCTTGTCGCGCTCGACCAGCGTAGTGCCGTGGAACTGGCGGTCGAAAGCCAGCGTCAGGATCGCCCCGCGGAACACGGTCACGTAAGTCGTGCGCTTGCCGCTCTGGCGGCGCTGCTCGAGGTGCGCCTCGTGCAAGGTGAAGGCGCGTCCGCCCAAATCGCCGCTCCACAAGTCCTCGAAGCTCGAGCGGTGGAAGTGCGGGACCATCTGGTAGGTCTTGGCCAGCTCGAAACCGTGACCCGGCTCGAACGTGTCCAAAAAGGTCAGGCCGAGCGCCTCGGCGATCGCCGTGTTGATGCCGCGCTTGGTTTCCTTGATCGCCTTGGCGCGCGGCGCGTAGGCCCAGCCGCCGCCGCCGGCGAGACCGGCGAAGCTGAGGAACATCTTCAGCTCCTCGTTCCAGTTGCCGAACATCTGGGCGACCCAGAACATCCCCATCACCGGTATGAGAATGACGCTGGCTATCATGAAGCGGCGGTTCGACTTTGCCTTCGCCTCGGCGCGCACTTGCCCCTGCTGCTCGAGCCAGCCGCCGAGCGGCCCCGCCAGCAGCGTATCGACGTTCGGACTTTCGATCATTGCCACTAGCCCCCCAGTGCGCTTTGATAGCGCGGGACGCAGTTGGAACAAGCGGGGGTAGGGCGATGAACTGGTCTTTCTGGATCGTGGCATTCCTGGTGGCGGTGACGCTGCTGATGGTGATCGGCATCTACAACCGGCTCGTGGCGCTGCGCCAGAATGTGAATCAGGGCGTCGCCGACATCGACGCGCAGCTGCGCCAGCGGCACGACCTGATCCCCAATCTGGTCAACACCGTCAAAGGCTACGCCACACACGAAAAGACCACGCTCGACGAAGTGATCGAGGCCCGTAACCGCGCCGCCCAATCGACCAGTTCGGCCAGCGAAGCGCAGCTGCGGGTCGCGCTCGACAAGCTGCTGGCGCTCGGCGAGGCCTATCCCGACCTCAAGGCCAGCGCCAATTTCCAGGAGCTGCAGAGCGAGCTGGCCGATACCGAGGACAAGCTCGCCGCCGCGCGCCGCGCGCTCAACGCCGCGGTGTCGCGATTCAACGCTGCAATTCAGTCGTTTCCCGCGGTCCTATTCGCCGGCATGCTCGGCTTCCACGAGGCCGATTTCCACCGCCTCGACGACAGCGAGAAAGGCACCGTCGACCAGGTGCCCGACGTCAAGTTCTAGAGCGGCGCGGCCCGCCGCAAACGGAGGCCGGCCGGCGCCTTTTTTCTTGCAGTTCGCGCACAGCGGAATATATGCGCGCCCTGCTGCCCCATGGGGACTTCCAAACCGCAAGGCAGCTTAAATTGCTCATTTGTTTGGGGGTCCCTTGAATTGCACCATTTCTCTGACGCCAAGGCTGTAGTCCGCGCCAATTCGCCGGACGAACCCGTGATCTGCAACCGCCCGCACGCCGCGGCGCGGGCCGCGCGCTTCTTTGCCGAAAAGTTTCCCGGCAAGTCGATGTACGCGGTCAAGGCCAACCCTTCGCCGGCGCTGCTGCGCGTGCTGTGGGACGCCGGCATCACCCATTTCGACGTCGCCTCGATCGCCGAGGTGCGGCTGGTGCGCGAGGTTCTGCCCGAAGCCGTGTTGTGCTTCATGCATCCGGTCAAGACCAGGAGCGCCATCGCCGAGGCCTACCAGACCCACGGCGTACGCACCTTCAGCCTCGACACGCACGAGGAGCTGGCCAAGATCGTCGAGGCGACAGACGCCGCGCAGGACTTGAACCTGCTGGTGCGCCTGCGCGTCTCGTCCGAGCATTCGGAGCTGTCGCTGGCCGCCAAGTTCGGCGCCGACCTGGTCGACGTCGCCTCGCTGCTGCAGGCCACGCGCCAGCACTGCGACGCACTCGGCATCTGCTTCCATGTCGGCAGCCAGGCGATGACGCCTTTTGCTTACGTCCAGGCGATGGAGCGCGTCCGCGTGGCGATCGTCGATGCTTCGGTCACGGTTGACATCGTCGATGTCGGCGGCGGCTTCCCGAGCTCGTACCCGGGCATGGAGCCGCCACCGCTGGAGGACTTCTTCACGCTGATCCACCGCCATTTCGAGGCGCTGCCGATCTCCTATTCGGCCGAGCTATGGGCCGAGCCCGGCCGCGCGCTGTGCGCCGAATATTCGAGCCTGATCGTCAAGGTCGAGAAGCGCCGTGGCGACGAGCTGTACATCAACGACGGCGCCTATGGCGCTCTGTTCGACGCCGCGCACGTCGGCTGGCGCTTCCCGGTCCGGGCGCTTGAGGATGACCTGAGGCGCCCGCTCGAGGCGTTCGCGTTCTACGGCCCGACTTGCGACGACGCCGACTACATGGCCGGCCCGTTCATGCTGCCGGCGGACATCCAGGCCGGCGATTACATCGAGATCGGCATGCTCGGCGCCTATGGCGCGGCCATGGGAACCCGCTTCAACGGATTCGGCACCGCCGAGGCTGTGACCGTGACCGACGAACCGATGGAAAGCCTCTACCGCGGCGACCGGTTCGATCCCCGCCACAGCGAGAACGTCGTCAGCCTGCGGTAACGCTGTTTCAGCGGCTCGGAATCCCCAGCAGCTCGATCTTGAACAGCAGCGTGGCGCCGCCCGGGATCGGGCCGCGGCCCATCGGGCCATAGCCGAGGTCCGCCGGCAGGGCGATCTCGATGGTGTCGCCGACGCCCATCTGCGGCACTGCCAGCTGCCAGGCGCGGATCAGCGAGCGCAGCGGGAAGGTGGCAGGCTGGCCGCGCGTGTACGAGCTGTCGAACTCGGTGCCATCGACCAGGGTGCCGGCATAGTGCAGCGTGACGGTGTCCTGCACGGTCGGGCTGGGACCCGATCCGTCGCCGGCGATGCGCCGCCACAGCACTCCGCCCGGCAGGGCGTACCAGCCTTGGCTGGCGCGCTCGGCGAGGGCGGCCTGCTGGCGATTGTGCCAGGCGGCGTCCTGCGACGGGCCAGGGGCGTCCTGAGCGGCGGCGGCAACGCAGATGGTGGCGGCGAGGACGGCGCCCGCGGCGAATGAGGCAATGCGCATGAAGGTGGGCTTCCCGGCTGTTGACGCCTCGCCATTGCCGCTTCGGGCACGCAATTCAACCGGCGAGCCCTGGCCGTGTCATTTCCGCAGGCGGTGAAGGATCGTTTACCTCGGTCTGATAGCGCTTCGCCGGGGAGGCGCGCGTGGCGAGCTTGGCGTTCAAGGTGATCGGAGCGATCGGGCTGGCATCGTACGCCGCCGCCTACCTGTGCACCAAGCTGCGGCACGTCTCCTATCATCGCTTCAGGGTTGTGGCGGTGCCGGTCGAGCGTTTGCCGGAGATGCCGCGCGGCTACAACTGGCGCTCGCTGACCTCGGCGGATCTGGCCGGCCTCGAGATCGACGTCGGGCCGGAAGTGCAGGCGGCGCGCTTCGACGCGGGCCTCGACTGCCTCGGCGTCTTTGATCGCAAGGGCGAGCTCGCCGGGGTGAGCTGGTTGTGCAAACGCCAGCATCACGACCCGATCTTCGACCTTCGCTACCTGCTCCCCGCCAACGCGGCCTGGGACACCGGCCTGTGGGTGCCTGAGGACAAGCGCATGGGCCGGGCGTTCTCGGCTGTCTGGGCGGCGATAGGCGACTGGCTGCGCCGCGAAGGGCTCGAATGGACGATGAGCAGCATCGCCGATTACAACGTCGCGTCGATCCTGTCGCACCGTCGCCTCGGCGCGCGCAAGCTCCGCCATTTCGTCGTCTTGAGCATCGGCTCGCTACAGATCACCTTCGGAGCTCGGCCTCTGTTGCGCCTGAAGAGCCGTGCAAGGCCGCCCAGCGCGCGCCTGCGGGTGCCGGGCGACGTCGGCCTGGCGGCCTAGCCTCAGGCAGCTTTCCGGAGCTGCAGCTCGAGCCGGTCCCAGATTTCGACCAGCGCGCCCGTCAGCGCCGCCATCATCGCCTCAGTGTGGGCGGGGCCGGGGGTGAAGCGCAGCCGCTCGGTGCCGCGCGGTACGGTCGGGAAATTGATCGGCTGCACATAGACGCCGTATTCGGCGAGCAGGATGTCGCTGATCTTCTTGGCCCGCACCGGGTCGCCGACCATCAGCGGCACGATGTGGGTGGTCGAAGGCATGACCGGCAGGCCGGCGCCGGCGAACTTGGCTTTGAGCATGGCGGCGCTGGCTTGCTGCGCCTCGCGCTCGACCGAGCTGGCCTTGAGATGCTTCACCGCCGCCAGCACGCCCGCGACCAGCACCGGGCTGAGCGAAGTGGTGAAGATGAACCCGGGCGCATAGCTGCGGATGCAGTCGACGATGCGGGCGTCGGCGGCGATGTAGCCGCCCATCACCCCGAATGCCTTGCCCAGCGTGCCTTCGATGATGTCGATGCGGTGCGCCGCCTCGTCACGCTCCGAAATGCCGCCGCCGCGCGCGCCGTACATGCCGACCGCGTGGACTTCGTCGATATAGGTCAGCGCGTTAAACTTCTCGGCCAGGTCGCAGAACGCGTGGACCGGGGCGACGTCGCCATCCATCGAATAGACGCTCTCGAACGCGATCACCTTGGGCACGTCGGGGTCCTCGGCGGCGAGCAGCTCTTCGAGGTGTTCGGCGTCGTTGTGGCGGAAGATGCGCTTCTCGCAGCCCGAATTGCGGATGCCGGCGATCATGCTGGCGTGGTTCATCTCGTCGGAGAAGATCACGCAGCCGGGCAGCAGCTTGGCCAGCGTCGAAAGTGTGGCGTCGTTGGAGACGTAGCCGCTGGTGAACAGCAGGGCCGCCTCTTTGCCGTGGAGGTCGGCCAGCTCGCGCTCGAGCTCGATGTGGTAATGGGTGTTGCCGCCGATGTTGCGGGTGCCGCCGCTGCCGGCGCCGACGTCGTGCAGGGCCGCTTCCATCGCCGCGATCACCTTGGGGTGCTGGCCCATCGCGAGGTAATCGTTCGAGCACCACACGGTGATCGGCTGCGGGCCGTTGTGATGGGCGAAGCAGCGCGCGTCGGGATAGGCGCCCTTGTTGCGCAGGATGTCGATGAACACGCGATAGCGGCCCTCGCCGTGGAGCCGCTGGATCGCCTGGTCGAAAATGTGATCGTAGTTCAGCGGACTCGTTCCTGCGCGGGCCTTCCGGGGCGCATTAGGCGAAGCGCAATGGCGATTAAAGCGCGGAGTTTGCGAACAATTCGCAACTAGTCGTCGCTACTCGTCGGCGCGTGGGCCGGAGCCGTGCCATCGCCAGATCAACTTCCGCAACCACCCTATGGGTCGAAGCGGATTATCCGGCAGAAACGGCTGAACCGAATGCGCGTGATATAGCGGCAGGAGATATCTGTCGTAGAATACGTATATGTCGCTGCGGTAATGCTTGCGCAGGTATTGGAGGTACGGCTGCGCGCGTCTGTAGAACTTGCCTTCTTCGAATGTCCGAATTTCGCGCGCGTCATCTTGCTCGTAATGATCGACGCTCACAAGGACGAAGGCTTCTTTTGCCGTGACGTAATCTTGATGGACCATGAGGCCGACGATTTCGAAAAAGTTTAGCACCTTTCGCAAATCGGCCCATTCTTTGCTGTTAAAAAGATCGCTAGAAGTCTTGTATTTTTTTCTGAGCGTTTCGTAATCGACCTCCTCTTCGTTAAGGACCTTGTAGCGGGAAGTCAGCGTTTCCGACCATTTGTCCACGAGATGAAGAAACATCTCCGACCGGTGGACCTGCTGTGCAGACCGGGTCTGTACTCTCAGTTGGTAGACCTGCCAGGCGATGAACAACAGGCCGACCGCCCCGACTACTGCTGAACCGATCGTAGCCAATGATTCCCAGGCCTGCAGTGAGGCCCACTCGATGACTTCGTCGGTACGTGAAACCGCCATTTGCCGCCCCCCAAGGCCAATTACTGTTTGAGCTCCGCGAGAACTTGTTCGGTTTTCTTCAACGGCAAGCCATCGACCTTCTCGTGACGCTTCCCCGTGATACCGTCAACACAGCCCGCTCGAACGAGTTCGCGGATCACCGAGAGATGGGCGCTTGGGTCGGGCAGGAGTCGATGCCCGCTCGAGCGTTCGAGCGCGGCAACTAGCGCGTAGGTTGCGAAGTTGGACGTCGCGCCGGGCAGTAGATGGTCGCAGGTTGCCACGGGTTTGCACAACGCCCAGCGCTCGACGAAATCGTCGGGCAAGTTGCCCATCCCAAACTCGTTCCCCCCGTCGCCGATTCCGATCAAGGCTTTCGTGCCGAACATCGCCTCGAATTTAGGCGTTTGGCCGGAAATGTCCTCGTGGCGCATGTTGCGATAGCTGCCGTCGCCACACTTGCCGCAGATCTCGATGGCTACGAACGTGTGGTTTGCCTCGAAGTAACGCACAGAGGCTTCGTCGCGCTCGACTCCGAGAAAATGCAGATCGGCTCGCACCTGAGCGAAAATCTCGGCAGCCTCGGGCCAAGTCGCGATCATGACGGTCTTTCCCAGCGCCGCCAGCGCATCTGCCAGAGCGAATGCGCCGGGCGGTCCGTCAGTCTCCGGCTGGCCTTGGATCGGGAATCCGGTGCCGATGATTATCAGCTCCCGGCTGGCGCTCAGAGCGGCAGCGGCGGCAGTGAAGAGGTCGGTCCGCAGGACGGAGCGAAGTTCGCTCATGCCGCGATCACTGGTGGCGACGACCACCTCCCAAAGCCGACCATCTAGATCTGCGTCAGCCACGGGCCGCCCCTGCAGGCGGACGGGCAAAGACAAGTTCGCACAGCTGCCGGAAATGATCGCCGCGCTCGGCGAAATTGCCATATTGGCCGAAGCTGGGGGCTGCCGGTGAAAGCAAAATGAAGTCGCCGGTTTTGGCGCCGGCGTAGATCGCCTCGACGGCTGATTCCAATTTGTCGTGGCTCTGCACTGGAAAGTCGCACCCCGCCTGCGCAAGTGCCGTGGCAATCCGGTTTCCGGTTTCGGGCAACAGATAGACGCCACGTGGGGGGTGGTCCCGCAGGAACCTAGCAAGTGGTTCGTATTCCTGGCCCCGCTCGGTGCCTCCGAGGATAACGTGCAACGGATGGCGGGCATAGGTCATCATGGCCGCCTGTGTCGCCTCGGGAATCGTCGAAATGCTGTCATCCACGCCAACAATACCGCCCGGCAGGGCGAACTCCTGGAGGCGATGCGGGAGCGGCGCGAAGCAGCCGAGCGAAATCGAATGAGCCTCCTTGAACAGTCCGAGTTGCCGGACCGCAGCAGCTGCGGCCGCAAGGTTGGAAAGGTTGTGAGCGCCTGGCGGCAGGGTCCCGTCGACCCGCATCGGGCGGCCGTTGAAGGTCAGACCCGCTTCCAGCGCGAGGAAATTTCCGGGAGAATTGTACCATACGACATTAGGTCGTTCCCCAAGCCGAATGCGAAGCTGTTCATCCTGCGCGTTTGCGATCACCGGGATCGACGGATCCAGCGAAACCAGGCGCAACTTGTCCTGGTAATATGCCTCACGCGATCCGTGCCACGGCGTGTGCTCTGGATACAAGTTGGTTAGTACAGCCATCGATGGAGCATGCATCAGGTCGGCTGCCTGGTAGGAGGACATCTCGAGGACTGTGAAATCCTTGCCAGGCGCCTCATCCAGCGTCGGCGTTCCGCCGTTGCCTAGCAGCTTGGTATCGAGGCCAAAGGCCAGCAACATGTGGTAGAGCATTGCCGATGTCGTGCTCTTGCCCTTGGTACCGGTGACGGCGATGACATTTCCTGGCTGATAATGTTCGAACCACAGATTGGTGCAAGACGTCAGACGGCTGCCTTGTTGCCTGGCGGCTTGGATCTCGGGCCGATTTGTGCTGATACCGGGACTCTTGACGATCAAATCGAAGCGGCCTTCCGCGATTGCCGCGCGGGCGTGGTCCCCCGCCAGGAAGCCAGCGTTAGGCGCCCAGTCCGGGCGTGGTTCTTCGGCGTTGTCCGTGAGCAAGGTGATCGCTCGACCCTTGTCGCGCGCAAAGAATTGCGCCGCTGAGCGGCCCTCGCGACCGAGCCCCCAGATCCCAATCCGCGCGGCTTCAGGCCACATAGGAATCGAGAAGCAAGCGGAACCGATCAGGGATCATTGCACCGTGCCGCGGAGTCATAAAGTCGGTCAGCGCCGCGTCCACTGTAGTCGACGACTTCCCGAGATCGGGGGCAAGTGCCCGCAGGACCGCGGCCGTTCGCCATTCGTCACGCCGGGCGAGCGTGACCAGGGCAACTGCGGATTCGAGCTCCTCGCCCACGCAGTCCCACGGTTTATGCAAGCCTAGCCCGCACAGCTCACGATAGCCGGCGATCTGCTTCGGATCGTCGAGCAGGTTGCCAGGAAAGATCGCCAGAAGCCGCTCAGCGGGCATCACCACTGCGAGAAGCAGGAAGGTGAATCGGCATTTGGCGCATTCACCGCACCAAAGCGTGTCAGGCCGATCGCGGAGTTTGAAAGCCCTGTTGCAACTGGTGAACACATGATCGTACCGGTCGGTCTTCGCGAACAGCGAGGCGATGTGCAGTTCTGAAAGAGGGCGGAGAAGCGAAAAATAGGCGATCCTGTGGGAAACGAATTCGTGCAGATATGCAGCAATGTCGTTTTCGAAGGTGCTAGTCTTGCTGTACTGGTGGTTTACATCTTGTTTGCCGACCACGAGATTTGGTTCATCGGCAGATCTTTCGTTCGAAAGAATTATGTTGGCGTAGCCATAGAAGAAACAACCCACTACGGCGATTAGACTTACAATCGCCGTGATCGGCACGTGCCCGTTGTAAGTGTCCGGTCGCGAGTTCAATTCGAACAACAGCGGATCGAGACGACGGTCCACTGAGATCAGCGGCTTGTCGGCAATGCGTGCGCACTCCTTCATCGGCTGACGCGGATTGACGGCAAACAGCGCGAACTCGGCCTTCGCCGCTCGCATCGCTTCGACGCTGACCAATGAGTCCTTGCCGCCCCCGATCAGCACGACCGATTTGGTCGGATCGAGCGCCGAGAGAGTACCGTGGCTCGCAACTTCCGGGACCTGGCCGGCGCCGGTGAACTTGGGCTTGCCAGATAGATCGAGCCCATTGCGGTAAGCAAATTCAGCTAGTCCGCCGGCAAAAATTTGCTCGAGGAACCGCACCTCTTTCGGTGCCAACGGCAACCCTCTCAAGTCGCACGATTCGGTTGCATAGAGCTTGTAGTAACTGGTTCCAGCCACGGCGTAGAGGAACCTCACCGCGTGGGTGAACGCTGCCTGATCTTCTGCGGACAAATCGGGCAAAGGGTGATGGAACTCGATTGCCTCGGTGAATTCCGGGCCACCTTCGAAGGCGTAACGGAATTCCAGGCGGCCGTTGCGGGGATCGACATCATAACCGGAGTAGACGAACCGTTCAGGTCGTCGGCCATCGAAATCGACCAAAGTGATCACCTGTCCCACGCGCGTTGGCCGATAGCAGCCCTCCCTAGGCCGCTCAAGCGGTGAACAAAGCCAGGGGCTGCCCATTTCGGCGTAATCTACGTCGGTGGCCTCATGCAGAGGCATTGCTCTACGACCGCTTTTCTTTCATGCCGCGCTGTAGAGAAAATCGGCCCCTCGGCGAGCGTCGACATCGGCGGACAAGGGTTCAGGCCGAGTGCGGGGAGGTTGATGGACTGGCTGTTCGCTTTGCCGCTCGGCTACCTGCTCGGCTCGGTGCCGTTCGGGTTGCTGCTGGCGCTGGCGGCGGGGAAGGGCGACATCCGCCAGGTCGGCTCGGGCAACATCGGCGCCACCAACGTGCTGCGCACCGGCAACAAGGGGCTGGCGGCAGCAGTGTTGCTGCTGGACGTCGGCAAGGGTTTCGCGGCGGTCTGGCTGGTGTCGCAGTGGTGGTCCGAAGGCGTGGCGCTCGGTGCGCTCGGCGCGGTCGTCGGGCACTGCTTCCCGGTCTGGCTGAGGTTCAGGGGCGGCAAGGGCGTGGCGACCACGCTCGGCGTCTGCCTCGCGCTCGGCTGGCCGATAGCCCTGGTCTACGCCGCGGTATGGCTGGGGATGCTGGCGATCACGCGAATCTCCTCGCTCTCCGGGATGAGCGCGGCGGCGGCGGTGCCGGCGGCGGCGGCGGCGCTGGGGCGCGTTGAGCTGGTGCCAGTGCTGGTCGGCATCGCGCTGATCGTCCTGGTCCTCCACCGCGACAACTTTGCCCGCCTGCGTGCCGGGACGGAGCCGAGGATCGGCAGACAAGGATGACCGCGTCGGTCACCCTGGCGCAGGACGAGGCTTTCGCCCGCATCCGGCTGCTGCGCTCGCCCAACATAGGCCCGATCTCCTATCGCCAGCTGCTGCGCCGGTTCGGCCAGGCGCAGGCGGCAATCGCGGCCTTGCCCGATCTCGCCTCGCGCGGTGGCCGCCACTACCGGCCCGCGCCGCGCGAGCGGATCGAGGACGAGGTCGCCGCCGTGCGCGCGGCCGGGGCGCGCTACCTGTTCCACGATTCGCCCGACTATCCGGGGCTGTTAGGCCAGCTCGAAAGCGCGCCGCCGATCCTGACCTATCGCGGCGATACGGCGCTGGCGGCCAGGCCATGCGTCGCGGTGGTCGGGGCGCGCAACGCCTCGGCGGCGGCGGTCAAGCTGGCGCGTGATTTCGCCCATGCGCTGGCGGCGGAGGGCTTCGCGGTCGTCTCGGGCCTCGCCCGCGGCATCGACGGCGCGGCGCATGAGGGGGCGCTTCCGGCAACCATCGGCGTGATCGCCAGCGGCATCGACATCGCCTATCCGCCGCAACATGCGGCGCTGCACGAACGGATCGCCACAGAGGGCTTGCTGCTGGCCGAGCAGCCGCCCGGCACCGAGCCGCGCGGCAGCCATTTCCCCAGCCGCAACCGGATCATCGCCGGGCTCGCGCTCGGCACGCTGGTGGTCGAGGCGGCGCCGAAATCGGGCTCGCTGATCACCGCGCGGCTGGCGGGCGAGGCCGGGCGCGAGGTGATGGCCATCCCCGGCAGCCCGCTCGACGCGCGCAGTCATGGCTGCAACCAGCTGATCCGCGAAGGCGCGGTGCTGGTCCAGACGCCCGAGGACGTGGTCGAGCTGTTGCGCGGCTTCGACGGCACCCCGCGCTCGACCTTGCGCGAGGCGCAGGCGCATGCCTTCGGCGCCGACGACGAGCTGCTCGCCGATGAGCCCGCCGACCTCGCCGCGCTGCTCACCACTGCTCCCGTCGGCGTCGACGAACTGGTCCGCCAGAGCGGCGACAGCGCCGGCGCGGTGGCCATGGCGCTGCTCGAACTGGAGCTCGCCGGCCGGCTGGTGCGGCACGCCGGAGGGCGAGTGTCGTTAGCGACTTGACTGGCGCGGCGTTCGCTGGAGATTGTCGCCGGAGCGTTTGGGGAGGAATGTCATGGCTTCACTGCCGGCACGCGAAATGAAGATCGGCAAGATCGTCGACAAGACCCTGGGCGTGCTCGAGGCGAACGCCGTGCCGGCACTGATCTTCCTGGTGGTGCTGACCGCCCTTTCGGTGCCGGTCAATTACTTCGCGGCGGGATCGCTGTCGTTCACGCGGCTGGTGGGAGCGCAGCTGCTGACAGCCGCGTTCGGGACTGTCTGCGGGTACTTCCTGCTGGTCGCGATGCTGCGCCGGACGGGCCTGCTCACACAAACGAGCGAGGATGCCTTCTTGCCCTATATCGGCCTGTCGGTCCTCTCTTCGCTCGGTGTCCTGCTCGGCGTGCTGGCGTTGGTCCTGCCGGGCCTGTTCATCATGGCCCGCTGGATCGTTGCCGGTCCGATACTCGTGGCCGGCGGCAATGGCGTGATGGCGTCGCTTGGGGAAAGCTGGGAGCGCACCCGGGGCAGCGAGTTCCAGATCATCGGCGCGGGGCTCGCCCTCGGCCTGGTGCTGATTGCAGGAGGCATCGCGGTGAGCGTGTTCCTCGAAGCCGAGAGCCTGCCGCGAATAATCGTCGCGCAGGTCCTGAGCAGCGCCGCCAGCGTGATGTTCCTCGCGCTCGGGGTCACGCTCTACGGGATCATGGCTGCCGCTTCCGAAAAGCAGGCGACGCCCGCGAGCTGACCTTTCTCGCAGGGACTGCATCACTCTGAATTAAGCCAGCCGAACCTATCGCCGCGCCGTCGCTGATCCTATATGCTTACCGTGAAGCATGGAGAGGCGACATGATGAAGCTTCCAAAGGGTCTAGATATTGAGCAGGTAAGGGAGGCCTATCGCCGAAACGGAGATGTTCGGTTGAGTGTGCCCTGGAGCCGCAGCCGGGAGAACACATTGCCGCGTATCTCGCGGGGAGACACCGAGGCGCAGGAAGGGCGTTTTCTCGAGCCTGACGAAGTGAAGACCTTCATCGAGGTGCGATCTGATCTTCACGCTACCTACATCAGAGAAACGCAACGAACTCGTCGTTTCGTCATGGCTTTGGCGGCGATGCTATTGGCCTTGGCCTGTCTTATCCCGGTCTTCGCACCGGAAGGCCGAGAAGCCCTGTCCTATTGGGTTGGCATCGCGCTTTTCCTGTTTTCTGGCGGCGCAGCCGGATATTCAGGCATTCGATACAAAGGGCATGGGCACGAAATTGAAGCGAGTAAGGAAGGCGCGAATGCCGAAGGGGCCTAAGGGGCAACGCCGACCAGCCGATGTTGTCGGCAACGCGGTCCACGTCATGCGCGTGCTGACCGGCGAGGCCGACGATGATGCGCCTGACGATGGCAAAGACAAGGCCGCGCAGGAAATGGGCCGGAAGGGCGGCGCGGCACGGGCCGCGTCCATGACGCCGGAGCGTCGGGCAGAAATCGCCCGGAAGGCGGCAGCGAAGCGGTGGCATAAATCATAGCTTCCGCATAAAATCACTTGCGGTCAGGAAACGTCCTGCTATTCTCCCTTCCAAAGGGAGGTCTCGAGCGATGGCCATAGCAATCCAGGCGGAGGTTGAACCGGTTATCGGCATTTTTGCCGATCGCCTCCGGAAGGTTTTGGATCGCGCCATGCAAGACTGGCTCGCGAACCCTGACCGGGCGAAGTATAGATACGGCCGAACAAGAGCCAACATCATCTTCGAATATATTATCCGCCATGCCTTGGCGGAGTTTGACGGTGACGGAACTGACACTGTCAGGGCTTTGGTCGAAGCTCAATCGGTGAAGTTTCTTTTTCACAATTCTGTCGTCGCTCGTTTCAAGAAGGGCAACGCGAAGGGCGTTGGCTCGAATATCGAGACCCAAGCCTTTCTCGATTACGTCGATCCTCAAAGCAGCTTCGGCGGCCTTCCTGAAATCCACCGCGTCGAGATTGTGTATCAGCTCAATTTTTTGGCCACTGACTACGCCGAGGTGGCGGTTGTCGCCCGCAACCGGAGCGCGCGAGTCTGGGCCTATCCCCTGACAGCCAAGCCGACAGCAGAGATCATTCCGATCCCAACACGCCCGGCGCCTGTGCTTACGCCGCCGGTCGTCACGCCGAAGGTTTCGCCTGAAGAACAAGCGAGCCACGACAGAGAGCCGGAGTAAGGTAATGCAGCCGAATGGTGATATGCTGCGCCTGGCGCGGCAGCGACGAGGAGTCCAGCAAACAGAAGCGGCAAAGGGTCTTGGAGTAGACCAATCGCTGCTGTCTCGGATGGAGAACGGTGTCGCGGAGATAAGGGACGATGTCTTGCTGCGCGCCGAATCTATTTACGGCGTGCCACGCTCATTCTTCTTTCAGACTGATCCAATTTATGGCGCACCCGTCAGTGTTCATCCAATGTGGCGTCGGAAAGCCGATGTCACCGGGCGCGACATCGACGCGATAGTCGCTGAAATGAACGTGCGTGTGATGCACCTTCGCCGGTTTCTCGAAGCGGCGGACGTTGCAAAGGCCAACGACCTGCCACGCCTCGATATTGAGGATTATGGCGACCCGGAGCATATTGCCGGGCTCGTGCGGTCCCACTGGAAGCTTCAGCGGGGGCCGATCCGGGATTTGACCGTGCTTGTGGAGCGCGCGGGCGTTTTGGTTGTGCACTCTACGATGTCTGGAGCGTCAGTGAGTGGCGTGACATTTTCCGTTCCGGGAATGCCTCCGATCATCGTTCTGAATAGGGACCAGTCTGCCGACCGGATGCGGTTCACTTTGGCGCACGAATTGGGCCATTTGGTCATGCATCGGTTCCCATCCCTGGATATGGAAAGCGAGGCGAACGCCTTCGCTTCAGCGTTGTTGATGCCATCGGCTGACGTTCTTCCGATGCTTCAATCGCGCAAGATTGATTTGCCGCTGCTGGCTTCCCTGAAGCCCGAGTGGAAGGTTTCGATGCAGTCCCTCATCATGAAGGCAAAGTCGCTCGACCTGCTCAGCCGGAACCAGGAAGAGTATCTGTGGAAGCAGATGAGCGCGAGGAAATGGCGCTTGCGCGAACCTCCCGAACTCGATTTCCCCCACGAAACTCCAAGTGTGATCTCGAATCTCGTCAAGATTTTCCGGGACCATCTTGGGTATTCGCCCACCGAAATCGCAAGGTTACTCCACGTTTTCGACGAAGATTTTGAACAGCTATATCCGGCGGACGAGGAAGGGCGCACCCGCCCAAGGTTCACCGTTATCGGTTGAACTTTTATGCTTGACGTCATGCAAGAAAGCTCATATCAAAATGGGCATGAGAAAGCTCGCCCCGAAAGCCCGCATCCAAATCCTCAATCTGCTGTGCGAGGGCATGTCGATGCGCGCCGTCGCCCGGATCGCGGACGTTAGTTTCAATACAGTCGGCAAACTGCTGATCGACGCGGGCACCGTCTGCGCAGAGATGCACGACGAAATGGTTCGGGACGTGAAGGCGAGCCGCATTCAGTGCGACGAGATTTGGGCGTTCAACTACTGCAAGCAGCGGACCGTTTCTTCGGCCAAGTCAGCCCCCGCCGACGCGGGCGACATTTGGACTTGGACCGGCATCGACGCCGACAGCAAGCTCATTGTCAGCTATCTCGTTGGCGACCGTTCGGGCGAAGCGGCAATCGAACTTATGGACGACTTGCGCTCGCGCCTCGCCAACCGCGTCCAGCTTTCAACGGACGGCCACCGGGCCTATCTGGAGGCCGTTGAAGGGGCCTTCGGCGCTGACATTGATTACGGCCAGGTCGTGAAAATGTATGGCCCGACCATCGACAAGGGCGGACGCTACAGCCCCGCCGAGTGCACCGGCATTCGCAAGCGTGCAGTCGAAGGCCGTCCCGACGAAGCGCACGTCTCCACGTCCTTTGTCGAGGCGCACAACAAGACGATGCGGATGCACATGCGCCGCTTCACCCGCCTGACCAACGGCCACAGCAAGAAGGTCGCCAACCACGCGCACATGGTTGCGCTTTACACCCTGTTCTACAATTTCATCCGGACGCATTCGAAGCTGCGCATGACGCCCGCGATGGCCGCTGGTATCGCCGACACGTTCCTCGGTTTCGAAGATGTGCTGGTGCGGATCGACGCGAAGCAGGTTCCTAAGGCGCGCGGCCCCTACAAGCCCCGCGCCCCGAAGATTTCAGAGTGATGCAGTCCCTTCTCGCACGATGACTTGACGAACGCCGCCGCAGCCCACCACCCTCGCGCGTACGTATACGCGTAGGGGTCGCTCACCAGTCATGCAGCTTGTCATCGTCGAATCGCCCGCCAAGGCACGCACCATCGAGAAGTACCTGGGGGCGGACTACAAGGTCCTCGCCAGCTACGGCCACGTCCGCGACCTGCCGCCCAAGGATGGCAGCGTGCGGCCGGACGAGGGCTTTGCGATGGACTGGGAGACCTATCGCGACAAGGTCAGTCGGGTGAAGGAAATCGCCGACGCGGCCAAGAAGGCCGACCGGCTGATCCTCGCCACCGACCCCGACCGCGAGGGGGAGGCGATCAGCTGGCACATGCTCGAGCTGCTCAAGAACCGCAAGGCGGTGCCGGCCAAGGTCGATCGAGTCACCTTCAACGCGATCACCAAACAAGCCGTGACCGAAGCGATGGCGCACCCGCGCCAGCTCGATACCGACCTGATCGACGCCTACCTCGCCCGCCGCGCGCTCGATTACCTGTTA
>Ga0307505_10001151_pt1 | contig 23074 bp, 25 predicted proteins | sample 23_S_MG_FD_202183 | JGI IMG/M metagenome (GOLD analysis project Ga0307505, IMG submission 202183) | Soil microbial communities from Populus trichocarpa stands in riparian zone in the Pacific Northwest, United States - 23_S | ecosystem: Environmental > Terrestrial > Soil > Riparian zone > Trees...
TCATGGAGTCATCGCACGATCAAGTCGAGATCATGGCGAGAAAGTGGCTTCGGGTCGCTATCCATCGTCAGATAGGTGCGGCCCAGCGTCATGGCCGTCTCGGAATCGGAGTCCATGATGATCATGTGCGCGAACAGCGTCATGCCAGGCGCGATCGGCTCCGGGTTGCCGGCATAAAACATCGGCGTGTCCATCCATGACGGCGTAAAGCGAGCGCCCACGGAATAGCCGCATGCGTTGAGGCGGTGGCGTGTGAGGCCGTGCGCCTCCATCACCTTGGCGTGGGCGTCGAAGACGTCGCCGAAGGTCCTGCCAGGAACCATCGCCTTCTCGACGGCGACAAGCGCGTCCTTTGCCGCCTCGAACAGCTCCTGATGGCGGCGCGAAGCCTTGCCGGTCAGGATCGTGCGCATCATCGGCGCATGGTAGTGGTGGAAGGCTCCGGACCACTCGAGGGTGAGCTGGTCGTTCTTGTTCAGCTTGCGACGACCAGCCTTGTAGCGGCACAGTAGCGCGTCGGCGCCCGAGCCGATGATGAATTCGTTGGCGGGATAGTCTCCGCCGCCGGCAAAGACCGCGCCCTGCATGGCCGCGAGGATCGCACCTTCGTCTCCGCCCTGCTTGATGAGCGGCAACGCCGCGTCCAGCGCGTCGTCGGAAAGAACGGCGGCCTTCTCGGCCTTGGCTATTTCGGCAGCACTCTTGAACAGCCGCAGGCGCGGCACGATCGACGATGCGTCTTCCGCCGTGCCGAAGGTTTTCAGTTCCTCGTCGAGCAGGCGCGCGTTTTTGCCCGTCAGGCCATGAGTGTCGTATTCGACGCCGATTCGGCTACCGAGCAGGTCGAGATCGTTCAGAAGGTTGCGCAACTCGGCCGCCGGGTTGACGCCGTCGCGATCGGTCCAGACCACGATGTTGTCGATGATCGACGTGTGACGTGCCTGGCGCAGATCCGCCGAGCGGGTCATCAGCACCATCGAACCGTCGGCCTTCACCACGAGGCACTGGAAGAAGCAAAAGCCGAACGTGTCGTAGCCGGTCAGCCAGTACATGCTCTCCTGCGCAAAGATGAGCATCGCGTCGAGCTTCTTGTCGGCCATCTCGATGATAAGCCGGTCTCGTCTTGCGTCGAACTCCGTGCGGTCGAAATGCAGCGCCATCAGCGGTTCTCCAGTGCGATCGCCGAAATCTGGCGTCCATAGTCGGGCTCCTGCCGGTGCGTGGCGCGCCGGTAGGAATAGAATGCGTCCTCGTCGGCGTAGGTGCAGCGGCCGATCATGCCGGCCTTGACGCCGGCGGCGGCGAGCCTGTCGACCGTATACCGGTTGAGGTCGAACATGGCGTGTCCTTCGCGCTCGGAGGCCACGAAATAGAGGGCGTTGTCCGGCTGCGCCTCGACGAAGCGGTCGACGAATTCCGGGCCGACTTCATAGTTCGCGGAACTGATCGAGGGGCCGAGCACGGCAAAGATGCGACCTCGCTTGGCCCCCAGCCCTTCCATCGCCTCGATCGTTGCCTCGAGAACGCCGGTGAGCGCCCCCTTCCAGCCCGCATGCGCGGCGCCGATCACGCCGGCCTCGCCGTCCGCGAACAGGACCGGCCCGCAATCCGCAGCGAGCACGCCGAGCGCGATGCCAGGTCGGTCGGTGACCATTGCGTCAGCCTTCGGGCGGGCGCCCGAAAACGGCTCGCGCACCACCAGAGCGTCGGCGGAATGGACCTGATAGAGCGTGACGAGCCGGCCGGCTTCGACGCCGAGAGAGGCAGCGACGCGGCGGCGATTCTCGGCGACATGCGCCGGATCGTCATTGGAACCCACGCCGGCATTCAGGCCACGATAGAGACCCTGCGAAACGCCGCCGGCGCGCGTGAAGAAACCGTGCCGAACGCCGGCCACGGCGAATCGATCCAAATCCGCGGACCGGATCGGGTCCGGCCGAACAGTTTCGAGCATAGGCCGCCTTTGTCCCTTCCGGCCGCCGGTTCCGCGTTTCCCGTCTCCTTGCGCGGCGGCCGATTTGCGCGCGGATGGTGGGGCAGGGCGGGGGGAAAAGTCAATCCGCCGTGGAGGTGGGCACAAGATCCACGCCCTGCGGTGCGATCATCAACACCTTGAAGAGCTCGCCCATTTCCTGTGCGCCTGCCAGCCGCTCGACATCGTTTTGCAGGCGCTCGCGGCCGGCTTCGTCAGCCTTTGCGCCAAGCGCGCCGGCGCGCTCCAGAAGGCCCATGCCGACGAGGAATTCGCCCTGGGTCATCGAGCGGGTTTGCAGTCCGTGAGCCTGCGCGACGGCAATCAGCCGCGCGAAATCGACATGCGAGGTCAGGTCGGCCTCGCCGGGAGAGGACAAGGCAGGGTCGTAGCCGTGATCGAGCACGGCCTGCAGCGTGTCGCCGAAGCCTGATCGCAGGTGGCCGTAGTCGATCAACAGCGCCGCGCCGCCATCGCGGGCGATCCGGGCCGCAATAATGTCCATCATCGCCTCGCGCGCCGGCGCTATCTCGAAGATCGTGCCCTCGGGTTGCGCATCCGCGCCGTCGGGAAGCAACGTCGGATCGATCCCCGCATGGCCAAGGGCGAAGGCAAGTTCGCCCTGGTCATCGAGGGTCACCATGCGCTCGTTCCAGCCCTGCGCGGTCCTGACGAACTGGCGCGCGGGCAGAGCGTCGAACAGCTCGTTGGCCACGACGAGCAGCGGGCCGGCCGGCACCTCGGCCAGATCGGTGAACCATCGTGGCTTTGCCCGTCCACCCTTGGCCAGTTCGCGTTTCTGTAACTCGGTCAGGCGCGGGCTGGCCTCCACCAGCACGACCCGCGCCAGCGCGACGAATCCGGGATCGAGCCGGTCGAGCGTGCGCAGCATGTCGACCATCAGCGTACCGCGTCCGGGGCCAATCTCGGCCAGCGTTACCGGCGCCGGCTTGCCGGAGGCGAGCCAGGCGGAACAGGCCCAGACAGCGACGAGCTCGCCGAACATCTGGCTGATCTCGGGCGCGGTCACGAAGTCGCCTTTCGAGCCGAACGGTTCGCGCGTTATGTAATAGCCGTCGGTGGGGTCGAAGAGGCAAAGCGCCATGTATTCCGATACCGGAATCGGCCCTTGCGTATCGATGATCTCGACAAGGCGCCGCTTGAGTGCCGTCATTGCACGGGCGCGGCCGCGCGGCGCGCACGCGCCATTGCCCACAAGCCGATCAGAATCATGGGCAGCGACAGTACCATGCCCATGGTCAGCCATCCGCTGGCCAGGTAGCCGATATGGGCGTCCGGCTCGCGGAAGAACTCGACCAGAATGCGCGAGGCACCGTAGACCGCGACCATGGCGCCCGCGACGAAGCCGGGCTGGCGCAGCTTGAGGCCGGTATGGGTCAGCAGCCGCAGCACGAAGAACAGCACGAGGCCCTCCAGAAGGGCCTCGTAGAGCTGGCTCGGATGGCGCGGTTCGGGGCCGCCATTGGGAAAGACGAAGGCCCAGGGTACGTCGGTCGGACGCCCCCACAGTTCGGAATTGATGAAGTTGGTGACGCGCACCAGCCCGAAGCCGACTGGAACGCTGGCCGCGATCACGTCGAAGAGGCTCCATGGGCTGAAGCCGCGCTTCCAGGCAAACGAGATCATGGCGACGGTGACGCCGGTGAGCCCGCCATGGAACGACATGCCGCCTTGCCACACGGCCAGGATATCGGCCGGGTTGTCGATGTAGCGGGCAAGGTCGTAGAACAGGATGTAGCCGATGCGGCCGCCCAGAACCACGCCCGCCGCCGCCCACAACAGGAAATCGTCGACGTCCACCGCGGTGATCGGCGACGTGCCGTCCGGCCACAGGCGTTCGTTTGCCACCAGCCGCTTGGCATACCACCAGGCAAACAGGATGCCGACCACATAACCCAGCCCGTACCAATGGATGCCGAGCGGCCCGATCTGAACGATCACAGGGTCGATGTTGGGGAAGGGCAGTGCGGCCAGCGGCAGCAGAAGCTCGGTCAAGGCAGGTTTCCTGCGTAGGTGGCGGACGCGGTTGATATGCGCGCGGCATGGCGGGTGGTCAAGGCGGAGGGCTGCCCGACCGGGTTTGCCACCTTCGATTTTGGCGCTGTCGCCCGCGACGCCGTTGTGCTTGCATTCGCCGGCGGCGGCCCTTACCTCCTCCTTGCAAGGCTCATGAAAGGCAGGCGCCATGACAACCGGACCCAATCGCATCCTCGACGAGTTCGCCAAGCTGATGACCGACGCTGCCGGCGCGGCACAGGGTGTCCGGCGCGAGGTCGAGACCGCGTTCCGGTCGCAGGCCGAGCGCGTCCTCAACTCGATGGACGTCGTGCAGCGCGAAGAGTTCGAGGCGGTCCGTGAAATGGCGCTCAAGGCGCGCGCTGAAAACGAACGCCTTGCCGCTCGGCTCGACGCGCTCGAGGCACAGTTGGGCGTTGCCGCGGATGCGGAGAAGTCTTCGCCGAAGTCGCGCACAAGAAAATCGACCTGAAGCGGGCGCTGTTTTCCACACCGGCCAATCGCCGAAAAGCGCTTTTGCGCGAGTCGCTTAGACTCGTGCCTTGAATCAGGGCCTGAATCTCTATCCACACCGCAAATCTGGCACCCGACAAAAAGGGGCTGGTAAGCCGAGTCAGCATCAATAGACTGAATTTGTTGCATGATTCGGGAGGTGATTTGGGGCTCCCTACATGCGCCGGGCGGTGGGTCCGGTCGGGCATTGTGTGTATCGCCCACCTTCCATCTTTCGCTGTGCAATTTGGTTTTCGGTATCGCGTGCCTCGTATGTGCGGAGCGCGCTCGATCATTCTTGACCGACGGGACGAGATTTCTTCATGAGCCTTCTGGAACTGGACATTGCCCGCGAACTCCACCCGGTGGATGTCATCGAGCACGTGGCCAACATGAACGACTGGTCGTTCGAGCGCACAGGCGACGACGAAATCTCCATTTCGGTGGCCGGCACCTGGACCGACTATCACGTCTCCTTCTCGTGGATGGAGGATTTCGAGGCGCTGCATCTGGCCTGCGCGTTCGACATCAAGGTGCCGGAAAACCGCACGCTGGAGGTGATGCGCCTCCTGTCGCTGATCAACGAGCAGATGCTGTTCGGCCATTTCGACCTGTGGGAGCAGGAAGGCGCCATCATGTTCCGCCAGGCGCTGCTGCTCGCCGGCGGTGCGGAGCCAACCAGCCAGCAGGTCGAGGTGCTTCTGTCCTCGGCGCTCGAAGCCTGCGAATGCTACTTTCAGGCGTTTCAGTTCGTCGTCTGGTCGGGTTCTACGGCGCGGGACGCGCTGTCGAACGTGCTGTTCGAGACTCAGGGCACCTGCTGAGGTCGAGTGCCAATGAGCGAGGACAAGGGGCCGCGGTCCGAAATTTCCTATGCCGACTTCGATGCGGTCGACATCCGTGTCGGGACAATCGTGTCGGCGGAGCCCTATCCGGAAGCCCGCAAGCCCGCGTTCAAGCTACGGATCGATTTCGGGCCGGCGATCGGCGAGAAGAAGACCTCCGCGCAGATCACCAGGCACTATACGCCGGATGAGCTCGTTGGCCGGCAGGTGATGGCCGTCGTCAACTTTCCTCCCCGCCAGATCGGCAAGTTCATGTCCGAGGTGCTGACCCTCGGCTTTCCCGACGAGGACGGTGAGGTGGTGCTGGCGGCAGTGGACAAACCGGTGCCGAACGGCGGCAAGCTGTTTTGAGCGGGAGTAGGCATTGAGCTCGGGATTTGTCATCGCGCCGCCTGCCGTGCCCAGCCTCGCTGTCGCGGGCACCTCGGACCGTTTTCCCGTGCGCCGCATCTACTGTGTTGGCCGTAACTATCTCGAGCATATCCGGGAGATGGGAAACGACGAGCGAGAGCCGCCGAACTTCTTCCAGAAGCCGGCCGATGCGCTCGTCGACAGCGGCTCGACCATTCCGTACGCAACGGCAACGAAGGATCTTCAGTACGAACTGGAATTGGTGGTGGCGCTCAAGTCGGGCGGCTACAACATTCCAGCCAGCGATGCGCCGGCGCACATATGGGGCTATGGCGTCGGACTCGACATGACGCGCCGCGACATCAGATTGCCCGGCAAGCCCTGGGAGACGTCGAAATCCTTCGACCGATCCTGTCCGTGCGGGCCGCTGTCTCGCGTGGCGGAGACAGGGCATATTTCTAGCGGCGGCATTCGCCTGACGGTCAATGCAGAGGTCCGGCAGGATTCGGACGTCAGCCTGATGATCTGGAACGTTCCCGACATCATCGCCAACCTCTCGAGTTTCTTCGAGCTCAAGGCGGGCGACATCATCCTGACCGGAACGCCCCACGGCGTCGGCCCGGTCAACCCGGGCGACGAACTGGTGGGCACGATCGACGGGCTGGAATCGCTGACGATCCGGATCGGCGCGCCGGCAGCCTGAGCTTTTTTCTCAGCGGATGAAATGGAGCCTGTCGAACCGTCGGCGGAAGGCGCTCGCGTCGCGGGCGACGGCCTGGGGGTCGTTGGTCTCCAGCCCGCGGACGATGAGGTCGGCCAGTTCGTCCATGTCGGCAGGCGTCATCCCCCAGCGCACGATCTCCGGCGTGCCGAGCCGCAAACCGTTGAGATCGTCGTCCACCGGGTCGATCGGCAGGCCGATGCCGCAGGCCAGCACATTTGCGCGCCGCAGCGTCTTCGATGCCGCCTGTCCGCCCCGGTATCGCTCGGCCCGCAGCGCGAACTGGTGCGAGTGCGTGGCGCCGCGCCCGGTGCGGAAGACCGGTGCGCCGCGCGCTTCCAGCGCCGCGGCGAGCGCCTGCGAGGTCTCGACCATCGCCGTCGCGTAGGCGCGACCGTGCTCGCGCCAGTCGAGCAGCGTCATTGCCAGGGCCGCCGACTTGGCGACGTCGAAATTGGCGGTCAAACCGGGAAAGGCGATGGCGTCAAGCCGGCGCGCAAGGTCGGCATTGTTGGTGACGAGCAGGCCGCCGGCAGGTCCGCCGAGGCTCTTGTAGGTGCTCATCGTCATCAGATGGGCGCCCTCGGCCAGCGGATTGGCCCATACTCCGCCCGCGATCAGTCCGCACTGGTGGGCCGCGTCGAACAGCACCAGCGCGCCGACTTCGTCGGCAATCGCGCACACCTCCTTCACAGGGTGCTCGAAGAGGTTGAGGCTCCCGCCGATAGTGATCAGCTTCGGTCGTACGCGGAGCGCCAGCTCGCGCAGCGCTTCGAGATCGACGCTGTAGCTTTCCGGGTCGACCGGCGCGACATGGATGTCCAGTCCGTAGAGCCCGGCCGCGCCCGGCTGGTGATGGGTGACGTGCCCGCCGACGGCGGCCGATGGAACAATGATCGCGTCTCCTGGATTGGCGATCGCCATGAAGGCGTAGAGGTTGGCGAGCGCGCCTGAAGCGACCCGTATCTCGGCGAACTTTGCCTGGAATATCTCGGCGGCAAGCTCGGCCGCCACCACCTCGATCTGTTCGATCGCTTCCAGCCCCATCTCGTACTTGTCGCCGGGATAGCCGAGCGAAGGGCGCGACCCGAGCCCGCTTGAAAGCAGCGCTTCCGCCTTGGGGTTCATGGTGTTGGTAGCGGGGTTCAGGTTGATGCAATCGCGCTCGTGGATCGCCCGGTTCTCGTCGGCGAGCGCCATAAGCCTCGCCTCGACGGCATCGGACGCGGCCGCGCTCGTCTCCGCAGCGATCCGGCCGACATAGTCCTCACACAGGGCCGGAACCCAATCCCGTCGTGCCAGATGTGGCATGCGGCCATCCTCTTGCTGTTGATGCGGTTCGTTCTAGGGACGCGTGCTACATCCGCACAAGGGGCAGACGAGGCCGCGGCTTGGGTTACGCAGGAATGCGGATGACGGCGCGCAGGCCCCCGAGCGGGCTGTCGTCCAGCGTTATGTCGCCGCCATGCGAGCGAGCGATGTCGCGGGCGATCGACAGGCCGAGGCCTGTGCCGGTGGCGTCCTGGTTGCGCGCCTCGTCAAGCCGGACGAACGGCTTGAACACGTCCTCACGCTTCTCTTCGGGGATGCCCGGCCCATCGTCGTCGACGATGACGAGCAGCGAGCTGCGCGCATGCGTCGCCCTCACGTCGACGGTCTTGGCATATCGAAAGGCGTTGCCGATGACATTGGCCATCAGCCGGGCGAAGGCGTTCGGCCGCACATGCACTTCCGGATTGCCGGACAGCGAGGTGGAAAGGCGGCGCTTGCGCAGCTTCGCCTCCTCGGAGAGCTTGTCAAGGAATGCGCCCAGGTCGAGCGAGCCTGCGTCTTCACCGGCCTCGCCGCGCGCGAAAGCCAGGTAACCCTCCAGCATCGACTGCATGTCGTCGATGTCCTGGTCGAGCGCCTCGCGGTCCATGTTCTTCGTGCCCAGCGCCAGTTGCAGCTTGAACCGCGTGAGAATGGTGCGCAGGTCGTGGCTCACTCCGGTCAGCATGGCCGTCCGCTGCTCGATCTGCCGCTCAATGCGCTCGCGCATCTGGATGAAGGCGGCGCCCGCCCGCCGCACCTCGTCGGCGCCGCGTGGCCGGAATTCCGGTGTTGGCCTTCCCTTGCCGAAGCTCTCGGCCGCCTCGGCAAGCTGCAGGATCGGCCTGATCTGGTTGCGCAGGAAGGCGATGGCGATCGCCAGCAGCACCAGCGACGTGCCGACCATCCACAAGAGGAAGATGTGGGTGTTGGAGGCGTAAGTGTGGCTGCGCCGGGCGAAGACGCGCAGCACCTTGTCCTCGAGCTGGATGCGGATTTCGACAATGTTGGAATTGCCGACCGTGTCTAGCCAGAACGGGCGGTTGATCTGGCGTGTGATCTGCTGGCTCAGGAATTCATCGAGGATGGAGAAGAACGGCTTGGGGCCCGGCGCGGGCAGCGGGTCGGGCGGCAGGATGTCGATCTTGAGCTGCAACCGCTCCTGCGCGATGCGGGTGACGTTGGCGTAATTGTCGCCGGGCGGGTAGGTCTCGATCATGTCTATGATGGCCGCGATGTCACGCGTAACGGCCGTAGACAGGCGTAGCGTAACGGTCTGCCAGTGACGCTCCATGAAAACGAAGGCGATCACCGACTGCAGCAGGATCATCGGCGCGATGACGATGATGAGCGACCGCGCATAGAGCCGCTTCGGCATCAGGCCGGCCAAACCACGGCGAAGCCGTGTCAGCCCGCGCGCCGATTCGGCCGCGGTGCCGAACAGGCCGGACTTCTGGCGGCTCTCTTCGGACATCGAAACGTCGGGACTGGCCATCGCTCCCTTTCCGTCCGCCTGCCGGCGTCATGCCGACGGGCCAGCCAGCAGTCTATTCGACGCTGAGCCTATATCCAACACCGCGCACGGTTTGCAGCCAGACGGGGTTGGAGGGATCGCGCTCGATCTTTCGGCGCAGGCGATTGATCTGCACGTCGATCGTGCGCTCGCCGACTTCCGAATCCGAGCCGACCAGTTCGTGGCGCGGGATGGTGTCTCCGGCGCGCTCGGCGAAGATCGCAAGTATCTCCTGCTCGCGGTCGGTGAGTTTCAGTATCTCGCCGCCCTTCTTCAGCTCTCTGCGGGCGATCTGGAACGTATAGGGGCCGAAAACGATCTGCTCCAGCTTCGGCGTCGGCTGCGGCCCGCCCCGGCGCAGGATGTTGTTGAGGCGCAGCAGCAGTTCGCGTGGGTCGAACGGCTTGGGCAGGTAGTCGTCGGCGCCCGCCTCCAGGCCGGCGATGCGGCTCTCCGTCTCCGACAGCGCCGTCAGCATGAGGATCGGCACTTCCTTGTCCTTGCGCAGCGCCTGGGTCAGCTGCACGCCGGTCTCGCCGGGCATCATTACGTCGAGAACGATCAGGTCGAAGTCGAGCCCGCCGAGCTTGCGCCGCGCCTCGGCGGCCGTCCCGGCCACCGTGACGCGATAGCCGTTCTCTGTCAGGAACTGCTTCAGCAGCGTGCGGATGCGGGTGTCGTCGTCCACGACCAGGAGATGCGGGGCGTCATCGCCGGGTATCGTCGTGTCCTGGGTCATCGTCCCTGCCTTTCCTGCCGGCCTCAGCCGCCATGGGCCGGCCGAATTCTATTCTCCGCCTTCCTGGCGGTCATCCGCTTTCTCGGGTCGCGAGCCCGCGATCTGGGGGCGCAGTTCGGGGTCCACCATGCCGCGCAGGAATCGTTCGATCGCTTCGCGGTCATGCGAGGCAGAGTCCGCCAGTGCAGCGCCGATGCGGCGCGATTGTGGCGCAGCCAGCGCCAGCGCCAGCGTGCGTCCCTTCTCCGTCGGGTACAGTTCGCGCTGACGACGGTCGCGGGGTCCCTGCACCTGTACGATGTGGCCGGTGTCGATGAGCTGCTTGAGTACGCGCGCGAGGCTCTGCTTGGTGATTTTCAGCACATCGAGGAGTTCCGCCACCGTCAACCCGGGGCGGCGATTGACGAAATGCAGCACCCTGTGATGAGCCCGCCCGAAGCCGTAGCTGTCGAGGATCTGATCTGGGTCGGACGTGAAGTCGCGATAGGCGAAAAAGAACAGTTCGATGATCGTGAAGTCGATGTCGTGGTTGCCGCTAACAGCGTCCTTGATGGGGCGGCCGTCGCTCGCGCGGGTCTGTGTCATCTGTCGCCTGCGATCTGGAATCTGAATTTATGTCAGCCATGTTGACATAAATTCAGTCGGGTGGTAATTTTCGCCAAACTTTCGGGCCGAATGCGAACGAAAAGACAAGCGACCGGGCACTTGTCCGGAACTTCCTTCAATCCGCCCCGCATTCGGCGTAAAGTTGCGGCTCTGCGCATCGGGTTAGAAGATTGCACGCCGCGCGTCCAACAAAAACAGGGCTTCTTGCCCCTAGGGAGACTACCATGGCATCCGTTCCCTTCGACCAGCTCGATGGACACATCTGGATGAACGGCGAATTCGTCAAATGGGCGGACGCCAAGATCCATGTGCTGACCCACGGTCTGCACTATGCCAGCGCCGTGTTCGAAGGCGAGCGCGCCTATGGCGGCGAAATCTTCAAGCTGACCGAGCATACGGAACGCCTGCATGAATCGGCGCGCCTGCTCGGCTTTACCATCCCTTATTCTGTCTCCGAACTCGACGATGCCTGCCGCGAATTGCTGAAGATGCAGGGCTTCTCCGAGGCCTATGTCCGACCGATCGCCTGGCGCGGCTCCGAGATGATGGGCGTTTCGGCGCAGCACAACCGGATCAACTGCGCCATCGCCATCTGGCAGTGGCCGAGCTACTTCGATCCCGAGCAGCGTCTCAAGGGCATCCGTCTCGACATGGCCGAGTATCGCAGGCCCGATCCGCGCACCGCGCCGTCCAAGTCCAAGGCGGCGGGTCTCTACATGATCTGCACGCTCTCCAAGCATGCGGCCGAGGCCAAAGGCTATGCCGACGCGCTGATGCTCGACTGGCGCGGCCAGGTAGCCGAGGCCACCGGCGCCAACGTCTTCTTCGTCAAGGACGGCAAGCTGCACACGCCCAAGCCGGACTGCTTCCTCGACGGCATCACCCGCCGCACCGTGATCGGACTGGCCAAGGCGCGCGGCCTGGAGGTGATCGAGCGGGCGATCATGCCGGAAGAGCTGGAAGGTTTCGAGCAGGCATTTCTGACCGGTACCGCAGCGGAGGTGACCCCCGTCTCCGAGATCGGGCCGTATCGCTTCACGGTGGGCGACATCGCCCGCACGCTGATGACCGACTACATGGCCGAAGTGCAGCCCAAGCAGGCCGTTGCGGCAGAGTAGAGCCGAAGTCCCAAGACGAGGCCGGGAGATGCTTGCCCGGTTACTGGAGGCCGGGAAGCATCCAGCCTTTGACTTTAGTCTAATTCGGGAGTTCCATCCGTGCGTCGGTCGTTTGGGCCGACTCATTGGAGGGAGCGACAGTGGACACTAACGTTCTTCTTGCAATCGTAACCCAGGTGATCGCCGGCATCATCGGTGGTCAGGCAGTTGGCGCGGCCGTGAAGCAGGTCGCGATGAGCCAGCTTCCGAAAATTCTCAGCGGCGCGATCGGCGGCGTCGCCGGCGGGCAGCTTCTCGGGATGCTGGCGCGCGGCGGCGCGGACGCGGCGACCGGCGGGGCCCTTGGTGGCCTGTTGGGCGACGCGATAGGTGGCGCAGGTGGCGGCGCGATCCTGACCGCCATCGTCGGCGCGATCATGAAGAACAGGACCTGAATTCGCAATTCCTGGCGAGGGCGGTCGAAAGGCCGCCCTTTTTCGTTTTATGCTCCGCGCCGTGCGCGGCCGATATCGACCAGCAGGAAGCCGGTGAGTATGGCGAGCCCGGCAGCCGTCAGCACCGACCATTCATAGGCAGGCGAAAGTCCTTCGACCAGAAATGTCAGGATCGGGAGCGAAGTCATCGTGACCGTCACGGTATAGGGATCGCACCGTCTGATGCCGAACTGAAGCAGGTAGAGAGGCACCGTCACTGCGATCACCGCAATCGCGCTCAACAAGACGAGAACGTCTGTCGACCAGCCCACCGCATCCATGTCGACGCCGAGGCTCATGAACAGCGAAATGGGGATCACCAGATAGAAACGATGGGCCAGTATTGCACCCGATTTCCAGCCCTGCTCAACCAGCCGTTTCGATGAGATCGTGATCAGCGCCGTGCCGATGCCGGCAGCCGCGGCCGCCGCCAGGCCGAGCCATGCCTCATTGCCGCTCGCGGCGAAGCCGGAGCCGCGAAAAGCGGAGAGGCACAGCACCGCGCAACCCGCGACAATACCCGCGCAAACGACGAGGCGGTGAGCCGTTGGGCGTTGTCCGGAAAAGACCCACGCGATCATTACGGCGAGAAGCGGTCCGACGCCAATATTGACGGCGACCGCGATCGCTGGCTCGATCAGCTTCAGCGCGAAGAAGAAGCACAGGAACGCGACGGCCGTGCTGGTGTTGAGAACGGCAAGCGCCTTCCACGACTGTAACCCCACGCCACTCCGCCCGAAGGTGAGAAACAGCGTGGCGGTCAAGGTCAGACTGATCAGCACGAACAATTGAGAGGGGATCGCCGTCAGCATCGTGCCGAAAGCTACCTTGCCGGCCGCCTGCATCAACATGGCAAGAAGTACGGCGAGGCGACCGGCTTCGGCCGTCGTCAGACTGTTCATCGCAACCCCAGGCTGTCGTTCGAGAGTGCCCTGCTATCGGCAACCGGGGGCAGGGGTCAACGTCGCATGTGCGGGGACGCTCGCGTTGCAAGGTGCACGCCATTCAGACTGCGGTCTATGTCCGTTCCAAACAAGGAGACCTCCATGGGCCAGCTCAGGGCCGGAATCATTCCGGTGACCCCGTTCCAGCAGAACTGCACGATCCTGTTCGACGACGAGTCGAAGGTCGGCGTGGTCGTCGATCCCGGCGGCGATGTCGACCAGATCGTGTCGGCGGTCGAGGCCAACGGGATCACGGTCGAGGCGATCTGGATCACGCACGGCCATATCGATCATGCGGGCGGCGCGATGGAACTCAAGGAGGCGCTGGGCGTCGAGATCGTCGGTCCGCATCAGGATGACGAGCCGCTGCTGTCGCGGATCGCCGAGCAGGGAAGGGCCTACGGCATTGCCGGCGTGCGCAACTGCGAGCCCGACCGCTACCTGGCCGAAGGCGAGACCGTTTCCTTTGCCGGTCACACGTTCGAGGTACTGCACTGCCCCGGTCACGCGCCTGGCCACGTCGTCTACTACAACCGCGAAGCAAAGTTCGCGCATGTCGGCGATGTGCTGTTCAGCGGTTCGATCGGCCGCACCGATCTGCCCGGCGGCGACCACGCGGCACTGATCCGTTCGATCATGGAAAAGCTGCTGCCACTCGGCGACGACATAGGCTTCATCTGCGGTCACGGGCCCGGCGGGCGCTTCGGCGAAGAGCGGCGCAACAATCCGTTCCTGGTCTGACGTCGGCGGACTTCGCGTCAGCGGCGCCTCGATCTCCCGCGACGGATGGCAGGCGCCAGGCTTGGTTTCATGTGCGGTGACATCAGGAAGGGCAGGTAGTCGCGGTCTGGCCGGGGACGGGGACGGTCGGGCGGATCACGCCAGACGGGGCCACGATCGGTCTCGATCGGCGGCAATTCGGGCAGGTTTTTGCCTATGGCTTCCAGCCAGGCACCGAAGATCGAAATTTCGATGACGAGCGTCCAGACAAGTGCCTTGAGTGTCAGAACGCTCATGAATGCCGTCTCCGCCGCGTGCAGAATTCCCGCGGACAGATGATACCGGCAGGCATGAACCCCGGCTGAATGCCTGGCGATGGTTCGTGGCGAGCTTCAGCGGAAAACGCCCCGACGGGAGACCCGGCGGGGCTCGCAAGCCGCGTTTGGCGGGGCTACGTGACGGCCAGGTTGACCGCCTTCGGTCCCTTACCCCGCTTGTCGGGCTCGGTATCGAAGGACACCTTCTGACCGTCTTCCAGACCGGGAAGGCCGGAGGCCTGCACGGCGGAGATGTGGACGAAGACGTCCTTGTTGCCATCGTCCGGCGTGATGAAGCCGAAACCCTTGGCATGGTTGAAGAATTTCACTGTTCCGCTCTGGGGCATGGGAAGCTCCTTATCTCCCACGGTTTATCGTTGCAGGGGTGTCAATCCTGCTCAAGTCTCGTGCCTTTACTGGGGGAGAAGAAACGGCTTCCGCGCGCCGGGGCCTTGCCGGAACCCTCTCATTCGCGGTCGACCCGGTCATTCTGGCCTGTCGAGCAATGGTTTGCATGCGAACACCGGGGTATCCAAGTTCCAGTCTCCGGGCCGGCAAATGCCCGAACACGGAAAGTTGTGATTTATTTTTTGCAGAACGGCAAGCAAAAGATTTATCGCCCGCGACGGCCAGTTTGATCGGCGCTCTATTCTTCGCGCCGAAGCTGACGTTTTGCGCGCTACTGGCAACTTGCCAATGCCGCGTCGAGCGCGGCCGCCGATCCCGAGAGCGGGAAGCTCGCGAAAGTTTCGTGCGGTGTGCCGTCAACGGCATTCGCATCGCCGGTGATGTCGAAGGCAAGCGTCAGGCTCGCGCCCGACCGCAGGGCGGCGATCAGCGATTTTGGAACCGGCGCCATGTAGCCGCCTGCGGCCGTGCCTTCCGCGAAAAGCACGACAGCGGCGTCCGATCCGGCCGCAGTCATTGCAAACACCTGTCCATCGATCCGCGCCTGCACCTTGCCGGGCGTGTAGAAATAGTCGGCCTGGAGCGTCTCATCGAGCGGTTCGGGCCGCACAGGGCCGCCGCGCGCATACACCTCGACGAAATACGGATCGCCGCAGGACACGGCGAACAACTCCATGGTGCTGTTGTTCTCGGTCGGCGAAACGATGGCGACGCCCTGATCGAGGCGCCACTCGGCCTGGGCAGCGGCTGCGGCCGCAAGCAGGGAAAGCGAGCAGAGCGCGGGAACGACGATCCTCATGGCATGATCCTGCCTCGTGCCGGGCGCATTCGCAATATCCTCTGTCGGCGATCTCGGAAATCACTCCTGACAGCGGGCTGTCGGTGGCGCGGTGATAGACGTCTTCATAGCCAATCGAAGGAGCATGCATGTCGTCGCCGATACACACTGCCATCGTCGAACTGCGCCAGTATACCTTGCACGACGGCGCCCGCGACCGGCTGGTCGCGTTGTTCGATCGCGAGTTCGTCGATACGCAGGAAGCCTGCGGCGTATCGGTAATCGGCCAATTTTTTGATCTCGACCGCCCCGACCGCTTCGTCTGGCTGCGCAGCTTCGCCGACATGGAACAGCGCCGCGAGGCACTTGAACGCTTCTATGGCGGGCCGGACTGGGCGCGCCACCGGGACGAGGCCAATGCGACGATGATCGATTTCGACGACGTGCACCTGCTGCGCCCTGTCGACGCCGGTGAGCTGGACAAGCTCGATACCCGGCAGCGGTCATCCGGCACGACCGTCGAGCCGGGAGACGAGATCGACATCCTCGTCCTGCCCGTCCGCGCGGATGCGCTGGGGGCCGCCAGCCGGTGGTTCTCCGGGGATTGGTTGCCGAAATTGCGCGATGCGGGTGCCGCCACTATCGCCGCCCTTGCCACCGAACCAGGCGAGAACAGCTATCCGCGCTTGCCGATCAGGACCGACAGCGCACTCGTCTGGATCGGCCGGCTGGGGATCGCGGCAGGCAGCGACGCGGTTCGTTCCATCGACGCTGCCGGGGCGCCATGGATCGATGGCGCCACAGGCGTCACCCGACTGCGCTTGCGCCCCACGCCACGTTCGCTGTTGCGTTAGCGCCTTGCCGCGGGAGCAGGCACGACCACCTTGCGGTAAAGGTGCCAGGTGGCGTGACCAAGGATCGGCAGCACCACGATCAGCCCGGCAAAGAGCGGTATCGAACCCAGCAGAAGCAGCAGCGCGACGATGAAGCCCCAGGCGATCATCGGCCCCGGGTTGATCAGAAAGGCGCGCATGGATGTCTGGATCGCGGCCAGCGCGCCGGCGTCGCGATCGATCAGCAGCGGAAAGGCTACCACCGTCGTCGACAGGACGGCGAGCGCGAACAGCGCGCCGATCGCATTGCCGAACAGGATGAGCGTCCAGCCCTCGCCGGTTCCGAACACCTTGCCGAAGAAGGCTCCCAGCGATTCTGGCGCATGCGGGCCGAAGAGGTTGACGTAGAGCGACTGCGCGACGAGTAGCCACGCGATGAAGAGTGCGAAAAGCATGCCGCCAATGACCGCGATGGCGGGCAGTGCCGGCGAGTGGCGCAGCGAGAGCGCGTCGCGCCAGGACGGTGCCTCGCCCTGTTCGCGTCGCCGGCTGATCTCGTAGAGGCCGATCGCGGCAAAGGGACCGAGCAGGGCGAAGCCGGATGCTAGCGGGAACAGCATCGGCAGTGCATTCGCGCCTGCCGTCCACGCCGCCAGCACGACGCCGATCAGCGGGTACAGGACGATGATGAAAACGACGTGCGAAGGTTTGGCCAGGAAGTCTTCGTAGCCTGCGCGCAGGCAATCGTAGAGGTCACCTGTCTCGATCCGGCGCACGGCATAGTTGGCCGAACTGCCGTCGGCGCCCGCATAGACGTGAAAAGTTGACATGACCGTCCTCCATTCTTCGAGGAAGGGTCAAGGGTTGGCGCAGGCACCGTATCAGTGAGGCGCGGCCGCGTCGGACCCACAACCCTCGACCGCAAGCATACACTGGAACGGCGCGCGTGTCGCCGGCGGCCGCGACGCATTGGCGGCCGGGCGGCAATCGTGCACAATCAAGCTTCCGCTACGTCATGCGGCGAGGGCGCTATGGACTCTGATCGATATCTTCCGAACGCGGAGACGGTGGCGGCGATCGAAAAGGACATCGCAAACTACAACGAGCGAAGGAAGCTGGCGCGCGCCGAAGTCGAGCGGCGGAAGCCTGTGCTGTTCGGCTCGCTGGCCCTTGGCTGCGCCGCGGTGCTGGTTTTGATCCTCACGAACTTTTCGAGCATGTCGGGAAACGCCGTCAAGCTGGTGTTCTTCGGGCTGGTCGGTGCCGCGGTGCTCGCGGGCGGTGCGCTCTACCGCCTCGCGAAGCAGCCGGGCGAGGATACCCGTCAGCAGTTCCGCGACCACATCATCCCGGTGCTGTTCGGTTTCGTGGACGGCCTGCGCTATTCGCACGGCTACGAAACGACCAGCTTCTCGCGGCTGCCGGCGCCGATGAAGGGCAACTTCAATCACAAGGAGTTCGGCGACATCATCGCCGGCCGACTTGACGGCCTTCGCTTCGAGATCATTGAGGCAACACTCAAGCGCAAGAGCAAGTCCGCCGACGTAACCGTGTTCAAGGGCGTCGTCCTCAACTGTCGCTCGACATATCCTTTCAAGGGCACGCTTGTTGCAGTGCGACGGCCTCAGCCTGGCCTGTTTCAGGCTGCGGATGACGTATTTCGCTCGGTTGGCGAGTTCTTTCGCCGCGAGCAGTTCGAAACCGTCTTCAGCCGCAGCCCGCTCGACAGGATCTACGAGTTTCGCACGAATTCCCGCGACGAGGCGCAAGGACTGCTGCGCGGCCAATTGCGCGAGGTGCTGGAATGGGTCAGCAGGAAATGGCCGCGAGGCAGTCCGCGTATTGCCCTGCGCAATGGCGAGATTTTCGTCATGCTGCCCAGCGACAGGGATTTCTTCGAGTTACCTCCAATCGAGATACCGGTCAGCTACAGGGCGCATCTGGAACCGATGGTCAGAGACTTCGCGGCGCTTCTGGCGATCGTCCGGGAGATCCAGCGTCAGCCGCAACCGGCCGAGGATTTGAGCGGCGATGGCAGCGAAGAGGCGCCATCGGCGCCCACCGGTCGGTCGGTCGAGGCGGACCTGCCGGCGCCATCGCCGGGGCAAGAGCCTATTGTGCCCCTTCTCGGCGACTGGGAGCCTCCGAAAAAAGATTAGGTCACCTTGCCGGAATCGCCGCGTTGTGCGATAAGGCATGACGTTCGGGCATTTGCTGACCCGGAGACTGGAACGTTTTGGACGACCTTTCCCCGACATTGTGAACTCTCGACGACCGCGACCCTGCGCATGCCGCGCAGACGCAGCTTACCTAAGGGAACAGGAGTCCCCACCATGGCACAGACCGGCACCGTAAAGTTCTTCAACGCGACCAAGGGCTTTGGCTTCATCACGCCGGATGATGGCGCGAAGGACGTGTTCGTCCACATCTCCGCCGTCGAGAAGTCCGGCATGCGCACCCTCGTCGACGGCCAGAAGGTTTCGTTCGACATCGAGCCTGACCGCATGGGCAAGGGCCCGAAGGCGGTCAACCTCTCGGCCGCCTGATCGCGATCGATCTCCGCTTCGGCGGATCAAAGAATTCCAGGGCGGCGCGAGCGATCGCGCCGTCTTTTCTTTGCGTGCTGCCGCGAGTGCCGGACGCTACTTGCGAGCCTGCTCTTGAGGTGGGCTATATTGTGGATAAGCCCTGTGGATTGCGGGTATATCTCTACATCTACCGGCCGTTTCCCGTGTCGGTGAATTGAACGGAAATAAAGGCAATACGATGCTTTTCCCGACCTGCGGCGGTGAGAGCGATGTCTGTCCGTTTCAAGTGTTGTGTCCGAGCATATACCGATATTTTCGACGTAACGCAGAAGGCTCTGCTTACGTGTAGGACGTTTTTCATTGGCTTTCTTTGTATGTTCGCGGCCGGATGCGTGGCGGATGACGGATTTCGTCGCTATGCCGGCGCGGTAGGTCCGGAGCTTCATTCTCCTGCGACCGAGCGCAACACGCCCCTGCTGGCGACCTACACCAGCCATCTGTGTCTTCAGGCAGGGCTCGGCGATTGCAGCACCAGGCCCCTCGGCACGCACGAATTGGGCGCGCTGGTGCAGATGGGGCTCTACGACATCGACCAACGATGCGACACGTTCCTGGATTCGCTCTACTACAAGGAGAAGACCCGGGATCCGATCCTTGCGCAGATTTCGGACGTGCGCTCAATCACGCGCAACGTCCTCGAGGCGACCAAGTCGACCCATGCCGCAATTTGGATAGTGGCGCTGGCCTTCGATCTGGTGGAACGATCATACCGTAACACCAGCAGTGCCCTGCTCGACGCCCTCGATCCGACAACGGTCAAGACGCTGGTCTACGGCAACCAGCGCAAGCTCAAGGCTGAGATCGCCAAGGCCAGGGTCGGGAGCCTGCCGGAGGTCTATCATTTGCTGCGGGCCTATCTGCGCGTGTGCATGCCGCACGCGATCGAGATGGAGGCCAACGCGATCCTCACGACCGGGCAGAGGACGTCTGACGGATCGGGCGGCACGTCGCCGATCCTGCTGGAGGCGAAGACCGCCGACAGCGCGGCAACTGGCCCCGCGAGACCGCCGAGGTTCGAGAGCGAAGTTGCGGACGAGAACGTCGTCGCCCTGTTCGGGCCGGCCAGCGGGCGTGTCCGCGCCGCCGTGAGAGATGTGCAGGCGCGGCTTTGCGCGCCTGTCGACGGTGGTGTCGGCGCGCAGACGCGCACGCGCGTCCAGCTCTACCGGCAGGTAATTGACCCGGCAGGCTGGAGGGCCAATCCCGACTGGAGGCCGCTGACAGCAGACGAAGCAAGGGGCATTCTGGGAATAGGCTCTACCTGCGACGCCAGGAAGTTCAAGAATTACCACGAGGCCCGGCTGCTCGCCCAGCCTACCCAGCTTGCGGCATTCACGCAGAGGTTCGCAACCGCCGCGGCAAGATTCGGTGCGCAGGAGCTTCTCGACGCCGATGAGCTATTGAGCAGCAACAGTTCGAGTTTCAGGTCCAAAGTGATAGCCCTGAAGACGCTCGGAGTTTACTCCTCCGAGCAACTGGAGGACGGGGACGCCGGCCATATCACACCTCAGTTCCAGCAATGGCTGTTCGAGGTTACCCAAAATGGTCAAGATCAATAGATTCCTGGCGAAGGACGGATGTGGTTTCTTCAGCGCGAAGGCCGGCAGTGCGGCGGACCGCATCGAGTTCCTGTCGCTTGAGACGCCACTGGTCGAAGTCGAGCACGTCGACGCCGATAGCGACTGGGAAGCCAATCCGCAGGCCTGGCTGTTCGTCGCCAAGTTCTTCGACAACGTCCAGGGCGGGCAAGGCTGGGTTCGCAGGGACGGTATCGATATCGACGAAGGAGCCGATTTCGGAGAGGAGATCGACGAGGCGATATTCGTCAGGGAAGCGATAGGCGTCGAGTATGTCTTCAACAGGAAGCCGGAAGCGGGGCTGTTCTTCGCCGATGCCGATTTCATGATCGCATGGGCGTTCATTGAGAGCGGGCTGAAGAACCTTCAGAATCAGGGTCCCGATTCCGCGCGGCAGGGGCCGTTTGGCCTGTCCGTGGATATTTGGTCGCAGTTTCTGGAGAGCGGCTTCGCGTCGCCCGGAACGACGCCGCTCAAGATCCTGGCGCCGCTCTACCAGATCGATTGTGCCGCCTGGCTCATGCACAGCTATGCGAAAAGGCTGGCGGCGCTTCAGGCGCAGGCGGGCAACGGCAATGAGGAAAACCCCTATCTGCCGCGCTTCGGGGAACTGCTGCGCTGCCATCTGATTGGCGTCGATCGCACCTTCGCCATGCAGGCGAAGCTTAAGGATGGCGACGGTAGCGAGCTGTTGCCCGGCTTTCTGGTCGGCACGGGGATGAGTGAGGCCGATGCCGAGACACTGATGAACGACCGTCGACGGTTCATGCGCAGCGGTGGCAACCTCAACGGAGATCCGCTGACGCTCAAGGGTTTTCACGACAAATGCGCGGAGGTGCTGAACAAGCAACTCAAGGCGGCATTCTCGCTGATCAAGCAGTATGTGCCCGAGGCTGTGGAAACGCCTCCGGTGGCCGGCGCGGCGCCGTGGCTGGATTTCGCACGCGATGAACTGGCCGCCGAAATCAAGGAAGCGACCGAGCAGGGAAGGGCGCGCATCAGGCAGTATTTCCAGTCGATCAATCACGCGGGGACGTTCCAGACACCATGGTGTGGCGCCTTCGTCGCCTGGTGCATGAAGCAGTGCGGCGGCGAGGTCGCGGACTCAGTGGTGAAGCTGAAAGGCGGCCCCGCCTTTGCGGCAAGCTGGCAGCACTGGGGCGACATGAAGCTGAACCTCAAGTCGAACCCGCCGGTGGGCGCAGTCGTCCTGCTTTCTCCGTCCCGCGAAACCGACGACATATCGCATGTGGGCTTCTTCAAGTCCTATGATGACGAGAAGCGGCTCGTCACCATCCTCGGGGGCAACCAGGGCGACAAGGTCAGCGAGATTCCGTTCAAGGCTTCGGATGTGGTCGGCATCCGCTTCATGAGCGTGCTTCAGGCCAAGGGTGCGGTCCATATCGGGTCCGGTGCGCCTATTCCGGCGGGTAGGGAAGACAATGCGCGGACCATCTGCAATCTGTTCGCCGAGGCCGGCTATGGCCGAATTCAGCAGATCGCGGCGCTGGCGAATGCGATCCGTGAATCGTCGCTGAACGAGAAAGCGCGGGGCGACGGCGGCCTGAGCATCGGGCTCTTCCAATGCCACACCACGCGCGGTGCGGGTATCGGGCACAAGATCGCTGATCTGGAAAAGGCCGACTACAATACCCGGGTCATCATCTCGGTGGCCAGGAAGTACGGCAGCTTTGCCAATACCGACAGCCTCGAGAAGGCCGTGGAAATATTCGTCGTCAGCGTTGAGAGGCCCGCCAACCAGGCAGCAGAGATACAGTTGCGCATCAAGATCGCGAGTGATCTTCGGGACCTGCTGGCATAAGCCTTTCTGGGGTCGCTTTACTGACATCCTCCTGTCAGCAGTCGCGGCGGTCCGTCCTTCTGGGCAAAGCGCGCCCTTTCCATTCCGGCGGACTCCGCCCATATTCGCGCCATGGCAAGATCAACCGACAGGAAGACCTCCCCGGCGGACGAGCGGAGTAGTCCGAGCGTCCGCAGCCGCAAGAGCGCGCTGACGGATTATCTGGACGCGTCCGAACCGCTCGATCAGGGCGGTTTTGGAGAAGCTCAGCAGCCCGAATTCGATGGTGCGCCACTGTCCGGTTCTGTGTCCGACTGGGCGGAGCAGATTGCCCGCGAGGCGGAAAAGCAGGAGCCCAGGCCAGCGAGGAAGAAGATCCCTGAGCGGTCGAGTGCGCCGACGCGCTCGGCGCGTGGAACGTCGATGGGCGGGGCTGCGTCGCCGAAGGATCGCGCGGCTGCCGGCCTCAACCCCGTCGCCGGTCTCGACATTGCGCTGGAGGATGTCGAGAAGCTGTCGACATCCGGCGTGACGGCCACCGTCGCCGCGCTGTCGCGGTTGATCGAAGGCGGCGACCCCAATCTGCGTCAGGAGGCCTGGGTTCCCCATAGGCCCGATCGCCCTGCCAAATCGGAAGGCGGCATCGAATTGCGCATGGAGACGGCGTTCAAGCCGTCCGGCGACCAGCCGACCGCCATCGCCGATCTCGTCGCTGGCGTCGGCGAACTGGATCGCACGCAGGTTCTGCTCGGCGTCACCGGCTCCGGCAAGACCTTCACCATGGCCAAGGTGATTGAGGGTACGCAGCGGCCGGCGCTGATCCTGGCGCCGAACAAGACGCTGGCAGCGCAGCTCTACGGCGAGTTCAAGAGCTTCTTCCCCAACAACGCGGTCGAGTATTTCGTCTCCTACTACGACTACTATCAGCCC
>Ga0307505_10001152_pt1 | contig 23011 bp, 25 predicted proteins | sample 23_S_MG_FD_202183 | JGI IMG/M metagenome (GOLD analysis project Ga0307505, IMG submission 202183) | Soil microbial communities from Populus trichocarpa stands in riparian zone in the Pacific Northwest, United States - 23_S | ecosystem: Environmental > Terrestrial > Soil > Riparian zone > Trees...
GTGATCGAGGTGATGTTGACGATGCGGCCGAACTTGCGGGCGATCATGCCGTCGACGGTCGCCTTGATCAGCTCGATCGGCGTGATCATGTTGGCGTCCACGGCGTTCAGCCAGTCCTGCCGCGAGAACCGGCGGAAGTCCCCCCCGGGCTGGCCGCCCGCGTTGTTGACCAGGATGTCGGGCGCGGGGCAGGCGGCGAGCGCGGCGGCGCGCCCGGCCTCGGTGGTGATGTCGGCCGCCACCGCCGTCACTTTCACGCCGTGCGCCTGGCGCAATTCGGCGGCGGCCCGCTCCAGGGCCTCGGCGCCGCGTGCGACGATGACCAGGTCCACGCCTTCGGCGGCGAGCGCCCCGGCGCAGCCGCGGCCCAGCCCCTTGCTCGCGCCGCAGACGAGGGCGCGGCGTCCGCGGATGCCGAGGTCCACCGCGTGCGTCCTACTGCGGCTTGATGCCGGCGTCGCGCACCACCGCGGACCACTTCGCCACGTCCGTCGCGATGGTCTTCGTGAAGCCTTCCGCGCTGCCGCCGACGATGTTCAGCCCCAGGCGCTCCAGGCGCTCCTTCACCTCGGGCAGGGCGACGATGCGGTTGATCTCGCGGTTGAGCGCCGCGACCGCGGCGGGCGGCGTACCCGCAGGCACGGCGACGCCGAACCAGATCTCCATGACGTAGCCCGGCACGCCGGACTCGATCATGGTCGGCGCCTCGGGCATCAGGTGCGAGCGCGCCGGGGAAGTGACGCCGAGCAGGCGCAACTGGCCGGCCTTCACGCCCGGGATCACGTTGGGCAGGTTGTCGAACATCACGTCCACCTCGCCGCCCAGCATCGCGGTGCGCGCGGGCGCGCTGCCCTTGTAGGGCACGTTGAGGATGTCGACCCCGGCGATGCTCTTCAGGAGCTCCATGCCCAGGTGCGGCGAGGAGCCGTTGCCCACCGAGGCGTAGGTCACCCGGCCGGGGTTCGCCTTGGCCGCGGCGAGCAGCTCGCCCACCGTCTTGTAGCGCGAATCGCCCCGCACGATCAGTGCGTTGGGCGAGGACATGACGTTGATCACCGGCGTGAAATCGCGCAGCACGTCGAGCTTCGAGCTCGGGAACATGCTGTTGATGAGCGGGAAAGGAAAGCCGACCATCAGCAGGGTATGGCCGTCCGGGGCGGACTTGGCGACGAAATCGGTGGCGATCACCGTGCCGCCGCCGGGCTTGTTCTCGGCGATCGAGCCGGGCGCGAAGCCCTTGGAGAACTCGGCCGCCAGGATGCGGCCCAGCAGATCGTGCGCCGCCCCCGGCGGGAAGGCGATGACGACGCGGATCCCCTTCGACGGGTAGGTCTGCGCCACGGCGGCCGGCGCGAGCACCCCGACGGCAAGGGCGAGCAGCAGTTGCATGAACGTCTTCAGCATGGTTCCTCTCCTCTTCAGGCGATGGCGTCGGGCAAGGCGACGCCGGTTTTTTGCATCCAGGGTTGCAGCTTCTCCAGCGCGGCGGGGATCACGCGCACGCCGTTGCGGTTCTGCTCTTGCATGCTGGCGAGGGCGCGCTCGCCGGGCACGCGCACGCGCTCCGCGCCCGGGCGCGGGCGGCTCGCGCGGCACGCCGCGGCGAGGTGGTCGGTCTCGCGCAGGAAGCTCTCGCGGCCGGCGAAGGCCGCGGGGTCGAGGGCTTGCACGAACACGCCTTGCCCGAAAGCGTCGGGCTTCTGCGCGCGCCCGTAGCCGGGCAGCGCCAGCGCCAGCGCCTCCACCACGAGGCCGAAGCCGAAACCCTTGTAGCCGAAGTCCAGGCCGCCGAGCGGCAGGATGGTGCCGGGGGGCTTGGCGGCGAGCGCCTTGGGATCGTCGGTCGGTGTGCCCTCGGCATCGAGCAGCCACGCACCCGGCAGGCGCTCGCCGCGCGCCGCGTAGCCGTTGAACAGCGCGTTGCTCGCCACCGAGGTGCTCTGATCGATCAGGATCGGCGTGCCGCTGGTCGGGATGCCGAAGGCCAACGGGTTGGTGGTGAGCACCGGGTCGATGCCGCCGAAGGGCGCCACCGAGAAGATGCCGGGATTGGTCGCCGCGATCGTCACCATCAGTCCCTGCGAGGTGAAGGGCAGGAGGTAAGTCTGCAGGCAGCCGATGTGCGAGCAGTTGGCGATCGAGGCGCTCGCCACGCCGTGGTGCGCGGCGCGCTCGATGAGCTGCGCCGTGGCGCGCTCCATCACCCAGGCGCCGGCGAGGCGGTTGGCCTTCCAGGCGAAGGCGCCGCCGCGGTCGGCGAGGACCTCCACGCTGCCGGCGCGCGCGATGTGGCCCTTCTCGATGCGCTCCAGGTAGTTCGGGAAGAACAGCAACCCGTGCGTGCGGTGGCCGAAGAGCTCCGCGTCGATGACGCGCGCGGACATGGCGCGCGCCATGTCGGCGTCCATGCCGAGTTTGCCCAGCAGCCCGGCGGCAAAGCGGCGCAAATCCCCGGCGCGGTAGGCCGCCATCTCAGCCCGCTCCCGTGAGCTTCACCGGCGCCGGGATGCAGCCCCAGGCGGCGAGGATGGCGTCCAGGCGCTGGGCGTGGGCGGCGGGAAGCTCCGCCGTGGCGGGCGCGCGCGCCGGACCGACCGCAAAACCCATGCGGCGCATGGCCTGCTTCACCACGGTGACGTTCCAGCCGTTGCCCTGCATGGCGCGCAGCGCCTCGAAATCGGCGATGCGCTCGCAGCTCGCGCGCGCCGCGGCATAGTCGCCGCGCGCCAGCGCGTCGCGCACCGAGAGGGAAAGCTCGGGCAGCACGTTCACCAGGCCCGAGGTGAAGCCCTGCGCCCCGGCCGCGCGGAACGCGGGCGCCCAGGGCTCGGCGAGGCCGCAGACGGCGATCTTGTCCATGGGCGCCGCGAGGCGCAGGCGCTCGGCGAGCTTCACCACGTCGGGCACCGCGTACTTCATGCCGACGATGTTGGGGTGGTCGAGCAGCCGGGCGAACTCGTCCTCGGCGAAGATGTCGCGCCGTATGTAGAGGATGGCGGGCACGGGCGAGGCCTCCGCCACCGCGTGCGAATAGGCCACCATGCCCTCGGGCGAGGCGAAGGGGTCCGGCGGCTGGTGGATCATCACGGCATCCGCCCCGGCGAGGGCGGCGGCGCGCGCCAGCGCGCGGGCTTCCGCGACCGAGCGCCCGACGCCCGCGGTCACCGTGCTGCGGCCGGCGTTGGCCTGCACGACCTGTGCGTAGAGCGCCGTGATCTCCCGGGGATCCAGGGCGTAGAACTCCCCGGTGTTGCCGGCGGCGACGATGTTGTCGATGCCGGCCGCGGCGAGGCGCTCGATCACCGCGCGCAGCACCTCGGGCTGGATGCGGTCCTCGGCGTCGAAGGGCGTCACGTGCACGCCGGAAATGCCGCGCAGGGCGGCGAGAAGCGTCATTCAGAACCTTTCAGGATCGTGCATTATGCACGAACCGTGGACCCCTCCCGCAGGCATTAGGATGGCGTTTCGATGACCCAGAAGGGCCTGCCGCGGCGCGGCCTCGCGCGCACTTCGCTCTCGGAGCTGACCTACGAGGCGCTCAAGGAGCGCATCCTCGACCAGAAGCTGGAGCCGGGCGCGCGCCTCAACATCGACGCCATCGCCAAGAGCCTCGGCGTGAGCTCCTCGCCCGTGCGCGAGGCGCTCGCGCGCCTCGAGGCCGAGCGGCTGGTGGTGCTCGAGCTCTACTCGGGCTACTCGGTCGCGCCGCACCCGAGCGCCGGGTACCTGCGCCAGCTGCTGGATTTCCGGCTGCTGATCGAGGGCTGGTGCGCGCGCACCGGCGCGGCGCGCGGCAACCCGGCGACGGTCCGGCTGCTCGGGACGCTGGTGGAGCGCATGGGCGAGACCAAGCGCCTCGCCGCGCGCTACCAGGAGTACCGGCGCAGCGCCCAGGCCGACGCCCAGTTCCACCAGGCGATCGTCGACAGCGCCGCCAACCCCGTCATGTCGGAGGTCTACGCCTCCAAGCACGCCCACTTGCTGATGACGCGCCTGTTCATCAACCGGGCGGACGCGGGCCGCCCGGCGGACGCGGTGATCGGCGAGCACCGTGCGATATTCCAGGCCTTCCGCGCCGGGGACGGCGCGGCGGCGGAGAAAGCCGTGCGCCGGCACCTGGAGCAGAGCGGCAAGCGCCTGCTGCTCGCGGCGCGCAAGGCCGGCTGAAAGGGGACGATGACGGATCTTTGTTTTACCTCCGCAAGGAAACTCGCCCGCCTGATCCGCGCGCGCAAGCTCTCGGCAACCGAGGTGATGCGCGCGTTCATCGCGCAAGTCGAGCGCGTGAATCCCAAGGTCAACGCCATCGTCACCTTCCTGCCCGAGCAGGCGCTGAAGGAGGCCAAGGCGCTGGACCGGAAGAAGGGACCGAAGCCGCCCCTCGCCGGGCTGCCCATCGCGTACAAGGACCTCGTGCAGACCAGGGGCATCCGCACCACGCTGGGTTCCCTGGTCCACAAGGACAACGTGCCGGCGGAGGACGCGCTGCTCGTCGAGCGGCTGAAGGCCGCCGGGGCCATCACGCTGGGCAAGACCAACACGCCCGAGTTCGGCGCCGGCAGCAACACCTTCAACAAGGTGTTCGGCGCGACGCGCAATCCCTACGACCCGTCGAAGACCTCGGGCGGCTCCTCCGGGGGCGCGGGCGCCGCGGTGGCCTGCGGCATGCTGCCCTTCGCCGACGGCTCGGACCTCGCGGCGAGCCTGAGGAATCCGGGCAACTACTGCAACGTGGTGGGCTTCCGGCCGACGCCGGGGCGCGTGCCGACCTGGCCCGCGGCGAACGCCTGGGACTCGCAGCCGGTGATCGGCCCGCTCGCGCGCACGGTGGAGGACGCGGCGTTCCTGCTCGCGGCGATGGCGGGGCCGGATCGGCGCGCGCCGCTGTCGATCAGTGAACCGGGAAGCATCTTCTCGAAGCCATTGAAGCGAAGCTTCGGGAAGGTCCGCATCGCCTGGACGCGCGACTTCGGCGGCCTGCCGGTGGAGCCCCGGGTCACCGCGGTGCTGGAACAGCAGCGCAAGGTGTTCGAATCGCTCGGCTGCATCGTGGAGGAAGCCTGCCCGGACTTCACCGGCGCCACCGAAGCCTTCGAGACGCTGCGCGCGGTGTCCTTCGCCCTGCGCTTCGCGCCGCTGCTGAAGACGCACCGCGCCCTGCTCAAGGACACCGTGATCTGGAACATCGAACAGGGCCTCGCCCTCGACGGCGCGCGCATCGGGCGCGCCGAACTCCTGCGCACCGAGTTGTACCAGCGCATGTGCCGCTTCCTGGAGAAGTACGAGTTCCTGCTCGGGCCCGTCAACCAGCTGGCGCCTTTCCCCGTCGACGAGGAGTACCCGACCGAGATCGCCGGCGTGAAGCTGGGGAACTACCTCGACTGGATGAAGAGCTGCTACTACGTGACGATCACCAGCCATCCGGCGATCTCGGTGCCGGCCGGGTTCACTCCTGGAGGATTGCCCGTGGGCCTGCAGATCGTCGGCCGCTACCGCGACGACTTCGGCGTGCTGCAGATCGCGCATGCCTTCGAACAGGCGACTGGAGTCTGGAAGCGGCGTCCAGCGCTAGCAACTTAGGACCTTCCATTTGCGGCGCTGATTCTGAGTCGTGGTTATGTATCTACTAGTAGATATATGCCGGCATATGGGGGTATCTATTGGTAGATGGTTGCATCTACATATGGATGCTTCTAGCATCTTCCGAATGCTGTTCAATCAATAGTTGTGCGCGCTATGTCAGCCACATCCGGATTTTGGTAGGATGGAAAATATGAGCGCATCCCTGAAGACCCTTGGAATCGAGCGCCTCAGCGTTGAGGAGAGAATCTCGCTCGTTGAAGAGATATGGGACAGCATCGCTGAGGCTACGCCCCTCACGGAGGCACAGCGCCTCGAGCTGGATCGGCGGTTGGAGGATCACGAAGCGAACCCGGATGACGCAGTGCCCTGGGAAGTCGTCAAGGCGTCGATCACAGCCCGCCTGAAGAGATGACCCTCAAAGTCGTCTTTCGGCCGGTTGCTCGGGCCGAATTCGACGGCGCTACTCTCTGGTACGAAGACCGGCAGCCTGGTCTGGGAATTCAGTTCGTAGCGGAGATTGACCATGCAGTCGATCTTGCGTCCAAGTACCCCGACCGGTACCCGGTCAAGCACAAGGAAATTCGCTGCATCTCGGCGCGTCGCTTCCCCTATTCAATCTTCTACACCGTCGAGTCCCAACAAATTGTCGTATTGGCCGTTTTCCATGCACGGCGCGATCCTACCGTCTGGCAAACGCGCGCATAACAGCGCAGTGCGCCAGACGGCAAAGTTCCCACGGAGCCCGCATGTCCGCGCATGAACTCGCCCAGCTGAACATCGGCATCATCAAGGCGCCGATGGATTCGCCGGTGATGGCCGACTTCGCCGCGAACCTGGACCGCATCAACGCGCTGGCCGAGGCCACGCCCGGCTTCGTCTGGCGCCTGCAGACCGACGAAGGCAACGCCACGGCGATCCGCCCGTTCGAGAACGAGAACCTGCTCCTCAACCTGTCGGTGTGGCGCGATGTGGAGTCGCTCCACAAGTACGTGTACGGCTCGGCCCACGTGGAGATCATGCGCCGCCGCCGCGAATGGTTCGAGCGCATGGACGAAGCTTTTCTCGTGCTGTGGTGGGTGCCGAAGGGTCATCGGCCCGGCGTGGAGGAAGCCATCGCAAGGCTGGACCTCCTGCGGGCCAGGGGCCCGACGTCGGAAGCCTTCACGTTCCGCCAGGCGTTTGCAGCCCCCGATGCCGGGCAGGCGTCGGTCGCGTTCGGCGACGAATGCCCGGCCGCCTAGATAGCCGAGGAATAGACGCCGCCGCCGCGGCGTTAGCGCAAGGACCAACCCGAGGAGACAGCAGCATGCTCAAGGATTCCCCGCAGGATCTGTCGCAGAACGACCACTTCAACAGCCTGGTGCCCGAAGTCCCGGTGGACCGGCGCACTTTCATCGCCGCCGCCATCGGCGCCGGCTTCGCGGTGACCGCCAACCCCGTGCTGTCGCAGGCCCTCAAGACGCCGATGGACGGCCTGGAAGGCGGCGACGTGAAGATCGGCGACATCCCGGCCTACTACGCGGTGCAAAAAGGCGGCGGGCCGAAGCCGGTGGTGCTGCTGGTAGCCGAGATCTGGGGCCTGCACGAATACGTGAGGGACGTGACGCGGCGGCTGGCCAAGGCCGGTTACTTCGCCGTCGCCAACGAGCCCTACTTCCGCACCGGCGAGCTGTGGAAGCTCACCGACATCAAGGAAGTGCTGGCGGGTGCGAACGCGCTCACCGACGCGCAGGCCTTCGCCGACCTCGACGCGACGGTCGCCTGGGCCGGCAAGCACAAGCGCGCCAACGCGAAGAAACTCGGCATCACCGGCCACTGCCGCGGCGGCAGGATGGTCTACATGTACACCGCGCATTCGAAGAGGATCAAGGCGGGCGTGGCGTGGTACGGCGGCCTGGGCACCACGCCGGCGCAGCCGCTCACGCCGCTGGACATCGCCGACAAGCTCAACGCGCCGGTGCTCGGGCTGTACGCCGGCGCCGACCAGGGCATCCCGATGGCGATGATCGACCGGCTGAAGGCCGCGCTGCGCGCCTTCGAGAAGCACGAGCAAAGCCCGGTGCACGTGTATCCGGACATGCCGCACGGCTTCCACGCCGACTACCGGCCGAGCTACAGGAAGGAACAGGCCGAGGACGCCTGGAAGCGCATGAACGCCTGGTTCAGGAAGCACGGCGTGGCGTAGCGGCAGGGCGCCGCCGGAAAAAACAAGGCCGCCCGCGGGCGGCCTTTCTCATTCCTGGCGCGCCCGGCGGGATTCGAACCCACGACCCTTGGCTTCGGAGGCCAATACTCTGATCCGCTGAGCTACGGGCGCTTTCAAGCTAAAATCGCCGCAATTCTAATCCCTTACCCCGGCCGCGCGCATGAGCCAGCACGAAGAGCATTCCTCCTTCATCAAGACGCCGCAGCAGCTGATCGTGGTGCTGCTGCTCTCGTTCCTGGTGCCGATCGTCGGCATCCTGCTGCTGGTCACCCTGGTGCTGGGCCAGCCCGGCGCCGATGCCGCGGCACTCAAGCCCGAAGCAGTGGCCGCGCGCCTGCAGCCGGTGGGCCACGTGGAGTTCGGCGCGCCCGCCGCCGCGCCGGGCGCGCGCACGGGCGAGGAGATCGTGAAGGGCGCCTGCGCCACCTGCCACGTGCCGGGCGTGGCCAACGCGCCGAAGATCGGCGACAAGGCGGCCTGGGGCAAGCTCGCCAAGGAGGGCCTGCCGACGCTGCTGCGCGACGCGATCAAGGGCAAGGGCGCCATGCCGCCGCGCGGCGGACTGGCCGACCTCACCGACGCCGAATTGGCGCGCGCCATCGTCACCATGGCGAACCAGTCCGGCGCCGGCCTGAAGGAACCCGCCGCGCCGAAGAAGAAGTAAGCGGCCCGCCCCCGGGCCGCGGGCGAGTTCGAGCCGTGAACCTCCTGTTCGTCATCGATCCGCTCGAGGAGTTGAAGGCCTACAAGGACACGACCGTGTGCATGATGCGCTCGGCGCAGCGCCGCGGCCACCAGGTGCACGTCTGCGGCCAGGCGGACCTCGCCTGGCGCTCGCCGACGGTGGCGGCGCGGGCCACGCGCATCGCGCTCACCGACAACGACGAGGACTGGTACCGGCGCGACGGCAGCGCCGAGCGCGCGCTCGCCGAGTACGGCGCGGTGCTGATGCGCAAGGACCCGCCCTTCGACATGGAATACGTGGCGAGCACCTGGCTCCTGTCGGAGGCCGAGCGCCAGGGGGCGCGCGTGTTCAACGCGCCGCAGGCGCTGCGCGACCACAACGAGAAGTTCGCCATCGCCGAGTTCGCGCGCTACAGCGTGCCCTCGCTCGTGACGCGCGACATGGCGCAGCTGCAGGCCTTCATCGACGAGCAGCGCGACGCGGTGTTGAAGCCCCTCTCGGGCATGGGCGGCACCGGCATCTTCCGCGTGCGCCGCGACGACCCCAACCGCAACGTGATCGTCGAGACGCTCTCCGCGCTGGGCGCCTCGAGCGTGATGGCGCAGCGCTACATCCCGGAGATCGCGCAGGGCGACAAGCGCATCATCGTCATCGAGGGCAAACCCGCGCCCTACGTGCTGGCGCGCATCCCCAAGGCCGGCGAGACGCGCGGCAACCTCGCCGCCGGCGGCAAGGGCGTGGCGCAGCCGCTGTCGGCGCGCGACCGCGAGATCGCCGAGGCGCTCGGGCCGGCGCTGGCCGCGCGGGGGATACTCTTCGCCGGGCTGGACGCCATCGGCGACTGGCTCACCGAGGTCAACGTCACCAGCCCGACCTGCTTTCGCGAGATCCAGGACCAGACCGGCTACGACGCCGGCGCGGCGTTCATCGAGGCGCTGGAAGCGAAGGTGAAGCCGTGATCGGCGTGCTGGTGGTCTCGCACGGCGCCATCGCCGAGGCGCTGCTCTCCAGCGCCGAGCAGATCCTGGGGGTGAAGCAGGCGCAGGTCGCCGCGCTGGGCGTGTCGCGCAGCGACGACCCGGACCGCGTGCTGGAGCGCGCGCGCGGCATCGTCGCGCGCCTGGACCAGGGCCAGGGCGTGCTGGTGCTCGCCGACATGTTCGGCGCCACGCCCTGCAACGTCGCCGCGCGCCTGCTCGCCGACGGCCGCATCGAGGGCGTCTCGGGCGTGTCGCTGCCGATGCTGGTGCGCGTGCTCGCGGGCCGCAACGGTTCGCTGCCCGCGGCGGTGCAGCGCGCGCTGTCGGGCGGCGCCGAGGGCGTGGTGCACATGAATTCGGACAGCTGCGGTGCCAAGCGCTGAGCTCACCATCGCCAACAAGCTCGGCCTGCACGCGCGCGCCTCCGCCAAGCTCACCCAGGTGGCCAGCGGCTTCGCCGCCGAGGTCTGGCTGACGCGCAACGGCCGGCGCGTGAACGCCAAGAGCATCATGGGCGTGATGATGCTGGCCGCCGGCAAGGGCGCCACCGTCACCGTGGAGGCCGACGGCGCCGACGCGGAGGCCGCGCTCGCCGCCATCGGCAGCCTGATCGCGGACAAGTTCGGCGAAGGAGAGTAGGACGGTGAACTTCGTCCTGCACGGCTCGAGCGTCGCCTCGGGCATCACCATCGGCCAGGCGCACCTCGTGTCCAGCGCGCGTCTCGACGTGGCGCACTACGAGATCCCGGAATCGGCGGTGCCCGCCGAGATCTTCCGCTTCGACGCCGGCATCGCGCGCGCCAAGCAGGAGCTCTCGCAGCTCGAGAGCCAGATGCCGCAGGACGCGCCGGCCGAGTTCGGCACCTTCCTCAACCTGCACCGCATGATCCTGGAGGACTCGTCGCTGTCGCACGAGCCGCGCGAGCTGATCCGCGAACGCCGCTGCAACGCCGAGTGGGCGCTGGTGCAGCAGATGGAAATCCTGGTCGAGCAGTTCGAGGCGATGGAGGACCCCTACCTGCGCGAGAGGAAGGCCGACATCCAGCAGGTGGTCGAGCGCGTGCTGAAGGCGCTGATGGGCGACAAGGCGCCGGCCGAGCCGCAGTTGTCGGAGGAGCACAAGCTGATCGTGGTGGCGCACGACCTGTCGCCCGCCGACATGCTTTTGTTCAAGCGCCACGAGTTCGGCGGCTTCGTCACCGACGCGGGCGGCGTCACCTCGCACACCGCGATCGTGGCGCGCAGCCTCAACATCCCGGCGCTGGTCGGCCTGCACCACGCGCGCCACATGATCCGCGAGGGCGAGCTGCTGATCGTCGACGGCATCCAGGGCGTGCTGATCGTGGACCCGGACCCGATCGTGCTCGCCGAGTACCAGCTGCGCCAGTCGCAGCACGAGCTGGAGAGGAAGAAGCTGCGGCGCCTGAAGAGCACGCCCGCGGCGACGCTGGACGGTACCGCGGTGGAGCTGTACGCCAACATCGAGCTGCCGCAGGACCTCGACGAGGTGCACGAGGCGGGCGCGCAGGGCATCGGCCTGTTCCGCACCGAGTTCCTGTTCATGAACCGCCGCGACCTGCCCGGCGAGGACGAGCAGTTCGAGGCCTACCGCGAGGTGGCGAAGGCCATGGGCGGCAAGCCGGTGGTGATCCGCACGCTCGACATCGGCGCCGACAAGGCGCTCGCCGGCGCCGCCGTGCCGATGCCCAACCCGGCCCTCGGCCTGCGCGCGATCCGTTTCTGCCTGTCCGAGCCGCACATGTTCCTCGAGCAGCTGCGCGCCATCCTGCGCGCCTCCGGGCACGGGCGCGTGCGGATCCTCCTGCCGATGGTGGCGCACGTGCACGAGGTGGAGCAGGCGCTCGCCTTCATCCGCCAGGCGAAGGAGCAGCTCGACGAGAAGGGCATGCCCTACGACAAGGACATCCAGGTCGGCGGCATGATCGAGATCCCGGCGGCGGCGCTCTCGCTGCCGATGTTCATGAAGCGCCTGGACTTCCTCTCGCTGGGCACCAACGACCTGATCCAGTACACGCTCGCCATCGACCGCACCGACGACGCGGTGGCGCACCTGTACGACCCGCTGCACCCGGCGGTGCTGCAACTGGTGGCGCACGTGATCCACACCGCCACGCGCGGCGGCACGCCGGTGGCGGTGTGCGGCGAGATGGCGGGCGACCTGGCGCTCACGCGGCTGCTGCTCGGCTTCGGGCTGCGCAATTTCTCCATGCACCCGGCGCAGCTGCCGGCGATCAAGGAGCGCCTGCTGCGCTCCAGCCTCGCCGCAGCGCAGCCGCTGGCGCGGAAGGTGCTGCGCTCCTCCGACGCGGCGAAGACCCGCGAGCTGCTGGCGAAACTGAACGCCTGAGCCGAGCCATGCCCGGCCCCCTGCACGGCGTGCGCGTCCTCGACCTCACCTCGGTGGTGATGGGCCCGTACGCCACGCAGATCCTCGCCGACTTCGGCGCCGACGTGGTGAAGGTGGAGCCGCCCGAGGGCGACATCATGCGCTACGCCTGGCCCTTCCGCTCCAAGGGCATGGGGCATATCTTCCTCAACGCCAACCGCAACAAGCGCGGCATCGTGCTCGACCTCAAGCAGGCGGCGGGGCGCGAGGCCTGCCTCGCGCTCGCGAAGCGGACCGACGTGCTGGTCTACAACATCCGCCCGCAAGCGATGGCGCGCTTGAAGCTCGGCTACGAGGACGTGAAGGCGGTCAACCCGAGAATCATCTACGTCGGCGCCTTCGGCTACAGCCAGCGCGGCCCCTACGCGGCGAAGGCCGCCTACGACGACCTGATCCAGGGGGCGGCGGGGCTGCCCTGGCTCGCGCGCGAGGCCGGCGCGGACGCGCCGCGCTACACGCCGGTGATCATCGCCGACCGCTCGGTGGGGCTGCACGTGGCGAACGCGGTGAGCGCGGCACTGTACGCGCGCGAGAAGACCGGCAAGGGCCAGCGCGTGGACGTGCCGATGTTCGAGAGCCTGCTGCAGTCGGTGCTCGGCGAGCACCTGGGCGGCTACACGTTCGAGCCGCAGGTCGGCGAGGGCGGCTACCGGCGCATGCTCACCGAGTACCGCCGGCCGTACCAAACGAGGGACGGCTACGTCTGCGCGCTCATCTACAACGACAAGCACTGGAAGGCGTTCTTCGAGCTGGTCGGCCGCGGGGAGATGGCGGCCGATCCGCGCTTCGCGTCCGCGGAGGGGCGCAGCCGGGACTTCGACGCGGTGTACCACTTCGTCGCCGAGGAGATGGCCAGGCAGAGCACCGCCTACTGGCTGGAGGCGCTCGAGCGCGCCGACATCCCGGTGCAGCGCATGAACAGCCTCGAGGACATCCTCCACGACCCGCACCTCGCCGCCATCGGCTACTTTCAGGACATCGAGCACCCGACCGAAGGCAGGTTGCGCTCGATGCGGGTGCCCTCGGAGTGGTCGGAGACGGCGCCCGAGTATCGGCGCCACGCACCCCGGCTCGGGGAGCACACGCGCGAGGTGCTGCGCGAGGCGGGCTACACCGATGCGCAGATCGAGGCGATGGCGGAGTCCGGCGCCGCTCGGCTATAATCCGCGCCAGCGCCGATTTGATGTTCAGCTTGCGGGCGCTCTACAAATGCCGCTAAAGAGACCGGCCCGACAAGCCCGTTCTCGCGAAAGCTGAACGGGCTTTTTCGTTGGCGGGCACGCCATGATCGTGCAGGCGCAGAAGGCGAGCTTCACCGAGCCCCTCCGGCTGAGGAGCGGCGCCGTGCTGCCCGCCTACGAGCTCGCCTACGAGACCTACGGCAAGCTGAACGCCGCGCGCTCCAACGCGGTGCTGGTGTGCCATGCGCTCAACGCCTCGCACCACGTCGCCGGCACCTACGCCGGCGAGCCGGACAACGTCGGCTGGTGGGACAACCTGGTCGGACCGGGCAAGCCGCTCGACACCGACCGCTTCTTCGTCATCGGCAACAACTACCTCGGCTCCTGCTTCGGTTCCACCGGGCCCGCCTCGCCGAATCCCGCCACCGGCAAGCCCTGGGGCGCGGATTTCCCGGTGGTCACGGTGGAGGACTGGGTGGCGGCGCAGGCGCGCCTCGCCGATCATCTGGGCATCGAGCGCTTCGCCGCGGTGATGGGCGGGTCGCTCGGCGCCATGCAGGCGCTGCAGTGGACGCTCTCCTACCCCGGCCGCGTGCGCCATGCGATCGTCATCGCCGCGACGCCCCGCCTGTCGGCGCAGAACATCGCCTTCAACGAGGTGGCGCGCCAGGCGATCATGACCGACCCGGATTTCCACGGCGGGCACTACTACGAGAAGGGCGTGGTGCCGGTGCGGGGCCTGCGCATCGCGCGCATGATCGGCCACATCACCTACCTGTCGGACGACGCCATGATGGAGAAGTTCGGCCGCGTGCTGCGCGGCAAGGACGGCCCGGGTTTCGACTTCGACGTCGACTTCGAGATCGAGAGCTACCTCCGGTACCAGGGCGACAAGTTCGCCACCTACTTCGACGCCAACACCTACCTGAGGATCACCAAGGCGCTGGACTACTACGACCCGGCGGCGGATTACGGCGGCGACCTGTCGGCGGCGTTCGCGCGCGCCGGGGCCGATTTCCTCGTCGTGTCGTTCACGTCGGACTGGCGCTTCACCTCGCAGCGCTCGCGGGAAATAGTGCGCGCTCTTCTGGACAACAAGCGCGTGGTGTCCTACCTCGAGAACGACGCGCCGCAGGGGCACGACGCCTTCCTGCTGGAGGATCCGCGCTACCACGGCGCGCTGCGCGCCTACTTCGGGAACATCCCGCTGTGACCGAGGCCGGCGTCATCGCGGGCTGGATCGCGCCCGGCGCCCGGGTGCTGGACCTGGGCTGCGGCGACGGGCGCCTGCTGCGTCACCTGTGGGAGACGAAGCAGGCGCCCGGCTACGGCGTGGAGATCGACGACGCGCACGTGCTCGAGTGCATCCGCAACGACGTCAACGTGCTGCAGATGGACCTCGAGGACGGCCTCGCCGCCTTCGCCGACCGCTCCTTCGACTGCGTGATCCTCTCCGAGACGCTGCAGGCGATCCACCGGCAGGAGCCGCTGCTGCGGGACATGCTTCGGGTAGGCCGCGAGGCGGTGGTGTCGTTCCCCAACTTCGGCTACTGGAAGGCGCGCATCCAGATCGCGCTCGCCGGCCACATGCCGGTGTCGAAGGAACTGCCCTACCAGTGGTACGACACCCCCAACGTGCACCACTGCACGCTGGTGGACTTCGAGGCGCTGTGCGCGAAAGTCGGCATCCGCATCCTCGAGCGCGTGGTGCTGCGCGACGGCGGCCCGGTGTCGGTGCTGCCGAACCTGCTCGGCAGCCGCGCCATCTACCGCTGCTGCCCGGGTTGAACGTCGGCGATGCCGGTGCGCATCATGTACCAGAACAGCACGACGCCGGGCAGCGCGACCAGCGTGGTCAGCAGGTAGAAGTTCACGTAGCCCAGGGCCTCGATCAGCCCGCCGGCCGTCGTCCCGGTGAGGAAGCGCCCCGCGATGCTCGCCAGCGCCGAGAGCAGCGCATACTGCGTCGCCGTGAAGCGCAGGTTGCATAGCGCCGACAGGTAGGCGACCACCGTCACGCCGCCGATGCCGCTGGCGAAATTCTCGAAGCCGACGGCCGCTGCCATGCCGGCGTTGGTGTGGCCCGCGGCGGCGAGGCCGGCGAAGCCCAGGTTCGACACCGCCATCAGCACGAGGCTCACGAGCACCGAGCGCTTCATCCCCAGCCGCGCGTAGAGCACCCCGCCGACGAGGATGCCGGCGAGCAGCGCGCCGAAGCCGATGCCCACGTCGTAGAACGCGACTTCGTCGTTGCTGAAGCCGAGGTCCTGGAACAAGAGGCGCAGCGTGAGGTTGGCGAGCGTGTCGCCGATCTTGTGCACCAGGACGAACAGCAGGACCACGAGCGCGCCCTGGCGCCCGAGGAACTCGATCAGGGGGCTGAAGTACGCGGACAGGGCCTCGAGCATCCCGCGCGGCCGCGCCGGCGCCTGGTGGCGCACCGGCTCTCCTGCGAACACGCCCACCAGCATCGCCGGCAGGGCGAAGGCGGCGCAGGCCGCGTAGGCGAACGCCCAGCCGAAGCGCGCGGCGAGCACCAGCGCGAGCCCGCCGGCGGCGGCGGCGCCGATGCGCCAGCCGTACTGCGACATGCCGGAGCCGGCGCCGAGCTGGCGCGGCTCGAGGAGCTCGATGCGGTAGGCGTCGATGATGATGTCGAAGGTGGCCCCGGCGAAGCCCACCGCGATCGCGGCGGCCGCGACCAGCACGAGCGACTCGCGCGGGTCGGCGGCGCCGAGGAAGGCGACCGACGCCATCACCAGCGCGCCGGAGAGCCACAGCCAGCTGCGCCGCTGCCCGAAGCGGCCAAGCACCGGCAGCCGCACGTGGTCGACGAGCGGCGCCCACAGGAACTTCAGGTTGTAGGCGAGGAACGTGAGCGCGAAGGCGGTCACGGCGCCTTTCGAGATGCCGTGCTGCGCGAGGCGCGTGCTGAGCGTCGCCCCGATCATGGCGAAGGCGAATCCCGACGAGATGCCGAGGAACAGCGCCGCGAGCGGCGCCCGCTCGAGGTAGGGCCGGAGCGCGCTAGCCCAGCGGCCGGTCATAGTCGATCGTCAAGGGCGCATGGTCGGAGAAGCGCCGCCGCTTGTAGATCGATTCCTTCGCCGCCTTCGCGGCGAGGCCCGGCGTGGCGACCTGGTAGTCGATGCGCCAGCCGACGTTCTTCGCCCAGGCCTGGCCGCGGTTGGACCACCAGGTGTACTGCTCGGGCTTCGCGTTCAGGCGGCGGAACACGTCCACCCAGCCCAACTCGTCGAACACCTTCGAGAGCCAGGCGCGCTCCTCGGGCAGGAAACCGGAGTTCTTCCGGTTCGAGCGCCAGTTCTTCAGGTCGATCTCCCGGTGCGCGATGTTCCAGTCGCCGCACAGCAGCACCTCGTGCCCGGAGCGTGAGAGCTTCTTCAAGTGCGGGATGAAGGCGTCGAGGAACCGGAACTTCGAGGCCTGGCGGTGCTCGCCCGACGAACCGGAAGGCAGGTACAGCGACACGACCTTGAGCTTGCCGAACGTCGCCTCGAGGTAGCGGCCTTCGGCGTCGAACTCCTTCACGCCGAAGCCCTTCACCACGCGGTCGGGCTTCACCCGGGAGTAGAGCGCGACCCCGGCGTAGCCCTTCTTCTGCGCCGGGTAGAAATGGCCGACGCAGCCCCCGGGCGCGAGGAGGGCGGCGTCGAGGTCCGCCTCCTGCGCCTTGATCTCCTGCAGGCACACCAGGTCCGCCTTCTGCGCGGCGAGCCAGGGATAGAGACCCTTCTTCGCCGCGGAACGGATGCCGTTGACGTTGAGGGTGACGACCCTCAAGAGGAGGGGAAGCTGGAAACGCCGCCGTGCGCGGCGGACCACTCGGCCGGCGCGTTGAGGAACTTCTCCACCTGCGCCACCTGCGCGGCCGGCAGGTAGTTGCCCTGCTTCACCACGCCGAGCACGTCCCACCAGGTGGCGAGGTGGTGCAGCCGCACGCCGAGCTCGCTCATCACCTTCTTCGACTCGGGGAAGATGTCGTAGTAGAAATTCACGAACACGTGCTCCACCACCGCGCCCGCGTCGCGCAGCGCCTTGCAGAAGTTGATCTTCGAGCGCCCGTCGGTGGTCAGGTCCTCCACCAGCAGCGTGCGCGCGCCCTCGCGGATGTCGCCCTCGATCTGCGCGTTGCGGCCGAAACCCTTCGGTTTCTTCCGGATGTACTGCATCGGCAGGCCCAGGCGGTCGGCGATCCAGGCCGCGTAGGGGATGCCGGCGGTCTCGCCGCCGGCCACCACGTCGAACTGCTCGAAGCCGGCGTCGCGCGCGAGCGTCGCGGTGGCGAAATCCACCAGCTGCGTGCGGATGCGCGGGTAGAAGATGAGCTTGCGGCAGTCGATGTACACCGGGCTCGCCCAGCCCGAGGTGAAGATGAACGGCTTGTCCTCGGAAAAGAGCACCGCCTTCACTTCCAGCAGCATCTTCGCGGTGGTGTCGGCGATGAAGGCGCGATCCGCGGAGTGCATGGCGGGCGGATTTTAGCAGGGTTAGAATCGGCGCGATGCACGGACCACGGGGAGCGACGATGATGCTGAGAACCCTGCTCGCAGCGCTCGGGCTGGCGCTGGCGGCGGCCGCGCCGGGCGCGGCGGCGCAGTCCAAACCGGATGCGGCCAAGGAAGCCGCCAAGGAAAAGGCGCGCGTCGAGGCCCTGAAGCAGCGGGTACGTTCGTACCGCTGCGTCACCAAGGCGGGGCGCAAGTACTACGGTTCCACCATCCCACCGCAGTGCGCGGGCGAACCGGTCGAGGCGCTCTCGGCGCAGAGCACGGTGCTGTTCCGCATCGAGCCGCCCCTCACGCCGGAACAGCGCGCCGCGCAGGCCGCCGAGGCCGAGAAGTCCGCCGCCGCCGAGGAGGCCAGGCGCGAGTCGGAGACCGCGGCGCGCGTGCAATCGCGCCGCGACCAGGCGCTGCTGCAGACCTACGCCAGCGAGAAGGACATCGAGATGGTGCGCCAGCGTGCGCTCACCGACAACCGGGCGGCCGCCGCGCAGGTGGAGACGCGCATCGGGATGCTCAGGCAGCGCCAGGACAAATTCTCGCGGGAAGCCGCCAAGTACACCAAGACCGGCGAGGCGCCCCCGCACCAGTTCGAGCAGGACGTGCGCGCGGTGGCCTACGACCTGTCGCTGCAGGAGCAGCTGCTCGAATCCCGCCGCAAGGAAGCCGCCGCCATCAACGCGCGCTACGACGAAGAGATCCGCAAGTACCGGGAACTGACCGGCAAGAAATAGTCAGCGCGCGAGGCGCCGCCTCAGGATCTCGTTCACCTGCGCCGGGTTGGCCTTGCCCTGCGTCGCCTTCATCACCTGGCCGACCAGCGAGTTGAAGGCCTTGTCCTTGCCGGCGCGGTAGTCCTCGACCTGCTTCGGGTTCTGCGCCAGCACTGCGTCGACGGCTTTCTCGAGCGCGCCGGCGTCCGAGATCTGCGCATTGGAAGCGATAAGGCTTGCAAACTCCGCTTTGCCGACGGCAACGTTCTTCTTCGCCAAAAGATCCGGAAACACCTTCTCTTTGGCGATCTTGTTGGAAATCGTGCCATCCGCAATTCGACCAATCATCCAGCCCAGGCGCTCGGCGTCAAGCGGCGACTGCTCGATCGACAGACCGTGCTCATTCAGATAGGCGGTCAGGTCACCGTTGATCCAGTTCGCCGCCAGTTTCGGATCCGCGATGGCTGCTACGGCCTCAAAGTAGTTCGCGATCTCGCGACTTGAGGTCAGCAGGCGTGCGTCGTAGTCTGACAATCCGGCCTCGCGGATGAAGCGTTGGGCCCTTGCCGCGGGTAATTCCGGCATCGCGGCGCGAATGCGTTCGATCTGCTGTTCCGACACCACCAGCGGCAGCAGGTCGGGGTCGGGGAAGTAGCGGTAATCGTGCGCGTCCTCCTTGGAGCGCATCGGGCGCGTCTCGCCGCGGTCCGCGTCGTACAGCCGGGTTTCCTGCGTGATGCCGCCGCCGTCCTCGAGGATCCCGATCTGTCGCCGCGCCTCGAATTCGATCGCCTGCTCCATGAAGCGGAACGAGTTGAGGTTCTTGATCTCGCAGCGCGTGCCGAGCTTCGCGTCGCCGACTCTACGCACCGACACGTTGGCGTCGCAACGGAACGACCCCTCCTGCATGTTGCCGTCGCAGATGCCGATCCAGCGCACCAGCGAGTGCAGCGTGCGCGCGTAGGCCACCGCCTCCTTCGCGCCGCGCAACTCGGGCTCCGACACGATTTCCAGCAGCGGCGTCCCGGCGCGGTTGAGATCGATGCCGGTCATGCCCTGGAAGTCTTCGTGCAGCGACTTGCCCGCGTCCTCCTCCAGGTGGGCGCGCGTGAGGCGCACCCGCTTCCCGCCGACCTGCAGCGCGCCGCCGGCGACGATCGGGATCTCGTACTGGCTGATCTGGTAGCCCTTGGGCAGATCCGGGTAGAAGTAATTCTTGCGCGCGAACACCGAGCGCCGGCTGATCTCGCCGCCGACGGCGAGGCCGAACCGCACCGCCATCTCCACCGCCGCCGCGTTGGCCACCGGCAGCACGCCGGGCAGCGCGATGTCCACCGCCGAGGCCTGCGCGTTCGGCGCCGCGCCGAACGCGGTCGAGGCCCCCGAGAACATCTTGCTCCTGGTGAGCAGTTGCGTATGCGATTCGATGCCGACGACGATTTCCCAGGCCACGGCGCTACCTCGGCTGCGGGCGCAGCAGCTGGCAGGCGCCGCCGCGGTCCACCAGCACCGGCTCCAGGTAGCCGAGCGAGCCGCAATGCTCGGCGCACTCTTCGGCCACCATGCGCACGACCTCGCCCAGGTCGCGCAGCGTGACCTTGCAGCGGCCCGACACGAAGCGCAGCCCGCCGGCGTAGGGTTGCTGGGCAAGCTCGGCGAGCGCGCAGCTGTGGCCGGCCGGCTCGACCGTGGAGCGCCACTCCAGGCTCTTCAGGCGCCCCTGCTCCACCGCAAAAGCCAGCGTCGCCCGGTAGCGGCCCTCGGTGGTGGCGCAGCGCACGGTCGCGCTGTAGGCGTCCATGGCGGGGAAGGTCTCGCTGAATTCGAACCGCTCGCGCTCCTGCCCTCCCGGGGCGTAGCGGGTCCCCTTCAGCACGCCGCCGCTCCAGGTGCCCTGCAGGGTCGCAGTGCCGGGACGGCCGTAGAGGATCGGCGAATTGCCCTCCTTGAGGAAGGTGACGCCGAGCTGCTTGCTGCGCTCCCCCTCCAGGTAGCGCTGCTGCAGCGTCGGCAGGATGATGTAGCCGCCGCTGAGGCGCGCCGAGCCGTCCGGCCGGGACGTGGCGTAGAGCTGCATCAGCGCCGCGCGCCCGCCCAGCTGCCCGAGCAGCTCGCGCGACTCGCCCGCCTCCTGCGCGGCGGCGGGGAGCGTGATGGCGAGGGCGAGCAGCGCGGCGCAGGCGAGCCGCCTCACAGCGGCGCCTCCTTCGGCACGCGCCGGTGCCAGTCGGTGGCGCGCTGGTACTGGTGCGCCATGCCGAGCATTTTCGCCTCGGCGAAGTAGTTCCCCATGAGCTGCAGGCCCACCGGCAATCCCCCGGCGTCGAAGCCGCAGGGAATCGACAGCCCGGGCAGGCCGGCCAGCGGCGCCGGGATGGTGAAGATGTCGTTGAGGTACATCTGCACCGGGTCTTCGGTCTTGGCGCCGAGGGGGAACGCGGTGGTGGGCGATGTCGGCCCCATGATCACGTCGCATTGCTTGAACGCCTCGCTGAAATCCCGCGCGATCAGCCGCCGCACCTTCTGCGCCTTGAGGTAGTAGGCGTCATAGTAGCCGTGCGACAGCACGTAGGTGCCCACCAGGATGCGGCGCTTCACCTCCGCGCCGAAGCCCTCGGCGCGCGTGCGGCAATACATGTCCACGAGGTCGGCATAGTCCCTGGCGCGGTGGCCGTAGCGCACGCCATCGAAGCGCGACAGGTTGGAGGAGGCCTCGGCCGGCGCGATCACGTAATACACCGGCACCGCAAGCGCGGTATTGGGCAGTTCGATCGGCACCGCGCGCGCGCCCTGCGACTCGAACCAGCCGATGGCTGCGCGCACGCACTGGAGCACGGCCGGCTCGACGCCTTCGCCGAAGTACGCCCCCGGCAGCCCGATGCGCAGGCCGGCGAGGGGCAGGTCCAGCGCACGCGCGTAGTCCTCGCGCGGCCGCGGCAGGCTGGTGGAGTCGCGTGCGTCATGGCCCGCCATCACGTTCAGCAGCAGCGCCAGGTCGGCCGCGCTCTTCGCCATCGGGCCGCCCTGGTCGAGCGAGGAGGCGAAGGCGACCATGCCGTAGCGCGACACCAGCCCGTAGGTGGGCTTCAGGCCGCAGACGCCCGACAGCGCCGCCGGCTGGCGGATCGAGCCGCCGGTGTCGGTACCGGTAGCCGCCGGCGCCATGCGCGCGGCCACCGCGACGGCCGAGCCGCCCGAGGATCCCCCGGGCACCCGCGTGCGGTCCCAGGGATTGCGCACCGGGCCGAAATGCGAGGTCTCGTTGGAGGAGCCCATGGCGAATTCGTCCATGTTGGTCTTGCCGAGCAGCACGGCCCCGGCGCGCCCGAACTGCTCGATCACGTGGGCATCGTAGGGGCTGGTGTAGTGCTCGAGCATGCGCGAGCCGCAGGTGGTGCGCAGGGCGCGCGTGCAGTAGATATCCTTGTGGGCGACCGGGATTCCGGTCAGCGGCCCGCCCTCGCCCCTGGCCAGCGCCGCATCGGCGGCGCGGGCCTGGCCGAGGCTTGTCTCCTCGTCCACCGTGATGAACGCGTTCAGGCTGCCGTTCAGCGCGGCGATGCGCCCGAGGTAGAGCCGCGTCAGCTCGACCGAGGACAGCTTCCTCGCGGCCAGCGCCGCCCGCAGCTCGCCGAGGCCGGAACTGAGCACTTACTCGATGACCTTCGGCACCAGGTAGTGGCCGTCCCGCACCGCGGGGGCGCCGGCCTGGAACCGCTCCCGCTGGTCGGCCTCGGTCACCGCGTCCTGCCGCAGGGGCTGCACCAGGTCGAGGGCGTGCGACATGGGCTCGACGCCCGCCGTGTCCACCGCCTGCAGCTGGTCGATGAGGCCGAGGACCCGGTTCAGGCGCTCACGCACCATCTCGGCTTCCTCGTCCCGGACCGCGATGCGCGCCAGCTGCGCGATGCGGCGGATCTGATCGTGGGAGAGCGGCATTGCGCTGCGCAAAAAAGGGTTTCGAAACCCGGCCTTAGGCTTGCTCGGGGCTTCGTTACGGGTATTATATGCCCTTTGGCGACACAGCCTTAGCGAAGAAAGTTAAGGCACAACCAAGAAAGCGGCGGTAACTACAGACATGTTCGGCTTCCTGCGCAGCTATTTTTCCAACGACCTCGCCATCGACCTCGGCACCGCGAACACGCTGATCTACGTGCGCGGCAAGGGCATCGTGCTGGACGAACCCTCGGTGGTGGCGATCCGCCAGGAAGGCGGGCCCAACGCGAAGAAGACCATCCAGGCGGTCGGGCGCGAAGCGAAGATGATGCTCGGCAAGACGCCGGGCAACATCGTCGCCATCCGCCCGATGAAGGACGGCGTGATCGCCGACTTCACCATCACCGAGCAGATGTTGAAGCAGTTCATCAAGAAAGTGCACGACAACAAACTGTTCTCGCCCAGCCCGCGCATCATCATCTGCGTGCCCTGCGGCTCGACGCAGGTGGAGCGGCGCGCGATCCGCGAGAGCGCCATCGGCGCCGGCGCCGGCCAGGTGTACCTGATCGAGGAGTCGATGGCGGCGGCGATCGGCGCGGACCTCTTGGTGGCGGACGCCACCGGCTCGATGGTGGTGGACATCGGCGGCGGCACCACCGAAGTCGGCGTGATCTCCCTCGGCGGCATGGTGTACTCGGGCTCGGTGCGCGTCGGCGGCGACAAGTTCGACGAGGCGATCATCAACTACATCCGCCGCAACTACGGCATGCTGATCGGCGAGACCACCGCCGAGA
>Ga0307505_10001153_pt1 | contig 22987 bp, 21 predicted proteins | sample 23_S_MG_FD_202183 | JGI IMG/M metagenome (GOLD analysis project Ga0307505, IMG submission 202183) | Soil microbial communities from Populus trichocarpa stands in riparian zone in the Pacific Northwest, United States - 23_S | ecosystem: Environmental > Terrestrial > Soil > Riparian zone > Trees...
CCTTGACCGGAGGCGTTCCGGAACATAGATACTCCTTCTACACGCCCGAGCTGAACCTGCTGGCCGAGACGGAGCTGACCAGCACCGCCACCCCCGCGATTGCATACGAGTACGTCTGGTTCGGCGGCCAGCCCCTCGCCCAGATCGAGACCGCCACCAGCACCGTCGCCTGGTACTTCAACGACCACCTCGGCACCCCCATCCTCCAAACCGATGCCGCGGCGGACGTAGTCTGGCGCGTCGAACGCGAACCCTACGGCAAGACCTTCTCCCACCGCGCCGGCCCCACCCGCCACCAACCCCTCGCCTTCCCAGGCCAGGAGGAAACCGGCGACACCAGCTACAACATCTTCCGCTGGTACAGGGCCGGGTGGGGACGGTATACGCAGGCGGATCCGATTGGACTCGAGGGCGGTGCGAATCTCTACACTTATGCGAACAACAACCCGTATGTTTTTGTTGATCCCGGCGGCTTGTCTTCCATCGCTGTGGGTAGAGCGGTGGGTGGCGAAATCATTGAGGGCATCATCCTTGCGGGAATCGTTGCTGGAGCATGGGCTCAAGGGATCTCGCAAGCAGAGGTCGATGCGAAGATCCAAGAGAGAACACAAAAGAAATGCCAGTGCTCCGAGGAAACGAGAGTACGTCTGAAGCAGAACGTCAAGACGGAATGTAAGACCGTCAAGCGACCCTGCAATACACAGCGATAGACGCCGCACGTCGCTGCGACGGCATACCCATCACTGCGCGGTGGAGTGATTCGTCATTGCTTTTGACTGAGGCTCGCTGCAGCGAGAGGTGGTGGAGCCGGAATCGCCGGGGACCACGCGGTTCCTGCGTCAGGCGCTTTGAGGTGTCCCGGTTCCAGGGAGCGCCAACAGGATGGGGGGTTCAGCAAGGAGGATTGCGAACCGGGACACCATGCCGGAGATAGTATGCTGATACAGCATACGAGTCAACGTTTATTCTAATAACTCTTCTGCCCAGGTCCGCATCGTCTCCTCCACAGCCTCGATCTGCTTGGTGAAGAAGTGGTCCGCGCCCGTGACGATGATCGTCTCGGCGTTGCGAATGGTCTGGGAGAGTTTCTCCAGTTTCTGCACGTCGCCGTGCTCGTCCTGCGTTCCGTGGAGGAGCAGCATCGGCTTCTCGCAGTGACGGAGGTAGCCGAAGTCGTACTTGTTGACGGGTGTGCCGATGAGGAAGATCGCGTCGACGTCGGGCCTCTCGCACGCGGCGCGGCTGGCCACCCAGGAGCCGAAGGAGAAGCCGCCCACGATGAGCTTCTTGCCGGGATGCTTCCACTTCATCCAGTCCACGGCGGCGTTGACGTCTTCGAGCTCGCCCTCGCCTTGGTCGTGACGGCCGCCGCTGGCACCGACGCCGCGGAAGTTGAAGCGGAGGGTGGCCACGTTGGCGCTCTCGAGGCCGCGCGCGGCTCGGAACACGACCTTGTTGTGCAGCGTGCCGCCCCCCATGGGATGGGGATGACAGACGACTGCGGCCGCGGCGGGATCCTGGAGCTCGCGATAGAGCGACTCCAGCTTGCCGGCGGGACTGTAGATATCGACGTGACGAAGGGGCCTAGGGTTCACGACAGCCTCACCAGGATAAGTTGGCCATCGACGCGCAGTTCGTGCGTGCCGATCGCGATCTCTGAGTTGCCGGCACACAGTCCGGTGGTGACATCGAAGCTCCAGAGGTGCCACGGACAGGTGATCTCGTTCCCCTCCAAGGTCCCCTCGGCTAAGGGTCCGCCTCGATGCGGACAGGTGTTGTCCGTCGCGAAGTACCCCGAGGGGGTGTGGAACACAGCGATGGCTCGTCCCGAGACGGAGTAGGCCTTGGCCCTGCCGACTGCGAGCTCTTCGGTGTTCGCGATCTGAATGAGCTCCGACATGCGGGCGCGAAGAGTAGCACGTGTCTCTGCTGCCTCGTCTTTCCGCGGAAACTGCTTTTCACCACAGAGCCACAGCGCAGGCTGCGCCCGACAACCCAACGCAATACTTGCCTGTCATCCTGAGCGGGCGGTGGGATGGGGTGCGAAGGATCCCCTGCCGAAGCACGACACACGCTCCGACGGCAGGGGATCCTTCGCACCCACCCGCCACCCGCTCAGGATGACAGGGGGTGGTGGAAAGGCCTTTCGTCACGAACGCAGAGCGGCGGTCAGAGCCGAACGGGCTGAGGCACTCCGTCTCGGCCGATCGTGGCCCCGTCCCACACTCCAGGGATGGATGTGTCGCAGTCGGGGCAGCGCCCGTCGATGAGGCGATAGGAGGTGACGCGGAAGCCGGTGCGTCCGATGACCAGCGCGCGGCAGCTCGGGCAATGTGTTCCTTCCTTGTCGCCGAAGGCGCCGGGGAGATTGCCCGGATAGATGTAGCGCAGGCCGGCACGGCGGCCGATCTCGAAGGCGCGCAGCAGGTGCGCCGCGGTCGTGCCGGGGTTGGTCATCCTGTAGTCCTCGTGGTACGCGGTGATGTGCCACGGGATGTCCGGGTCGACGCCGGCCAGGAACTCGGCGATGCCGGTCAGCTCTTCGTCGGAGTCATTGAAGCCGGGGATGACCAGGGTCACGATCTCCAGCCAGATGCCGCGCTCCTTGAGGCCGCGGATCGTCTCGAGCACGGGTTGCAACGTGCCGCCGAGGTCTCGGTAGTGGCGGTCGTGAAACCCTTTGAGGTCGACCTTGTAGAGCGTCACATACGGCGCGATGTAGTCGAGCACTTCCGGGGTGCCATTGCCGTTCGACACATAGGAGCAGACCAGGCCGGCCGCTTTCGCTTCGCGGAAGACCTCCACGGCCCACTCGGAAGTGATCAATGGCTCGTTGTAGGTGGACGTGATCACGGTCGCGCCGTGCTTGCGCGCGAGCTTCACCAGATCCGCGGGCTCGACGTCCATCGGCGGAGCGATGGCCATGGGGTCGCGCAGGGCCTGCGAGGTCACCCAGTTCTGGCAGTAGCCGCAGTGGTAGTCACAGCCGAGCATCCCGAACGAGAGCGCGAGCGCGCCGGGATAGGCATGAAAGAACGGCTTCTTCTCGATCGGATCGACCTGTACCGCTGCCACATAACCCCGAGGCACTTGCAAGACACCGCCCTCGTTGAAGCGGACCTTGCAGATGCCCTTGAGCCCGTCGGGGATCCGGCAGCGATGGCCACACGAAAAGCAGCGCACGGCGCTCTTGTCGAGCTTCTCGTAGAGCACGCCTTCGCGCGTGCGTTGCGCCAGTACCTGCTCCAGAGTCGGTCCGGTGCGAGCCATGGATCCGTCAACAGGATTCAGGCGCGTCGAAGTTCCAGCCAGCGCTTGAGGCGCGCGCGCCGCCCAAACACGGCAAAGCAGACCCAGCCCAGCGCGAGCCCAACCAATCCGTCGATCAGATAGTGCCAGCCGGTGATCATCGAGCCCAGGAAGATGACCAGCACGAAGAGCCCGAACAGCACTTCTCCCGCGGTCCAGAGCCGCCGCATCCAGAGAAAGACGAAGGTCTGGAAGCCCACGTGCAGGCTGGGGAAGGCTCCGATTCCGAAGGCGATGCGGATCGGCGTCGTCACTTCGCCGGTCGCACCGGCGCGCAGGACATCGCGGTAGTTCTTCATGAGCAGCGCCTGGAAGTACTGGGTCACCTTCAACGATTCGCCCTGCGCCAGCCAGATCTCAGGGAAGCGATACGCGGGACCAAGCGACGGCACGAGCAAATACAACCAGGCTCCGGTGATCCACAGCAGTGCGTAGCCGTTGAAGAACGCTACGCGAATGCGGCGGCTGGGCTCCGAAAAAAAGTAGGCGCCCGCCAAAAGCGTGCTGGCAAGGAAGATGTTCGCGTAGGACCAGTCGACGATCCGCAACAGACTCGGCTCACCGAAGAGATCGAGAAAAAACACCGCTGGGGAAATCCCGAAGAAGAGTGTCTGGTCGAGGTCCCAAAGCGCCTGATCGAACAGCGCCGGGTGATAGAGAGGCACAACCAGCTTGATCCAACCGTAGGCGAAGATGATCAACGCGCCACCAACGATGAGCCGCGCCGTGTCCCGCAACCACTGCCCGCTGCGAAGGACCCGGAAGTAGCCGCGGTCGCGCCGCACGAGAGCCACCACCGAGCGCACCGCCACACCCAATATCGCCTGCACGCACATCGACAGCAACAACCCACCCACGATCCGCACGGGATCGCCCACGATGGGCAGACTCCGAATCCCGAAGAGCACGATCACCGCGAGGTTGACGAGGACGAAGGCCTCGAAGAAGTAGAGCTTCACCCGGGGATGATACGGCTTGTCGCGCCTGTGGGACGAATGGGACGAATGGGACCTATGGGACGAATGGGACCTATGGGACGAATGGGACCTATGGGACGAATGGGACCTATGGGACGAATGGGACCTATGGGACGAATGGGACCTATGGGACGAATGGGACGAATGGGACCTATGGGACCTATGGGACGTATGGGGCCGGATCATCATCCGTCCTATTCGTCTCATTCGTCCCATTCGTCCCATCGTCCCATGCCGCGCAAACTCGAAGAACAACCGTAAACTTCGCGCATGTTCATCGAGCGAACGACCAACGACGCGATCTCCACCATCACCCTCAACCGGCCGGACAAACTCAACGCCTTCACCGGCACGATGCGTGAGGATCTCCTCGCGGCTCTGCGCGAGTGCGAGGCGGATGCGGCTGTGCGCGTGGTGGTGATCACTGGGGCCGGCCGTGCATTCTGTGCAGGTGGTGATGTGGAGTTCATGAGCGGCCTGCAGAAGAGCGGCGACGTGGACGGACTTCGCAGACTGCTCGACGCCGGACGGGACATCGTCCTGGCCATCGCGAGCATGACCAAACCGGTCATCGCCGCGGTGAACGGCATCGCCGTGGGGGCGGGATGCAATCTGGCCCTGGCCTGCGACTACCGGCTCGCCGCGGAGCAGGCCAAGCTGAGCGAGTCGTTCGTGCGAATCGGTCTCCATCCCGACTGGGGCGGTACGTGGCTGCTGCCTCGACTCGTCGGCCGGAGCCGCGCGCTGGAGCTCCTCCTGTCCGGACGCGCCGTCGACGCCGCCGAAGCACTGGCCATCGGCATGGTCGACCGTGTCGTGGCGGACCTGCCCGCGGAAATCGCGAAGCTCGCCCAATCCTTCGCCGCGGCACCACCTCTGGCCGCACTCGGCATCAAGCAAGCGTTGAACGTCTCAGCCACCAACGACCTGCGCACGCAGCTCGAAGTCGAGACCGAACACCAGGTTCGCTGTTTCCTCTCCGGCGATGCCGCCGAGGGAATGGCCGCCTTCTTCGAAAAGCGATCTGCCCTCTTCACCGGCCGTTAACCGGTACGACCGGCTCTGGAGTTTCGGACATTCTGGGCCGCCCGTCTCGCGATGCTGGGGGCTTCGTCTTCGAATGCCCCCGCCCGCGGCGGGACGCCGCAGGGCCAGCCGGCGAGGACGCCGGCGCTCCTCCGCACAATTCGCACGCGCGCGGCTTCGCTCATGACCTGCAACCGAGGCACCACGGACAACCGACAACTGACCACGCGAAATCGCCGGCTACTGCAGCAGAAAGACCTGGCGATCCGGCCCGCTGCCGGCTTTCATCTCCGTGCCGTCCACCGGGCAGAAGAACACCTTCCCGGGCTCGACATGGGGAACGCGGAGCAGAGCCTCGTCTTTGGGGCAGACGTAGAACCGCGGACCGCTCATGTTGCGCCGCGGGTCCTGCGGCAGCATCGTCACGTCACTTGGCAGTACGCCGGGCACGCTACCGGCGATGACGGCGTCGAGGTCCAAACCGTCCACCAGGATCGGCCGGCGATCCGGCGGCGGAGCCGTTCTTGGCTTCCCGTTGTCGCGATAGAACGTGAACCGTTTCCCCTTGATCGAGCGGAGATCCACAATCCCGACGTGACCACCCTCTTCCTCGATCCGGATCTGGGTTCCGTCGCCCATCCTTTCCACGTAGACACGGCGGTCGCCCTGGATCCAGACCTGCGACTTCCCGGGAGCGAGCTCACTCGTGTCGATCGTGACGGCCGTGGTGGCAAACAACAGGAATGCGGTCGCGAGCATCTTCATGGACGCCTCCTTTGTCAGTTACATCATGATCTACGTTGCACGATGACGATGGTCTCGTCGTCCTTCTGAGAAGCCTCGTCGACAAAAGCATCGACGGCGTCGGCGATCTGGTCGCGGATGACGTTGGCGCCGTAACCCACGTGCTGCTCGAGGATGGCTTCCAGCCGCTCGTTGCCGAACTCCTCGCCGGCGATGTCTTCCGCTTCCGTGATTCCATCGCTGTAGAGCACCGCACAGGCTCCGGCGGGAAATGCGCGGGTCTGCGACAGATAGCGGGAGTTGGGCAGGATGCCGATGGGCAGGCCGTGCGATTTGATCGTGTCGATGCGCCCTTCCGCGAGCAGATAGCCGGGATTGTGGCCGGCGTTCACGTACTCGATGGTCTCGTTCTCGAGATCGATCGAGACGATGATCATCGTGATGAACTTGTTCTCCGCCGACCAGCTATGGATGTGGCGATTCAGTTCCGTGGCGATCTCCCCGATCGCCCGCCCCTCGGCGAACAGAAGCTGAACCACCGCGTGCAGCGCCGACACCAGGAGTGCCGCCGGCATCGACTTCCCCGCCACGTCCGCGACCAGCGCCGTGACGATGCCGTCGCGGACGAAGAAGGCGTGATAGTCGCCGCCCACCTGACGCGCCGGACGGGAGAGCGCGGCGATCTCGATTCCGTCCACCTGCGGGATCTTCGACGGAAGAATGTCGCGCTGGATGGTAGCGGCCAGTTCCAGGTCGCGCTCCATGGCCTGCTTCTCGAGCGCCTCCCGATGCAGACGCGAGTTCTCCAGCGCGATCGCGACCTGATTCGCGAACAACGCCAGCAGGCGCAGCTCGTTCGACTCGAACGCGGCAATGCCGCCCTCGCGCGTCTCACGATCGGCAGCCGCCAGAACGCCGATGACCGCGTCGTTGCTCCCCTTGATGGGCACCGCCACGAAGGCTACACAGCCCGGGAACAGACAATCTGGGCCGCCTTCGAACGCCAACGGCTTCCCCTCGCGGATGAGCCCTTCGCTCAACTCGAGGTCCAGGATCTCCTCGCGCACGTCCCCAAAGGACCGGTAGAGGCGGAAGGCCTCGCCTTCGCGGAGGAAGAGCGCGGCGCGGCGGGCGTTGGTGAGCGAGATCATGCGGAACAGAATCGCGTCCGCGAGCTCGTCGATGTTCAGGGTCGAGGCGATGGAGAGGCCGATGTCGTACAGCGACTCCAGCTCCCAGAGCCGGTACTTGAGCTGGAAGTCGCCCTCGCGCGTCTCTTGCGTCAGGCGCTGATTGGCGATGAGCGTAGAGAGAAACGCGGCGCCGGCCTTGACGAAGGCCACGTCATCGTCCATCCCGTCATAGATCAGCGGCGTGGACAGCGCCAGCAGTCCGACTGCCTCGCGGTGCGACTGCAGAGGAACGACCACCGCCGGACAGGGCAGCACCGCGTCCTCCGCGCGCACGCCTTCGTCGAGGATCTCCGGAGCCACACACTGCATCGACTTCGCGGCCAGCCGGAGCTCACTGCCGCGGCTGTCGCGCAGGTAGAGCGCACCGGCGTCGAACCGGGTGTGCCGCGCGAACGCATCCAGAATCTGCGTGCCGTGCGTCGCAATGGAAGTTCGCTCCAGTTGCTGCAACTCGTGAACGAACTCGGCGAAGCGATGAACCTGGGGCATGGCGGGAGGATATCAGGGTCGTCGGCGGGCTGGGGGCTGGGTGCTGGGTGAATACAGCTTCCCGGAAGTCGGTGTCCAGTGGGTTGGGTTGTCAGTTGTCGGTTCTCAGTTCGGGGCGAGACTGGGTTCAGAGAACCGATCACCGACAATGACTGCCCCGACCACTGGACACTCGTTTTCCGGGGGGGTGCTGAGTGCTAGTTTGCAGAGCTCGCAACGGTCCAAAGACGTCCGCTTTTCCGGCGCGACCTGAGTGAGCAACGGGTGTGTGGGTGGGTGGAAAACCGACAACCGACAACTGACAAATCGAGAACGGACAACCGAAGGGATCGGCAGAGCAGCTCACCTGCTGAGAAGCTCAGCAGTTCAGCGGCGCCTCCGATTCACAGACTCATCTCCCGAATGGCGCTCTCTTCGTCCGCGAAGATGGCCGCGTAGTTTGCAAGTCCCATGATCTGGAAGGTCTTGTGGATGACGGGCGTGAGGCAGCAGAAGCCGATCCGGCCGCCCTTGTCGATCATCTTCTCGATGATCTCGATGAGGATGGAGATGCCGATGGAGTTGACGATCTTGGTCTCGCGCAGATTGAGCAGCAGGGAGCGGACGCCGTCGTCCATCAGCTCGTACGCGCGGTTGGCGATCTCCTCGCCTCCGACATTGTTGATGTAGCCTTTGGTGTAAAGGATCGCTCCGTTCGCGCCGCGGCGGTCGAGGGCGACTCTGAGTTCGTCTGTCATGACTTCACCTTAGCGGCTGCGCAACTGAGCGGTGGCGCCGCCGAGCTACTCCGCTGCTCCCTTTCTCCCGAATTTCACCATGTGGATCGTCGTGCCGTCAGGTCTGGTGGAGATCCCGACCTCATCCATGTGTGCTTCGATGATTTGAAGCCCCCACCCACGTTTGTGGGCGGCGCCGAGTTTCTGGCGGCGAGAGCGCGCCTCGGTCACGTCGAATCCCTTCCCGCGATCGCTGATCCAGATGTCGATGCGCGAGTCATTCTCGCCGAGTGAGGTGCCCGTGATTCTTACATAGATGCGCTTGTCCGCGCTACCGGAGTGCTCCCTCGCGTTGATGCAGGCTTCGATGATCGCGTGGGCCATCTCGTCGATCGATTCCGACGCCATCCCCAACTCCCGGGCGAGGTTGCCGGCCGCTCGTGCGGCAGCGATCTCGATGTCCGGGATCATGGGGAGCGTCAGCTCCATCTGCCGTTCGGCCGTCGCAGTCATGAGTGCATCCTCAGCGAGCGCGTGGCTAAAACGAGAGAAAGAGGGCCGCCGCGGTCTTCACCCAGGCGGGGATCCCACCCAATTGGTCGAGCGCCAAAAGCGCGACGGTGTTGAGCGCGAGCATGCTGGGAAGGACGGTGCTGGCCGAGAGGACGGATTCGAGCCGGGTGGTGCGAGTCTGCGCGACGTTGTTCATGGTTGCCCCCCTGTTTCTTCGGGACCAGCCTTGAGCAACGCCACTGCCACGCCGTTTCGATCAGCTCGAACTCTCCTAACCGTCTGACGCGGCGTAGTTTACACGATCGAAGCCGCTTGGGAAGTGTCATGGGTGCCTGTTGCGTTTCGCCACACTTCTGCACGTTTTGCCGATTTACAGCGCGCAACCTGCTCATAATGCGCCACTTATCAATGAATGTCCCAATTGTCACCAGTTGGGACAATATGCCCCGCATCGTCCCGCTTGCGATACAGCGTCTTCCGGTCGATCCCCAGGATCTTCGCCGCCTTCGACATGTTTCCCTTCGTGAACGCCAGCACCCGCGCGATGTAGCGCCCTTCCAGATCGTACAGAGTCGGCAGGTCCTGCGACAGATCCGCAGCTCCTCCTCCCGACGCGGCTTCCTCCGGAAGGAGCAGGTCGCCCGGATCGATCACCGGATCGGTGGTCAGTGCCAACGCCCCCTCGATCAGGTTCTCCAGCTCGCGCACGTTTCCGGGAAACGGATACCGCATCAGCTTCTGCAGCGCTTCCTGCGTGATGCGGACGTCGTGGAGACCTTCCCGCTTGCCGTACTTGTCCAGGAAGAAACGCACCAGCTTGGGGATGTCGTCCTTGCGGTCCCGCAGCGGCGGCAGGGTGATCTCCACCACCTTGAGGCGGTAGTACAGGTCCTGCCGGAACTCGATCTTTTCGATCATCTCCTCGAGGTTGCGATGTGTCGCAGACAGGATGCGCACGTCCACCGGGATGCGTCTGCGCCCGCCGAGCTTCTCGATCTCCCGCTCCTGCAGCACGCGCAGCAACTTGGCCTGGAGCGTGAGCGGGATGTCGCCGATCTCGTCGAGGAAGATCGTCCCACCCTTGGCCAGCTCGAATTTGCCGGGCCGGGCCTCGACGCCGGTGGCCACGCCCCTCTCGATGCCGAAGAGCTCGGACTCGAGCAGGGTCTCGGGCAGTGCCGCGCAGTTGATGGCCACGAACGGACCGTCGCGTCGCGGCGAGTTGCCGTGGATCAGCCGCGCCACCATCTCCTTGCCGGTCCCCGACTCCCCGCGAATGATGACGCTGGCCTGCGAGTCCGCCACGCGCGCCACCAGGTCGATCACGCGTTGCATCCGCGGCGAGTCCCCGACCATGAGCCGGTCCGAGTAGTCGCGCAACATGCGCTGCTTGAGCGCGCGGTTCTCGTCCTGGAGGGTCTCCCGCACCAGGTCCAGCTTGTGAAACCGGCGCGTGTTCTCGATGGCCGCGCCGCCGATCGAGGCCATGGACTCCAGGAAGCGCAGGTCGTCTTCGATGAAGGCGCCGGCCTTCGTCGCGCCGCGCACTTCCTTGCCTCCCACCCCGATGACGCCGAGGACTCCGTCCCCGGAGATCATCGGCGCGACGAGCAGGTCCCCCCCGGGCTCTCCCAGAAACCGTGACACGCTGACCATCATCGCTTCGCGCGAGGCCAGCACCTGGCGGATCGGCGCCTCCACCAGCAACAGCTCCGGGGCCGGCACTTCGATCCCGAATGTGAACGAAGTCTGCACGTTCAGCTTCTCGTCGAGCGAGAACACGAAGCCCGTCGTCGCGTCGATCACCGCAATGGCCCGGTGCATCAACTCCTCGAGCAGGTCATCCTCGGGACGAAGGGTGTTCAACGCCCGCCCCACGTCGTAGAGGGCCTCGAGCTGAAGCAGCTTTCGTCGGAGCTCGAACTGGGTCTGGGCCATGGGTGTGGTTGCCGGTTGCGAGTTGCGAGTGATCTCGTTCAGCGCACTGATTGGGTAGCCGGATTCGTGGAATCTACTCTGCGACTATGAGACTGTGAGCCCCTCGACGACTCGAAGACCCGACGACTCGAAGACCCGAAGACCGATTCACTTCCCCAGCGCCTTTCTGCATTCGCCGAGGAGATAGTCCCCGTTCCAGGTTTCATAGAACGCCCCGTCGAGGCCGTAGATTCTGATGAGCAGCGCGTGGGCCTCGTCGAAGCGGCCCGTCTTCATGAAGGTGCGCGCGAGAAAATACGTCGCCCGGATCGTTTGCGGATCCTGCACTTCGCGCTCCGCGATCGCGCGAAAAGCACGCTCCGCCTCGGGGAAGTTGCGCCGCTGATACGCGCAGAGCGCGCGGTCATAGTCGCTCGTCCCGCCGCACGTCGTCGGCGGAGCGGCCAGCGCAGGGAGGCTCAGCAGTGCGAGAATGAGCAGAACTTTCGTCATGATGAACCACCGCGCAACGCCGGCAAGCGGCGAATCCCAAGCAACGGCCACAGGATACCGTCATTCATGCGATTAGGAATCCTGGGAGGTGGCCGTGCGGCCTGGGCGTACGGCTCGGCGTGGAAACGCATCGGCTGGCCGCTGTCCGGAGTCTGGCTTCGCGATGAGTCGCGTAGCCGCATCACCGAGCTCCTGGAGACCCCTCGCCTCGACCTCGCCGACCTGGCCGGCTCCTCCGAGTTGCTGCTCGTGGCCGTCAGCGATCGGGCCATCGAGCCCGTGGCGGCGAGCATCCCTCCCACGGAGGCGCTCGTCTTCCACGCCAGCGGCGCGCTCCTGTCCATGCGCGACGGCTTCTCGCTTCATCCGCTCAGATCACTGCCTCCGGTCGGGCAGCCCTCCGACCTCGCCGACACGTTACTCGTGTTCGAAGGCGAGCACCGCCGTACGGCGAAACTGATCGCGGCCGCGGTCGGCGCGCGCTTCGCCGAGGTGGCGCCGGAGCAGAAGGCCCGGTACCACGCGGCCGCGGTCTTCGGCTCCAACTACGTGGCCGCGATGCTGGAGATCGCCGAACAGCTCATGGCCCAGGCGGGAGTGAATGACGTGCGAGAGGATCTGGCCGCGCTGGCCCGCTCGGCGATCGAGAACTGGCGGCTGCACACGGATGCCCGGCGCTTCACCGGACCGGCCGCACGCGGGGACCAAGACGTCATGACGCGGCACGTGGCCGCCTTGCATGGCGAACCGCAACTCGCACAGCTCTACGAACTTCTGGCCGGCGAGCTCGCGGCGTCCATCCTTGCTAGGCCGAAGTAGCGGGTGCTACGATCGGTCGCCTCTCGACGCGAAGAAGGACGCGTTCTCGAACCGATGGTCTTCTTCAACTACGCCACGATGCAGATGGCTGCGAAGATCGTTTACTACGGTCCGGGCCTCTGCGGAAAGACCACGAACCTTCACCACATCTACTCGAAGACCTCTCCCCAGAGCCGCGGCGAGATGGTCAGCCTGGAGACCGAGACCGACCGCACGCTGTTCTTCGACCTGCTGCCGATCGACGTCGGCGTCATCGGCGGGTTCAAGACCCGCCTCCAGCTCTACACCGTCCCCGGACAGGTCTTCTACAACACCACGCGCAAGCTCGTGCTCAAAGGCGTGGACGGCATCGTCTTCGTGGCCGACTCGCAACTGGCCATGCTCGAGGCCAACGTCGAGAGCCTGAAGAACCTCGGCGAAAACCTGGCCGAGATCGGCGTCGACCTCGATGAGCTCCCCCTGGTCCTGCAGCTCAACAAGCGCGACCTGGCCAACGTCGCGACCGTGCCGGTGATGCTGAGCGCCCTAGACCCCGAGCACCGCCTCGACCATGTCGAATCGGTGGCCTCCATCGGCACCGGCGTGTTCGAGACGCTCAAGCAGATCTCCAAACTGACCCTGCGCACCCTCCGCCGCCGCATGACCGGCGAAGAGCCGATGCGTGGCGCCGCTCCCACGGCCCGCCCGTCCACGACTCAGTTCAAAGTGCGCGAAGACACCGCGCCCATTCGGGCCATGCCTCAGGAAGCGGCACCGGCCTTCGTCAATCCAGCCAGGGAGATCGAAGAAGAGTTGCGGAGCATCGCCACCGCCGAACCTCCTCCGGCAGCCGTCCAAGCTCCGCAGCCGCCGGTGTTCAATCCGGACGAGACCATCGCCGCCGCAGGCATCGACCGGCACATCCTGGCCGGCGCGCCCGTTGCGCCCGCGCCCATTCCCCCGCCGCCGGTTCCACAGCCGGTCGCGCCGGAGCCGCGTCGCGAAGAGCTGAAAGCTCCTGAGCCCGAGATCACCTTCAGCCAGACCGAGAAGGCGCAGAAAGCGGAGCCGCAGGTCAAGACGGTCAAGGTACGCTCGTCGGTCGACGTCATGTCGGAGCTGGAGGCTTTGCGCAAGCGCGCAACCCAGACCCCGCCTCGCGTCGTCAGGCGCGACATCCTCGCCGACCTCGATGGCCTGCGCCCCAAGCGCGACCTCCACCGCACGCTCCATATCCAAGTGCCCGAGGACGTCCTTCCTCGCACGCGATCCGTTCGGGTTACACTTACTTTCGAGGACGCGAACGGCGAAGTCGCCGGCACCCAGGAGCAGCAACTGGAACTGGGCGACGGCGGAGACGTACAAAGCCTCTCGGTCAATCTGAAAATCGATCTGTCCTAGCACAGTTTCCGGGAAGTCGTGCTCAGTGGGTTGGTTGTCCAAGTGGCTTGGTTGTCAGTTGTCGGTTCTCAGTTCGTGGTCATCCATGCGAGTCGCGATTGGGTGCAGACAACCGATGACTGACAACTGACAACCATTGGACTCCTCCGGGGGCCGCATTGAGAATCAAACGCCGTCGACGACCGGCGGAAACGTGAAGGGGGAGCGCGATGCGCAACACGCTGTTGGCAATGCTTGCTGTGTATTCGGTCGCGTGCGCGACCTCCACTCCCGCGCCCGTTCCTGCCGCTCCGATCGCCGCAGTCGCGCCGGCCCCGCCGCCACCGATCGACGCCGTCGCCTTCCGCAAGGAGCTCGAGGAGGCGTACTCGCACATCCTGACCCGTACGGACGTCCAGGCGCCACCGCCCGTCGATGCGCCGGTCGTGGACCTCGAAGCCGCGGTCTCGATCCCCATCCCCGAGCACCGCACCATCACCTCCGCCCTGCGCCTCTTCAGCGTGGACATGAAGGACAGCATCCAGACGTCGCTCCTTCGCTCCGCCCAGTTCCGTCCCCTCATCGACAAGGCCCTCGACGAGCACAAACTGCCGAGGGGCCTGGCCTACCTCCCCGTCATCGAGAGCGCCTACCTGCCCACCCTCACGTCCCGGGCTGGTGCGCACGGCATCTGGCAGTTCATGCCGGACACCGCGCGCGAGTACGGCATGCGAGTCGACTGGTGGGTGGACGAGCGCGCCGATCCGGAGCGCTCCACCCGCGCCGCGGCTGCGTATCTCCGCGACCTGCACCGCATGTTCGACGACTGGTCCCTCGCGCTCGCGGCCTACAACTGCGGACCGGGACGCGTCCGCCGCACACTCAAAGAAGCGGGAGTCACGACCTTCTGGGAGCTCCTCGATCTGGGACTTCTGCCCAAGGAGACGCGCGGCTACGTGCCCACGTTCTACGCCACGCTGCTCATCGCCACCGAACCGGAGAACTACGGCTTCAAGCTCGCCACCGCCGCGGAGCCCGACATCCAGCGCGTGGACGTGCGCGGCCCGGTGTCCCTCGCCTACATCGCCGAGGCCATCGGCATCGAACAGAAAGTCCTCGAGACCATGAACCCCGCCCTCCGTCGCGGCATGGTCCCTCCCGGCCGCGCGTCGGTGCGCGTCCCCACGAAACACGCCGAAACGCTCCTCGCCCGCGCCGACAGTCTCCCCGAAGAAGACGCCTACATGAAGTTCTGCTCCTTCAAGCTGCGCCAGGGAGACACGATCAAGAAGCTCGCCCGTAAGATCGGCGCCAAGCCCGAGACCCTCCTGGCCATGAACGGCCTCGACCCCGACCGCCGCCTCCGCGCCGGACAATCCATCTACCTCCCCGTCCGCGCCCGCGAGCTGGGCAAGCTCCTCGCGCAGAGCGACAACGCCAGCGTGTACTACGCCGTCCGCAAAGGCGACACGCTCTACTCCATCGCCAAGAAGAAGGGCCTCACCGTCGCCGAGCTCCGCGAGCTCAACGACCTCGGCAAGAACGCCACCCTCCGCATCGGCCAAAAGCTCCGCGTCGAAGCCCCCCGCACCCTCTCCGCGGGGGGGATGTAGGGCACTGAGGGCGGAGCGAAGGGTCCAGGGAGCCGGCCTGAAAGCGCACTGGACTAGCACGTGCGGAATAGCGTCGAGCATCTCCAACGTGGATCTGTCCATGAAAGCGATACGGATTACTGTCAATGAAGCTCTATTGCGCGAGATCGACCAGTCTCCGGAAGCACGCAAAAGAGGGACGATCGCCCAGCGCTACGCGACTGAGTATGCCCAGGAGGGGTCGCTCGGAAGCGAATTCTCTGGATGGGAGGAGCAAGGCGAATGGCCGGCCGAGTGAACCGCGACGAGCTCTGGATGGATCACTTAAAAGCTCCTGACAAGCGCAGGCCGGTGCTCGTCCTCACGAGGCGCTGGCGCCGATCACGTCAACTGTTCGAGGGCTCCCCAGCGAGGTTCCCGTGGGTACGGAGGAGGGTCTCAACAGGCCTTCCGCGGTGAATCTCGACCACGGGGTGCGCAGTCTCAAACGCCGTAATGCTCTGCTGCTCGGAACGCTCTGAAGCTCGCACACACGCTTCGCACGTGCCGCACGAAGTAGGGAATCCAGATCTTGTCGCATAAGAAATCGAAAGCCGGCCGACTGCCGGAACCACCGTTTGACCCTGCGGCGCACGAGGAGTTCAAACGCGAAATGCGTGAGGAAAATGCGGCGGCGAAACTACGCGTCGAAGACGGCATCCTGAAGCTCGCCTCCGAATTCAAAAATTACGACCCGCTTCACGTCATCGCGCAGTTGTCCTTTGAAAACTGCTTCATCGATCCCGATACCTACCACGAGCCGACTGACGAGCACGTGGAAGCCTACGTGGAATACGCGCAGAGCGTCGCGCTCGCGATTGAGCATCCCGGTGCAACAACTCCCGCTGCCGAATGGGTCGATGAATGCGCGGACCTCGTTCGAACGGTCGTTGACAGCACAGAAGCGTACTTCTTCTCCGAGTTCACGCAGGAGGGCTTCGATAAGAAGTATCCCGGTGTCGAAGCCGAGGTTCGTTTCCTCACGATCATGCGCACGCTGAAGATGCGCGGTGACTCTGTCCAAGAGCATCACGAGGATCTGTTCATCGGCCTCTTCGAACCTCATGACGACTTTCTCGTGTCGCGCTTCGGGTTCACGGCGCGTGAGTCTATCCGCGCGCATCATGCGATCGACGAACTGCTCGCCGAACGCATTCATGACTACTACGCCACGTGGGCCAGCAGAATTCGCGAAGTGGAGGCAGCCTTTCAGGCGTTCGTTTCTGAGAAGGGTGCGCTCGATGAAATCACATCGACGGATGATCTCAACCGCGAGTTCTTTGCGAGCCCGGAGGCCGAGCCTCACGAGAAAGCGCAGCGCGCCGCGCGGGCAGCTCTCGTCGAATTGTTCGTGATCGATCCATCCCCCGACGTTCCTTCTTCCGTTCTCGATTTTTTGTCCGCCGAGCTTGGATCAAACCGCGACTTCTTAGAAGGCAAGGCCAAAGGGTGGCCTCTCGGCGACACGGTTATTCGACGAAAGCCGCTCGTCCGCCGCGACGGGAAAACTTATGCCTTCAACCCGCTGCTACTTTCGCGCGTGCTGCTCGATGCAATGGAGACGGCCGTGCGCGAGACGGATGCGCGCTACTTCGACGATAAGTTTCTGCCGGCGCGGGCGCGCTACCTCGAAACAAGGGTCGTCGAGCACGTTGCCGCTCTTCTGCCGGGAGCTACGATTCATCGGAATCTGAAATATGAGGTCACGGAGAACGGAAAATCGAAGCTCGTCGAAACCGACGCGTTGATGGTCTTCGATCGCTACCTCTTCATCGTCGAGGCGAAGGCAGGCGGTGTTACCGCCGCCGCTCATCGCGGCGCGATGTCTCGCATCAAAGCGCATCTCGAGTCGTTGATCGCCGATGCCGCGAAACAGGGATTCAGGACGCGTGACTACATCGCAGAAAAGTCCCCGGCGCGCTTCGTCGCGGAGGACGGCAGCGCCGTCACAATTCCAAACCTCACAGAATTCGATGGCGTCTTCGTCATCACACCCACGCTCACGCCGCTTGCGTACTTCGCGACGCGTCTCTCGACGATTCGAAATCTTGCCAGCCTTCCGCCTGGTCGATGGCCGTGGTCTGTTTTCCTCAACGACCTGCGCGTCGTGTCCGAGCTATTCGAGTCACCTGCCGAATTCGTGCTCTATCTCGAGCGCCGCTTGCTGATTAATGAAACTGCCGACATCGCGACTCCCGACGAACTCGACTTCGTCATGTTCTTTCTGAAGAAAGGGATGTTTTTTGGCGATACGCCACCAGCGGAGATCAATCCAACGGTATTGGATGGATACACGGTCGATCTCGATCGTTACTACTCGTTTCTCGGCGGCCGTGCGTCATCCGGAGAGAAACCTCGCTTCAACATCGCCGAGGACATGCGGGTGTTTGTTGCGCGCATCGAATCGTCGGACCTTCACCATCGCACCTACGCCGCCGCTGCGTTTCTCGCGCTCGACAGCGTCACACAGCGGCGCGTGATCCGTGACCTCGATGGTCTCGGCGAGCTGGTTCGCAACGATGGCGAGGAACATACCCTCACGATGTCAGCCGGCTCCATAGGCTACGCCATCTCGGTCGTTCCTCCGGCGAATGCCGATGCCGATGTGAAGCGGCTACGCTCCTACTCGCGGACGAAGAAACATCAGTGGAAGAAGGACGGATGGGTCCATTTATTCATCCTCCTGAGCGCAGATGGTAGCGAGCGCATTGATCTCTTCGCTGATCCGCGCCCGCATGTTCCCGATCGCGATCTGCACGAAGCAGTGTCGCGCTTTCAGCGGCAGAAGATTACGCAGGCCCAAGCGCGCGGGAAGATCGGACGCAACGATCCGTGTCCGTGCAACAGCGGCAAGAAGTTCAAAAAATGCTGCGGCGCATGACAGGCACGTCCGCCGTCATCCTTCCAATTTTCCCTCAGTCTTCAACTTCTCGATCAACGGCTCCATCACTGCGGCATTCCAATCAATCCGCACGTCTCCTTCCATCTGCGTGATGACATTCGGTGGCGCGCCCACGGGGATCAGCGCGCGCGTCTTCCGAAGCAGGCGGCAAAGGTGGTTCGCCGTCCATGCGCCATTCGCCAACTCCCTCCGCCGTCGATCTTCCAAGAACACGTAAACTTGAAGGTAACCGACAGGGATGTGCCGATCCCACCACGACGCATCGCGCAGCCGCCGTGCCTCGCGGACGGCCAGAAGTATCGATCTTAAATTGGTCAGCGTCAGCCCTACCGCCTTCTCGAGGTCACGTTCGTGCAACACCACGTGCGCCGTCACGACGCTGTAGGTCCGTTTTCCGACGATCTCGACCTCACGCACTTCGATCGCCTTTGCCTTCTGACGAGCGGCCCATCCAGTGCGAATCACCTCGGCGATGCTTCCGAAGATTCGCAGCCGCGCCGGTACGCGAAACCTCCCGAGAGCAGGGAAGACGATGAACCCCGGCGGCTGTGTCGCGGCTAGATACGCCGGGCCGTGATCGATCCCTTTCTTCAGCAGCTCGCGAACTTTCGCGCCATCAAACAGCCCCCACCCTGCGGTCACTCCGCGACGACTCAACCGCACGTAGTAGCGGTCGAACCGTGGCATCAACGCGGCTGCGAGGCTCGCCGTTCGAATCACCGAAAGCTGTGTTTTTAAGTCGTCGAGGTAAGTCGTGCGTGCGAACAGGTTCAGCTCACGTGAGCCATCGCCATACCGAAGCTCCAGATAGTCATCGACATGCCAATCGCTCGTAGCCAACTGCGTTTCCACTTCGGGAAAGACGAGTGCCGGCGGCAGGTCGGTCTTCTCGGAGAACAGCAACGCACGATCGAGGAGGACGAACATCCGCAGTCCGGCAGCCAGGCCATTGCACACGTCCAACAACGCCTCCACCATCGAGAGCGTCTCGTTCGGCGTGTTCACGCGCGAACTCGTTTTCCCGCGGTAGCGGTTGATGTATTCGATGCGATCAATTCCCAACGCTACGCCGCCATGTGCGATCGCGTTGCGCATCTTCGAGTCGAAGCAATCCAGTGCGTGGATCCCTGCGTCACGCGCTTCTTTCACCAGGTTGCCGGGGCTGAGGTTCTCCGTCGGGTCGCCTCGCTTCTCACGCCGCGGCACCGCTACGATCGTCAGCAGCCACTTCAGCACGGCTTCGCACAACTGCAAGTACATCGGGTGCACTTCGTCGTGGATCGTGCGCAGCAGGTGCACATCCCGAAGCTCACTCCAGTTCCGATCGTGCGGGTACGTACGATTGATCGTTTCGAGTGTGCGGAACGCGATCTCCAGAGCGCCGTGCTCATCGCGCAGAAACTGCGTCAGGTACGTCGGACGGTCTTTGGCCAGCGTCCGAAGAAACAGCAGGAATTGCTGCTGAGCACCGCTATCAAAGGTGCTCCACGGCGGGCGATCTGCGTACACCGACATGAACGCGAAGAGTTCATGCCCGCAATTCGCCAGCTCCGGAAACACGACAATCGCCCGTTCCCTCCGGTGAGCGAGCAGAGACGCGTTCGACCAAGCCATCACGCCGCCCCAACTCAGCCGTTCATCGTCGCGCCGATCAGCGTCATGTGCTCACCGGTGCCCGCGTCCAACCGCTTCACCTGCCGGCTGGCAGGATCGAAGTGATACGCGATCCTGATGTTGCGCCAGATCGCCTGTACGTCACCCGCGAGATCCACCTGATATGTGATCCGGTTGAACAACGAAATCAGCGCAATCACTTCACCCGTTGCAAAGGACCAGTCGAGCGTCATCACATGACCGTCTCCGCACCCGTCGCGCGTGGCGTCAAGCTCGATCGACCGTGCGAACGCGTGGACCCGTCCCCGAAGACACGGCTCGGCATAGCGCGCGTACTTCCGCATCGGTCGAAACTCCTGCCGCATCGCGAATTCGTATCCGGTCGTTGCGGCGAGGAAGTTCACGGCGATCTTCGTCACCACACGCGCGATCGCGTCGTCCACCACCGCGTCGATGCGGAGCAGAAAATCTCGTTCGGTGCGCGGCGGTACGCGGACGCGTTCGATGTCGCCGACGAAGACAAAACCCGCGTTCTCCATCTTGGCCACGAGCCGCGGCACCTTTTCCTCGTCGGGATCGCCCGGGATCAGCACCTTGCTGCCCTTCAGGAACGGCCCGATCGCCTCGCTGGTGATTTCGTGCTCCAAGAACGCTCGCGGCACATCCAATGAACTGTGATGGATGATGACCTGCGGCGGCATCTCCGCTTGAAAGCTACCGGCGCCATCGCGAGCCCACGTCAGCCGCGCCCCGCGAAAGTCATCCTCCTCGAGGTAGATCGGCATGACGCGATCACCTCCGATCTCGTGCGCTTTGTCAGGACTCTTGGCACCAAAGATCAGCCGGAAGATCGCCTCCATGCTGTTCCTGCCGAACGCATGCTCCAACCTCTGTCCAAAGTGGACGTTGTTGCAGTCTCGGCACACATCCCACGTCGTCAGATTGCCCTCGTACGTGCCGAACATCTGTGGCAACACGTGCTCCTGCGACCTTCCTGGTTCGTCGCAGTAGAGGCACGGACGAGTCTCGATTCTGGTCACGTTCATTCACCTTCCTCTCTGGATTTTCGCATCGGACCCTCTCGGGTGGGCACATCCACGTGTGCACATCTCGCACATTCGGAAAGCTCGGCTCGTCAGCTCTACGAGCGGTAGAAGCTAGAATCGCGAGCGACGCGACCGACGCGATCGTCTTCAGCGACATGTCCTGTTGCGCACGGAGCTTCTGAGCGTCTCCGGCACCAAGGGTGCCGTGCGCAGGACGAACTGTGCGAGCTCGCCAGCCGCGACACCGCCCCGTACGACCGCGAGGTGGAAGACAACGTTCGAGAACCAACTCGGTTCGCGAGCGCTGCTTGGCTGTGGACGTCCAAGCGCGGCTTGTTCGCCTTCATGTAAGCCAAGATGTCAGCGGAGAGGACAGACACCTCATCCCTCGTGAGGCCAAGTAGAGCGGCGCGAGTCCACTCCTGCAGGTACGGGACGTCGGACGGATCGATCTTCGAAGGAACCATGCCCTCATCGTGGCACCGCGAGAGGTCGTGTGGCAGAACGCGTCAAAAGGGGTGAGCGGCATCGCCCACTGCCCATCGGCTTGCCTCCCACGCGTCGCTACTATGCTCCTTGGGTACGAAGCGTGCAGTATTAATTTATTTCCACCAAAACCTGAAGTCGTAAAGCACCGGAGAACCTGATGCTGAGGACGAAGCGAATTGTTAGTGGCGCCTGGCGGACTGTCGAGTTCTTCTGGAATGCCCAAGGCACCGCGTTCTTTCGGATGCCGGAGGGAGCTCAGATTAAGGTGCGCTATGGCGGTGGGTGGTGGTTCGGGTTCGATCGTCAAAAACAGACTCTTAACGGTATCGCTTACAGGAAGTTAAGCGTCGGACTAGGTTCCCTGGGCTACGCGAGGATGCAGGTCTGGGTGTCCCAGACCACCGATGTGCTTTACGACGTCTACGGTGGCGGCCTGGCCGTAAGCACGCCCGAAATACCGTTCTAGGTACGACGGTGGAGATAGACAGTAGCGACGAAAGGAGCTAAGCCATGGCGCGAGTACCACTACAAGTCGAGATGAAGTTCCATAACCTGCATTGCCACCTCGAAGGCGACAACAGTGGGGCGTCCGAGGCATATCTGTGGACCGTCTACTTCAAGTTCGACGGCAATACGGTATTCATGAACGATCTCTACAAACTCGAAGGTACCTGCACGCTCTTTCCTACGCCGGGTAGCCACGGGAACCTTGGTGATAACCATATCGGCAAGGGGGAGGACATTCCGGTGCCCGCGGCCATCGGTGAGTACCGCACGACGCTGAACCCCATCCCGGTAACACCGGGCGCGCGTGAAGACCTTGGTATCGAAGATGTCGGTGGTGTGGTCGGGGTGGTGTGCGTGCTGATGGAAGAAAACTGGGTCTCGGATGCCGGCGCGGAGGCGGGACACGTCGCCGTGAACAATTTCGTTCGTCAGGCCATCGATGAACTAATCCCGACGCTCGGCGCTGCTAACCAGGAGGTAACTGATGATCAGATTACCGAACTGACCGCGGGCGCGGCGGATAGAGTCGCCGCCGCGATAGAGGATGCGCAGGGGCCGGTGGCGAATTTATTCAGTTGGTACTTCCCGGACGTCGTACTCGGAATCAAAGTATTCACGTTCACGCATGATGCTTTCGCCGGCACCAGTGAGCCCCTTGGCGACGCGTTCCACGACATGCAGCATCGGTTCGAGTACTTTGCCATTCACCCACTCTTCGGTCCAGTGCCAATCCTGATCGCGGATTTTGAGCTGTTCGGCGAGGTGCAAGGTATTCAACCTTGTCCCGTGGCTGCGACCTCCTCGCTGTTGCAGTCGCAGGGCTTCATGAGCGCCGAAGACGCACGCGACTTCACTAACGCAGCGCACGAGTTTCGCCGTCGCGTGTTAGCGGGTGACGGTGGTCTCGGTGCATGGTGGTCGCTGGCGCAACGGAATACCGCGTCGATGGCTCGTGTGATGCGGTCTCACCCCGGAGAAGTCGAGAGGGCAGCTCCCGCAGGATTCGCCGAGCTGGCGCTGGCGCTCCATGGAAAGGGAAAAGTGTCAGAGGCGTTCGTTACGCATGCTACGGAGCTTCTGACGTTGTTCGTCACCCACCACGCCTGTCCAAAACAGATGTAGAGAGAGGGAGCAGTAGTACCGCCGAGTCCCCGTAGAATCGGGTTGTCGAAGCTCGAGACACGGAGGTGCCCGGCGGTGCAGCGATTCTGTAGCGTTTTCTA
>Ga0307505_10001154_pt1 | contig 22983 bp, 24 predicted proteins | sample 23_S_MG_FD_202183 | JGI IMG/M metagenome (GOLD analysis project Ga0307505, IMG submission 202183) | Soil microbial communities from Populus trichocarpa stands in riparian zone in the Pacific Northwest, United States - 23_S | ecosystem: Environmental > Terrestrial > Soil > Riparian zone > Trees...
GAGAGGCTTCGACGACGAACTCCTCGAGGGCTGTCGGGTGGTCCTGGCTCTGGGGGGCTTCCGTAGCAGACACCGCGGCCGGGGAGATGGCCATGACCACTGCCAGCATCAACTTGCCGATCATTCCGTGTGTCTCGCTCTGTCACCCATTCCGCTGCATCGGACGTTGCGGCCGAATTCCGTAGCGCTTCCCCGACCCAACCCAAGAATGTGCAGAGTATGCGATCAACGGCAACGACATGGTGCCCCCGCGAGCGGGGGCACCTTTGCAATCGGGAAGATCAAGATCGACTACTGGGCCATTGCATCCTCGATCTGGGCGATGTCTGAATCGGAGAGCGCCACTTCCCCGGTGATCGCTCCACCCGAACCGACCTGTGACCAGACAGTTGATATGGACGCCTGCTGGGAGGTGAAGGCGTCTGATCCGGCTCCGCACAGCACCACCGAGTGGTCCCCGGCTCCGATATTCACCGCAGCAGACCCGGCGTTGGTTCCACCCACCACATTGCCGTCTTGCCACGAGATGGCATAGGTCCCGGGCACGCTCTGACCGGGGGCAAAAATCCAGGAGCCACATCCGGAGTTGAGCGTCTTATCGATGGCGATCCATGACTGAACAAAGTCGAAGGTGGCACCACCGTCGTTCTGATGCAGGAAAGAGACCTGCATCACACCCGCCGTCGGCACGGTGACCTCCAAACTGAGGATGGGCGCGACGGTGATGGCGGCACCGCCCGAGCATTCCGTAGTGCCTTCACAGGCCACCCCGTTGATCTGCGTGGTGTAGGCATCGGCATCGGCAGTCTCGATGAACCCGGTGGAGTCGATCCCGTCCAAGGTGGCCGCATCGACCACGTTGTTCTCGGCCAGACGCTTCATGAACGTGGCCATCTGACCACGGGTCACATTGTCGTCCGGGCAGTAGTTGGTGTTAGTCGGCGGGTTACACCCGACCGTGATGTTGTTGTCCTTCATCCAGCTGATACCGGTATGAAAGATGTGGCTGTCCGGCACGTCGTCGAACTGATGAGCTGCGAACACCCCGAGTGGCACAAGCAGCACAGCGCCCACGAGCAGGGCGACGATCGTTGATCTGCGCATTTGGCTGACCCTCCTTCGGTCTGCACGGGAACCTACTCATAGATGTTGTCCGACGAGCGGAGTTGGTCGAGTGTTCAACCTCTGGCCCCCAGCCGGAAAGCACGCTGTCAGCTGAGACGAGATTCGAGCCACCCCGGGCATCGGGCCCGCTGCCCAGAACTCGCATCGTTCGAGACAAAGGTGCAGACTGCCCGGTCCGGTTCGCAATCCGATTTATCGCGTATTTAGGCGACGTCTGGACTATCGAGTGTTCGTGCCCATTTTGGAAGGAGGCTGATAAACGTGGCCGCGAAAAAGCAACTCGCTGCGGCTCTTACTGTCCTGGCGGTTCTGGCGCTGGCGCCGGTCGCCCAGGCCCAGACCGATGAGGAGCCAACTACTCCGGCGCCCACCGAGCTGACCGTGACGACTCCGTTCCCGTCGCTGGTGGTTCAACCGGGAGATCAGGTCGGATTCGACCTGACGGTCGCCTCGCCCGTTCGGTCCACCGTGACCCTGGCTGTTGAGGGAGTGCCCGAAGGTTGGACAGCAGCCTTTCGCGGTGGAGGTTTCGAGGTCGACTCGGTGACCGCCGGTCCCGAGCTTTCCCCGGAGGTTTCTTTCGACGTCACCGTCCCGCTCAGTGCGACCGAGGGGGTATACGACCTGACCATCACCGCCGAGAGCGACGACGACAGTGCCACCCTCCCGCTCCAGGTCCGGGTTTCCGAAGAAGCCGGTGGAGAGGTCACTCTGGTGCCCAACTTCCCCGGTCTGAGGACACCGACAGGTCAGCTGGTCACCTTCGCCGTCGAGTTGAACAACGGGACTCCGGCAGACCTCGAATTCGAGATCGCTGCCACCGGCCCCGACGGATGGGATGTCACCGCCGAGCTGGCCGGACAGGCCCAGGCTTCGACGGTGCAAGTGGAGGCGGGCGGGACCGAGACGATCAACGTCGAAGTGACTCCTCCGTTCCAGGCCGAAGCGGCCCAATACCCGATCACACTGCAGGCCAGCGCTGCTGACACCCAGGTAGAAGCGGAGATGATCGTCGAGGTGGTCGGATCCTTCGCTCTCGAGATGAGCACCACCGACGATCGGCTCAATGCCGAAGTGACTGTGGGCAGCTCGAGCGAGTTCCAACTGGTGCTCACCAACTCTGGCACTGCGCCGCTCGACGAGGTAGTCGTCGGAGCCACCCCACCCAGCGGGTGGGACGTGAGCTTCGATCAACAGACCGTCGCCATCCCACCTGGAGAATCGGCCGTCGTGGTCGCAACCATCGTCCCGTCCGAGGAGGCCGTGGCCGGTGACTATGTGATCAGCTTCACCGCCACTCACGAGCAGGCCACCGACCAGATGGAGATACGCACCACGGTCAATCCCTCTGCGATCTGGGGATTCGTGGGAATCGCCGTGATCGCGCTGACTCTGGCTGGTCTTGCACTTGTGTTCCGGCGGTTCGGGCGGAGATGAGATGACCACCACGATTCGCAGCACTGCGCTAACCAAGACCTATGGCGAGACGACTGTCGTCGACCAACTCGAACTCGACATCGCCGCAGGGGAGGTGTTCGGCCTCCTCGGGCCCAACGGTGCTGGGAAGACGACGACCATCCTGATGCTGCTCGGTCTCGTCGAGCCGACGAGCGGGGGAATGGAAGTTCTCGGGATGGATCCCAGACGCAACCCACTCGAGGTGAAGCGCCGGGTGGGCTACCTGCCCGACGCAGTCGGGTTCTACGACGGGATGACTGCGCGGGAGAACCTGAGGTTCACCGCACGTCTCAACGGGCTCGACGACGTCGGCGGGCACATCGACTCGCTACTGGAGGCTGTGGGGCTATCCGAGGCCGCCGACCGACCGGCCGGTGAGTTCTCCCGGGGGATGAAGCAGCGTCTCGGAGTGGCTGATGCACTGGTGAAAGACCCGTCTGTCCTCATCCTCGACGAGCCGACCACCTCGATCGACCCCGAGGGTGTCGCCGAGATGCTCGACCTGATTCGCGCACTTGCCGACGACCAGGGCGTGACCGTCCTGCTCTCGAGTCATCTGTTGCATCAGGTTCAAGCAGTCTGCGACCGGGTGGCGATCTTCGTCAGGGGAAAGGTGGTTGCTCAAGGTCGACCTCACGAACTGGCGGCTGTCGAGAGCGGGGAGATCCGTGTCGAGTTCAGACTGGGCGGGGATCCTTCCGTCGCCAGCGGTCTCCTCGAGTCGGTTGGATCGCTGTCGGACGTCGCGCCTGGAAAGCAGGACGGCTCATGGATCGCAGAGCTGGAGGCGTCGTCGCTCGCCACCGCGGTCGCCGAACTCGTGAGTTCCGGCGCCGAAGTGCTCGGTGTGCGACGTCTCGACGAGGACCTCGAAACGATCTACAGACGCTATTTCGAGACGAAGGAGGAGGTTTCAGCATGACATCGGACGTGCTGGAGCAGGACGGCCCCGCGCTGAGTCGACCCGGCGGATGGCGGGTCGTGGCCCGCAAGGAGATGGCGGACCATTTGCTCTCCGGGCGGTTCGTGGTGCTGATGGGCGTGCTTGGCATCGCGACCGCCGCAGCTGTGTTCGCCGCGTCCGGCGGGATCCGCGATGTGGCCCCGAACGCACAAGGTGTCACCGCCTTGTTCCTCAAGCTGTTCACCGTCACCGCGGATCCTGTCCCGTTCCCGCTGATCGTCTTCGTCGGATTCCTGGCTCCACTGCTGGGGATCATGTTCGGATTCGACAGCGTCAGCGGTGAAAGGTCACAGGGAACGCTTCCCCGGCTCCTCTCCCAGCCGATCCATCGTGACGAGGTGATTCTGGGCAAGTTCGTCGCCGGGCTCGCGGTGGTCGCGATAATGCTGACCTCCCTGGTTGTCTTCGTCTCCGGAATCGGCATCTTCCGGCTTGGTGTCGTGCCCTCGCCATCCGAGATCTCCCGGCTGGCGGTGTGGCTGGTCTTCGCAGTCATCTACGTCGGTTTCTGGCAGGCGCTGGCCACGGTCGGCTCGGTACTCGCCAAGCGGGCGTCGACGTCGGCGATGATCCCGATCGGGGTTTGGCTGGTATTGACACTGTTCGGCTCTTTCATCTTTTCGGCGGCGGCGGGAGTCCTCTCGCCGCAGGACGGGTCCCAGGCGGCCGAGCTTGCCCATCTGAGGACGGTGCAGACCGTGTCGCAGCTGTCCCCGGTCACCCTCTTTCAGCAGGGTTCGACGGTGCTGCTCGACCCCGAGGTTCGAACTGTCGGCATCGTGACCGTCGAGCAGGTCGATCGGGCCATCGTCTCCGAGCTCAACCTGACCCAGAGCCTCCTGGTCGTATGGCCCCAGATGGTGCTTCTCGTGGCGATGACCTCGGTCATGTTCGCCATCGCATACGTGGCCTTCATGCGTGACGAGGTGAGGGCCTGACTGTGTGGGATCGCCCGCCCGGTGGTGGGCAATCCCACACGGGGCTTTAGGCTGGGCCGATGGACGAACCGCTGAAGCCCGACGCAGTCGAGACCCTCCCTGACGTGGCCACCGAGGAGCCATCGGTCTCGCATCCAACGAAGCTGATCCGGATTGCCTCGATGACCAGGGCGATGCTCGAGGAGGTCCGTCACGCACCCCTGGACGACGGGGGGAGACGACGTCTCGCCGATGTCCACTCCCGGTCGCTCAACGAGTTGCGTGAGGTCCTCTCCCCGGAGTTGCTCGACGAGTTCAACGAGATCATGGTCCCTTTGAATGACACCGAAGTCACCGAAGCCGAGTTGAGAATTGCCCAGGCCCAGCTCATCGGTTGGCTCGAAGGGCTGTTCCACGGGATACAGGCTTCGTTGTGGACCCAGCAGATGGCAGCTCAGACCCAGCTAGCCGAAATGCAGAAGAGGGCGTTGCTCCCATCCACGCCCCCGGGACGTGGAGAGGACCAGACCGGTCTTTACCTCTAGGGCTTAACCGACCTTCCGCTGTGGCACCGAGCGTTCGCGACGTACCCGGCGTCGTTCCCGTTCGCTGAGACCACCCCAAATGCCGAACTTCTCACCCATGTCGACTGCGAAGTCGAGACACTCGACTTTCACCTCACATGCCCCGCAGATCGCTTTCGCCTTTCGGGTGGAGGCCCCCCGTTCAGGGAAGAACAGATCGGCGTCGGCGCCTCGGCAGTTGGCGTAGTCCTGCCAGGAAAGCTCACCTATGGCTAGTGCTTGGATGAGCTTGCTCTGCATCAGGGACTCCTCACAACCGTGTAATTACACGTTTGACATTACGGGTCGCCGCGCGCGCCGTCAACCCCGCGCCCCGTTTTCGTCCTTGTCGCGCCTTGCGATTTGGCGAGAGACCGCCGGTCAGCCGAGACCGTCTCGCGACTTGCCATAATGTGAACGCGGTGTCGACGACCATCGAAAAGAGAAGCGTTCCCTGGCCGGTCGGCTTCTACCGATCAGCGGTCGGCAAGAAGTGGGTGATGGCACTCACCGGTATCGCCATCATCGGCTTCGTGGTTGCCCACATGATCGGCAACTGGAAGATCTTCCTCCCCGACGTCGACGGCGTCCCCGACATCGACGTCTACGCCCACGCACTGAGAGAGTTGCTGGTTCCGTTCATCCCGGAGCATGTGGTGCTGTGGCTTCTCCGCACCGGGCTCATCGTGGCGTTTCTCTTCCACATCCACGCCGCCTATTCGCTGACCATGATGAACCGCCGCGCCCGACCCGAGGATTATCAGGGGCCGAGGCATTACGTTGCCGCCAGCTACGCCAGTCGCACCATGCGATGGAGTGGCGTGATCTTCGCTGCGTTTCTGCTGTTCCATCTCGCCGACCTCACCTGGGGTCTGTCCCCTGCCGCGCCGGAGACGTGGGAGCGCGGCGAGGTGTATGCCAACTTCGTCGCCACCTTCTCGAGAGCACCTGTCACCGTCTTCTACGTGATCGCCATGATGGCGCTGGGCCTCCACCTCTATCACGGGGCGTGGTCGATGTTCCAGAGTCTCGGGATCAACCATCCCCGCTTCAACACCGCCCGCCGCGTGTTCGCCATCGGGCTCGCCTACTTCGTCGTCGTCGGCAACTCGATCATGCCGCTCGCCGTCCTGTTCGGGTTCGTGGAGTAGAGATGGCTTTGGTTCTCGACAGCAAGGTGCCCGATGGGCCGATCGCAGAGAAGTGGGACCGCCACAAGTTCTCGGTCAAGCTGGTCAACCCGGCGAACAAGCGCAAGTTCAAGATCATCATCGTCGGCAGCGGTCTCGCAGGGGCATCGGCGGCGGCCACAATGGCCGAGCTCGGCTATGAGGTCGAGGTGTTCACGTTCCACGACTCACCGCGCCGTGCCCACTCGATCGCGGCGCAGGGTGGGATCAACGCCGCCAAGAACTACAAGAACGACGGAGACTCGATCTATCGGCTCTTCTACGACACGGTCAAGGGGGGCGACTACCGGAGCCGTGAAGGAAACGTCTATCGCCTCGCTCACGAGTCGCTGAGCATCATCGACCAGGCAACCGCACAGGGGGTTCCCTTCGCCCGGGAGTACGGGGGTGCTCTCGACAATCGCTCCTTTGGCGGTGCCCAGGTCTCCCGCACCTTCTATGCGAGGGGGCAGACCGGCCAGCAGCTGCTCCTCGGCGCCTATCAGGCGATGGCCCGTCAGGTGGCACTGGGAAGAGTCAAGCTCCACACCCGGACCGAGATGCTCGACCTCGTCGTCAAGGACGGTCGTGCAGTCGGCATCGTGACCCGTGACCTGGTGACAGGAGCAGTTGCCTCTCATTCGGCGCACGCAGTGGTGCTCGCCACCGGGGGCTACAGCAACGTGTTCTTCCTCTCGACCAACGCGATGGCGACCAACGTGAGTGCGATCTGGCGCGCCCATCGCAAGGGGGCAGGGTTCGCCAATCCTTGTTTCACCCAGATCCACCCCACCTGCATCCCCGCGTCAGACGAGTTCCAGTCGAAGCTGACCCTTATGTCGGAGTCGCTGCGCAACGACGGTCGGATCTGGGTGCCAAAGAACCCAGACGAACGTCGGCCGGCGAACCTGATCCCTGACGAGGATCGTGACTACTTCCTCGAGCGCATGTATCCCGCCTTCGGGAATCTGGTTCCCCGTGACGTGGCGTCCCGCGCCGTGAAGCGGATCGTCGACGAGGGCAAGGGTGTCGGACCGCTGAAGAACGGGGTCTATCTCGACTTCAGGGATGCAATTGCCCGAGAGGGACAAGCGACGATCGAAGAGCGATACGACAACCTCTTCGAGATGTATGACCGGATCACCGATGAGAACCCCTACGAGATCCCGATGCGGATCTACCCCGCCCCCCACTACACGATGGGCGGGCTTTGGGTGGACTACAACCTGATGACGACAATCCCGGGCTTGTATGCGATCGGGGAGGCGAACTTCTCGGACCACGGCGCCAACAGACTCGGCGCCTCGGCACTGATGCAGGGTCTCGCCGACGGCTACTTCGTCCTGCCGTACACCATTGGCGACTACCTCTCCGGTTATCTCAACCAACAACCGGTGCCGGTCGACGACGAGGCGTTCGCAGAGGTCGAAGCAACCGTTGCCGAACGGGTGGATCGTCTGCTCTCGACAAGGGGAAGTCGCACAGTCGACTTCTTCCACAAGGAGTTGGGCAAGATCATGCTCGAGTACTGCGGGATGTCTCGCAGTGAGCCGGGACTGCTCAAGGCGCTCTCGGAGATCCCTGCCCTCTATGAGGAGTTCAAGAGCGACGTGAAGATCCTTGGAACCGGACAGAGTCTCAACCAAAGCCTGGAGCGGGCAGGGCGGGTCGAGGACTTCTTCGAGCTCGCTCAGGCTATGTGTCTCGATGCTCTTCACCGCGAGGAGTCATGCGGGGGTCATTTCCGCGAGGAGTACCAGACCGAAGAGGGTGAAGCCCTCCGCCGTGACGACGAGTTCGCCCACGTGGCGGTCTGGGAGTGGACCGGTGACCCGGCAAATCCCGCCCTCAACATTGAGCCGCTCAGTTTCGAGAACGTCGCGTTGACAACCAGGAGCTACAAGTGACCCGGATCTCGTCCCCGACGCTCACTCCCCCCTACGGGGGGAGAAACCGATGTCTTGTTTCCTCCCCCGGGAGCGGAGCGACTGTTGGGGGAGGTGGCCCCAAGGGCCGGAGGGGGCTCCGCTCGTGAACATCACACTCCAGGTGTGGCGCCAAACCGGCCCATCACAGCCGGGCGGTTTCAAGACCTATCAGGTGAGTGGCATCTCCGAGGAGATGTCGTTCCTGGAGATGCTCGATGTCCTCAACGAGCGTCTCGTGAACCAGGGCGACGAGCCGGTCGCATTCGACCACGACTGTCGCGAAGGCATCTGTGGCACCTGTGGGGTGATGATCGACGGGCAAGCCCACGGGCCACAGGCAGGAACCGCGACCTGCCAGCTCCACATGCGGAAGTTCGACGACGGAGCCACGATCACAGTCGAGCCGTGGCGGGCCGCCGGCTTTCCTTTGATCAAGGACCTCGTCGTCGACCGCAGCTCGTTCGATCGCATCATCGAGGCCGGCGGCTACATAACCGTTGACACCGGCTCCGCCCCGGACGCCAACATCGTGCCGGTCCCCAAGGAGGCGGCCGACACCGCCTTCGACGCAGCCGCCTGCATCGGGTGCGGGGCTTGTGTTGCAGCGTGTCCCAACGGCGCAGCCAACCTGTTCACCTCGGCAAAGATCAGTCACCTGAACCTCCTGCCTCAAGGCCAGGCCGAACGTTGGAGCAGGACCGAGAACATGGTCGAGGTCATGGAGCAGTACTTCGGGTCGTGCACCAATCATGGTGAGTGCGAGAAGGCCTGCCCGAAGCAAATCTCGATCGACTTCATCGCCATGATGAACGCCGACTACGTGAGGTCGAAGTTCAAGAATCGTCGGCTCATCGCCCAGGAGATCTGACCGGCCGCACCCTGAGATGGGTTCTGCGGCCCATGGCCCACAGGTCCGGCTATCGCGATACTCATCTAGTCCATTGCTGGGCTTCGGAAGATCACGGACAACCAGACATCGACCTCTTGTCATGCTGCTTTGTCGATCTAGCCTGAAAGCCGCTGATGTGACCACTGTGGGTAGGGAAGGGCCACTGAGAGTGCTGGAGACAGACTCGAAGTGAGATGGGGCAGTATGAGGCAGTCAGGAAACAAGGAACGCGGCGCCACCCTGGTGGAGGCAGCCCTCGTCTATGCCCTGTTGTTCCTGGCAATCTTCGCCGTCGTCGAGTTCGGCCTCGCCTTCAAGGATTGGCTGTCGGTCAGTCATTCGGCCCGGGAAGGCGCCCGCACCGGCGCCGCCTACGGGGACGATCCGAGAACCAACATCGCGGTTCTTCGCGCCATCGACGCGACCCTGGCACCTGCCGGCATCGCAGAAGGGGTTCGAGTCAACATATTCGACGCCGCATCGGGCACGTCTGACTCCTACGTGTACACCCCGTCCACTCCTGACTGCACCGACAACACCCCGGTTGGCTTGCCGCCACTGACGGGTTGCTGTGAGTGGTCTCCCTGTCCCGAACCGTTCCGGGACACCTACTCACAACCAAACTGGAACCCGGCCGACCGCGACGTGGAGGCTCCCAATCTCGACCGGATTGGCGTCGAGGTCGAGTTCACCCACGTCTGGCTGACCAACTTCATCCTCGACACCACCGACTTCACGACTTCGGTGGACTATCAGATCGAGCCGCAGGTGTTCGAGTCATGAGACGCAAGGCCGAGCGGGGTGCTTCTCTGGTGGAGGTCGGGCTCATCCTCCCGGTGCTCATCCTTCTCGCTATCGGGCTGTCCGAGGTCGGCTTTCTCGTCGTCGACTATCTGACTGTCTCGAATGCCGCCAGGGAAGGTGCCCGAACCGGTGCAGCGGCCGCGGACTTCAGTCAAGGCGGAATCGACGCAGACGACCTCATCCTCGAGGCAGTGGAGGAAGCGGCATGCAACCTGAGATTCGGCTCCCTGGAGAAGGTTCTCATCTTCAAGGCGGACGCCGCTGGCGATCCAACCATTGGGTTTATCAACGAGTATTCACCGCTGGGAGCCCTCAACTGCGGGTCCTCGCTCAATTCCCTTTCTTGCGACAACGGCTGTCCATGGGTGGCCTCGGGCCGTGATCGGGTGCCGGACGGTGGCATCGATGTGCTCGGCGTGGAAGTCACCTTCAGCCACTCCGGCGTCACCGGCCTGTTCCCATTCCCCACCACGAGTTGGACCGAGGCCGCGGTAATGCAGCTCGAGCCGGACACGAGGGGATCGCAGTGAGGAAGTGGCTGAGACGGGTGCGGAACGAGGAGAAGGGCGCCGCGCTGGCGCTGGTTGCTGCCTCGATGGTCGTCTTGTTGGGCATGGCCGCCTTCGGGTCCGATCTGGCGTGGTTCTATCTGAACACCAGTCGCGTTCAGCGCACCGCCGACGCCGCCGCCCTCGGTGGCGTGATCTGGCTCCCCGGTGCCCCTGGAACAGCCAACAGCACCGCTGTCAGCATCGCCCTTCAGAACGGGTACGACAACTCTCTGGCCGACATCGACGTTTCCCCCCAGGTGGTTCCCGGGGAACCGAATCAACTCGAAGTCACCGTTACCGACGAGATTCCGACTTTCTTCGCCCGCATACTCGGGTTCAACACGATGACGATCTCCCGGAGTGCCAAGGCCGAGTTCATCCCACCACTGAGGCTGGGTAGCCCCGATAACCAGTTCGGGAACGATTGCGACCCTGAACAGCCCGGCTGCACCGGTCAGGACAACTTCTGGGCCAACATCCACGGCAAGTGGACCGACACCGTCATGGGAGACGCCTATGCATCCTGGTGCCGCGGCTCGAGCGACAACCCGGCATGCACCCAGAACGGGATCGCCCGGGACACCGGCTATCTCTACGGCATCGAGTCCGGGTCGAGCTTCACAGTCCAGTTCAACGATCTGGCTTTTCACAACACGTCAGGCAGCAACCCTACGAGCGACGATATCCGCACTGGTGACCGCGGCTGCGAGGACTGGGGCCCGAGCAGCGCAGCCGACTGCGGGCCGACGATGCACGTCGCCCTTTACGCCCCTGATCCGACACCGCTCGATCTCTCGGACGCAACGCTGCTGTGCCAGGCCACGGTGCCTCCGCAGCCACAGCTACTAGACACCGACGGGTACAGCTTCACAACTCCTGACGGCCAAGGATGCTGGACACAATCAGGAGCCGGTATCTATGTGCTCCAGGTGAGACATGTCGACCCGGGTGCTACGGCCAACCGGGCCGGGCTCAATCGGTACGCGGTCCGGTCCACCGCCGGCAACCTGTTCGCCCTGGGCGACTTCTCGATCTACAACAACTTCGGGGGCTCGACGACTTCGTTCCATCTCGCCGAGGTCCCCACCTACTACCACGGAAAGACTTTCGTTGTGGAGCTCTACGACCCCGGAGAGTCCACCGCTCCCGGCACCCTCCAGATGGTCGGGCCGGACCTGACGGTTTTCAACGACGGCGAGTGCCGTATCTATGACCGCACCAACCCCGCCGACCCCTGGTCACTGCAACAGACCATCCCTGCCGGCTCCAACTGTCAGGAGGGTGTGTCACCGGGCGAATACAACGGGCGTTGGCTCAAGTTCGAGATGGACCTCCCGCCGTTGTACTCCTGTGTGACATGTTGGTGGAAGGTGAATTACGTATACACCTCACCGGTCAACGACACCACCACCTGGCGGGCGTACATGATCGGGAACCCGATCCACCTCGTTCCTTAGCCGCAAATTCGGGTCCGGGGACTAGCTCTGACAGACACGTGTGACTAGCGCGCCCACCACATACTTCCTCCTCCCGTTTACGCAGCGCTGAAACTCCACTACTTTGTGAGCGATTCCCGGGTCACGAGGCTTCAGGACCACGGGAACGGCAAGGGGACGGGGTCGATGAGGAAGTGGCGTTCATTCGGGTTGGGGAGACCCTGTTCTAGCGCGCCCAGGGAAAACGGCGCTGCTCTGACCGAGATGGCACTCCTGCTTCCAATCCTGATCCTTCTCGTCATCGGCGTTTTCGAGCTCGGTGGAGCTTTCAAGGACTATCTGATGGTTTCCAATGCAGTCCGCGACGGCACTCGAATTCTGAGTGCGACCGGAACCCAGCCCACCTCAGACTGCGTCGCGGTGGTTCGTGCTGTCGAGTCGATGTCGGCAGCAACCAACCTCGATGATTTGGCCCTGATCGAGATCTTCGAGGCGGACGATGACGGTGATCCAATCGACTCGACAATCAACGAGTATCGGTACTCGTCGGGTGATCCCGCCATCTGCACCTCAACGGCACCCAACTGCGGCTCGTATGACTGCTCGATTCAACAACTGCCCACTACGAGGAGCGCCTTCGTGGGCTCGGGAGTGTCGCCGGCACTGATCGGTATGAGAATCACCTACAACCATCACTGGTATACGGGATTTCCCCCGTTCAGTGGAACGTTGATAATCGAAGAGAAAACCATCTCTCGTCTCGAACCTGAGGGATTCGCCTGATGTTGACCAAGTTCAGAAAACGCAAAGAAGAGCGAGGCGCGGCCCTGATCTGGGTTGCGGGAATGCTCGTGATTCTCCTGAGCATGGCCGCATTCGCAACCGATCTCGGATGGATCCTGCTCTGGAACAGCCGGCTCCAGGCCGCAGCAGACTCGGCCGCGCTCGCGGGGGTTATCAATCTGCCATCCGATCCTGGCCAGGCCGGGACCGACGCTGCTGCGGCGGCGGCGGCTAACGGTTTCCCCATACCAAGCGCGGCCACGATGACTCCCCAGGTCATTGCCGAGAATCAGTACCGGGTAACCCTCGAGGCTGAGGTCGACACCTTCTTCCTGGGGCTGATCGGGTTCAACAGCTTCAATCTGTCCCAGACCGCACACGCCCAGTACATCAAGCCGGTTCGACTTGGAAGCCCGGACAACCAGTTTGGCGGCCCCGGATCTGACTTCTGGGCTGCGATCAACGGTCAATACACCGAGATCCAACAGGGAGATCCCTATGCCTCTCGTTGTATCACCCACTCCAATACCCCTGAGGACTGCGTTGGCGCCGAGAACGGTCTGTACCGCGACGGTGGTTACTACTACGGGATCGAGATCGGGCCCGGGTCGAGCGGTCTCTCGGTCAACTTCTTCGACGGGGGCCACTACGTCGAAGTCCCTGGTTCTCCCACCGGCGACCTCTCTTGGCGCTGGGGCTGGCCGGCGGGTCAACGCGGGGTCTACCTCGAGTACGCCCTCTACCGGCCCGATGGCACTCCAACCGATCCGACCGACAACTGGGAGGAGGGCGGGCCTGTGTGCTCCGGCATGTTCCCGGTGGACAACGACATCTCCAACGGTCATCTGAACAGCTGGAGTGGCCCCAACAACTGCGGCGTGGGTGGTTCGCTGACCGAGGGAGTCTGGGTGCTGCAGCTCCCCTCCCCGCTCTATGAGGGATCGACGAAGTTCGGGATCGAGGCAAACGTGAGCAGCGGGCCGGCTCCGCGAGTGTTCGGCATCCTCGACATGTCGATCTACGTCAACTTCGACGGTGGCAGCGCCGAGCCCTATCTCGCCGAGATACGGCCCGAGCATGGCGGGCGCACCCTCACCGTCGACATCTGGGACCTGGGGGACAATGACGGCAGCGCCGGGATCCAGATCCTGAGCCCTCTGGGCGGTGTCCCCTGCTCGTGGACCTCGAGTAACGGCGAGCCCGCTGGTTCAAGCGCAAGCTGTTCGATCGACATCTCGGATCAGAAGTACAACGAGGCCTGGCTCAATGTCACCATCCCGATCCCGGACGACCCCTGTCTTCCCGGGAACGACCCGCTTCGATGCTGGTGGAAGATCCACATCAACTCCTCCGCGCAAGCCCACGACCGGACCACTTGGACGGCGCGGGTCTCGGGTGACCCGGTCCGGCTGGTGGACTGAGATGTTCAGACGAAATCGTGATTCGGGAGCGGTCGCGGTCGAGACCGCGCTGGTCACCGGGCTCCTCCTTCTCATAGTGCTTGGTGCCTTCGAGTACGGGATGGCATTTCGCAGCTGGTTCGGGCTGACCGCCGCCTCGCGCGAAGGGGCACGGGTGGGAGCCTCTGTGGGACCGATAGATGGTGCCGATTGCGCCATCCTCGAGGCGGCGGCGGCCGCTCTCTCATCAACCTCTGAAAACGAAGTGGTCCAGATACGGATCTTCGAGCATCCAGAGGCAACAGGCTCGCCCTCGTCCGCGTACCGACCGGCCGTGGGAGAGATCCAGGACGGCGAAATCCTCCGCTGCGGCAACTGGTACCTGACCACATCGAACGTCTGGACTGAGACTTCAAGGGAAAACACGGGAGACAACCGGGATTGGCTCGGAGTCGAGGTCACCTACGAGCACGCCTGGATCACCGGCTTTCTCTTCTGGAATGGGACCGTGCAGTGGTCTAGCGACTCTGTCATGCGTCTCGAGCCGTTCAACTACGGTGCGGCTCCCCCGCCCTAGCCCCTGACTGGCCCATTCTCCACCACCGCGGGGAATCTGGGTCGCAGGACCTATTCAGCCTCCCTTTCCTCAAGGAACAGGTACCTATCGGCCGATAGGTGTTGATGCACCGGACCAATGGGCTGAGGACACGCCGCGAACGGGGAGCCTCAATCGTCGAAGCTGCGATCGTTTTCCCCATGCTCTTCCTGACGATTTTCGCGATTGTCGAGTTCGGTCTGGCATTCAAAGACTGGCTGACTGTCAGCCACGCTGCACGCGAGGGAGCTCGAGCGGGCGCAACCTATGGGAACGATGTCGCAGCCGACTACCTGATCCTCACTGACGCGGGACGTCATCTGGGCGCTGCATCGATCACCATCGAGAACGTCCGGATCTATAACGCCACCAGCGGAGTAGGGACCGACTACGACTACACCCCGGGTGCGAACTGCTCCGGTCCTGACTGCTGCGACTGGACGCCGTGCCCGAACCCTGACTTGCCGACGCCCCCGTATGCGCCTCCGTTATGGAACCCGTCGACTCGGGACGTAGCCGCACCGAACACCGACACTCTCGGCGTCCGTGTCACCTACACCCACGAATGGGTGACCGGATTCTTCAAGGACACCACCCAGTTCACCTCCGAGGTGGAGTACCACCTCGAGCCCCAGATCTTCGACACAGACGGATGAGAACATTGCGACGACGAAACGACACCCCGAAGAAGGAACGAGGCGCGACTCTTGTCGAGTCGGCCTTCGTGATCCCACTCCTCATCCTGCTGGCCATAGGCTCGGCCGAGGTTGGTCTGGCGATGATCGATTGGCTTGCAGTCGGCAACGCCGCCAGGGAGGGTGCCCGAGTCGGTGCGGCTGCCGGGGACTACAGCGAGGCCGGGGAGAACGCAGATGACCTGATCCTCGATGTCGTCGCCCAGGCATCATGCGCCATCGAGCACGGCGAGCTGACCTCGGTTCGGATCTTCAAGTCGGATCTGACCGGGAACATGATCGGAAACGCCGAGAACATCTACAGCTTGAACAGTCTCAACTGCGCTACCAACACCGCGAGCTGGACCACCAACACCTTTGCCTGGAATCCGGCTACTCGCAACAACAAGATCGACAACCTCGACATCCTCGCCGTCCAGATCACCTTCGATCACGACAGCATCACCGGCTTTCTCCCCCTCTTCGATGCCACGTGGATCGACGAGGCGACCATGCGTTTGGAACCAGACACCCGAGGCTGACAAATGACCGATACATCGAACACAACGGAACCAACAGTCCCGGACCGCGAATCAGGGGCCGCTCTCCCGATAGTGGCCATGATGCTGATCGTGCTGCTCGGGTTGTCGGCGTTCGCCGTTGACCTTGGTTGGTTCTACGTCCATGCCACCCGAGTGCAACGGGCCGCCGACGCAGCTGCGCTCGCCGGCGTGATCCACATGCCATACGACTTCGATCAAGCCGAGGTCGATGCAGTCGCACTTGCGGGCGTCAACGGGTACGTGATCGACGCCGAAACCGACGTCCTGGTGACTCCGGTCGTAGACCAGCCCAACCAGATCCAGGTCGAGGTCCAGGACACGGTCCCCACATTCTTCCTCAAGGTCTTCGGGCAGGAGACCCAGACCATTTCAAGGTCAGCCCGCGCCGAGTTCGTGCCACCACTCCCCCTCGGCAGCCCTGACAACCAGTTCGGGAACACTTGCGATCCCGCACAAGCCGGCTGCACCGGACAGCCCAACTTCTGGGCGAATATCCACGGCAAGTACACCCAGAGGAGCATGGGTGACGCCTACTCGGCCAACTGTGTTTCCGGTAGCGGTACCGGTTGTGGCACCACCAACCCGGTCTGGCGCGAACGCGGCTACCTGTACGGCATCGAGGCTGCGGCGCCCGGTTCTGCGTTCACCGTCTCCTTCGTCGACATGGCCTTTCACAACACGTCCGGTGGCCAGACCACCGGAGACAACCATCGGACCGGAGATCGCGGATGTGAGGCTGGTGCATGGGGCAACAGCACCAACGCAGCATGCGGCCAAACAATCGTCACCACATTGTTCGGCCCTGACGGGGATCCGCTCGACATCTCGAACAACCCGGTCATTTGCACTCATACCTGGACACCGCAACCCCAGGTGGCCGCGGCCGCTGCTTACCCGACGGTCTCTCCCGCTTGCATGACAGTGAACTCACCAAGCGCCGGTATCTACGTGCTTCAGGTGAAGGCTGCCGAGCCCACTCAGGTCGCATGGTCAGGTCTCAACCGTTACGGACTCCGGGTCAGCCCCGGAGCCAAGATGTATGGGCTCGGCGACATGTCGATCTACAACAACTTCACGGGCAGCGTCTCGGCGTTCTACCTGGCGGAAGTCGACCCCGGCTACAGGGGCAAGACCTTCGTAGTCGAGATGTTCGACCCAGGTGAGGGCAACGGTCATGTTCAGCTGATGGGTCCCAATGGCGCCAACAACTGGTCGATCTTCACCAGCTGCCGAATGTATACCCGGGCCACCGGGGTCATGACCGGAGGGTGGACCGACCAGGGCACCCGAGCCCCGTGCCAGTTCCAGGCCAACAACGCCGACGCATCGCTGAACTACAACGACCGCTGGGTCAAGCTCGAAGTCACCATGCCGACCAACTACGACTGCGAGGCTGCGGGCGACAACTGCTGGTGGAAGATCAACTACAACTACCTCGGTGGTGTCAATGACACAACCACTTGGCGGGCCTACATCGTCGGCAACCCAATCCACCTGGTGCCATCTGCCTGATGTGTGATGCCCACAGTGGGCATCCTGTCTGACAACGACTGACCCTAGGCTTGCGGGATGCCCCTGACGCCTGAATTCATGCCCGCGTTGATCACACCTTTCACCCGTGACGGGGAGATCAACACCAAAGCCCACTCCGCCAACATGAAGAAGCTGGCGGACGCCGGTATCGAAGGCTTCGTCATCGGAGGCTCCAACGGTGAAGGCCCCTACCTCGAACCCGGAGAGCGCATGCGTCTGGTCGAGACCGGCCGTCGGCGCAAGACATATCTGATGGTCGGGGTCGCGGCCGAGACGACAAGGACCGCTATGGCACAGGTTGGAGAAGCGGTCGAAGCCAAGGCCGACAGCGTCCTGGTGATGACCCCGACCACCTTGAGCAGGGGACGCGACGAGGTGCTGACCCGTTTCTACAAGCGCATCGCTGACGCTTCCCCACTTCCGGTCTTCCTCTACTCGGTGCCCGGAGTAACTGCTGTGAACCTCCCCGTTGGAGTCATCGCCAAGTTGTCGAGGCACCGCAACATCGTCGGGATGAAGGACTCGAGTGGTGACGTGGTCCGTCTCCAGTCGATCATCGACGCCACCCCCTCGGATTTCATCCTCTACTCAGGCTCGTCGAGAGCACTGACGGCGGCCATTGCAATCGGCTGCCATGGCGCCATCACCGGGTCCGGCAACTACGCACCCGCCCTGGTGATGGAAGTGCTTGCAACCGCCAAGGACAGCCCGGCCAAGGCCCGAAAGCTCCAGAAGCGACTCAGTGCGATCAGCGCCGAGGTGGAAGCCCACGGTGTGCCCGGTGTCAAAGCGGCGGCCAAGGCATCCGGGCTCGAGCCCGGTCATCCCAGGGAGCCCCTAACCCGGCTCCCGAGAGCCACCGAACAGGCCATCGCCAAACTGATCTGAGCCTCAGACATCGAGTTGCGCCCTGCGCCGCAACGGCCCGTGCGGATTACGATCTGTGATCCAACGAACTTCAAGGAGTGATTCGTGTCCAAGTTCCTCAGCGAAGAGTGGGCCGCAGATGTCACCGCGGCCCTCAACCAGCACGAAGGCTTCCGCAACGCCATCGGGGTCGCCGACCTGATCATCCAGTTCAACACCGCCGATGCCCCCGAAGGAGAGGTCGATTACTACCTCCAGGCTTCAGGAGGGACCATCAACCTCGGCGTTGGTGAGCTCGAAGGGGCCGATGTCACTGTGAAGCAGTCTTACGACACGGCAACGGCCATCTCCAAGGGAGAGCTCAATACCCAAACCGCATTCATGACAGGCAAGCTCAAGGTGTCGGGCAATCTGGCCAAGTTGATGATGCATCAGGGAGCCATCCAACAGTGGGGCTCGGCGGTCAGCGCCCTCGACGTCGAGTACTGATCGAGATCTCCCCCTTCTGAGATTCGCTGTCGAAACCGACGTGCCGCGTTCGACAGCCTCATGGAAGGCACCCGCGAACAGAGAAGGGAACACAGGATGCCCAAGTACGCAGCATTGATTTATTCGCCGGCGGAGACCGAAGGTCAAGGCACACCGGAGCAGTGGGAACAGATGATGGGCGAGTACATGGAGTTCGGTCAGAACGCCACCGCGGCCGGAGTACTCGGCCCTGGTGAGGCTCTCCACCCCACCACGACGGCCACAACCGTCAAGGTCAGCGGTGGCAAGGGTGGGGACGCCGCCTTCACCGACGGGCCATTCGCCGAGACCAAAGAAGTCTTGGGTGGGTTCTACATCCTCGACGTCGCCGATCTCGACGAGGCGCTGAAGTGGGCTCAGCAGATCCCTGGCGCATGGCATGGCAGGATCGAGGTCCGCCCGGTCGTCGAGTTCGAAGACCCCTCAGCCGGCAGCTGACAACCTGAGATCGCCCGGTGGTTGCTGGTCAGCCACCGGGCGGCACAATCCGCACGGGTCGGGTCGACCCGATCAGATCAGACCGAGCTCGGACACCGCATCACGTTCCTCGACGAGCTCGGCGACCGACGCGTCGATCTTGGATCGGGAGTACTCGTCGATCTCCAACCCCTTGACGATCTCCCAACTACCTCCGCGCGAGATGCACGGGAACGATGACATCAGGCCCTCCGGGACCCCGTAGGAACCGTCCGAGGGCAGTCCGACTGAGACCCAGTCACCATCCGGCGTCCCGCGTTGCCAATCCCTGACGTGACTGATCGCGGCATTGGCGGCGGAGGCCGCAGAGGAGGCGCCCCTCGCATCGATGATCGCCGCTCCCCGCTTGGCCACTGTCGGTATGAACACCTGATCGACCCATTCCTGATCGTCGACCAGCTCATGAGCCGGCTGACCGTCTACCTCGCAATGGAAGAGGTCGGGATACTGGGTGGTCGAGTGGTTTCCCCAGATCGTCATCTTCTTGATCGAGGTGACCGGGCGCCCCAGTCGGTCTGCCAATTGGCTGATCGCCCGGTTGTGGTCCAGTCGGGTCATCGCGGTGAAGTTCGAGGGGCTCATGCCTGTTGCGTTCTGCATTGCGATCAAGGCGTTGGTATTGGCCGGGTTACCTACGACGAGCACCTTCACATCGGGGCTCGCGGCTTCGGCAAGGGCCCGACCCTGGATGGTGAAGATGGCGCCGTTGGCAGTCAGCAGATCGGCGCGCTCCATTCCCGCCTTTCGGGGCATGGCTCCGACCAGCAGTGCGACGTCGGCGTCCCGGAAAGCGGTCGCCGGGTCGTCGGTCTGCACGGTCCCCGCCAGGAGGGGAAACGCGCAGTCCTCCAGCTCCATGGCGACCCCGTTGAGGGCGCCGAGGGCGGGAGGGATCTCCAGCATCTGGAGGATGACCGGCTGATCATCTCCGAGCATTGCACCGGAAGCGATCCGAAACACGAGGCTGTAGCCGATCTGACCGGCGGCTCCGGTCACGGCCACCCGCATTGGTTGGTCTTGCATAACGCTGAAAATACGCCACCCGTGGTTACGACACGAAATCCAGTGCGATGTCGAGTTGGGGCGGGGAGTGAGTTATCCAACCAACTGAGATGATGTCGACACCGGTCGCGGCCAGCTCGCGCACGTTCTCCTCTGTAACTCCGCCCGATGCCTCGGTCGTGATCCGCCCGTCGACAAGGGCTACCGCTTTCCGGAGCAGGTCGGGTCCCATGTTGTCGAGCAGGACCCGATCTGCGTCGGTCTCGAGCACCAACGCGAGCTGCTCCAGGTCCTCGACCTCGACCTCGACCATCACGCCAGGATCGATTTTGGACCGTGCGGCTGAAACGGCGCCAGCGATGCTGCCCGACGCCACGAGGTGGTTGTCCTTGATCAGGACGGCGTCATAGAGCCCGAATCGATGATTCATCCCTCCGCCCACCCTGACCGCGTACTTGTCGAGGGCGCGCAGCCCGGGCATGGTCTTGCGGGTATCTGAGATCTTGGCCCCGGTGCCTGAAACCGCTTCCACCAACCGCGCGGTGGCTGTGGCGACTCCAGACATGCGACCCAAGAGATTCAGGGCCGTCCGCTCACCGGTGAGTATGGAACGCGAGTGGCCCTTGACCCTGGCGATCACCGTCTCGGGCTCGACGCGGTCGCCATCGGAGATCATCTGTTCGAAGCTCACCGATGGGTCGAGAGCCTCGAACACATACGCCGCGACTTCGAGACCTGCGACCACACCAGGTGCTCTGGCCACGAAGACCGCCTCACTGTTGGAGCTTTTGGGGACACAAGCATCGGAAGTGATATCACCACGAGTGCCGAGATCTTCGGAGAGCGCTCTGCCGACGATCTCCACGAAATCGGGCCGCGCCATCACGAGATTGCCACCGTGTCGGCGGGTGTCGGGTCGATGAGACTTCGGTGCTCCTGCATCGGGTCTGCCTCGGGATAGTCCGCTCGGTAATGGCCACCACGTGACTCGGAGCGTCGCAACGCGGCAAGCACCACCATCAACGACAGCTCAGCCGCCACCCGACCCGCCACAGTCCGGCGCAGGACCGAATCGAGGTCGAGGATGTTGTTCCTCGCCTGCCAGAGACCATCCCCGGTCCTCACCAGTCCGACGCGGTCCCACATGATCTGACGGAGGTCCTCGAGAGCAGGACCGGCCAGCAGGGGCAGGTCCAGCGCCTCCTTGGGCGCTCGGGCCTCGCCGACCGGGTCAACGGGGTCCTTCGCGACATCCAGCGAGACCCGGGTGCCGAAGACCAGGCCTTCGAGCAACGAGTTCGAGGCGAGACGGTTGGCACCGTGAACCCCCGTGGAACTGCACTCGCCGACGGCCCAAAGACCGGGCAGGGAGGTTCGTCCGTTCAGATCTGCGTCGATTCCCCCCATGTAATAGTGGGCAGCCGGAGAGACGGGAAGCAGATCCTGTGTCGGGTCGAGACCGACAGAGTGGGCGTGAGCGTTGACCGTGGGGAATCTGTCCGAGAAGTTGATGATCGATCGAGCATCGAGATAGGCGCCGAGACCCTTGTCGTATTGCCAGAAGATGGCCCGGGCAACGATGTCCCGGGGCGCCAACTCCGCCATGGGATGGTGCTGATCCATGAATCGACGGCCATGGGCATCGACGAGGATCGCTCCGTCGCCCCTCAGTGCCTCGGTGAGCAAGGGCATTGGATCCTTACCGGCGAGCAGAGCAGTGGGATGGAACTGGACGAACTCGAGATCGGCGAGACGCGCCCCCGCCCGTCCCGCCATGACTATCCCGTCTCCGGTGACACCGGCCGGATTGGTGGTGCGGGCATAGATCCTCCCCGCCCCGCCGGTGGCCAGGACGACAGCAGGGGCGAGCAGGACCTGCCGCTCCTTGCCAACATCTGCCACGACCCCTGCGACTCGTTCCCCGATCATCACGAGATCGACAACGCGTCCGTGAATTGTCGTGATCCGTTCGGATGCCTCCACCGCAGAGTTCAGAGCCCGCATCACTTCGGCGCCGGTTGCGTCACCATCGGCATGGATCACCCGCCTCGTCTGATGCCCTCCCTCGCGGCCCAGCAAAAGATCGCCTGTCTCATCCCGATCGAACTCCGCACCCAGAGCGATCAGATTCTCGACCGCGGCAGGTCCGCCACTGGTGAGAAGGTCGACGACCTTTCGCACTCCTAGCCCGCCACCGACGTTCATCGTGTCATCGGCGTGCCTGCTCGGCGAGTCGTCGGTCGCCAGCGCCACGGCGATACCGCCCTGTGCCCACCAGGTAGAGCCCATGTCTGGTGCGGTCACCACATAGGCCCGCGGGAGCCCGAGGGCGACGGTGAGCCCTGCAACGCCCGCGCCAACTACGAGGGGTGCGTCCAACCTCGTGAAATCGACCATCTGGGGCTGCCTAGTCCTGGCGACCCACGGCGAGCATCCGCGTCACCGCCAGCCGAGCCCTCTCCGCGATGTCCGCCGGGATCTCAACGGAGTGGGTGAGTGTGGCCAGGGAAGTGCGGATGTTGTCGAGGGTGATCCGCTTCATGTGAGGGCAGAGGTTGCAGGGTCGCACGTACTCGGTTGCGGGTGTTTCCAGCGCCACGTTGTCTGCCATCGAGCACTCGGTGATCATCATCACCCGGTCAGGCTGGTTGCTCTTGACCCAATTGATCATCCCGTGGGTCGAGCCCACGTAGTCGGCTTCGGCGAGGACGTCGGGTGGGCACTCGGGATGGGCTATCACCTGAATCGATCCGAGGT